>Ga0102593_1002835_pt1 | contig 12327 bp, 10 predicted proteins | sample AraplaCol_mMS_r2_2_FD_76862 | JGI IMG/M metagenome (GOLD analysis project Ga0102593, IMG submission 76862) | Arabidopsis root microbial communities from North Carolina, USA - plate scrape MF_Col_mMS_r2 (SPADES assembly) (version 2) | ecosystem: Host-associated > Plants > Roots > Endosphere...
GCATCAAGCTGGTGCAACTCACCGGAGGAGGCACAGCGGTCGCCGAGCGCGCCGAAAGCTGTGCGGCGGAGCTGCGAGCACAGATCCTTGGCGACCTCGATCCTGAACAGGTCGGGGCCGCCCTGGACGTCCTGCGCGCCATCGCGGCGAAAACCGCGGCCCTATCCGGAATACGGGAAAATGACGAGTAGCAAGAATGCGACCGATCCCAGCTTGGGGGACGTCGTTTTTTCCATCAAGACCTTCGCCGCGGCGATGCTGGCGCTTGGTCTTGCGCTTTGCTTCGACCTGCCAAACCCATACTGGGCGGTCGGCACGGTTTACATCGTGGCCCATCCGCTGTCGGGGGCGAGCACGTCGAAGGCGCTCTACCGGCTGATTGGCACCGCACTCGGCGGTACGGTCACGGTTATCCTGATCCCCAACCTCGTCAATTCGCCTGAAATGCTGACGCTTGCGATTGCGCTGTGGATGGCCTTTTGCCTCGGCGTCAGTCTGCTCGACCGGACGCCACGTAGCTACAGCTTCATGCTGGCGGGCTACACGACCGCTCTCACCGGTTTCCCGATTGTCGCAAATCCGGACACGGCCTTTACCTATGCAACTGCCCGCGTCGAGGAAATCGCGCTCGGCATCATCTGTACGGCGGTTGTCAATCGTATCTTCTTTCCACGACATGCCGGGCCGGTTCTGGCCACGCGCATCAATGCCTGGCTGCGTGACGGCGCCGAGCTTGCCATCGGTACGCTGAAGGGCAGGGGACGCGAACCCTCGCTTCTGGCGGCAGCCCGGCGGCTGGCTGCCGACGCGGTCGACCTCCACAGCTTCACCACTCACGTGGCCTACGACACTTCGGCACTGCGCGATATGGTCGGCCGCACCCGAATGCTGCAGCAGCGCATGGTTGCGATGCTGCCTGTCGTTTCCGGGTTGGCTGACGTGCTGCACGCGCTCGACAAGGCGACGGCGGGCAAATTCACACCCGCCATCACTGCACTTGTAACCGAGGTCAGCGCGTTGCTCGAAGGCGGTGCGCCTCTTGCCGAGGATAAGCGCCAGCAGCTCCTTGTCCTGATGGCGAAGGCTGAGGAGGAGGGACGCGAGCAACAGGAGTGGAATGGGCTTCTTGCTCACAACTTCACCGCACGCATCCGCGATCTGGTGCAGATCTGGGGCGACTGTCTCAGTCTGCGCGAGGATATCCAATCCGGATCGCATCACGATCTTCGTTGGCGCCGCTTCGGCACGTCGTTCGATCGCGCGCCGATCCACAAGGACTACGGCATGGCCGTTCACTCCGGCCTATCCGTGATGCTGGCGACGTTCATTGCCACAGCCCTCTGGATCTATACCGGCTGGCCGCAAGGCAGCGCCGCCGCGATGATGGCAGGTGTGCTCTGCTGCATCTTTTCATCGATGGACGATCCCGCGCCGATGATGATCAAGTTCGTCAATGTGGCGATCGTCACCGTGATCGCAGCGTTTGTTTTCGAGTTCGGCCTGATGCCGTTGGTCCATACCTATGTCGAGCTTGCCGCAGCACTTGGATTGGTCCTGGTGCCGGCGGGGTTGTTGATGACCAAGCCATCGCTCGCTCTCTACGGCATGGGCTTCTGCGTGAACCTGCCGAACATGCTGACGCTGCAGGATCGCTTGAGCCTGGATCTCGCCTCCTTCCTCAATTCGAACGCGGCCATGATCATCGGCATGGTGATCGCCTGCGGAACGACCGTTCTTGTTCGTTCTGTCGGTGCAGAATGGACCGCCTACCGGCTGCTGCGCTCGGGCTGGACCGATATCGTCGCTGCGGCGCGTCGCCCTGAGGACGTCGACTTCACGAAGTTGCTTTACCGGATGGTCGACCGGTTTGGCCTGGTTGCCCCGCGCCTGGCGATGATCCCGGCCGAGTCCGCCGTCGCTCAGACCGATATCCTGCGGGATCTGCGGAACGGCCTCAATACGCTGGAGCTCCAACGCCACAAGCAGCTTGTCTCGCGCGACAAGCGCGAGCCGATCGAGAACGTGCTGTCGGGCGTTGCGGCTTATTATCAGCAGAAGCAGAAGAGCCGGGATGCTCAACCCGACGGAAACCTGCTGACGACACTGGACCAGTCGCTCGCAGCACTGATTGAGGCCGGCCGGTCGTCGGCGATCGAGGGCGCGCGCCGCTCGATGACAGCGCTCAGATACACTCTCTACCCGGATGCAGCCTCCCTCGCTCAGGCTGTCACGGGCGCGACAGCCGGAACTGCAAAGGAACATGCGGCATGAGGCCGGATATCGATATTTACGGGGTCTTTCTCCCAACGCTCGGCGCGATCGCATTCGCCGCTTACCTCCTCAACGCCATCCTGCGGAGTGCACTGGCGTATGTCGGCTTCTATCGTTTGGTCTGGCATCGACCGCTCTTCGACACGGCCATGTATTTCTGCCTGCTCGGCGCCATCGCGCTATCTTTGAATAAGGTGTCACTATGAAATCGCTTTTCGCTCATTCCGGTCGCTTCCTGGTTACCGGCGTCATGGTCGCTTTGGCGGGAGTGCTCGGCTGGCATTTGTGGGACTACTACATGGACGAACCATGGACCCGCGATGGCAAAGTTCGCGCGGACGTCGTACGCCTAGCCGCCGATGTCTCCGGGATCGTCAGTGAAGTCGATGCAAAGGACAATCAGACTGTTCGCAAGGGCGACGTGATCTTCCGTATCGATCAGGCGCGTTTTACGCTCGCCTTGCGCCAGGCCGAAGCGCAGATGGAAAGCAGCAAGGCGGCTCTCGACCTGGCGAGAAGCGACCTCGAGCTCTATCGCAAACTTGGCGAGAGCTCGGTGACACGGCAGAAGATCCAGCAGGCTGAGACGACAGTCCAGCAGGACGAGGCCGCCTACAACCAGGCCGTGATCAGCCGTGACACTGCTCAGCTCAATCTCGACCGTTCCGTGGTGCGGGCGCCGGTCAACGGCGTGCTCACCAACTTCTCCATGCAGCCGGGCAATTATGTTACTGCGGGCACCGCCGTTACCGCCCTGATCGACAGCGATTCCTACTACGTCGCCGGCTATTTCGAAGAAAACAAGCTGGACCGCATCAAGGTCGGCGATCCTGCGCTCGTCTATCTGATGGGCAGCAAAACGCCTCTTAAGGGGCATGTCGATGGCGTCGCGGGCGGCATAGAGGATCGCGAACGCAGCGATACCAGCGCGCAGCTCGCTAACGTAACTCCGACTTTCACTTGGGTGCGGCTGGCTCAGCGCGTCCCCGTACGCGTGGCGCTCGATGCGCTGCCCGACGACACGGCGCTTGTCGCCGGTCGCACTGCAAGCGTCACCATCGTTAATTGACCCGAGGCGGCTTCAAGAGCCGCCTTCGCAAAACTGTAAGTTCACCGGTCTGGGCGTCCCGCGATGACCGGATACGCAGCCATTCGGCTTGAGAAAAGCAAAATGACGCCCGGTTCTAGGAGACAGCCGTGGACGACCGTCACGTCATAGAAATCACTACCTGGCTGATGCAGAGCGGGCTCAAGGGCGTGGCCGAAGCGGACCTGCTCGCCGGCTTCTGTGAACGGTGTGGTGCGAACGGACTGCCGGTCGAGCGTTCCGTTGCCGTCATGGACACTCTGCATCCGGTCTATGAACGCCGAGCTTTCCGCTGGGACAGCCGAGAGCCGATCGAGCGGGTGTCGGAATACGGCTTTTCCGGTGCCGGAGCGATCGCCGACAACTGGCTCCGCTCCGCATTCCATCATTTGGAGACGACGGGGTCCGTAGAGGTCCGCAGAAGCCTGAGCAATGGTGACGCGACCGATTTCTACCTGCTGGACGATCTGAAGGCTGCTGGTTTCACAGACTTCATCGCCATTGCGCATCGCTTCGGCGATGGTGGTACGATCGGAGACATCGACTGCTTCTTCTCCCACTTTGCCACGCGAGCGAAGGATGGATTCTCCGATCGTGACGTCGCGGTATTGCGCGATCTGCTTCCCTGCCTGGCGCTGGCCGTCAAATGCGTGACGATTAGCGGCGTTGCCGGCACGATTGCCAAGGTCTATCTGGGGCAGGATGCGGCCAACCAGGTACTGCACGGCAAGATCACCCGCGGTCAAAGCGACCGCATATCGGCCGCGCTGTGGTTTTCCGACCTTGCCAACTTCACGCACATCTCGGACACAGTCGATCCGGAAGAGATTATTCCGATGCTCAACGACTATGCGGATGCAGTGATCTCGTCGGTGCAGGAAGCGGGCGGCGAAGTGCTCAAGCTGATGGGCGACGGCACGTTGGCGATTTTCAAGGGCAGGCGGCCGAGCGAGGCCTGCTCGGCGGCGTTGAATGCCCGGTCGCTGCTCGATAAACGCCTGCTCGACCTCAATGCGCAGCGCCGTATCGAGGGGAGGCCGGTGACCGACGTCTATCTCGGGCTCCATCTCGGCGAGGTCTTTTACGGCAACATCGGGAGTGCAGATCGCCTCGATTTTACGGTCATCGGGCCTGCCGTCAACGAAGTCAGCCGAATTGTCTCGCTCTGTCGGTCGCTGCAGAGCCGCTTGCTGATGTCGGCGAGTTTCGCGGCAATCGTTGCACCCACACAAATGGACAGCCTGCATTCGATCGGCCAGCATGTCTTGCGCGGCGTCAATCGTGCTCAGGAACTGTTCACGCTGATGCCGCTCATTTGAACTGATCCCGGCCGCGTGACCATACAGGCCCAATTTGCAGCACTCTTGTTGCGTTCCAGGCGGGTACGGAACGTAAATGCCAAGGTAACAAGGCTTGGTGGCCGCTATTAACGCGGGTCTGTTACCGTTGCGTACTTCCGCCAAGCCACTGGCTCGCTAAGATTGTTCAAACGAAGCCGACTGAGGCCGGGGTGGTCTTCATGGGCAAGGAAAACGACGGGCTAAGAACGCCTTCCGATGCCGAGCGGCGAGGGTTACACCGCTTGATGCTGAAGCTGCCCTCGGTCCGCGGGCGGCTTCAACTGATCGGGGAGAAGTCGGAATCTCTTGGCAGCCTCTGCGAGGCCTATGAGGATGCTAGCTCCACCCTCGACCGGCTGAGGAGCAGTGCCGGCGACATGAACCATGCGATGGTCCATGAGTATGAAATGGTCTGTGCAGAGATCGAGGCAGACGTGATCAAGTACTGTCGTGAGCGCGGAGGCGGCGGCCTGGAATAGGACCGACCAGCTCGCACCAATGTCGGTCACGTTTTGGTTTTGTTAGCGTTTTGTGTTGCAACCCCTTGTTTTCTGCGAGGCAAGCCCATCTGTTCTACTTGGCATTGAGCATTGCGTAGCGGGGCGGCAATGAAGGCTAAGGAATACGAAGGCTGGGCTCATGACGTTTCATGCTCGGAAGCCAGCGCAGAACTGGAGCGTCTGCTCGCCGACGAGCGGTTCAGGGCCACCGAAAGAAGCCGCAGCATCCTTAAATATATCGCGGAACAGCAATTCGCTGGGCACGCCGAGGGCGTGAAGGCCTATTCTATCGCCATTGACGTGCTTGGCCGACAAAGCAATTTCGATCCGTCACTCGATCCCATTGTTCGCATCGAGCTCAGCCGATTGCGATCCTCGCTCAGCCAGTATTACGAGGCTTTCGGTGAAGATGGTGGGGTCACGGTTCAATTGCCGAGAGGGCGCTATATTGCGATTTTCACGCGGTCCACCGGTGCATCCCCAGGCATCGATGATCGAGAGCATCCCGCAACGACCTGGGGCGAACCCGTAAAGCTGGTTCCTCAGTTGCCCGTTTCTACGGTTGCGCCGAAAGTCCAAGGCGCCTTCTGGGCGACCTTGCGGCTCGCTGCAACCCTGGCGCTGCTGATGGTCGTGGTCGTAGGCACCGGTATCACCGTTTATGCGGCGCGTACCGTCACAACAACGGCCAAGCCTACAGTCGCACTCACGCTGACTGCGGTGGATGAGGGGCTGCGTGACGAGGCCGCTGTTACTCGGGACATGTTGCTGACCGCCCTCACGCAATTTCAGACTCTGACGGTTTCGCAAGCCGACCGGCGCGAGAGGCCGCTTGCCTCGGTGCTTCGCCCGGCCAGATCGAACGCCTACGCAATCGATATGAAATATTACGGTGATGGTGACGATCGCAGTATCTGGTGGCAGGTCGTCGACACGGCGACGGGCGATCTTCTCAAATCCGGTTTGGAGAGGGTCGATACCAGCGGCAGGACGGTTGCGTCGGTCCGGGAGGAATTGGTCGCGCAACTCTCGCGCCGCTTTGCTGCTACACGTGGGATCATCAACAACATCGAAGCACACGATATGGCTGAGGGCTCGCTTGGCAACGCATGCGTCCTTCAGGCCGAACACGAGTTGGACGACGGCCCGGCATCGGCCCTCGCGCGTACAATCAATTGCCTGGAAAGAACGATTGCGGCAAACCGCTACGATGCCGACGCAACCGCAGCGCTGGCAATGCTGCTAGCGGCGGGGCAGGCGGAGATCACCGACAACAGCAAGCTCGCGCGTGCGCTCGAGCTTGCCAACCGGGCAGTCTCATTGTCGCCGCTTTCGGACCGGGCGCACCTGGCGCTGATGTTGTCGCAATTCTACAGTGGAAGGATCGACGCGGCAATCGCCGCGGGCAACCGCGCGCTCGCGCTCAATCCCAACAACCCCGATGTGGCTGCAAAGCTTGGTCTTGCACTGTTCGCGCTGGGCTATTTTGATGCGGGCGTTTCTCTTGCGCGCGATGCCGGTAGATTAGTCGATGTCGTTCCGCGTGATGCGGTCCTGGTTCTCGCACTCGACGCTTACCGCCGAAGAGATTGGTCGGAGGCTTCGCTGCTTGCCGAGCAGGCAAGTGACAGGAATTTCCTGATCAGCGTCTTGCGCGTTGCCGCACTCGGGCAACTCGGGTCGGATGAAGCGGCGCAGCGGCTTACAGAGCTCCGGCAGCTCACGCCGGATTTCGAGACGACCTTCCGCGAGAGAATGGCGCAGCGACGCTATCAACCGCTGCTTTCCGCCTCCATCGAAGAAGGACTGACGAAAGCGGGCGCCCGCTTCACAGCGGAGGGGCTAGCGACTGCCTTTTAGCCGGCGCTGCAGCGTGTAGTGAGTCCGCGTCGGTAGCGCAGCGAGTTCCGTAAGAGTGTTTCGCTGCGTGCGACCGGCGGCAAGGGCCGCGCATTTGCGCGCGGCTCGCCCGGGCCGATATTGCATGTAGGTTTACAGTCGTGGCTGGTATCGATCGCCGTCTAACTTTGGTTGGCTGCCCCTTTGGCAGTCGTTCGGCGTTTGGCTGGCTTGGCGGGCGCTTCGTCTGAGCCTCCTGAGAGTGCCTTGCGCAGGTTCTCCTCCTGATCCGGCGCTAACGAGGTTTTCAGTACGCGGCCACGCAGCCCCTGGAACTCTGCCAGGACTTTTTCCGGCTGCACCTTGCGTATGAGCACGAAGAGAGCGGAGGAGGAGTTCGGTATGGTTCCGCCAAGAGACTTGATGAATTCGTCGTTGATGCCGTAGTCGGAAAGCGAACCGGAGATCGCGCCAGTGCCTGCACCGACGAGCCCGCCGATCGCAAAGCCTGCGAGCGGATTGAGGAATAGCAGACCAACCAGGGCGCCCCAGAGTGAGCCGGACAAAAGCCCCGATGTGGCCCCGATTGCTGCCAGGTTGAGGCTCTGCTTGAGATGGACCTTGCCGGCTTCATCTCTCACGACGACCACCGCGTCCTCGAGGTCGACCAGATATTCCTTCTTCAGGTTGTGAAGTTTCAACAACACCTTATCTGCTTCATCCATGGCATCGAAGCCGATCACAACGAGTTCCGACATTGTTCGTTCCTTTCGTTTGATAGCAGGGGTACAGAGCGGTTGAACGGCTGGAAAACGCCAGCCGGGAGGCTATTGATCAAACGCGTAAATCTTCTTCCAATCGGCTTTCATATCGACGAGCAGCCAGTTGCGGCTCTCCGCCTCGTCGAGCGCCTTGTCCAGCTTCCCGAAGTCCGATTTGCGATCATAGGCGTATTCGCGATCTGCGTCGGTATGATGAATGATCATTGCAAAGTGCGGTCCCTGGCCAGCCATTACCCAGCGCAGCATCTCGTAGTCGCCGTCCGAATTGCCTGCGGCAAGGATCGGTCGCCTGCCTATGAATTTGTTGATGCCCACCGGCTTGCCCGGGCCATCGTCAACGAAATCGACTTTCGGAAGGCGGTTTAGAACCGGGATGTCGCCGACGAGCGCGTATTGCGTCGTGATCGTGCTTCCGACGACTTGTTCAGGCGGAATGCCGTATGCTTTCTCGGTCATCGGGCGCATGAACTCGACGCCGCCACCCGAAACAATGAAGGTCTTGAAGCCATTGGCGCGCAGGTAATCCAGCAGTTCGCGCATGGGCAGAAATGTCATCTCGTTGTAAGGCTTGCCGGTCTTCGGGTGTCTCGCCGTGGCGAACCAGTCGATGACGATGTTGCGGAAATCGTCGGTCGTCAGACCGGCGTGGGTCTCCATCACAAGCTCGACGAGGCCTCGTTCGCCGCTCTTTGCGATACCCTTGAGATCGCCGGCCAGAATCGACTTGAAGGGTTCCTTTTCCTTCCACTCGGGGTGCTGTGGAGCGAGCGCCTTGACCCGATCCAGTATGAAGCCAAGTTGGAAGTAGAACGGCTGCTCGGTCCAGAGCGTACCGTCGTTGTCGAATACGGCGATGCGGTCCTCGGGCGCCACGTAGTCGGCGCCGCCTTGCGTTGTCACTTTCTTGATGAAGTCGACAATTGCCTGCTTCGATTTGCCATCGTTCCAGGAGGGAAGCTCCTGCGCGAATGCGCTCACCGGCAGCAGCAAGAAAAGCAGGAGGAAGCGCACAGACCGGGACATCGGATACTCCTGATCAGGTTGCAACGCGTTTAATGCAGCGAAAGCCGACGTGACTAGTGGACGTGTCTTCTGGCTCGGCGTGGCGCGCTGCCGGGCGATAGCGCCGGCAGTAGTTCGGGGCGCAAAGATGCGAGCCGCCCTTCAATACTCGCCTCGGGATAAGAATGTTCGGCTGATTGGGATCGTAACTTGCCTCTTTTCCGCCGCCGCGCGGGTTCTCGGGGATGCAGCACGCCTTTGCCGCAGGCTGCGGATGTCGCGTCGACCAATAGTCCTGCGTCCACTCCCAGACATTGCCGATCATGTCATAGGCGCCGTAACCGTTTGGCGCAAACGACCGCACGGGTGTCGTCCGGTCCTTGCCGTCAGGTTTCGTGCTGTGGGTCGGGAAGGTGCCCTGCCAGGTGTTGGCCATGGCAACACCACCGGGCATAAGCTCGTCGCCCCAGGCAAATTCAGTGTCGTCAAGCCCACCACGTGCCGCCAGTTCCCACTCGGCCTCTGTCGGCAGATCCATTCCGGCCCATTCGGCATAGGCCTTCGCGTCGGAGTAGGCGACATGGACAACCGGGTGATCGAGCTTGCCGCGGAGGTCGCTGAGGCCGCCGTAGGGTCGCCGCCAGTTGGCCCCGAACTTGAATTTCCACCACTGAGCGATATCCGCGCCACTCACCGATTTCGGCGGTGTGAAGACAAGAGATCCGGCCCGAAGCATGTTCGGCAGGGCGCCCGGATAGTCCTTCGGGTCGGGCGCCTTCTCGGCCAATGTTACGTGGCCGGTCGCCTTGACGAATTCCTGGAATTTGCGGTTCGTGACAGGCGTCGCCTCGATCCAGAAGCCATCGACGGCAACAGGATGAGCCGGGGCCTCTTCCGGATAATGGTCGTTGGACCCCATCACGAAGGTCCGGCCGGCTATCCAGACTAGGTCGCCATTGTCGTCGCCCTGACGTTGCGGCCGGTGTTCTGCGTCAAATGCCAGTGCCATCGTCGCCTCCGAAAGCCTGCCCTTAATATTCCGCGTCTTGCCTTACCCGTAAGTACGTTACGGTAACACGGCTTCCACAAAACGTTACATCAGGCGTAAATCTGCTGCTGTGGGCCATGAATTCAACTCGGCCAATGGATTTCCGCGCGTCGAAGGGGGCGGGTGTTGCAGTGTTGGGCCGATGCGGCTGCCCGCGCGGCCAATCGAGTGCATCTTCAGGTGCTGCAGGGCCGTTCGGCAGCTTTTGTTGCCACCTGACCTGACTGGAGAGTTCGCCACCGGAAGGCTGTCGCCAGGGGCTTGGCCGTCCGGTGAATCGCTGGCGCGGCGGCTGCTTGAAAAGCAAAGCCGCCCGCCGCCGCTTTGCTATTTTCCTGACGCTGGGCTCTCCAGCGAGCGCATCAAGGCGTCGACCATCTGATCGATGCTGAAGCTCGCGGAACGCTGGCTTGGAGGATAGTCCTTGAACGTCTGCAAGAAGGGGGCGACTCGGTAGACGCCGTACTGGATGAGATAGGCATTCTTCGCCAGCCAGTCATAATACTGGTCAGAGACGACGTCGGCGCGCTCGAAGGGGTCCATGCGCAGATTGAAGACCTTCGGCGCACGCAAACAAGTAAAGGGGTTTGCCCATACCACGAAGCCGCCCGGCTCCCTCTGTTCACAGAACACGATCTTCCAATTGCCATAGCGATAAGCGACGACCTCTCCATCATCGTTGAAATAGTAGAAATCTTCGCGTCCGGACTTCGGCTGCTGTCCTGTCAGGTAAGGAAGCTGGTTGTAACCGTCGAGATGGACCTTGAACTGATTGCCGTTGATGCTTGCGCCATTGAGGAGCTGTTCCTTGATGCCGGGATCGCCGGCTGCGGCAAGCAAGGTCGGAAACCAGTCAAGTCCGGACATCATCTCATTGGACACCTCGCCCGCCGTGATGTGGCCGGGCCAACGAACCATCGCCGGAACGCGGAAGGCGCCTTCCCAGTTGGTATCCTTCTCGCTTCGGAAAGAGGTCGTCGCCGCATCTGGCCAAGACCACTGGTTCGGGCCATTGTCCGTCGTGTAGACGACGATCGTATTGTCGGCGATCTTGAGATCGTCCAACGCCTTGAGGAGCTTCCCGACATCGCCGTCATGCTCGATCATGCCATCGGCATATTCGTTGCCGGGCATGCCGCTTTGCCCCTGCATCGAATCCCGAACATGGGTAAAAGCGTGCATGCGCGTGGTATTCATCCAGGTGAAGAAGGGCTTTCCTTCCTTGGCCTGACGCTGGATGAAATCGATCGCCGCAGCGGTCGTTTCATCGTCGATCGTTTCCATACGCTTGCGATTAAGAGCGCCAGTATCTTGGACCCGTCCGTCAGCGAACGAATGCAAGACGCCGCGCGGCGAATTCGCTTTCACGAACGCCTGGTCGTTCTTTGGATAATAGGGACGCTCAGGCTCTTCTTCGGCATTCAAGTGATAGAGGTTGCCGAAGAACTCGTCGAAGCCATGCTGCGTTGGCAGGAACTCGTCGCGATCGCCGAGGTGGTTCTTGCCGAACTGGCCGGTTGCATAGCCGAGTGGCTTCAGCGCCTGCGCGATGGTAATGTCACGCGCCTGCAAGCCGACCGTTGCTCCGGGAATGCCGACCTTGCAGAGACCCGTACGGAGGCAGACCTGGCCGGTAATGAATGTCGAGCGGCCGGCAGTGCAGCTGTTTTCGGCGTAATAGTCGGTGAACAGCATGCCTTCCTTGGCAATACGATCAATATTGGGCGTCTTGTAGCCCACGACGCCCATCGAATAGGCGCTGATGTTTGTCTGGCCGATGTCGTCACCGAAGATGACGAGTATATTCGGTTTGGTCGTATCTTGAGCCGGCGTCGCCTGCTGCGCATGGGCGATCCCATAGCTGAGGGATGTCGAGGCCAGCGCCAATGCCAAAGCTGCGCCGGCGTGCCGAAGCCGTTTTGAGAGAGATGCACTCATTGCGATCTCCCTTGTCCATGCAGGTGATTCAACATCTACGCTCTCCTGATTGTAGGTAGGCCAAACTCGGCCGCAGATTCCCACTGAAAAGCGTTGGTCGGTAAGTACGTTACGGTAACAAACGAGGGTCACGACGTAACAGCGCACAGAATGCCTGATTGCTACTGGGTCAACTGCTGTGGTTTGAGATCGCCTTGCAGGGTTTCGTCGACAGGGCGCTTCTTGGCCCGCATCGGCTGTTCAAGCACCGTCACCGGCGCGGCGACAGCCGTGGCTGCGACGTTACCGATGGTCGTCACTGTTCCGCCGACGACAGCGGTAAGTCCTTGGCCGAGCGTGACGTTGGAATCCGTCAGCGTCTGACCGGTGACGATCCGCTGGCCAATCAGCTGAACGATTTCAGGACTTTCGGCGAACTTGCCGTGGTTCAGGCCTTCGCCTTTGACCTTGGTGAGATCGATGGCGGTAATGCCGGCGGCTTCGAGTTTCGAGCGATAGGGCTCAACGGTCGGATCGATCG
>Ga0102593_1002838_pt1 | contig 12319 bp, 7 predicted proteins | sample AraplaCol_mMS_r2_2_FD_76862 | JGI IMG/M metagenome (GOLD analysis project Ga0102593, IMG submission 76862) | Arabidopsis root microbial communities from North Carolina, USA - plate scrape MF_Col_mMS_r2 (SPADES assembly) (version 2) | ecosystem: Host-associated > Plants > Roots > Endosphere...
CTCCCGGCGACCTGCTGGTCGACCGCGACGACCGGCTCTACAAGGAGAGCTACGGCATGGCCTCCAAGCGCGCGGTCGCGGCCCGGACCTCCGGCGACAGCCAGTTCGACCGGGCCCGCAAGGCGTTGTTCGAGGAAGGCATCTCGACGTCGCGGATGAGTCTGGATCCGGCGCGCGGCGGCGTGGAGGACCTCTTGGACCACATCACCTCCGGCGTTCGCAGAACGTGCACCTACGTGGGGGCCACCACGCTGGAGGAACTGCACGACAAGGTGGTCCTCGGCGTGCAGTCCGCGGCGGGCTTCGCAGAAGGGCATCCGCTGCCGTCGGGCTGGTGACCTTGACGGCCACCCCGCTACGATTGGTCGATCTCGTCATCGATCGAAAGGGAACACGTGCCGCAGGCACCCGCCGAGGCCCCGGAACCTGAACGGGCCTCCCCGGAGCCATCCGACGCCGAACCCTCCAGTAGGAAGCCGGGCCTCGTGCCCGGCGCCCGTGGTGCGAGGCTCCGATGAGCCTGGTCCTCAGCCTGATCGCCTTCCTTCTGCTCACGGCGGGGACGGCTCTGTTCGTCGCCGCCGAGTTCTCGCTCACCGCGCTGGAACGCAGCACCGTCGAGTCCAACGCCAAGTCCGGCGGATGGCGCGACGGCTACGTCCAGAAGGCGCACCGCTCACTGTCCTTTCAGCTGTCGGGCGCCCAACTCGGCATCTCGATCACCACGCTGGCCACCGGTTACCTCGCCGAGCCCGTCGTCGCGACGCTGTTGCACGCGCCCCTGCGACTGATCGGGGTGCCGGCGTCGATGCTCGAGGGGATCTCGCTGGGCTTGGCGCTGCTGATCGCCACGTCGGTGTCGATGATCTTCGGCGAGCTGGTGCCCAAGAACCTCGCCGTCGCCAAACCGTCCCCGACCGCCCGCTGGGCGGCACCGCCGCAGTGGTGGTTCTCCCGGTTCCTGACCCCGGCGATCAAGGTGACCAACGGCACCGCCAACTGGATCCTGCGCAGGCTCGGCATCGAACCCGCCGAGGAGCTGCGGTCCGCCCGCTCCCCGCAGGAGCTGGTCTCCCTGGTGCGCACCTCCAAGCGCAGCGGCTCCCTGGACGCCAGCACCGCCGACCTGGTGGACCGCTCGCTGCAGTTCGGTGAGCGCTCGGCCGAGGAATTGATGACGCCGCGCTCCAAGATCGAGTCGCTGCATCTCGACGACACGGTCGCCGACCTGATCGAGAAGGCCATCGACACCGGCTTCTCGCGCTTCCCGATCACCGCGGGTGACCTCGACGAGACCGTCGGCATCGTGCACGTCAAGCAGGCCTTCGCCGTGCCCCACTCCGACCGCGCCACCACCGCGCTGGTGGCGATCGCGCGACCGGTGTCCACGGTGCCGTCGAGCCTCGACGGCGACGCGGTGATGACCCAGATCCGGGCCAACGGGTTGCAGACCGCGCTCGTGGTCGACGAGTACGGCGGCACCGCGGGCATGGTGACCGTCGAAGACCTCATCGAGGAGATCGTCGGCGACGTCCGCGACGAGCACGACGACGCCACCCTGGACGTGGTCGCGGTGGGCGACGGCTGGCGCGTCTCGGGGTTGCTGCGCATCGACGAGGTGGAGAGCGCGACGTCGTTCCGGCCGCCCGAGGGTGACTACGAGACGATCGGCGGACTGATCCTGCAGGAGCTCGGTCACCTTCCCGAGCCCGGGGAGACCGTCGAGCTCACCGAGTTCGACCCCGACGGTCCGCTGGACGACCCCGTGCACTGGCAGGCGACGGTGATCCAGATGGACGGCCGCCGCATCGACCAGCTCGAGCTCACCCAACTGGGCAGGCGTGGCGCATCCGAGGAGGAGGAGCACTGATGGGATCCGACGTCTTCGGCGTGCTCCTCACCGTCGTGCTGCTGGGCGCCAACGCCTTCTTCGTCGGCGCCGAGTTCGCCCTCATCTCAGCGCGCCGCGACCGGCTCGAAGCCCTCGCCGAGCAGGGCAAGAAGAGCGCCGTCACGGTCATCCGGGCCGGTGAGCGGCTCTCGCTGATGCTGGCGGGCGCCCAGCTGGGCATCACGATCTGCTCGATCCTGCTGGGCCGGGTGGGCGAGCCCGCGGTGGCGCACCTGCTGGAGGTCCCCTTTGGGGTCCTCGGCATTCCGGACACGGTGCTGCACACGGTGTCGTTCGTCATCGCGCTCGGCATCGTGGTGACGCTGCACGTGCTCCTCGGCGAGATGGTGCCCAAGAACATCGCGATCGCCGGGCCCGAATCCGCCGCCATGCTGTTGATTCCGCCGTACCTGGTCTACATGCGGCTCGCCAAGCCCTTCATCGCGGTCTACAACTGGTGCGCCAACTCGACGCTGCGCGCGTTCGGGGTCGAACCGAAGGACGAACTCGACGTCACGGTGTCGTCGGTGGAGCTCTCGGAGATGATCGCCGAGTCGCTCTCGGAGGGTCTGCTGGACCCCGAGGAGCACGGCCGGCTGACCCGAGCCCTGCAGGTGCGCACCCACGTGGTGGCCGACGTCGCGATCCCGCTGTCCGACATCCGCGCGGTGCCCGTGGCGGGCCCTGGCCTCGGACCGACCGTCGCGGCGATCGAACGAGCGCTGGTCGACACGGGGTACTCCCGCTTCCCGGTCACCGACACCACCGGCGCCTTCGTGGGCTACCTGCACATCAAGGACGTGCTCGGCCTGATGAGCGATCCCGACGCGGTCGTCGACGCGGCCACGGTTCGCGCGCTGCCCCGGCTGGCCGCCTCGTCGACCGTCCCCGACGCGCTGACCCGGTTGCGCCGCGACAACAGCCACCTGGCACTGGTCACCACCGACGACCGGGTGACGGCCGTCGTCGCGCTGGAGGACCTGGTCGAGGACCTGGTCGGGACGGTGCGCGACGGAACGCACCGTGTCTGACGTCGCCGTCGCCCCCGTGGTGCTCGCCGAGGCCGACTGGACCGAACGCGAACGCCGCCACCTCGCGCGGGCGGAGTCGTTCCTCGGACCGCACCGGGTGCGGGCCGGTCGTGGTGAGGCCCATCCGGTGTGGGACTTCCTGTTCAGCTACTACAGCCTGCGGCCCCGTCAGCTGCGGCGCTGGCATCCGGGGTACGGCGTCGCGCTCGACGGTACGGCGGCCGAGGTGTTCCTGGCCCGCAGCGGCTATCGCCGGCGGGGCACCGCCGTCACGGTGGGCCAGGACCTCCTGCGAGCGCGCCTGGAGACCGTCGTCTTCATCGCCGAACTGCTCGGCGCCACCGCCGCACGCCCGGCGCGGCTCAACTGCTTCGGTCTGCACGAATGGGCGATGGTCTACCGCGCCGACGACGTGCGCCACGGCCAGGTGCCCCTGCGGCTGGGCTCCGCCGGAACCGACGCGGTCGTCGAATCGATGCCGTTGCGGTGCAGCCACTTCGACGCCTACCGCTTCTTCACCGAACCGGCCGCGCCGCGCAACGCCGAGGCGCTGACCCGCGACACCCAGGTCGCCACCGAACAACCCGGCTGCGTGCACGCCACCATGGACTTGTACAAGTGGTGCTACAAGCTCGGGCCACTGGTGCCCTCGGACCTGCTGATGGACTGCCTCGACCTCGCCGCCGAGGCCAGGATGCTCGACATGCGAGCCAGCCCGTATGATCTGGCCGCCTACGGCTTCTCCCCGATCGCCGTCGAAACCCCCACCGGCCGAGCCGAATACGTCCGTTCACAGGAAGCTCTCGCCCAACGGGCAGCTCCCTTGCGGGCAGCGCTGCTTGTCTGGTGTGGCGAGCTGATCGAGGCCGCAGACGGCTGAGGAGGGCGACGCACCGATGAAACGCACCGGCGTGGTGATCGGCGCGTTGACGGTGGCCTCGACGGTCCTCGCCGCGTGCGGCACCCCGTCCGCCCCGCCCTCCGGGGCACCCCGTGGCCCAGCCCTGGTCGCGGACGTCAGCCACACCGGTCCCGGCGCGCTGGTCTCGGCCGAACGGCTCGTCGACCTGGACCAAGAGCTGCGCGACCGGAGCTCGCTGGCCGCACGCATCGTCTACGAGTCGACCTCGGGAATCAACGACAGCCATTCCCTGGTCAGCGGCACCGTCTTCGTGCCCAATGGCGATCCGCCCCCGGGCGGCTGGCCGATCGTGTCGTTCGCCCATCCGGCGACGGGCATCCAGGCGCCGTGCGCACCGTCGGCCTCGCCCAGCCTGCTGGGGTCGGCGCCCGACGTCGCCGCGCTGCTCGACGCCGGCTTCCTCGTCACCGCCACCGACTACCAGGGTCTTGGCCTGCGGGACACCGACCATCCGGCGGCCGATCCCACCATCGGGCCCTTCAACGGGTACCACCCGTTCCTGGACTCGACGACCGAGGGCTACGACGTCATCGACGCGGTTCGCGCCGCACGCACCCTGGTGCCCGCGGCGTCGACGTCGTTCGCGGCGTACGGAATCGGGCAGGGCGGGCAGGCGGCCTGGGCGGCCGACGAGCTGGCCGCCGACTACCGCGGCGGGCTCACCATGGTCGGCGTGGCCGCGGTACGGCCCACGGCCGCCCTCGACGGACTGGCCGACGCCGCGGCCGCCGGCACGCTCACCAAGGACCAGCAGACGACGTTGCAGCAGTTCCTGGCCGCGCTCGACCGCGAATACGACGACTTCCCCCTCGACGCCTACCGGCACGGCGCGGCCACACGGGACTGGGACGTCCTCTCGGCGTGCTGGGGGTCGGCGGTGGCCGACCGCCCCCGCGCCGTCGACCAGATGGGCCCCGACGACCTGCGGCCCGACGGTCCGGACGCCACGCAGGTGCTGCGCGGGTACCTACGGAAGACCTCGCTGCCCCAGGCGCCCGCGGCGGCGCCGATGTTGATCGTGCCCGACGGTCCCCAGGGCCTGATCCCGCCGGACCAGACCGGCGCGGCCGTCGCCGCGGCGTGCGGCATGGGTGACGTCATCACGCAGGGCCCACCGGACACCGATCCGATCGCCTGGGTGACGGCTCGCTTCGCCGGTGCCGCCACCGAGAACGACTGCCCGACGCCCACGGTCGGCTGAGCCACGCCGTGAACGTCTCCCTCGTCCACGGCTGGGTGCCGGTCGTCGTGCAGGCGCTCACCCTGACCGTCGTGCTCGCCGCGATCGGGTGGCGGTCACGAACCTGGCGCCTGAGGTGGCTTCCCGTCGCCGCCGCGGTCGGGGTCGCCGTCGCCGCGGCGTGCCACTGGGTGGTGACCGACGAAGCGCTGGCCGACGACTCCGCGCCCGTCGCGCTGTGGGCGTGGGTCGCCGTCACGGGACTGGCGATCGCGGTGGCGGTGCTCGGTTGGTCCAAGACCCGCTGGTGGCGGCGGGTGACGTCGGTGGTGGCGATCCCGCTGTGCGTGGCATGCGTAGCCCTGCTGGCCGACGGCTGGACCGGGTACCTGCCGACGTTGGACGACGCGCTGGGCCGCGTCACCGGGGCCGCGCTGCCCAGCCAGACCGACGAGGCCGGCGTTCGGGACATGCTGCGCCGTCACGTGCACCCGGCCACCGGGACCCTGGTGTCGGTCCACATCGGCGCCGACGCCTCCGGGTTCCGGCACCGCGACGAGCTGGTGTACCTGCCGCCCGCCTGGTTCGCCGGTGACACCGTGCCCCGGTTGCCCGCCGTCGTCATGGCCGGGGGTGAATTCGGCCACCCCGCGGACTGGCCCACCGCCGGTGGCGCCCGCCAGACCGCGGACGCCTTCGCCGCCGCACACGGGGGCAACGCGCCGGTGCTGGTGTTCGTCGACACCAGTGGGGAGTTCGACGACGACACCGAGTGCGTGAACGGTCCGCGTGGCAACGCCGCCGACCATCTCACCAAGGACGTGGTGCCCTTCGTCGAGGCGCACTTCGGCACCAGCACCGACCCGTCCCACTGGGGTTTCGTCGGGTGGTCCGCCGGGGGGACCTGCGCCCTGGTGATCACGGTGACCCACCCCGAACTGTTCTCGAGCTTCGTCGACGTGGACGGTGACCTCGGCCCGACGGCGGGGTCGCATCAGCAGACCGTCGCGCGGCTGTTCGGCGGTGACGAGTCGGCTTTCGCGGCCTTCGACCCGGCCAGCGTGATGGCGGCCCACGGCCCCTACGTCGGACTGGCGGGATGGTTCGAGGTCTCGACCGCCGGAACGGCGCAGTACTACCCCGCCGGCGGCGTCGCGCCTCCCGGGCCGCCCGCTACCGGCGACCGCCTCGCGGTGGCGTCCTACCTGTGCCCCCTGGCAAGCTCGTACGGCATCGCCTGTTCGGTGGTCCCCGTGGCCGACGGCCACGACTTCGGCGCAGCGGGCAGGGCGTTCGCCGCGGCGCTGCCATGGCTGGCGGGCCGGTTGGGTACCCCCTCGGCACCCGCGGTGCCACTGCCCGGTGGCGCGCCCGCCGCGTGACGGCGACCACGCCCGACAGGTCGATTGGACGCGGTTTACCCATGGGTAAGCTGGATCGACGCTTGAGAGAGGAAATCATGACTGACCGCGTGACCGTCGGAAGTCTGCGAGTGGCACGGGTGCTGCACGACTTCATCACCAACGAAGCGCTGCCTGGTACCGGTGTCGACCCCGACAGCTTCTGGGCGGGCGTGGACAAGGTCGTCGCCGATCTCGCTCCCCGCAACGAGGAGCTGCTCGCTCGTCGCGACGAGTTGCAGGCGCAGATCGACAAGTGGCACCGCCAGCGCGTCATCGGACCGTTCGACGCCGCGGAGTACCAGACCTTCCTCACCGACATCGGCTACCTGCTGCCCGAGCCGGAGGACTTCACCATCACCACCTCGGGCGTGGACGAGGAGATCACCAGCACCGCCGGGCCCCAGCTCGTCGTGCCCGTGCTCAACGCGCGGTTCGCCCTCAACGCCTCCAACGCGCGGTGGGGCTCGCTCTACGACGCGCTGTACGGCACCGACGTCATCCCCGAGACCGACGGCGCCGAGAAGGGCGACGGCGGGTACAACCGGGTGCGCGGTGACAAGGTCATCGCGTACGCCCGCGGATTCCTCGACGAGGCCGTGCCGTTGGCCGACGGCTCCTGGGCCGACGTCACCGAGATCACGATCGACGACGGGCACCTGGTGCCCGCCCTGGCCGATCCGTCGGCGTTCGTCGGCTACACCGGCGAGTTGGGCTCGCCGTCCTGGTCGGTCCTGCTCGAGCACCACGGACTGCACATCGAGATCCTGATCGACCCGGACTCCCCCGTTGGGTCGACCGACAAGGCGGGCGTCAAGGACGTCGTGCTGGAGTCCGCCGTCACCACGATCATGGACTTCGAGGACTCCGTGGCCGCGGTCGACGCCGACGACAAGGTGCTGGGCTACCGCAACTGGCTGGGCCTCAACCGGGGCGACCTGAGCGAAGAGGTCAGCAAGGGCGGCAAGTCCTTCACCCGGGTCCTGAACCCCGACCGCATCTTCACCGCCCCCGACGGCGAGTCGGAGCTGACGCTGCCCGGCCGCAGTCTGCTGTTCGTGCGCAACGTCGGGCACCTGATGACCAACGACGCCATCACCTTCGAGGACGGTTCCGAGGTGCCCGAGGGCATCCAGGACGCGCTGTTCACCGGATTGATCGCCATGCACGGTCTCAAGGACGACGAGCCCAACGGTCCGCTGCTCAACAGCCGCACCGGGTCGATCTACATCGTCAAGCCCAAGATGCACGGTCCCGACGAGGTGGCGTTCACCTGCGAACTGTTCAGCCGGGTGGAGGACGTGCTCGGGCTACCGCAGGCCACCATGAAGGTCGGCATCATGGACGAGGAGCGCCGCACCACGGTCAACCTGAAGGCCTGCATCAAGGCCGCCGCCGATCGGGTGGTGTTCATCAACACCGGGTTCCTAGACCGCACCGGCGACGAGATTCACACCTCCATGGAGGCGGGTCCGATGATTCGCAAGGGCGCGATGAAGAGCCAGCCGTGGATCAAGGCCTACGAGGACGCCAACGTCGACGTCGGTCTGGCGGCGGGGCTGTCCGGCAAGGCGCAGATCGGCAAGGGCATGTGGGCCATGACCGAGCTGATGGCCGACATGGTCGAGCAGAAGATCGGCCAGCCCAAGGCCGGCGCCACCACCGCATGGGTGCCCTCGCCGACCGGCGCGACGCTGCACGCGATGCACTACCACCAGGTCGACGTGTTCGAGGTGCAGAAGGAACTGGCGGGCAAGAAGCGCACGACGCTCGACGAACTGCTCACCATCCCGCTGTCGGCGGAATTGGCGTGGGCGCCCGACGAGATCCGCGAGGAAGTCGACAACAACTGCCAGTCGATCCTCGGCTACGTGGTGCGCTGGGTCGACGCGGGTGTGGGCTGCTCCAAGGTGCCCGACATCCACGACGTCGCCTTGATGGAAGATCGTGCGACGCTTCGCATCTCGAGCCAGCTGCTGGCAAACTGGTTGCGGCACGGCGTCATCACCGCCGACGACGTCAAGGCCAGCCTTCGCCGGATGGCAGCCGTGGTCGACGAGCAGAACGCCAAGGACCCCGACTATCTGCCGATGGCACCCGATCCCGAGGCCAGCATCGCCTTCGAAGCAGCTCAGGAGCTGATCCTCGCCGGCGCCGCGCAGCCCAATGGCTACACCGAGCCGATCCTGCATCGCCGCCGCCGGGAGTTCAAGGCTCGTCACGCCAACGGGTGACTAGGATTCGGCGGGTTCAGGTGACCACGAGACTCAACGAGTACAGGGGTTAGGAATGGGCAGGCACAGCATTCCCGACCCAGAGGATTCCTCCGAGGCGGGACGGGGCGCCGGCGACGAACGCCACGACGCTCCCCATGCGGATCAGTACCCGGCGTACGACGAGTACGACGACGCGGACTACGACGACGACGCCGACTACGACGACCCGGATGACGACGCGCAGTACGACGACGCGGACTACGACCACGGGTACGACGACCCCGAACCCGGCGTCGCCGGGGAGCACCCCCGCGACGAGGCCGGCGGCTACCCCCGGCTCGAGGACCGGGAAGCCGCCACCACCGCGTTCGCCGCGACACCCGGCACGCCAAACCGGCGGGACTGGGAAAGCAGCGAGTGGACCGGCAGCCACCGGGCCGTCACCCCCAAGCGCCGCGGCGTCAGCGTCGGGGTGATCGTGGCCCTCGTGACGGTCGTCGTGGTGGTCGGCGCGGTGATCGCATGGCGCTTCTTCGGCGACGCGCTCTCCCAGCGCTCCCAGGCCGGCGCCGCACGATGCGTGGCCGGCGAGGTCGCCGTCTCGGTGATGGTCGACCCGTCGATCGCCGACCAGATCACCCCGCTCGCCGACCAGTACAACCAGTCCGCCGCCCCCGTCGGCGACAAGTGCGTCAAGGTCGGGGTCAAGGCCGCCGACTCCGACGCGGTGGTCAACGGCTTCTCCGGCCCCTGGCCCGCCGACCTCGGGCAGCAACCGGCGCTGTGGATTCCCGCCAGCTCGATCTCCGAGGCTCGCCTCGAAGCCGCGGCTGGACAGAAGACCGTCAGCGACAGCCGTTCCCTGGTGACCTCGCCGGTGATGCTGGCCGTCCGCCCGCAGCTCAAGACCGCTCTCGGTCAACGCAATTGGGGCGCTCTGCCCGGGTTGCAGAGCAACCCCACGGCACTCGACGGGGTCAACCTGTCCGGCTGGGGTTCCCTCAAGCTGGCGTTGCCTCTGACCGGAGACGCCGACGCCACCTATCTGGCCGCCGAGGCCGTCGCCTCGGCGGCCGCACCGCAGGGTCAGCCGGCCACGGCCGGCTCGAGCGCCATCGCCACCCTGCGCGCCGCGCAGCCCAAGCTCGCCGACGACAAGTCGTCCACCGCGATGGACGCGTTGCTCGACGCCGACGATCCGGCCACCGCCGACGTACACGCGGTCGTCGCCACCGAGCAGCAGATCTTCCAGCGCGGCTCGCAGGCCGACGCGAAGGACAAGCTCGCGTCGTGGCTGCCGTCGGGACCCGTGGCCGTGGCCGATTACCCCACCGTCCTGCTGGCCGGCACCTGGTTGAGCCAGGAACAGATCAGCGCGGCAAGCGAATTCGCACGGTTCCTGCGCAAACCCGAAGCACTCTCCGGCCTCGCGGCGGCCGGGTTCCGCGCCGACGGCACCACACCGCCGCAGAGCGACGTGACCGACTTCGGCTCGCTGCCCGCCGCGTTGTCGGTGGGCGACAGCGGCGCCCGAGCCACCCTGGCCAACCTGGTCAGCACGCCGGCCCAGAACCCGGCGGTCACGGTGCTGCTCGACCAGTCGATGACCACCGACGAGGGCGGCAAGTCACGACTGGCCAACGTCACCGCCGCGCTCAACGCGCGACTACAGGCGCTGCCCCCGACCTCGACGGTCGGGCTGTGGACCTTCGACGGCGTCGCGGGACGCTCCGAGGTGCCGATGGGACCGCTCGCGGACCAGATTGGCGGCACGCCGCGCTCGCAGGTGCTGACCACCAACCTCGACGGCCAGGTGGCCAGCAACGGCGGTGCGGTGTCGTTCACCACGCTGCGGCTGATGTACCCGGAGGCGGTCGCCAACTTCCGCGAGGGACAACCCAATTCGGTGCTCGTCATCACCGCGGGACCGCACACCGACCAGTCACTCGACGGTCCGGGTCTGCAGGACTTCATCAAGCAGACCTTCAACCAGGCACGCCCCGTCGCGGTCAACGTCGTCGACTTCGGTGCTGATCCCGATCGGAGCACCTGGGAGGCCGTCGCGCAGACCACCGGCGGGGACTACCAGAACCTGAACGGTTCGGCGGGACCCGAGCTGGCGGCGGCCTTGACCGCCGCCCTCGGGTAGCCCCTACCTCAGGCGAACGCCTCCACCGGCGGGCACGAGCAGACCAGGTTGCGGTCGCCGTAGGCGCTGTCGATGCGGCGCACGGGCGGCCACACCTTGGGCCGGAAGCCCTTGCCCATCGGGTAGGCAGCCTGTTCCCTGGTGTACGGGTGGTCCCAGTTCTCGACCAGCAGGGACTCGGCGGTGTGCGGGGCGCCGCGCAGCGGGTTGTCGTCCTTCGGCCACGCCCCCGACCCGACCTGGTCGATCTCGTGGCGAATGGAGATCATCGCCTCGCAGAACGCGTCCACCTCGGTGAGGCTCTCGCTCTCGGTGGGCTCGACCATCAGCGTGCCCGCGACGGGGAAGCTCATCGTCGGGGCGTGGAAGCCGTAGTCCGCCAAGCGCTTCGCGACGTCGTCCACCGTGACGCCGGTGGCCTTGGTGATGCCGCGCAGGTCGAGGATGCACTCGTGGGCGACCATGCCGTTCTCACCGGTGTAGAGCACGGGGTAGTACTCGTCGAGCCGCCGGGCGACGTAGTTGGCCGACGCGATCGCCGTCAGGGTCGCCGCCCGCAGTCCCGGTGCGCCCATCATGCGGATGTAGGCCCACGTGATCGGCAGGATGGACGCCGACCCGTACGGCGCCGCCGACACGGTGTAGGTGTCGGTCAGCTCGTCGGCCAGCGGGTGACCGGGCAGGAACGGTGCGAGGTGGCTGCGCACCGCGACCGGTCCGACGCCGGGGCCGCCACCGCCGTGCGGGATGCAGAACGTCTTGTGCAGGTTGAGATGGCTGACGTCGCCGCCGAACCGCCCCGGCCGGGCCAGGCCGACGAGCGCGTTGAGGTTGGCACCGTCGACGTACACCTGCCCGCCGACGTCGTGCACCGCCGCGCAGATCTCCTCGACGTCGTGCTCGAAGACCCCGTGGGTGGACGGATAGGTGATCATCAGTGCCGCCACGGCGTCGCCGTGTTCGGCGATCTTGGCGCGTAGGTCGTCGAGGTCGACGTCACCGTTGTCGCGGCAGGCGACGACCACGACGCGCATCCCAGCCAGCGCAGCCGACGCCGCGTTGGTGCCGTGCGCGCTGGACGGGATCAGGCAGATGTTGCGCTGCTCGTCGCCACGGCTGAGGTGGTAGGCCTGAATGGCCAACAGGCCGGCGTACTCGCCCTGCGAGCCCGCGTTGGGCTGCAGGGAGACGGAGTCGTATCCCGTGAGCTGGGTCAGCCAGCCCTCGAGGTCGGCGATCAGCTTGCGCAGCCCGGGTGCGTCCGAGGCGGGCGCGAACGGGTGCTGCTTGCCGAACTCCGGCCACGTGATGGGTTCCATCTCCGCGGCGGCGTTGAGCTTCATCGTGCACGAGCCCAGCGGAATCATGCTGCGGTCCAGCGCGATGTCCTTGTCCGACAGCGACCGCAGGTAACGCATCATGTCGGTCTCGGTGCGGTACTTCGTGAAGGCCGGGTGGGTCAGGAACGTCGAGGTCCGGGTCTCGATCGCGGGACCCTGCCAGTGATGCCCGCCCCTGGTGGCCCCGAAG
>Ga0102593_1002845_pt1 | contig 12306 bp, 10 predicted proteins | sample AraplaCol_mMS_r2_2_FD_76862 | JGI IMG/M metagenome (GOLD analysis project Ga0102593, IMG submission 76862) | Arabidopsis root microbial communities from North Carolina, USA - plate scrape MF_Col_mMS_r2 (SPADES assembly) (version 2) | ecosystem: Host-associated > Plants > Roots > Endosphere...
CCGTTGCACCGCGGCGCTCCAGGCGCATGGCGGCCTCGGCCTCGCGGAAGCCAGCAAGGTCACCGACGCAATGCTGGAACGGCAGTACCCCGAGGTGTCGCTGCCGTCGGCCGCGTCGGCACGATCGCTGATCGTCGCGCTGGCGGCCATCGGCGTCGTGGCCCGCTTCGCAGAGGGGCCGGACTACGACCCGCAGCAGCGCCTGGCCGTCGCGCTCGAGTCCGTTCAGGCGCAGTTGGAGCCCGAAGTTCTTCGCACCTGCCGGTCGCTGTCGGCGCATGGCGAATGGGAGCTCGCGCTGTCGCAGGCCCTGGCTCACCTGCCATCGCGGGACGATGCAGGGCCGAGCCCCGGGTTCGTCGCGTTGAGCGAGATCGCCGTCGAGTTCGGCATCCTGCAGAGGAATACCCCGTGAACGGCGACGCCACGCCGCCGCACCGGCCGGTGGCGGACATCGCGTTCCGCGAAGCCACCGAGGTCGCGTCGAACCGGTTCTACCAGCGCCACGGGTTCGTCCTGGTCGAGCAGGGCGAGTTCGACAACCACTACGTCCGCCACGCCAACGCCGCAGGCTGAGCCCGCCGCGCAGCCCCGCGCTTCAGTTAGCAGCGGGCCGGTGCCGCAGTTCCCGTCGGGTGCGGACCGCGGCGGCCAGGTCGCGAAGCAGGGGTTCCGTCTGGGTCCAGCCCAGGCAGGCATCGGTGATCGACACGCCCGGTCGGAGGTCGGCCTTGGTCTGGCCCTCCAGCAGGTCCTGCCGGCCCGGCTGCAGGTGGCTCTCGATCATCACGCCGGTGATCCGCGCATCGCCGCCGGCGATCTGGCCGGCCACGTCGCGGCCGACGTCGATCTGGCGCTCGTACTTCTTGCTGGAGTTGGCGTGCGAGAAGTCGATCATGACCTGCTCGCGCAGCCCCGAGGCCGCGAGGCCTTCGCAGGCCGCGTTGACGGAGGCCGCGTCGTAGTTCGGGACCTTGCCGCCGCGCAGGATGACGTGGCAATCCTCGTTGCCGCGCGTCTCGAAGATCGCCGCCATGCCCATCTTGGTCATGCCCATGAACGCGTGCGCGGAACGCGCGGCCAGCACGGCGTCGCTCGCGACCTTGATCCCGCCGTCGGTTCCGTTCTTGAAGCCGACCGGGCACGACAGCCCCGACGCGAGCTGGCGGTGGCTCTGGCTCTCGGTGGTGCGCGCGCCGATGGCGCCCCAGGCGATCAGGTCGGAGATGTATTGCGGGGACAGCAGGTCCAGGAACTCGGTGCCGGCCGGCAGGCCCAGGCCGTTCACGTCCAGCAGCAACTGGCGGGCGAGGCGCAGGCCCTCGTTCATGTGGAAACTGCCGTCCAGGCGCGGGTCGTTGATGTACCCCTTCCAGCCGACCGTGGTGCGCGGCTTCTCGAAGTAGACGCGCATGACGACGAGCAGGTCGCTGCGCAGTTCATCGCGGACGGCCGACAGCCGCCGGGCATAGTCCATCGCCTGGTCATGGTCGTGGATCGAGCATGGGCCCACCACCACCAGCAACCGGTCGTCGCGGCCGTGCAGCACGTCGCCGATCTGCCGCCGCGCGCGGGCCACCACCTCCAGCGCCCGCTCCGGGGCCGGCTGCTCTTCCAGCAGCAACGCCGGGCTGATCAGGGCACGCACGGCGCCGATGCGGGTGTCGTCGGTGCGCGTGACGTCGACGATCGAGGGTTCGTCGTTCCGGGCCGGTGCGGTGTTCATTCGTTCGAGGGTTCCGATGTCGATGCGCCGGCAGGGCGGCGAGAAGGGCGGCGAGAGCCTGGCGATCATTTCATGAAACCGCGTGTCCCGGGCGCTCACCGGCGGTGGGCGCTGCGCCGAGCATTGCTTCACGCATCCACCCTGTTCCTGCGCCTCGCAGTCCATCCGTCCGGTCCCGAACCGGCCGCGTTCGCTGCGTACCCTGCTGGGCTGCCATCGATGGCGGCGACGAAGGGAAACGCGATGGTGGATGGCATGGACGACGAAATCGCCGGCAGGGACTTGATGGGGCACCTGGGGCTGGACCGCCCCGCGCCCGGCGAATGCCGGATCAGCGAGTTCATGCTGGAAGGCGACATCCGCATGTTCCTCGAGGTCAGCGAGGACGGCCTGCTGACCATCGCCGCGGCGCTGCCGGGCGAGGTCACCGAGTACGACGACAGCCTGCTCGCGATGTCGCCGGCCGACGTGGTGCTCGGCGACGCGGCCGGCGGCGGTCCGCTGCACATCAGCGCCGATCTCGGCCACCTCACCGTCTGGGTCGACCACCTGCTGGAGACGGGCGACGATGCCCAGGTGCTGGCGCTGCTCGACAGCGTGGCGGCGCAGGCCACCGCGATGGCCGCGGCGCGCGCCTCCCACCAGCGCGGCGCGCCCGCGGCCACGCGCACGAAAGCGATCTCGCTCGCTAAACTGCGGCTCAACGAAGTCCGGAGGCGACGCTCGATGAACCAAGCCCTTTGCCGCGTGCTGTGGATCGACGCCCAGCCGTCCGATGCCGACATCGCGTCGGCCGTGCTGCAAAGCCGGCTGGGGGCCGGTTTCGATGTCCGAACGGCCGCCGGCCTCGACTGCCAGGAGGCCCGCGAGGCCCATTCCGAGGTGATCGTGCTCGCGCTCGGCGCCGATGCGGCCGACGTGGTGCTGGGCTGGCCGGCGCTCGCGGTGGCCACGGCCGACGCGGCGCTGGTGGTGCTGGCGCCCGCGCTGGCCGACGAGCAGGCGCATCGCCTGGTCGAGGCGGGCGTGCAGGACATCGTGTTCCACGCCGACCTCGGCTCGCTCGCGCAGCGGCTGCGGCTGGCGGCCGCGCGCAAGGCCAGCGAGCGCGAGGCGCGCAAGGCCTACGCCACCGACCTGACGACCGGCCTGCCGAACCGCATCCAGCTGATCGAGCACCTGAGCCAGGTGCTGGCGCTGCGCGAGCGCGAACCGGCGCCGGTCAGCCTGCTGGTGTTCCGCATGGACGGCTTCCAGGCCATCGAGGCCGCGCACGGGCTGGAATCGGCCAACGTGGTGCGCCGCAAGGTCGCGGTGCGGCTGCGCGGCGGGGTGCGCGCCAGCGACGTGGTGGCATCGCTCGGCGCCGACGTGTTCGCGGTGCTGCTGCCGTCCACCGAATCGCCGGCCGATGCGCAGCGCGTCGTCGACAAGCTGGTGCGCGTGCTGCGCGATCCGTTCAACGTGGCCGGCATCACGGTGGGCGTGAAGGCGCATGTCGGCGTCGCGCAGTTCCCGCAGGACGGGCAACAGCCCGACGACCTGCTGCGCCATGCGGCCGCCGCGGCGCTGGCGGGGGCCTACGGGCCGCAGGGCGCGGCGAACGACTGAGCGAGCGGGCTCCAGTCCTATTTCTGGATGTCCCCCAGGCACAGGTACTTCACCTCGACGTAGTCGTCGATGCCGTGGTGCGAGCCCTCGCGCCCGAGCCCCGATTGCTTCACGCCGCCGAACGGCACCTCGGCGGTCGAGATCAGCCCGGTGTTGATGCCAACCATGCCGTACTCCAGCGCCTCGCCGACGCGGAAGATGCGGCCGATGTCGCGGCTGTAGAAGTAGCTGGCGAGCCCGAACTCGGTGTCGTTCGCCATCGCGATCGCCTCGGCCTCGGTCTTGAAGCGGAACACCGGCGCCACCGGGCCGAACGTCTCCTCGCGCGCGCACAGCATCCCGGAGGTCGCGTTCGACAGCACCGTCGGCTCGAAGAAGCGGGTGCCGAAGCGGTGCCCGCCGGTCACCAGCGTCGCGCCCTTCGCGGTCGCATCGGCCACGTGCCGCTCGATCTTCTCGATCGCCGCGTCGTCGATCATCGGCCCCTGCGTCACGCCGGCGTCGAAGCCGTTGCCGACCCGGATGGTCTTCGTCTTCTCGGCCAGCTTCGCGACGAACGCGTCGTACACGCCGTCCTGCACGATCAGCCGGTTCGCGCAGACGCAGGTCTGGCCGGCGTTGCGGTACTTGCTGGCCAGCGCGCCTTCGACCGCGCTGTCGAGGTCGGCATCGTCGAACACGATGAACGGCGCATTGCCGCCGAGCTCCAGCGACAGCTTCTTGATGGTGGGCGCGCACTGCTTCATCAGGATGCGGCCGACCTCGGTCGAGCCGGTGAACGACAGGTGGCGCACCAGGTCGCTCTCGCACAGCACCTTGCCGACCGCGATCGACTGTTCGCCGTCGGAAGTGACGACGTTCAGCACGCCCCGCGGCATGCCGGCGCGCTGCGCCAGCTCGGCCACCGCCAGCGCCGACAGCGGCGTCTGCTCGGCCGGCTTGATCACCACCGGGCAGCCAGCGGCCAGCGCCGGCGCGACCTTGCGGGTGATCATCGCGATCGGGAAGTTCCACGGCGTGATCGCCGCGCAGACGCCGACCGGCTGCTTGATCACCAGGTAGCGCTTGCCGTTGTCGGTGGTCGGCACGGTCTCGCCATAGACGCGGCGCGACTCCTCGGCGAACCACTCGATGAAGCTGGCGCCGTAGCCGACCTCGCCCTTCGCTTCGGCCAGCGGCTTGCCCTGCTCGGCGGTCATGATGCGCGCCAGGTCGTCGGCATTCGCCATCAGCAGCTGGAACCACTTCATCAGGATCGCCGCGCGCTCCTTGGCGGTCTTGCCGCGCCACGCCGGCCAGGCCTGGTTCGCGGCGGCCACCGCGGCCTGCGTCTCGGCGGCACCCAGGTTGGCCACATCGACCAGCTTCAGGCTGGTGGCCGGGTCGTTGACGTCGAAGCGAGCCTGGCCGGCGACCCATTCGCCGCCGATCAGCGCGTCGGTCTTCAACAGGCTCGCGTCCTTCAGGGTCGAAAGCGGGGAGGTGTCCATCGTGTCGGTTCCTTCAACGGTCAACAACGGTCAGCCACGGTCAGCGGCGCGGCACGCCGGGCAGCACGCACAGCATTTCATACAGGAGGTTGGCGCCCAGCAACGCGGTGTTGCCGGACGGGTCGTAGGGCGGCGCCACCTCGACCAGGTCGCCGCCGACCACGTTCAGCCCGTGGCAGCCGCGGATGATCTCCAGCGCCTGCGGCACGCTCAGGCCGCCGACCTCGGGCGTGCCGGTGCCGCCGGCGAACGACGGGTCGATGCCGTCGATGTCGAAGCTGATGTAGACCGGCTGCGCCGGCCCGATGCGTTCGCGCACCTCGGCCATCAACGGCGCGAGCGAGCGGTACCAGACCTCGTGCGCCTGCACGACGGTGAAGCCCTGGGCGCGCGGCCAGTCGAAATCGTCGGCCGCATAGCCGGTGCCGCGCAGGCCGATCTGCCAGACCTTGTCGCACTGCAGCAGGCCCTCTTCGACCGCCCGGCGGAACGGCGTGCCGTGGGCGACCCGCTCGCCGAACATCTCGTCGTTGACGTCGGCATGCGCGTCGACGTGCACCAGCGCGACCGGTCCGTGCCGGCGCGCGACCGCGCGCAGGATCGGCAGCGCGATGGTGTGGTCGCCGCCCAGCGTCAGCGGCTTGCAGCCGGCGGCCAGCACCTCGTCGTAGAACGCGGTGATCAGCGGCAGGGACTTGTCCAGCGAGTAGGTGTTGACCGGCACGTCGCCGAGGTCCGCCACCTGCAGCGCATCGAAGGGCGCGGCCCCGGTCGCCATGTTGTACGGCCGCAGCAGGGCCGATTCGGCGCGGATCTGCCGCGGCCCGAAGCGGGCGCCGGCGCGGTTCGAGGTGCCGATGTCCAGCGGCACGCCGATGAAGGCCGCGTCCAGGCCCCGGGCCGAGCTGGCCGCCGGCAGCCGCATCATCGTCGCGAGACCGGCGAAGCGCGGCATCGCGTTGCCGCCCATCGGCTGGTTCAGCGCCGTCATCGCTTGCGCCCCCGCAGCCACTCCAGCGCGAGCAGCAGCGCGGTGGTGAAGAGGATCAGCAGCGTCGCCACCGCGGCGATCGTCGGCGTGATGTTCTCGCGGATGCCGGTGAACATCTGGCGCGGCAGCGTCACCTGCTCCGGGCCGGCGAGGAACAGCGTCACCACGACCTCGTCGAACGAGGTCGCGAAGGCGAACAACGCTCCGGAGATCACGCCCGGCGCGATCACCGGCAGCGTGATGCGGAAGAAGGTACGCAGCGGGCTCTCGCCCAGGCTCAGGCTGGCGCGCACCAGGTTGTTGTTGAAGCCCTGCAGCGTGGCCAGCACGGTGGTCAGCACGAAGGGCGCGCCGAGCGCGGCATGCACGATGATCAGCGCGGTGTAGCTGTCGGCCAGGCCGGCCTGGGCGAAGAACAGGTAGGTGCTGACGCCGACCACGACGATCGGCACCACCATCGGCGCGATCAGCAGGCTCATCAGCAGGCCCTTGAACGGGAAGTCGGTGCGCGCGAGGCCGACCGCCGCCAGCGTGCCCAGCACGGTGGCGATCAGCGTGGCGGCCGGCGCGACGATGAAGCTGTTCTTCGCGGCGCGTGCCCATTCGGGCGAGGTGAACAGGTTCTGGTACCACTTCAGCGACCAGCCGGGGATCGGGTAGGCGAGGAAGGAGCTGTCGCTGAACGACAGCGGCATGATCACCAGGATCGGCAGCAGCAGGAAGGCCAGCACGCCGATGCAGGCGACGCGCGCGGCCCACCAGCCGGCCTTGTCGAGCGGCGTGGCGTAGGCGGGGAACACAGGCAGGGCGAGCTTCATCCCAGGCTCAATTCCGATTTGACGATGCGACGGTACACGGCATACAGAACCAGCGTTGCCGAGAGCAGCAAAGCCCCCAACCCGCAGGCCATGCCCCAGTTGATGTTCACGTTGGTGTACTGGGCGATGTAGTAGCTCAGCATCTGGTCGTCCGCACCGCCCAGCAGGGCCGGCGTCACGTAGTAGCCGATCGACAGGATGAACACCAGCAGCGCGCCGGCGCCGATGCCGGGGAAGGTCTGCGGCACGTAGACGCGAAAGAAGGCGGCCAGCGGCGGGCTGCCCAGCGACACCGCGGCGCGCACGTAGGTGGCGGGCACGCTCTTCATCACGCTGTACAGCGGCAGGATCATGAAGGGCAGCAGGATGTGGGTCATCGCGATGACGACGCCCAGGCGATTGAACAGCAGCGGCAGCGGCTCGTCGACCAGGCCCAGGCCCATCAGGCTGCGGTTCACCAGGCCCTGCGACTGCAGCAGCACGATCCAGGCGGCGACGCGCACCAGGATCGAGGTCCAGAACGGCACCAGCACCAGGATCATCAGCACGTTGGCGCGGCGCGCCGGCAGCGTCGACAGCCACCAGGCGAGCGGATAGCCCAGCAGCAGGCAGCACAGCGTGACGACGGCGCTGATCGCGAAGGTGCGGCCCAGGATGCGGGCGAAGGCGCGCTGGTCCTCGGGCACGCGCTCGACCTGGCCGGCGGCGTCGCGGCGCAGGTCGACGGCGGCCAGCAGGTAGTCGGGCGTCCAGCGCGAGCCGTTCTTGGCGATCGCCTGCCAGTAGCGCGGCTCGGCCCAGCGCTCGTCCAGCGCGAGCAGGCGGGCCCGGGCCGCGGCGGCATCGGTCGCGCCGTCCAGCGGCAGCGCGCGGTAGGTGCCCATCAGCAGCGAGCGGGCGCCGGCGGCGTCGGTGTTCAGCCGCCGCGCCACGGCGCCGGCGTCGGCGCTGTCGGGCAGGCTGCCGAGGTCGGCCAGCAGCGCGGCGAAGGCCTCGGGCGCCGGCACGCCCTGGCGGTCCCAGCCGCCCAGGGCGGCCACGGTGCGCGGCAGGGCGGTCGCGACCTCCGGGTTCTCGACCGCGCGCTTGAGCAGCGCGGCGATCGGCACCAGGAAGGTCAGCAGCAGGAACGCCAGCAGCGGCAGCGTGAGCGAGAACGCCCGCAGCTTGCGCCGCCGGTCGGCGCGCGCCAGTTGCCGGCCCAGCGCGCTGGTCGTCACTGGGCCGCCCACGAGGCGAAGCGCTTCTCCAGTTCCTCGCCCTGGTCGGCCCAGAACTTCAGGTTGAACTGCAGCGCATCCTTCGAGTTCGCCGGCGAGGTCGGCAGGTTGCCCAGCACCTTGGCATCCAGCTGCGCGAGGGCCTTGGTGTTGGTCGGGCCGTAGGCGATGTTCTTCGCGTACTCGGCCTGCGCCTGCGGCGTGCTCGCGAAGGCGATGAACTTCATCGCCGCGTCCTTGTTCGGCGTGCCCTTCGGGATCACCCAGTAGTCCAGGTCGTAGATGCCGCCGGTCCAGGTGATCTTGAGGTTCCGGCCCTCGCGGTTGGCGGCGTCGATGCGGCCGTTGTAGACCGTCGTCAGCGCGACGTCGCCGGCCACCAGGAACTGCGGCGGCTGCGCGCCGGCCTCCCACCACTGGATGCTCGGCTTCAGCTCGGTCAGCTTTCGGAAGGCCCGCTCGGCGCCGTCCTTGGTGGCCAGCACCTTGTACACGTCGGCCGACTTGACGCCGTCGGCCATCAGCGCGAACTCGAGGTTGTAGCGCGCCCCCTTGCGCATGCCGCGCTTGCCCGGGAATTTCTTCAGGTCCCAGAAATCGGCCCAGCTGGCGGGCGTGCCCTTCAGCTTGTCGCCGTTGTAGGCCATCACCGTGGACCAGACGAAGATGCCGATGCCGCACTCGCTGACGGCCGCCGGCAGCAGGTCGGCCTTGCCGCCCAGCTTGCTGTAGTCGAGCTTCTCGAACAGCCCCTCGTCGCAGCCGCGCGCCACGTCGGGCGATTCGACCTCGACCACGTCCCAGCTCACCTTCTTCGTCTCGACCATGGCCTTGATCTTCGCCTGCTCGCCGTTGTATTCGACCGGCACGACCTGGATGCCGGTCTTCGCGAAGGGCTCGTAGTAGGCCTTCTTCTGTGCATTCGCGTTCGCGCCGCCGAAGTTGACGACGGTGATCTGCTGTTGCGCGAAGGCGGGCAGCACCAGGCCGGTGGCCAGCGCGACGCTCAGGATGCTCTTCTTCATGACGTGGGTCCTCTGGGGGTGGGGAGGTGGGAAGGGAATCAGGCGGTGTAGATCCGGGTGTGCTCGGGCGGCAGCTCCAGCCAGGCGGCGTCGCCGGCCTGCGGCGGCGTGCCGCCCGACAGCGGCAGCTTCACCGTCGCCGCGGCCTGGCCCTCGCCGAGCGTGCACAGCAGCCGCAGGTGGTCGCCGTAGTAGATGACGCTGGCGATGCGCGCCTGCAGCAGGTTGCCGCGCTCGGCCGGCGCGGCCGTGTGCAGCAGGATGCGCTCCGGCCGGACGCAGGCCTCGACCGCGGTGCCGACCGCCGCGTCGTTGACGTTGACGCCGGTCAGCACCCGTCCGTCGGTGAGCACCATGCCGCAGCGGTCGCCGCCGGCGTCGACGGGGGCCGCGCGCACGGTGCCGCGGACCACGGTGCTGTCGCCGATGAAGCCGGCCACGAAGCGGTTCGCGGGCGCCTCGTACATGGCCTCCACCGGTGCCAGCATCTGCACCTCGCCGTCGTTGAAGACGGCCACGCGGTCGCTCATCGTCAGCGCCTCGCCCTGGTCGTGGGTGACGTAGACGAAGGTGATGCCGAGCTGGCGGTGCAGCTCCTTCAGCTCGATCTGCATGTGCTCGCGCAGCTGCTTGTCGAGCGCGCCGAGCGGCTCGTCCATCAGCACCAGCTGCGGTTCGAACACCAGCGCCCGCGCCAGCGCGACGCGCTGCTGCTGGCCGCCCGAGAGCTGCGCCGGGGCGCGGTCGGCCAGGCCGTTCAGCCGCACCATGTCCAGCGCCTTCGCGACCCGGCGCGCCTGCTCGTCGCGCGACAGCCCGCGCACCGTCAGCGGATAGGCCACGTTCTGCCCGACCGTCAGGTGCGGGAACAGCGCGTAGTTCTGGAACACCATGCCGAAGTGCCGCTTGTGCGGCGGCGTGCGCGTGATCGGCCTGCCGTCGAGCAGGATGTCGCCGGCGGTCGGCGATTCGAAGCCGGCCAGCATCATCAGCGTCGTCGTCTTGCCCGAGCCGGACGGGCCGAGCAGGGTCAGGAACTCGCCGCGGCGGATGTCCAGGTCGAGCTGGCGCACCACCAGGTGGCTGCCGTCATAGGTCTTCTGCACGCCGCGAAAGCGCACCAGCGGCTCGGCGGGCGCGCCCTGCACGGCGGCGGACGGTCGGGAAGCCGGGGCGGGGGAGGGCTCGGACAACACGGGCATGCGCACCTCGTTCAACGCAAAGCGGCAAAACTGTCGGCCAGCAGCTGCAGGCCTTCGTCGACCAGCGCGTCCTCGGCCGTGAGCGGCACCAGCACGCGGATCACGTTGCCGTGCGTGCCGCAGGACAGCAGTATGAGGCCGCGCCGGGCGGCCTCGGCGACCACCCGGCGGGTCAGCTCGGTGGCCGGCTTCCCGAGGTCGCCGTCGTCGAAGAGCTCGATCGCCACCATCGCCCCCAGCCCGCGCACGTCGCGCACCTGCGGCACCTGCCGGGCGATGCGCGCGAGGCCGGCCACCAGCCGCTCGCCCAGCCGCCGGCTGCGCTGCAGCAGCTGCTCGTCGTCGAACACCTTCAGCACCGCCAGCGCGGCGGCGCAGCCGATTGGCGAGCCGGCATAGGTGCCGCCCAGGCCGCCGGGGCCGGGTGCGTCCATCACCTCGGCGCGGCCGACCACGCCGGCGATCGGGAAGCCGCCGGCCATCGACTTGGCGGTGGTGATCAGGTCGGGTGCCACCGGCCACTGCTCGCTCGCGAACCAGGTGCCGGTGCGGCCGGCGCCGGTCTGCACCTCGTCGGCGATCAGCAGGATGCCGTGGCGCTCGGCCAGCGCCTTCAGCCGGGCGATGAACTCGGGCGGCGCGACATGGAAGCCGCCTTCGCCCTGCACCGGCTCGACGATGAAGGCGGCGACCCGTTCCGCCTCGATGTCGTTGCGGAAGATCGTCTCGACCGACTGCAGCGCGGCGTCGATGCTGACCCCGTGCAGCGCGTTCGGGAACAGCGCATGGAAGGTGTCGCCGGGGAAGGGCCCGAAGCCGGTCTTGTAGGGGGCGACCTTGCCGGTCAGGCCGAGCGTCAGCATCGTGCGGCCGTGGTAGCCGCCCGTGAAGGCGATGACCCCGGGCCGCCGGGTGAACGAGCGCGCGATCTTGACGGCGTTCTCCACCGCCTCGGCGCCGGTGGTCAGGAACAGCGACTTCTTCGCGAACGCGCCGGGGGCCAGGGCGTTCAGCCGTTCGGCCAGCTCGACATAGGGTTCGTAGGCCAGCACCTGGAAGCAGGTGTGGGTGAACCGGTCGAGCTGCGCCTTCACCGCGGCAATCACCTCCGGATGGCCATGGCCGGTGTTCAGCACCGCGATGCCGCCGGCGAAGTCGATGTAGCGCCGTCCCTCGACGTCCCAGACCTCGGCGTTGCGGCCGCGGCTGACGAAGATCGGGTGCGCCTGGCCGACGCCCCGGGCGATTGCGGCGTGGCGGCGGGCCATCAGGGCGGCGTTGGTCAGGTCGGCTTCGCGTTGCATGCGGTCACCCGTGTCGAAAAAATGCGATCGGCGCACTGTAGGGACGGCATTCGCGGGCCGCCATGTACAGACAGTGCGGCGATTCGGTGTACTGTGCTGGGCGGGGGGCCTGTACATGCAAGCCCCTAGACAGTGCACCGGCACGCAGCCATGCACCATGAAGTACCGCCAAGCCCTGCCACGCCGATGTTCACGCTGAACCCGAACTCCCCGATGCCGCTGGTCGGCCAGATCGTCGATGGCTTCCGCCGCATGATCGCGGACCAGTCGCTCAAGCCGGGTGCCAAGCTGCCCTCGATCCGGGCCTTTGCCGTGTCGCACGGTGTCAGTGTCTTCACCGTGGTCGAGGCCTACGACCGGCTGGTGGCGCAGGGCTGGCTGGTGTCGCGCGCGCATGCCGGCTTCTTCGTCAAGCGCCGCAGCGACGGCCCGGCGGCGGGCCCGGGGCCGAAGCCGGTGGCCGACCTGCGCTTCGACGCCCAGTGGTACCTGAAGCAGATCTTCGAGAACCGCAACCTGGCGCTGAAGCCCGGCTGCGGCTGGCTGCCGCACGACTGGCTGTTCGAGGACGGCGTGCGGCGCAGCCTGCGGCAGATGGCCGCCGACGGGGCCGAGCTGGGCGGCTACGGGCTGCCGCACGGGCACATGGCCCTGCGCATCCTGGTGGCGGAGTCGCTGGCCGAGCACCAGATCGCGGTCGGCGCCGAGCAGGTGCTGCTGACCCAGGGCTCCAGCCAGGCGCTCGACCTGGTGGCGCGCCGGCTGCTGAAGCCCGGGGACCCGGTGCTGGTCGACGATCCCGGCTACCCGAACCTGATGTTCATGCTGCGCTTCCTGGGGGCCCGGCCGATCGGCGTGCCGCGCACGCCGGCCGGCTACGACCTGCAGGCGCTGGAGGCCCTGGTGGCCGAGCACCGGC
>Ga0102593_1002851_pt1 | contig 12292 bp, 9 predicted proteins | sample AraplaCol_mMS_r2_2_FD_76862 | JGI IMG/M metagenome (GOLD analysis project Ga0102593, IMG submission 76862) | Arabidopsis root microbial communities from North Carolina, USA - plate scrape MF_Col_mMS_r2 (SPADES assembly) (version 2) | ecosystem: Host-associated > Plants > Roots > Endosphere...
GCCCATCAGCTGGGTGTGGAGATCGAGAAGCGCATCAAGAAGGAAGTACGCACCACGGTGCTGGGGCACGTCCAGCGCGGTGGCACCCCGACGGCCTACGACCGGGTGCTGGCCACCCGCTTCGGCGTCAACGCCGCCGACGCCGCGCACTCCGGCGAGTACGGGATGATGGTGTCGCTGCGCGGTCAGGAGATCGGCCGCGTGCCGCTGGCCGAGGCGGTCAAACAGCTCAAGCTGGTGCCGCAGGGCCGCTACGTCGACGCCGCCGACTTCTTCGGCTGACCTTGGAACTACTCCCGTCGCGTGTGCGGTGAGATCGTCGATTCGCGTCCGATCGCGATCTGGCAGCACACTCGACGAGGCGGGGAACCCCGCCCCACTAGGATCGAATCATGACTGTCGCCTCCGCCGAACTCGTCGACTACGACGAGGTCGTCTCGCGCTACGAGCCCGTCATGGGCATGGAGGTCCACGTCGAACTGTCGACGGCGACCAAGATGTTCTGCGGGTGTGCCAACGACTTCGGCGCGGAGCCCAACACCAACGTCTGCCCGGTGTGCCTGGGGCTGCCCGGCGCGCTGCCGGTGGTCAACGCCGCCGCCGTCGAGTCGGCGATCCGCATCGGACTCGCGCTCAACTGCAGCATCGCACCGTGGGGCCGCTTCGCGCGGAAGAACTACTTCTACCCGGACCAGCCGAAGAACTACCAGATCAGCCAGTACGACGAGCCGATAGCGGTCGACGGCTACCTCGACGTCCCCCTCGACGACGGCACCACCTGGCGGGTGGAGATCGAACGCGCCCACATGGAGGAGGACACGGGCAAGCTGACCCACCTGGGCAGTGCCACGGGCCGCATCGCCGGTGCCACCACGTCGCTGCTCGACTTCAACCGGGCTGGGGTTCCGTTGGTGGAGATCGTCACCCGGCCCATCGAGGGTGCCGGTGCCCGGGCCCCGGAGATCGCCCGGTCCTACGTGACTGCGCTGCGAGACCTGTTGCGCGGCTTGGACGTCTCCGACGTACGGATGGATCAGGGCTCGATGCGGTGCGACGCGAACGTCTCGCTGAAGCTCGTCGGCGCGGCTGAGTTCGGCACCCGGACCGAGACCAAGAACGTCAACTCGCTCAAGAGCGTCGAGGTCGCCGTCCGCTACGAGATGCGCAGGCAGGCGGCGGTTCTCGACGCCGGCGGCGAGATCATCCAGGAGACCAGGCACTTCCACGAGGACGGCTACACCAGCGCCGGCCGCCGCAAGGAGACCGCCGAGGACTACCGGTACTTCCCGGAGCCCGACCTCGAACCGGTCGCACCGAGTGACGAACTCGTCGAACGGCTGCGGGCCACGATCCCCGAGCTGCCCTGGTTGCAGCGCAACAGGATTCAGCAGGAATGGGGCATCTCCGACGAGGTCATGCGCGACCTGGTCAACAACGGCGTGATCGACCTGGTGACGGCCACCGTCGCCGAGGGCGCCTCCAGTGAGGGCGCTCGCGCGCTGTGGGGCAACTTCCTGGTCCAGAAGGCCAACGAACGAGGCGTCACCGCATCGGAATTGGCGATCACCCCCAAGCAGGTCGCGGCGGTGCTGAAGCTGGTCGACGACGGCAAGTTGTCCAACAAGCTGGCCCGCGAGGTCATCGAGGGCGTGCTGGCCGGCGAGGGTGAACCCGAGCAGGTGATGACCGATCGCAATTTGGCGGTCGTGCGCGACGATTCGGTGATCCAAGCCGCCGTCGACCAGGCGCTCGCCGCCCAGCCCGACATCGCCGAGAAGATCCGCGGGGGCAAGGTGCAGGCCGCCGGCGCGGTCGTCGGCGCGGTCATGAAGGCCACCAAGGGCCAGGCCGACGCGGCGCGGGTCAGGGAACTGGTGCTGGCCGCCTGCGGCGTCGCGGGCTGAACCCACGCCGGCACGCCGGCGGGGGAGACCCCGCTGCCTGCTAGGTGTTCTCCGCGTTGGTGCGGGGGAAGCCGCCGCCCTGGGGGAACAACGGGAACACGACGTCGTCGACCTTGTCGGCGTCGCCGGAGGTCCGGTTGACCGTGGCGCCCCAGATGTTGCCGTCCGGAGAGGACTTCAACGCCCAGGCGTGACCGTGGGTGTCCTGACGGACCACCTCGGGGTCACCGGTCACCGCACCCGTGTCCGGGGCCATGCGCACCGCGACGGTCTGTTTGGTGTTGACCATGTTCACCAGGACGCTGCCGTCGCTGACCGCGCACCCGGCGATGCCCGGCTTGTCCGGCCACGTCCACACCGTGGAGACGACGGAGTCCTTCGTGATGCGCTGCAAACGGTCACCGGTCGGCGTCCGATCGGTGACGTATTGGGAACCGTCGGCCCGGTCGACGCAAAGTCCGCCTGCGCCGCCGATGCCGCTCAGCGCGGTGGTCGGGGGCGCCTGGTTCACCGTCGTCGGCTGTTCGATGCGAATCAACTTGCCGGCCAGCGAACTTGGATCGGCCGCCTGAGCCGGGTCGCCAGCGTCGCCGGTGAGAAGTTCCAGCGTGGTCGGGCTGGTGAACATCAGCGCGCCCATGTTGTTCGTGGGGCCCTTGGGGATGCCCGTCAGGATCGGTTTGGGCACGTCACCGTCGGCGATGCGGACGATGCGGTTGTCGGTGGGCGTGCTGATGTAGGCGTACATCAGCTTGTCCTGGGCGTAGGTGGGGGACAGGACGATGTCCATCAGGCCGCCGTCGGCCGACGGGTCGACCGGAATGACCAGCTTGACCTTGGGTTCGGCATTGGTGGCGATCTCCTTGACCGCGCCGGTGGTGCGTTCGGCGACCAGTGCCGACTTGCTGTCGGGGCCCATGATCAGACCGCTGGTGCTCTCCAGGCACCCCTGCATGACGCCCTTGGCGTCGCAGACCTTGGGGAAGGGTTGGCCAGGCAGCGGCGGCGGGGGTGGGGGCGTCTCGCTGGGGGGCGGGGCCATCTCCGGCTGGGTGGTGAACGGTTGCGACTGGTTGTCGTCGAAACGGGCGCAGCCCGACCCGACCAGCAACGCCGCGCACAGCAGCACCAGCACTCCTCGCGACGGCCGGTGCACACTCATGCTCGCCAGATTACGGATCGTCGGGCGGTGCGCGCCACGTCGGTCGGCTCGCGGCACATGGTCACGGCTTGGCAATAACCGCATGAAAGCGACGCGCCAATCCACGTTTCGCACGTAACTAGCACTTACGCTGGGACACGTGACCAGTACTTCTCACGATCCGCGCGCGTGGCAGAGACCTGAAGACTCCGCCGCGCGCCCTGCGTCGGCGCGCCTGGTCGACCCGGAGGACGACCTGCCGTCTTCGCCGTACGCGGGCGACTTCGAGACCACCGCGATCCCGCGGTACGACTCGAACACGTCCAAGTCGGAGCATTCCGGCTACGGACTGCTCAACGAACCCGAACCGTTGCCCTACGTGCAGCCCGCGGGCAAGTATCAGACCTCGGCGGCCGAGCCGACCGAGATCGAGCCCGACGTGGGCTTCGGTCGGTCGGATCAGCAGGGCCGCCGCGGCACCCAGGATCTCGGCTTGATGATCCTGCGCATGGGGCTGGGTGCGTTGCTGATCGTCCACGGTCTGCAGAAGGCGTTCGGACTGTGGGGCGGCCAGGGACTCAACGGCTTTCAGCAGTCGCTCGTCGACATGGGCTACCAGCACGCGAACGTGCTGACCTACGTGGGCGTCGCCGGTCAGATCGGCGCAGGCGTACTGCTGGTGCTGGGACTGTTCACCCCGGTCGCCGCAGCGGGTGCGGTCGCCTACCTGGTCAACGCCCTACTGGCCGCCGTCGCGGCGCAGCCGGAACGCGGCTCCTTCCGGTTCTTCCTGCCCGACGGGCACGAGTACCTCGTCATGCTGCTGGTGGTGGCCGTCGCCCTCGTGCTGACGGGCCCCGGCAAGTACGGCTTCGACGCGGGCCGGGGCTGGTCTCGCCGTCCGTTCGTCGGATCGGCCGTGGCGCTGGTCCTCGGCGTCGGGGTGGGTGTCGGGGTGTGGGTGCTGCTCAACGGCGCCAACCCGCTCGTCTGAGCTCCTAGGCGTACGGATTGGGCACGCGGCCGTCGGTGGCGGCCGTCAACTGCGGCAGCGTCGCGAACGTCACCGCGGGCAGGCGCACGTCCGAGCCGTCCTTGAGATGGGCCGACGCCCATGCGCTGCGGTCGAATCGCAGTCCGTCGACGTCCTCCCACGGCACGGTCTGGCTGCTCAACAAGGTGCGGGCCGTGACGGTCTCGCGGTCGGCCGTGGTGCGGTAGCGCGCGATCGCCAGTGACGCGACGACCGGCAGGATCAGCAGCGCGGTGAACCACGTCGGATTGGCCAGCACGAGGGCCAGCAACCCGAGGGTGAAGATGGCCACCGCGAAGTGCGCCATCGGCGAGATCCTGATGACGACCGGAGGCGTGGTGGCCGAAGCCGAGGAAGAACTCACCCCGCCATCCTCCCAGTCAGCCCAACGCCGGTGCCCGTCACCCCGTGACGTCGAAATTTGACCTTTGAGCAGTGCGAGGGCTACCGTCGCTGGTTATGAAGACCGTCTCGATTCTCGTAGTACTTGGTTCGCGCGTTGGAGCGTAACCCGACTGAGTAACCAGTCAGAGCCTACGAGCCGACGCGCAACCCTCGTGCAGCATCCGCTGACGGGGGTTTTTTGTTGCCCGAGAACCCGTATCACCCACTGAAGACGTAGAGGACATCGTGAGCGCACCGACCACGCGACCACCGGAGCCGGGCACCCGAGCCAACGGCACACCGGCCGGCTCGACCACCCGCGAAGCCGCCCCCGCACCGCAGCCGAGAAAGGTTGCGCCAGAACAGATGACGGGTGCCCAGGCCGTCATCCGCTCGCTCGAGGAACTCGACGTGGACGTCATCTTCGGCATCCCCGGGGGCGCCGTGTTGCCGGTCTACGACCCGCTGTTCGACTCGGTCAAGCTGCGCCACGTGCTGGTCCGCCACGAGCAGGGCGCCGGCCACGCCGCCAGCGGTTACGCCCACGCCACCGGCAAGGTCGGCGTCATGATGGCGACCTCCGGCCCGGGTGCGACCAACCTGGTCACCCCGCTGGCCGACGCGCAGATGGACTCGATCCCCGTCGTCGCCATCACCGGGCAGGTCGGGCGTGCCCTGATCGGCACCGACGCCTTCCAGGAAGCCGACATCTCCGGCATCACCATGCCGATCACCAAGCACAACTTCCTGGTTCGCCACGGCGACGAGATCGCCCAGCAGATGGCCGAGGCGTTCCACATCGCCCGAAGTGGACGTCCCGGAGCCGTTCTCGTCGACATCCCCAAGGACGTGCTGCAGGCGCAGTGCACCTTCAGCTGGCCACCGAAGATCGACCTGCCCGGCTACAAGCCCAACACCCGGCCGCACAGCCGGCAGGTGCGCGAGGCCGCCAAGCTGATCGCCGCGGCCCGCAAGCCGGTGCTCTACGTCGGCGGCGGCATCATCCGCGGCGAGGCGTCGGCCGAACTGCTGGAGCTCGCCGAACTGACCGGCATCCCGGTGGTCACCACGCTGATGGCGCGCGGCGCGTTCCCCGACAGCCATCGGCAGAACCTCGGCATGCCCGGCATGCACGGAACCGTCGCGGCCGTCGGCGCGCTGCAGAAGAGCGACCTGCTGATCGCACTCGGCACCCGCTTCGACGACCGCGTCACCGGCAAGCTGGAGTCCTTCGCGCCCGACGCCAAGGTCATCCACGCCGACATCGACCCGGCGGAGATCGCCAAGAACCGCAACGCCGACGTGCCGATCGTGGGTGACGTCAAGAACGTGATCTCGGATCTGCTCGACGCGCTGCGCCGCGACGGCACCGACACGACGACGCTCGACCTGGACCGGTGGTGGGACTACCTCAGGGGCGTGCAGGAGACGTTCCCGCTGAGCTACGGACCGCAGAGCGACGGCAGCCTGAGCCCGGAGTTCGTCATCGAGTCCCTCGGCCGGATCGCCGGCCCGGACGCGGTGTACGTCGCAGGCGTTGGGCAGCACCAGATGTGGGCCGCGCAGTTCGTGAAGTACGAGAAGCCCAAGACGTGGCTCAACTCCGGCGGTCTCGGCACGATGGGATACGCCGTGCCCGCCGCGATGGGCGCCAAGTTCGCCCGTCCGGAGGCCGAGGTGTGGGCCATCGACGGTGACGGTTGCTTCCAGATGACCAACCAGGAATTGGCCACGTGCGCCGTCGAGGGTGCGCCCATCAAGGTCGCGCTGATCAACAACGGCAACCTGGGCATGGTGCGGCAGTGGCAGACGCTGTTCTACGAGGAGCGCTACAGCCAGACCGACCTGTCCACGCACAGCCACCGCATCCCGGACTTCGTCAAGTTGGCCGAGGCGCTCGGATGCGTCGGATTGCGCTGCGAGCGAGCCGAAGACGTCGAGGACGTCATCAACCAGGCGCGGGCGATCAACGACCGTCCGGTGGTGATCGACTTCATCGTCGGCGCCGACGCTCAGGTGTGGCCGATGGTGGCCGCCGGCATGAGCAACGACCAGATCGAGGCGGCCAGGGGCATCCGGCCGCTGTTCGACGACCAGGGCAACGAGGGGCACGCCTGATGAGCGCTTGCGCGAAGAAGAGAGCAGTCTGATGTCGATCAAGACCCACACGCTGTCGGTGCTCGTCGAGGACAAGCCCGGCGTCCTCGCCCGCGTGGCGTCGCTGTTCTCCCGGCGTGGCTTCAACATTCAGAGCCTCGCCGTGGGTGCCACCGAACACAAGAACCTGTCCCGGATGACGATCGTCGTCTCGGTGGAGGACTTCCCGCTCGAACAGATCACCAAGCAGCTCAACAAGCTGATCAACGTGATCAAGATCGTCGAGCAGGACGAGGACAACTCGGTCTCTCGGGAATTGGCGCTGATCAAGGTTCGCGCCGATGCGGCAACCCGCGGACAGATCATCGAGGCGGTGAACCTGTTCCGCGCCAAGGTCGTCGACGTGTCGGCCGAGTCGCTGGTGGTCGAGGCCACCGGAACGCCTGGCAAGCTGGAGGCGCTGTTGGCGCTCCTCGAGCCCTATGGCATTCGAGAGATCGCACAGTCCGGCATGGTGACGCTCGCCCGCGGACCGCGCGGCATCTCCGGCGTCAAGTAATCCGTTCAACGCAGCAGTACGAGAGAGAAGGAAATTCACAGTGGCAGTTGAGATGTTCTACGACGACGACGCAGACCTGTCGATCATCCAGGGACGCAAGGTCGCCGTCATCGGCTACGGCAGCCAGGGGCATGCGCATTCGCTGTCGCTGCGTGACTCCGGCGTCGAGGTCAAGGTCGGCCTCAAGGAGGGTTCCAAGTCCCGCGAGAAGGTCACCGAGCAGGGCCTCGAAGTCGGGACCCCCGCCGAGGTCGCCAAGTGGGCCGACGTGATCATGCTGCTGGCGCCCGACACCGCGCAGGCCGAGATCTTCACCAACGACATCGAGCCCAACCTCGACGAGGGCAACGCGCTGTTCTTCGGCCACGGGCTCAACATCCACTTCAAGCTGATCGAGGCGCCGGCCAACATCACCGTCGGCATGGTCGCGCCCAAGGGCCCCGGCCACCTGGTCCGCCGGCAGTTCGTCGACGGCAAGGGCGTGCCCTGCCTGATCGCGATCGACCAGGACCCCAAGGGTGAGGGTCAGGCGCTGGCGCTGTCCTATGCGTCGGCGATCGGCGGCGCTCGGGCCGGTGTCATCAAGACCACCTTCAAGGAAGAGACCGAGACCGACCTGTTCGGTGAGCAGGCGGTGCTCTGCGGTGGCACCGAGGAACTGGTCAAGACCGGGTTCGAGGTCATGGTCGAGGCCGGGTACGCCCCCGAGATGGCGTACTTCGAGGTGCTGCACGAGCTCAAGCTCATCGTCGACCTGATGTACGAGGGCGGTATCGCCCGGATGAACTACTCGGTGTCCGACACCGCGGAGTTCGGCGGCTACCTGTCGGGTCCGCGCGTCATCGACGCCGACACCAAGGAGCGGATGCGCGCCATCCTCAAGGACATTCAGGACGGTACCTTCGTCAAGGAACTCGTCGCCAACGTCGAGGGTGGCAACAAGCGCCTCGAGAAGCTCCGCAAGGAGAACGCCGAGCACCCCATCGAGGTCACCGGCAAGAAGCTGCGCGACCTGATGAGCTGGGTCGACCGGCCCATCACCGAGACGGCTTAGTAGCACGCGACTTCGGCGCGCTCATCCGCGAGTACCGCGGGTGGGCGCGCCGAAGTCATGTCTGGGGAGCCAGGCTGGGCAGCGTGGTCAGGCCGAACTCGCGACGCAGAGCGGTGCGGGCCGCGTAGTAGCCGGCCATGCCGTGCACGCCGCCGCCGGGTGGTGCGGCCGACGAGCACAGATACGCGTGGGGCACCGGGATGGTCCACGGATTCAGGGCGAGGGCCGGCCCCGTGAACGCGCTGAAGAGGTTGTTGCCGCCCACCCCGATGTCACCGCCGACCAGGTTGGCGTTGTGATCGGCCAGTCGGGCGGCCGGGACGCTGCGGACCGCCACCACCAGGTCGCGGAACCCCGGCGCGAAGCGCTCGAACACGCCGGTGACGGTGTCGGCGATGTCCCGAGTCGACCCGGCGGGCACGTGCGCGTAGGTCCACAGTGGACGGCGTCCCGCGGAGTCGACGCGGGCCGGGTCGGCGATGTGCGGGCTGGCGGCCAGGATCATCGGCCAGTCGGCGTGGACGCCGCGGGCCACCTGTTTCTCGGCGAGCGCCATCCGAGCGCGGGTGCCGCCGAGGTGCAGCGTCGACGCCTTCGCCAGACGTTCGTCCTGCCAAGGGATCTCACCCGACAAGACGTAGTCCACCTTCGCCACCCCCGGGCCGTACCGGTAACCCCGCAGCGCCGCGGCGTATCGCCGCGGCAGCGCGTCACCGTAGATCGGCAACAGCGCCGTGGGCGCGATGTCGTAGAGCACCACGCCCGGCGGGGGTGCGTCCACCTCCTCGCCGAGGACCAGTTCGCCACCGTGCGCGCGCAGGTCGGCGATCAACGCGTCGGCGATCGCCTGGGAGCCACCCACCGGGACCGGCCAGCCCACGGCGTGGCCGAGCGTCGCCAGCATCAGGCCCGCCCCGCCGGAGACCAGCGACGGCATCGTCGAAATCGTATGCGCCGCAACACCGGTGAACAACGCGCGGGCATCGTCGCCGCGCAGCATTCCCCACGCCGGCGTGCCTTGCGCGAGCAGCCGCAACCCGGCCCGGACGGCGGTGGGGATGTCGTGCGGAATCGAACGCTTGTCACCGAGGAACACGTTCAGCGCACCGTCGAGATGCTCGGTCAGCGGACCAAGCAGGGTCCGCCACGAGCGACCGCCGTCGAGCTCGGCGCAGGTGCGATCCAGATCCCGATAGCCGATCGCGGCCGGACGGTCGGGCAGCGGGTTGGCGTAGGAGATCTCCGGCACGGCCAGCTGGACGCCGCGGGCGAGCATGTCGAATTCGGCGAACACCGGTGAGGCCAACGCCAAGGGGTGCACCGCCGAGCAGATGTCGTGCGTGACGCCCGGGTACTCGGGATCGGGGGCGGTGCGCGCGCCACCTCCGGCCGTCGGCTGGGCCTCGATCACCCGCACCGAGAGCCCGGCCCTGGCGCAGATCACCGCCGCGGTCAGACCGTTGGGGCCGCTGCCGACGACGGTGACGTCTGTGTTCATTGCCACGGGACCCCGATCTCTTTGCGCTCCTGCGCGCCGGACCACCATTCTCCCGCCCGCCACCCGGAATTATGAGCGCACTACGCTGTCCGCGTGAGCCTGCCCGTTGTTTTGATCGCCGACAAACTCGCCGAGTCGACAGTTGCCGCCCTGGGAGACCAGGTCGAGGTGCGCTGGGTGGACGGCCCCGACCGGGAGAAGCTGCTGGCCGCGGTCCCCGACGCCGACGCCCTGCTGGTGCGGTCGGCGACGACCGTCGACGCCGAGGTCATCGCCGCCGCGCCCAAGTTGAAGATCGTCGCCCGCGCGGGCGTCGGTCTGGACAACGTGGACGTGGACGCCGCCACCGCCCGTGGCGTTCTGGTCGTCAACGCCCCGACGTCGAACATTCACAGTGCCGCCGAGCACGCGCTGGCGCTGCTGCTGTCCGCGGCCCGCCAGATCCCGGCGGCCGATGCGACGCTGCGCGCGCACACCTGGAAGCGCTCCTCCTTCTCCGGGGTGGAGATCTTCGGCAAGACCGTCGGCGTGGTTGGTCTGGGCCGCATCGGCCAGCTGGTCGCGCAGCGGCTGGCGGCCTTCGGCGCGCACATCACCGCGTACGACCCCTACGTCTCGCAGGCCCGGGCCGCGCAACTCGGCATCGAGCTGCTGCCGCTCGACGAGCTGCTGGCACGCGCCGACTTCATCTCCGTGCACCTGCCGAAGACCAAGGAGACCGCGGGTCTGATCGGCACCGACGCCCTGGCCAAGACCAAGCCGGGCGTCATCATCGTCAACGCGGCCCGCGGCGGGCTGATCGACGAACAGGCCCTGGCCGACGCCATCAAGAGCGGCCACGTCCGAGGCGCCGGTCTGGACGTCTTCTCCACCGAACCGTGCACCGACAGCCCGCTGTTCGAGTTGCCCGAGGTCGTCGTCACCCCGCACCTCGGCGCGTCGACCGCCGAGGCGCAGGACCGCGCCGGCACCGACGTCGCGGCCAGCGTGCGACTGGCGCTGGCGGGGGAGTTCGTGCCCGACGCCGTCAACGTCGGCGGTGGCGTGGTCGGCGAGGAGGTGGCGCCGTGGCTGGACCTGGTGCGCAAACTGGGGCTGCTGGTCGGCGCGCTGTCGGCCGAGCTGCCGACCAATCTGTGCGTCCAGGTGCGCGGTGAGCTGGCCTCCGAACAGGTCGAGGTGCTCAAGCTCTCGGCGCTGCGCGGGTTGTTCTCCGCCGTCATCGAGGACCAGGTGACCTTCGTCAACGCACCGTCGCTGGCCTCCGAACGCGGGGTCGAGGCGAGCATCGACACCGAACCCGAGAGCCCCAACCACCGCAGCGTCGTCGACGTGCGGGCCGTCGCCGCCGACGGCTCGACGGTCAACGTGACCGGCACGCTGTCGGGTCCCCAGCAGGTCGAGAAGATCGTCCAGATCAACGGCCGCAACCTCGACCTGCGCGCCGAGGGCGTCAACCTGATCATCAACTACAGCGACGTCCCGGGTGCGCTCGGGACGATCGGGACGAGGCTGGGCGGTGCCGGGGTCAACATCCTTGCCGCCCAACTGAGTCAGGACGCCGACGGCGACGGGGCGACGATCATGCTGCGGCTGGACCGCCAGGTCCCCGGTGACGTGCTGACCGCGCTCGGCGCCGACGTCAGCGCCACGACCCTGGAATTGGTGGACCTGTCATGAAGTTGGCCGTGATTGCCGGTGACGGCATCGGACCCGAGGTCGTCGACGAGGCGCTCAAGGTGCTCGACGTCGTCGCGCCGGGGGCCGAGAAGACCACCTACGACGTGGGGGCCCGGCGGTATCACGCCACCGGGGAGGTCATGCCCGACGGGTTGGTCGACGAGCTGCGCACCCATGACGCAATCCTGTTGGGCGCCATCGGCGATCCGTCGGTGCCCAGCGGCGTGCTCGAACGCGGCCTGCTCCTGCGGATGCGCTTCGAACTCGACCACCACGTGAACCTGCGCCCGTCGAAGTTGCACGCCGGGGTGACCAGCCCGCTCGGCGAGGTCGACCTCGACTTCGTCGTCGTGCGCGAGGGCACCGAGGGTCCCTATACGGGCACCGGTGGCGCGATCCGCGTCGGCACGCCGCACGAGGTGGCCACCGAGGTCAGCCTGAACACCGCCTTCGGCGTGGAGCGCGTCGTCCGCGACGCGTTCGCCCGAGCGGCCAAGCGGCGCAAGCACCTCACGCTGGTGCACAAGACCAACGTGCTGACCTTCGCCGGGAAGCTGTGGTCGCGCGTCGTGGCGGAGGTGGGCCGCGAGTTCGGTGACGTCGAGGTTGCCTATCAGCACGTCGACGCCGCCACCATCCACATGGTGACCGACCCGGGGCGCTTCGACGTCATCGTCACCGACAACCTGTTCGGCGACATCATCACCGACCTCGCGGCGGCGGTGTCCGGCGGCATCGGGCTGGCCGCCAGCGGCAACATCGACGCCACGCGCACCAACCCGTCGATGTTCGAACCGGTGCACGGCAGTGCGCCGGACATCGCAGGCAAGGGCATCGCGGATCCCACCGCTGCGGTCATGTCGGTGGCGCTGCTGCTGGCCCACCTCGGCCAGGACGAGGCCGCCGCGCGGGTCGACGCGGCCGTCGCCGAGCACCTCGCCA
>Ga0102593_1002852_pt1 | contig 12285 bp, 9 predicted proteins | sample AraplaCol_mMS_r2_2_FD_76862 | JGI IMG/M metagenome (GOLD analysis project Ga0102593, IMG submission 76862) | Arabidopsis root microbial communities from North Carolina, USA - plate scrape MF_Col_mMS_r2 (SPADES assembly) (version 2) | ecosystem: Host-associated > Plants > Roots > Endosphere...
GTCCATGCACCGAACACGCCGACGACCACCGTCACGGGCAGGGCCAGTCGGGCGGCGAAGAGCACCGCGTCGTCGCGCACCGCGCCGGCGGTCTTGAGCATCACGAACACGGCTCCGTGAAACGCGAACAGTCCGGCCGTGGCAAGACCGCCGAGCAGCACGTACGGGTCGAGCAGGTCGGTGACGGACAGTTCGATCTGCTTGTCCCCGTTGACCGGAAGCCCGTGCACCAGCGCGGCGAAGGTGACACCCCACAGCACCGCGGGCACCCAGGAGCCGACGGCGATCGCGACGTCGGCCCAGGTGCGCCACTTGGGGTCGTCGACCTTGCCCCGCCACTCGATGGCGCAGATGCGGACGATCATCGAGACCAGGATGAGCAGCAGCGGCAGGTACAGGCCCGAGAACAGGGTGGCGTACATCTCCGGGAACGCCGCGAACATGGCGCCGCCCGCGGTGATCAGCCACACCTCGTTGCCGTCCCACACCGGTCCGATGGTGTTGAGCACGGCGCGCTGGTGCCGCTCACCGCTGCCGGCGGGCGCGCTCTTCCTGAAGAACGCCATCAACATTCCGACCCCGAAGTCGAAACCCTCCAGGAGCAGGAAGCCGACGAACAACGCCGCCAGTGCGACGAACCAGAAGTCCACGAGACCCATGTCGACCTCCTAGTACGCGAACGACAACGGTGCGACGTCGGCGTCTTCGGGGGGCGTGGGCGGCGCCGGTTCGGCGTCGTGCTCCAAAGGGCCCTCGACGACGTACCGTCGGATCAACCAGAACCAGATGCACGCCAGTGCGGCATAGAGCAGCGTGAACACCGTCAGCGACGTCAGCACCATCGCCGCGGAGTGCGTCGAGACCCCCTGGCCGACGGTGAGCCGAATCATCTGGTCGCCGGTCGGGTTGGGCACCACCACCCAAGGCTGCCTGCCCATTTCGGTGAAAACCCAGCCGGCGCTGTTGGCCAGGAACGGTGTCGGCAGGGTCAGCAGGGCGAACCTGGCGAACCACCGTTCGTGGGGGATGCGGCCGCGGCGCGTCGACCACAGCGCGACCATCGCGAACAGGACCGGGACGGCGAGCAGGCCGATCATCGCCCGGAACGACCAGTAGGTCACGAAGAGGTTGGGCCGGTAGTCACCGGGACCGTAGGTCGCCTCATACCTCTCCTGCAGATCCTTGACACCCTCCAGCGTCACGCCGTCGAACTTGCCCTCGGCGAGGAAGGGCAGGACGTAGGGCACCTCGATGACGTGGTCGACGGCGTCGCAGTTGTTGTGGGTGCCGACGGTGAGGATGGAGAAGTCGGGGTCGGTCTGGGTGTGGCACAACGATTCTGCCGAGGCCATCTTCATGGGCTGCTGCTGAAACATCAGCTTGCCCTGGGCGTCGCCGGTGAGGAACAACCCGCCGGCGGCGGCCAGGGTGACCAGGCAGCCCAGAATGGTGGCGGGCCGGTACATCGTGCGGGCCTCCTCCGTGGCGCGGGCGCGCACCAGCCACCAGGAGCAGACGGCCGCCACGAACGTTCCCGCGGTGAGGAACGCGCCGAACACGGCGTGCGAAAATGCCGCCGTCGCAGTGTTGTTCGTGAACAGGGCGACGATGCTGGTCAGCTCGGCGCGGCCGGTCTCCGGGTTGAAGCGGGCGCCGACGGGATGTTGCATCCACGAGTTGGCGGCGATGATGAAGAACGCGGAGGCGTTGACCGCGAGTGCGACGATCCAGATGCACGCGAGGTGCACCAGGCGCGGCAGCCGGGTCCAGCCGAAGATCCAGAGCCCGATGAAGGTCGACTCGAAGAAGAAGGCGACCAAGCCCTCCATGGCCAGGGGTGCGCCGAACACGTCGCCGACGAAGCGGGAGTACTCGCTCCAGTTCATGCCGAACTGGAACTCCTGGACGATGCCGGTGGCGACGCCGAGGGCGAAGTTGATGAGGAACAGCTTGCCGAAGAACTTGGTGAGCCGATACCAGGAGGGGTTCCCGGTGACCACCCAGGCCGTCTGCATGACGGCGATCAGCGGGGCCAGGCCGATGGTCAGCGGCACGAAGATGAAGTGGTAGACGGTCGTGATTCCGAACTGCCATCGCGAGACGTCGAGAGCGTTCACGAGCATCATCTCCTGGCTGCGGTAATACCTACGACAAAGTGTAGTAGATAAGCTTCTCCCAGCCCAGGGCGTTTCTTAGTGAGCTGGCTGACCCTCCTGGGCTCGGGTGGTTCCACGCCGGATGGCGACGGCGGCGCCGATCTCCACGACGCCGATGACGATCAGCCAGACCCCGACGACGAGCGCCAACGTGGTGATCGAGTCGAACGGAGAGGCCAGGACGACCACGCCCGCAACCAGACTGATGAGGCCGACGAAGACGTTCCAACCCCGGCCCGGAAGCGTGGGATCGCTGATCGCGGACACCGCCGTGGCGACGCCGCGGAAGATGAAGCCGATCCCGATCCAGATGGCTAGCAACAACACTGCGTCGTAGAGATGCCGAAAGGCCATGATCGCGAGGATGAGCGAGGCCGCGCCGCTGATGAACAGCAACACCCTGCCGCCGGCGGAGACGTGGAGGCTGAAGGCGAACACGACTTGCTGAATCCCGGTCAGCAGCAACCCGGCACCGAAGAAGACGGCCGCGACGGTGATCGAGATTCCGGGCCACGCGACGATCGCGGCGCCGAGCACGACGGCGAGCACGCCGGACACGGCAGCCGATTTCCACAGATGGGGCAACAGACTTGGGGCAGACGCGGTGGTCATGATGGGCAGTGTCGCATGACCACCCCGTTGCGTTGCGGTTTCGCACAGCGCAAATCGACGACCGGCGCTAGGTTTCACCTACTACGACGCCGACATCCCGCTAAGGTTCCTGAGGTCGTCGCCAGCGTGCAATGAGGGCGACCCCGATGCAGAGAGAAGAGACAACGTGGTAGCTGGAATTCAGAACCGTCGAGCGAGCTCCCGATGGTGGCGCGGCGCTGCGGTCGTCGCCGTGTCCGCATCGCTCGCGCTCTCGGGCTGCACCAAGAACGAGGACACCGCACAACCGGCGAAGGAGACCACCGCCGCGAAGGCCGCCAAGGTCGACGACATCGCCAACACCGTTCCCGAGGACATCAAGTCCTCCGGCAAGCTGATCGTCGGCGTCAACGTTCCCTACACGCCCAACGAGTTCAAGGATTCGAGCGGCAAGATCGTCGGCTTCGACGTCGACCTGATGAACGCCATCGCCTCCACCCTCGGCCTGACCGCCGAGTACCGCGAGGCCGACTTCTCCAAGATCATCCCGTCGATTCAGGGCGGCACCTTCAACGTCGGCATGTCGTCGTTCACCGACACCAAGGAGCGCGAGCAGACCGTCGACTTCGTCACCTACTTCTCGGCGGGCTCGTTGTGGGCCAAGCCCAAGGGGTCCGACGTCGACCCGAACAACGCCTGCGGCAAGAAGGTCGCGGTGCAGGCCACGACCACGCAGGAAGTCGACGAGCTGCCCGCCAAGAGCAAGGCGTGCACCGACGCGGGCAAGCCGGCCATCGACATCGTGAAGTTCGACGGCCAGGACCAAGCCACCAACGCCGTCGTCCTCGGTCAGGCCGACGCGATGTCGGCGGACTCCCCGGTGACGCTGTATGCGATCAAGCAGAGCGCAGGCAAGCTCGAGCAGGCGGGCGAGACCTTCGACGCGGCGCCCTACGGCTGGCCCGTGGCCAAGGGTTCGCCGCTGGCGGCCTCGCTGCAGAAGGCCCTCGAGCACCTGATCGAGACGGGTGACTACAAGACGATCGCGTCGAACTGGGGTGTCGAGGCCGGCATGATCGACAAGCCGGTCATCAACGGCGCGACCAGCTGACACTCGGATCTCACCGATGAGCGTCGACGTTCGCACGTCACCCGAGAGTCCACCCGTCATCGATGCCGTCCCGTTGCGGCACCCCTGGCGGTGGGTGGCGGCGATCGTCATCGTCGTGCTCGTCGGGCTGTTCCTCTACGGCGCGGCGACCAACGACGCCTACGGCTGGAACACCTTCGGCAAGTACATCCTCGACGAGCGCATCGTCTCGGGGATGGTGGTCACCCTCGAGCTGACCGTTCTGTCGATGATTCTGGCCATCGTGCTGGCGGTGCTGCTCGCCGTCATGCGGTTGTCCCCGAATCCGGTGTTCCGCTCGGTGTCGTGGGTGTACCTGTGGATCTTCCGCGGCACTCCGGTCTACGTCCAGCTGGTGTTCTGGGGCCTGTTCCCGACCATCTACAAGAACATCCAGTTGGGCATCCCGTTCGGCCCGACGTTCTTCGCGGTCAACATCCAGGATCTGTCGCTCTACTTCGTGCTGGCGGTGGTCGGCCTGGGGCTCAACGAGGCCGCCTACCTCGCCGAGATCATCCGGGCCGGCATCTCGTCGGTGCCGGAGGGCCAGACCGAGGCGTCCACCGCGCTGGGCATGTCGTGGCTGATGACGATGCGGCGCACGGTGTTGCCCCAGGCGATGCGGGTGATCATCCCGCCGACGGGCAACGAGTTCATCGGTCAGCTCAAGACCACGTCGCTGGTGGCCGCGGTGCCGTACACCTTCGACTTGTTCGGGCGTCAGCGCGACATCTCGGCGGTGCTCTTCCAGCCGATCCCGCTGCTGCTGGTCGCCGCGGCCTGGTACTTGCTGATCACCAGCATCCTGATGGTGGGGCAGTACTACCTCGAGCGGTACTTCTCCCGAGGTGCCTCCCGCAAGCTCACCGCCAAGCAGCTCGGCGCTCTCGCCGAGGCGCAGACCCTCGGAGAGGCCGGCCACACATGACCCCGACAGCCGAGGCCACCCCCATGGTCAAGGCCGAGAACGTGTGCAAGAACTTCGGCGCGCTCAAGGTGCTCAAGGGGGTGACGCTGGAGATCGGGCGTGGCCAGGTGCTGGTCCTGGTCGGCCCCTCCGGCTCGGGCAAGTCGACGTTCCTGCGCTGCATCAACCACCTCGAACAGGTCAACGGCGGTCGGCTCTACGTCGACGGCGAGTTGATCGGCTATCGCGAGCGCGGTGACAAGCTCTACGAGATGCCGCCCAGGGACGCCGCGCGGCAGCGCCGCGACATCGGGATGGTGTTCCAGCACTTCAACCTCTTTCCGCATCGCACCGCGCTGGCCAACATCATCGAGGCGCCCATGCAGGTCAAGGGCGTCAAGAAGGCCGCGGCGATCGAGCGGGGCAAGGACCTGCTCAACCAGGTCGGGTTGTCGGACAAGGCATCTGCCTATCCGGCGCAGCTGTCCGGTGGTCAGCAACAGCGCGTGGCGATCGCCAGGGCGCTGGCGATGGATCCCAAGCTGATGCTCTTCGACGAGCCCACCTCGGCGCTGGATCCCGAGTTGGTGGGCGAAGTGCTCGGCGTCATGAAGAAGCTCGCCAGCGAAGGCATGACGATGGTCGTGGTGACCCACGAGATGGGGTTCGCCCGCGAGGTCGCCGACCAGCTGGTGTTCATGGACGCCGGGGTGATCGTCGAGAGCGGCAAGCCGCGCGAAGTCTTGAGCAACCCGCAACACGAACGCACGAAGGCATTCCTGTCCAAGGTGATGTAGTTGGGCAGTCACGCAGCGGGAAGTGACCCGGCCACACCGTTGTGGCGGGCGGCGCAGGTCTTCCGGCTGCTGAGTTGCGTCTACGCGCTCGGCTTCCAGATCGCCGTCAACGACGACCTCGAACGCCCCGCAGTCGGCTGGGCGCTGTTCGCGGTCCTCGTCTCGTGGAGTGTCGCCTGCGCAGCGGCCTACCTGCACGGGTACGGCCGGCGGATGGCCTGGGTGGGCGCCGAGGTGGTGGTGGTCGTCGGGCTGATGCTCTCCACGGAGATCGTGGCCTCCGATCAGTGGGCCTTGGACAACCAATCCTGGCCGACGACGTTGTGGGCCACCAACGCAACGATTTCCGCGGCCATCCTGCTGGGGCCGGTCGCGGGCATGGCGGCCGGGCTGCTGGTGACGGCCTCCAATGCCGTCCTCAAGGGCTACGTGAGCGTCGACGTGGGACGCAACGCCACCGTCGTGATCGAACTCGCCGTCGGCCTGGCGATCGGGCTGGCCGCACAGACCGCGCGGCGGGCGCACGCCGAACTGCAGCGGGCGGCACGACTGGCGGCCACGCTCGAGGAGCGCGAACGGTTGTCGCGCGAAGTGCACGACGGCGCCATTCAGGTACTGGCGCTGGTGGCCCGGCGGGGTCGCGAGATTGGCGGTCCGACAACCGAACTGGCCGAGTTGGCGGGGGAGCAGGAGCGCGTGCTGCGCCGCTGGGTCAGTAGCGCGGGTTCCCCGGCGCCCGTGGGCCTGAGCGCCGATCTGGTGACGTTGCTGCGCCGCCGCGCCGCCGACCGGGTGTCGGTGAGCCTCCCACCGGAACCGGTACTGCTGCCCGCCGAGGTGGCCCGCGAGGTCGACGCCGCGGTGGCCAACGCCTTGGACAACGTCGCCGCCCATGCCGGCGCGGACGCCAACGCCTTCATCCTGGTGGAGGATCTCGACGACGCGGTCGTGGTGAGCATCCGCGACGACGGTCCGGGAATCGAGGCCGGACGGCTCGAGGAGGCGGTCGGCGAGGGCCGGGTCGGAGTGTCCAAATCGATTGTCGGACGGCTGAACTGGCTGGGTGGCACGGCACGGTTGACGACGGGACCGGAAGGGGGAACCGAGTGGGAATTGACGATTCCACGTTCACGGTGATGGTGGTCGACGACCATCCGATCTGGCGCGACGCCGTGGCCCGAGACCTGGCCGAAGAGGGCTTCACCGTCGTCGCGACGGCCGACGGGGTGGGCTCGGCCGGCCGGCGGGCCGCCGTCGTCACACCCGACGTGGTGGTGATGGACATGCGATTGTCGGACGGCAGCGGTGCGGCCGCCACCGCGGAGGTGCTGACGGTGTCGCCGTCCTCGCGCGTCTTGGTGCTCTCGGCGTCCGACGAACGCGACGACGTGTTGGAGGCGGTGAAGGCCGGAGCCACCGGATATCTCGTCAAGAGTGCGTCCAAGCACGAACTCGCAGACGCGGTTCGGGCCACCGGCGAGGGACGGGCGGTCTTCACCCCCGGCCTGGCCGGTCTGGTACTCGGCGAGTATCGGCGCATGGCACGCTCGCCGCGGGGGGATGACTCCACTCCGAGTCTCACCGAGCGGGAGACCGAGATCCTGCGGCACGTGGCGAAGGGGCTGACCGCCAAGCAGATTGCCGAGCGACTCTCCCTGAGCCACCGCACGGTGGAGAACCACGTGCAGGCGACGTTCCGAAAGTTGCAGGTGGCCAACCGCGTCGAGCTTGCGCGGTACGCGATCGAACACGGGCTCGACGAGTAGGGGACGGGTAGAACTACTCATCCGGTCGTCGAGCGCCGCTGCCACGATGGCACCATGACCGAACCGGAATACGCCGTCGTCGCCAGGATGTCGTCCGACATCGCCGCGATCGGTGCGTACCTGGCGCGGGCGTCAGCCGACCTGCGCCAGCTCGAACGCATCGTCGCCGAACGATCCGCCGTACCGCCGCCTCAGCCGGTGCAGCCGCCGCAGTGGCAGCCGGTGCAGCCGGCCCCCCGGCCGCCGGCGCCTCGGCCGGACGGCTGGATTGGCAAGGCTCTGGCGGCCGCCGGAGTCGCCGTCACGTTGGTCGGCGTCGCACTCCTGCTCGTGCTCGCCGCGCAGGCCGGCATGCTGAGCCCCGGCGTCAGGGTGACCGCGGGGGCGGCCCTCGCCGCCGGCCTGGTGTCGGTGGCGTGTCGACTCGTGGACCGACCCGGCGGACGCGTGGGTGCCATCGCCCTGGCCGCCACGGGCGTCGCCGCGGCCTACGTCGACGTCATCGCGGTCACCACCGTGTATCACTGGGTGCCGGAACCCGTGGGGCTCGCCCTCGCGGGTGCGACGGCCGTCTCGGGCCTGCTGCTGGCTCGCCTGTGGAATGCCGAACAGCTCGGACTCCTGGTCCTCGTACCCCTGATCGTTCTGGGGCCCGTCGTCGCCGACGGCGTCACCGTGGCCCTCGTCGGATTCATGCTGGCGCTGGGGGTCGCGTCAGTCCCGGTGCAGCTGGGCCGGGACTGGATCGGTCTGCACGCCGCGCGGACGGCGGTGGCCACGCTGCCCCTGATGCTCGCACTCGTGGTGACGGGCTTCGACTCCACGACGTCGCCCACGCTGGCTGTGGCGAGCGCAGTGGCCGGGACGCTCGCGGTCGGCAGTGCCGTCCTCCTGCTCCCGCACACGCGACGTCAGACCACCATGGCGGTGCTGAGCGCCGTGGGGGCGACCCCGGTCCTGGCTGCGTCGTGGGCCGTGGACGCCGCCGTGGCGGCCGCCATGGCCGCGACGCTCTGCGCGGTCCTGATGGGAATCGTGGTCGTGGGCGGCCGCCGTCGCATCGTCGCGGCGGGCGTCCGGGCGACGTGGTCCGTCCTGGCTGCCGGGTCCGCGATGGTCGCGGTGGCCACGGCATTCGACGGGCCGGTGGCCGGGCCGATCCTGCTCGCGATGGCGGTCGTCCTGGCAGTCGTCGGCCGACGTGGTGCGGCGGCTCGATGGTGCGCGGTCGCGTTCGCCGCGGCGGGCGCAATGTTCGAGCTCGCATCCGCACCACCGTCCGTCCTGGCCCGGGCCACCGAACTCAGCCCGTCCATCGCCGTCTCGACGGTCGTCTCCGGCCTGCTCTTGGCTGCCTGGGCGGGTGCCGCCGCGTGGTCGTGGCGGACCGACTGGGCGTGGGCCGGTGCGGCACTGGTCACGCTCTACTCCGTGACGACCGTGACCGTCACCCTTGGTGTGCTGATCGGGGGTCGGGCGACGGGCTTCTTCGCCGGCCACGTGGCCGCCACCCTGATCTGGATCGTGCTCGCTGCCGCGGCGCTGCGGCATGCGATCTCGGTGCCGCGCGACGAGCGGTCCTTGCCGGTGGGCGGCGGGATGGCATTGGTGGCTGCGGCGGTGACGAAGTTGTTCTCCTTCGACCTCGGCACGCTGGACGGAATGTTTCGGGTGGCGGTCTTCATCGCCGTCGGATTGCTGTTGTTGGGCATGGGTACGGGTTACGCCCGGATGCTCGCCCAGCAGGACGGTCCGCGGCCCGAGGTGTGACCGCACCCGCGATACCGGACGAGGCAACCAACGCCCATGCGAGGGGGCACAGGCCGACGGATAGCCACGATCGTGGTCCGAAGTGATGCAACCAAGCGCTTGCTGTCGTGTTCTACTCGGCTGCAATTAAAATGTGGCTGGCACAGTCATATTGTTAGCCACACGGATGTCTGCATTTCCTGTAGCTGCAAACTGTGGTGCACCCGCTACGAATGACTGAGCTGGACCACTTCTGAAAACCGACGTTTTCAGCACTTGTACTGCTTTGATGCAAGCATCTTTCTGCATGCTCATTCGGATTTAGTTAATCGTCACGTTAGCGTTCGGAGTTTGCCCCAAAACGGGCATACGGTATCGAAACTGCTGCTCGCAGGGGCGCAAGATCGTTCCTGCGCAAACGTCGTTACGAGTTAGTGTCGTTACCGAGACATATTTGCTACGGCATGAGTAAATGAGGCGAACCGGTTTGACGGCGACGACGATTAACCCCGCTGAAAGTAGGACCCATCCCATGAAGAAATCTCCCCAGAACTGGTTCAAGGCCGTTGCGACTCGTGGCGTCATCGCGGCCATCCCGGTCGCCATGGCGAGTGCGTATGCGAGCAATTTGTTCGTGCCTACGCCCCCGCGGATCGCCGCTTATGAGTTTCAGCAGGTCGCGGAGATCACGGTGTCACCGGATACCGTCGGTGTGGCCGCGTCACCGCTCTACGGGCAGACGAAAGCCCAGATCGACCAGCAGCTCAGCGACATGCAGGCCCTGGGTATTCAGAACATCCGCGTGTTCGTCCCGTGGGGACTGGTCGACTTCTTCGGACCGTCGGAACCGGGCAGCTTCTCCTGGTCGACCCTCGACCTGGTCATGCAGTCGGCCAAGGAACACGACATGGGCGTCCTGGCCGAGGTCAACAGCACCCCGCCCTACGCCATGACCGCCGGAGTCCTCGGCAGCGGCACCCCCGATCCGGCCGCCTTCGCCGCCTTCATGACCAAATTCGTCACCAAGTACGGCGACACGGTCTCGGCCTACGAGATCTGGAACGAGCCGAACTCCATCCAGTTCTCCAGCCCGATCGACCCCGCCGCCTATGCAGCCTTGCTGAAGGCCGCCTATCAGGCCATCAAACCGCTCGATCCGACAGCCACCATCGTCGCCGGCGCCGTCGGGCACACCCAAACCTGGGGCAACCTCACCATGGACCCCGTGGACTTCGTCAAGGCCATGATCGCCGCCGACCCCACCATCGGCCAGTACTTCGACGCCCTGTCGTATCACCCCTACGACGAGAACCTGCCGTTCTCCCAGGGCAACCAGGCCCCCATCGGCTGGGCCTCCGACACCGCGTTCAACCAACTCAAGGACCTGATCGCGTTGTTCCCCACCAAGAAGGTGTGGATCTCCGAGTTCGGCGTACCCACCTACTCCTACACCGACGCCAACGGCGTCGTCCACACCATCACCCAGGACCAGCAGGAAAAGATGATCGCCGATCTGATCAACACCTGGGGCGCGGCCTTCGGCCAGAACGCGGGACCCATCTTCCTCTACACCGGCCGAGACACCGCCACGGGAAGTCCCGACCCAGAAGCCAACTTCGGACTCTGGGACATGCTCGGACAACCCAAGGAAGTCATCACCGAGTTCCTGGCCCAGTGGTTGAAAGACCACCCCCAAAACAGCACCACTCCAACGACACCCGGCCAGCCGACTCCCGTGGTGAACCCGTTGGCGGCACTTCTGCAAGCCATCTCCCAACAGTTCCAGGCCATCGCCGCTCAGTTCCAGGGCATCGCCGCCCAGTTCCAGGCTGCCGTCGCGGCCTTCGCCCAAAACATCTCCAACTTCTTCGCCGCCCTCAGCGGTGCCCCCGCGGTGACCACATCCGCACCGTTGACACTGAGGGTCGCCTCGGTGGCAGCCTCCGACACGACCGGCGCCGGAGACGACGTGAAGGCGGCAACGGAGACCACGGCCACGGAGACCACGGAGACGGCAACGGTGACGGACAAGGCGTCCGAGGAGACCAAGACCACCACCGCGGCCGACGAGTCGGCGTCGGTCGACGCACCCACTGCGGCGGCGGCCGTCGAGCCGGCGGCGACCGCGGAACCCGTTGTGGCCCAACCGGTGGACGTGGAAGTCACCCAGCCCACCGAGCCGGCGTCGAGCACTCCGACCGACACCAGTACCACCGACGGTTCGGCAACGGCCACCGAGCCGACCACCACCAAGCCAGACACCTCGACCACACCCGACACCACCAAGCCCGACACCACCAAGCCCGATTCGACCAGCGGCACATCCAAGACCGACACAGCCGACCCGTCCAGCACCTCCGACACGAAGGACGCCTCGTCGACCAAGCCGTCCACACACGACGACAAACCCGCCAAGACCGACAAGCCCGACACCACCGGCACGACGGCCAAAGCCGACAAGCCCAACAAAGCCGACAAGCCCGACAAAGCCGATAAGGCCGACAAGGACGCTTCGGCCAACAAAGACGCTTCGGCCAACAAGGTCAAGCCAAAGACGGGTTCCGAGGGAACCGGCGCCGCAAGGGGATCCGACGCGAAGGGCGCGTCGCATTCGACGAGCGGCAGTGGATCAGGCGGCGGCGGAGACGAGGGGTAGCCACCGTCCGCCTGACCCACTGCGACCGCCGCGACACCTGCCCCCGCAGGGTCGCGGCGGTTCGTGCGTTGAGGGTCGGTCAACCGCACGCCGTGGCACAGCATGTGCGACCCCGCCACGCCTGCAGCCCCTCGCGGACGGCGATCGCGGCGATCACCAAGCCCGCGAGGGGATCTGCCCACGCCCACCCCACTAGCGAGTTGAGCAAGAGACCCACCAGCAGCACTGCGGACATGTAGGTGCACAGCAAGGTCTGCTTCGAATCTGCGACCGCCGACAAGGAGCCAAGTTCGTTGCCTGCCCGCCGCTGCGCCCACGACAGGACGGGCATGACCGCCAGGCTGACCGCCGCGAGCGCGATGCCGATCCGCGACGGGTCCGCTTCACCGTGCCCCAGGAGGGCGCGCACGGAGTCCACCGTGACGTAGGCGGCCAGGCCGAAGAACGAGAACGCGATGATTCGAAGGGCGGCCCTTTCACGGGCTTCGGGGTCGCGCCCGGTGAACTGCCAAGCCACGGCCGCAGCCGAAGAGA
>Ga0102593_1002857_pt1 | contig 12265 bp, 12 predicted proteins | sample AraplaCol_mMS_r2_2_FD_76862 | JGI IMG/M metagenome (GOLD analysis project Ga0102593, IMG submission 76862) | Arabidopsis root microbial communities from North Carolina, USA - plate scrape MF_Col_mMS_r2 (SPADES assembly) (version 2) | ecosystem: Host-associated > Plants > Roots > Endosphere...
CTCCATATTCTCTACGACATCTCCAAAGAGCTTATCTCTTCTTTTCCTCTAGACAACTTGCTGAAGGCTGCCATGAACGCCCTCGTCGAGCATCTGCGATTGCGCGATGGCGGAATCGTGATTCACGACTCCGGAGGAGAGCCCTGGATAAGCGTGCGAGCTCCAATTGGGCACGACGTTCGCTCACGTTCTCTTACGATTGAACAGGCGGACGCAATAAATCGTGTCATCGTTAGCGGTGAGAAGCACTTTGGGAAAAATTCTGCCGTTCTCCCCGTTAAGGTAAACCGGAAAGCAATTGGCGCATTGTGGATTGATTTCGCGCAGAAAAGCGGAGATCAGGACGAAACCCTTCTGGCGATGATTGCCGTCCTGATCGGCTTAACCTGCCAGCGCTATCACGAATTGTGCAGCGATGGCGGCTCAGTCGCCGAGGAACAACAAGCAGGACAGATTCCGAAAATCAAGCCGAAGTCTCATCCCACCCAAATCGATAAAATCGACTGGATCGTCGGGGAGAGCCCCGCGCTCAAGAGGGTATTAGCTATCACCAGGATCGTGGCCGCGACGAACTCCGCGGTGCTCTTGAGAGGAGAGAGCGGCACTGGCAAGGAATGCTTTGCAAGGGCAATACACGCGTTATCGATACGGAAAAGCAAGGCGTTTATTAAGTTGAATTGCGCCGCGCTGTCGGAAACCGTTCTGGAATCCGAATTGTTTGGCCATGAGAAGGGCGCTTTCACTGGCGCTCTCCTTCAACGAGCTGGACGTTTCGAACTGGCCAATGGCGGAACGCTGTTGCTTGATGAAATTGGCGATGTATCACCACAATTCCAGGCGAAGTTATTGCGCGTGTTACAGGAAGGCGAATTCGAACGTCTCGGCGGAACGAAGACATTGAAAGTAGACGTTCGAGTTATATGCGCCACCAACAAAAACCTTGAAATGGCCGTCCTTCGAGGGGAGTTCAGAGCCGACCTCTATTACCGGATCAATGTGGTGCCCATCATTTTGCCGCCGCTTCGGCAGCGCGACGGAGACATTTCGCGTCTAGCGCAAGTGTTCCTCGAGCAATTCAACAAGGCAAATGATCGAAATTGCGACTTCGGGCCGTCGGCAATAGACATTTTGTCGAAATGCGCCTTCCCCGGCAATGTTCGCGAGCTGGACAACTGCGTTCAAAGGACCGCCACTCTCGCCAGTTCAAATACCATCACTTCATCGGATTTTGCCTGTCAGCAAGACCAGTGTTCTTCGGCGCTCCTCCGGAAAGCCGACGGCGACGGTATTGGCAACGACGCGATGCATGGTCTCGACCCGCGAGATACAATGTCGGGCGGACTGGGCGCCCACGCAGGCACTCCCAGCGGTGCCGCAGCCACAATCGAGGCAGCGGGCCTCACCGAGCGTGATCGGCTGATCAACGCAATGGAGAGGGCTGGTTGGGTACAGGCCAAAGCGGCTCGTATCCTGGGTAAAACGCCGCGGCAGGTCGGCTATGCGCTACGCCGGCATCGTATCGATGTGAAGAAGGAGTGACGGCGATCGCCAAGAACTCCGTAAGCGTGGCCCAACGACTTCGGGCGCGATCTATTTTCATTTCTATAAGACATCTCCGGCAGCAAACGGGGAAACGAGCGGTAAGGCGACATAAGCGCTGAACAGCAATGTCTCGTCGACCGGAATCTCTCTTGCTTTTGGAGCTGTAACCTTTCCTCAACAGTGGAACAGTGCGATGTGGGAACCGGAAATAAAGGTCGGGACGACCAGCAGTACCCCCTCCCACCGGGCGCCGATGGCTCCCGCTATGCCCGGTGGCCGCGCATCTTCGTCCTATGGCCTTTCGGTGACGGATGACAAAGATGCGCGGATCTGGGAGAGAATTAAAGATCATCCCTGCTTTTCAGAGCAAGCGCATCACTATTTCGCTCGCATGCATGTCGCGGTCGCACCTGCGTGCAACATCCAGTGCAACTACTGCAATCGCAAATATGATTGCACCAACGAAAGCCGTCCCGGGGTCGCATCAGTAAAGCTAACTCCCGACCAGGCACTACGAAAGGTGCTTGCCGTCGCCAGCAAAGTGCCGGAGCTTTCCGTAATCGGCGTTGCCGGACCGGGCGACGCTTGTTACGACTGGAGGAAGACCGTAGCGACGTTTGAAGGAGTTGCGAGAGAAATACCTGACATCAAACTATGTATCTCCACCAATGGATTGGCGCTTCCGGATCATGTCGATGAGCTAGCTGACATGAATATCGATCACGTGACGATCACTATCAACATGGTGGATCCGGAGGTAGGGGCGAAGATCTATCCATGGATAATTCACGGACATCGTCGATACACTGGCATAGAAGCTGCCGGGATCCTTCACGAGCGCCAAATGTTGGGTTTGGAATTGCTGACCAAGCGCGGCATCCTCACCAAAATCAATTCGGTTATGATTCCAGGCGTCAATGACACGCACCTCGTCGAAGTTAACCGATGGATCAGAGACCGCGGTGCATTCATGCACAATGTGGTGCCCCTGATTTCCAAGCCTACGCATGGTACTTATTACGGTCTTACGGGTCAGCGTTGCCCGGAGCCGTTCGAACTGAAGGCACTTCAAGACTGTCTCGATGGCAACGTTAAGCTTATGCGCCACTGCCAACAATGCCGGGCCGACGCCATCGGTTTGCTGGGCGATGATCGCGAGCGAGAGTTTGCCCTCGACCAGATCTCCACCAAAGTTGAATTCGACACCAGCAAGCGCGAGGCCTATCGCAAGCTGGTCCAGCACGAGCGAGGGGATCAACTGGCAGCAAAATTGGACGCGAACAAAGCAGTCAAGTCACTTGGTTCTTCGCGAACCCTTGCTGTTGCCGTGGCGACTAAAGGTGGCGGCCGGATCAACGAACATTTCGGTCAGGCAAGGGAACTCCAGGTGTATGCAGTCTCACGAAAGGGGATCAACTTGGTGGGACACCGCAAGGTCGAGCAGTATTGCCTCGGTGGTTTAGGCGAGAAGGCCACTCTCGATCACACTATCGTTGCACTCGACGGCATCGACATTCTGCTTTCTTCCAAAATCGGCGATTGCCCAAAGAAGCGGTTGGCAGAAACTGGCGTGCGAGCCAGTGACGCATTTTCCTATGATTACATCGAGACTGCGATTGGCGCGCTATACGCCGCCGAGTTTGGCGGCAAACCGGCGATGCCGACGGCTTTAGGCCCCTCTAATTGAATCAGGAGCTAAATCATGGCCTTCAAGATCATTATATCCCAATGCACCCAGTGCGGCGCTTGCGAATTTGAATGTCCCTCAGATGCGATCAGTTTCAAAGGTGAGGGATATGTTGTGGATTCAAAAAAATGTACCGAGTGCAGGGGTGAGTTCGACACGCAACAATGCGCTTCGGTGTGTCCGATGCCGAAGACCTGCGTCCCTGCCTGATCGTCACCGGACTAAAGCGCAAAATGGGACGAGTGGTCAGTGGTCTCCTAGGCGAACATGAGGTTAAAAATTCACGTCCCACCAATATCCCATCCAGTGAGCGATGCGCGCAACCTGAGTAGCCGACGTTGGCCCGGGAACGGATGCCGTCCAAATTTCAGACAGAGCAATAAGGGAGATATCGGCCTGGGCATATGTCGTACTGAACTAACAGGCTTTGATAACGCTCGACGTCCGGAGCTCCAAAGCCGCCACAACGAGAAGGGACATGCATGAGAGTGACAATCAGCAGAACTGACGTCGGCTTATCGGTCTATATTCACAAGAAAGACCTTGAGGAACCGATCATTTCGGTTGAGCACAAAAACCTATGGGGCGGCTTTATTTTGCTGAAAAATGGATGGCGGATAGCCCTCCCCGAGCTATCGCAGAACAGGCGCCTGCCCGTTACTGTCGACGCGAGGAGGCTATCCAGTTAGCGTGTGCGCGGGTCGATAGATGAGCGTCGATGCCAAGCGCAAGCGGGCATACACCCCGAATAGGGGGCATCGAGTTCCCGATCCATTGAAGGCGGCCATCGGCAAGAGGCCGCCCGTAAATCAGGAGGAATCCGACATGACCCAACTCAACGACACAACGCTTGAGAAGCTCGTGGACCGCATCCTTGGCGACCTTGGCGGTGCATTCAGCGTGCCGCTGGTGCGGATCGGCGATGACCTCGGCCTCTACAAGACGCTGAAGGAGATCGGACCCGCGACGGCCGAGGAGGTTGCCGTGGCCGCTAGATGCGCGCCTCGCTATGTGCGCGAGTGGCTGGCAGCGCAGGCGGCTTCGGGCTATGTGCATTGCGAGAATGGCCAGTTCTCGCTCACGCCGGAGCAGGCCTATGTGTTTGCTGAACCCGACAGCCCGTTCAACCTGATTGGCGCGTTCGATACCGCTGCCGCGATGGTCGGAAATCAGCCGAAGGTGCAGTCTGCCTTCAAGACCGATGAAGGCGTTGCCTGGGGCGACCAGGCTGGCTGCATGTTCTGCGCTGTAGCGCGGCTGTTCCGCCCTGGTTACGTCAATGCGCTGGTCCAGGAGTGGCTGCCGGCGCTCGATGGCGTGATCGCCATGTTAAAATCGGGTGCAACGGTGGCCGACGTCGGTTGCGGGCACGGGTATCGACGGTGCTGATGGCGCAGGCCTTTCCCAATTCCCGGTTTGTGGGCTACGACTTCCATATGGGCTCGGTCGCGGCTGCGAAAGCGCACGCTGAGGCGCACGGGTTGACGAACGTGCAGTTCGAGGTGGGCCGAGCGCAAGATTTCGACGGCCGGGATTTCGACTTGATCACCTGCTTCGACTCCCTGCACGACATGGGCGACCCGAAAGCCGCGGCGTCTCATATCAGAAAGGCGCTGAAAGACGGCGGCACGTGGATGGTCGTCGAGCCGATCGCGGGAGATACGTTGGAGGAGAACATCAATCCGGTCAGGCGCCTCTACTACTCGGCGTCGACGATGATCTGCGTTCCCACCTCGCTTGCGCAGGAGACAGGGCTGGCGCTAGGCGCGCAGGCAGGCGAACGGCGGCTGACCGAGGTGATCCGGTCCGGCGGCTTCACCCATATCAGGCGCGCGGCCCAGAGCTCGCTCAACATGGTGCTCGAAGCAACCTGACGGCAAGGAGTGGCGCGTCCGTGTCCGGCCAGTTGGGGCGGGCGCTCCGCGCAGACGCGACGTCGAAAGCGGGTAGCCTTTGAGATTCGGGCTATCCTGGGGCTCGAGGGCAGATCCGGTCATCGCGCTCTAACTCCCTGCCGGACGAGAGAGAGCTGCGATACCCGCCTCATCGGCCACATGCAGAAGCGCTTACCGGAGTTGTTCCGGGGCAGTCTTACCGCTCAATGCGTCGACGCAAGGTAAGCGGTGCCTTGACCCCACCTTCCGGATCAGCGTGTGATTGTTGATGTTGTTGCCGAACGAGGCTTCGACATATGACGATTACAGGATTTACGCATGGCACCAGTGAAGATGTGCCGTTGCAACGGTTTGAGGTTTTCACGGGAACAGGCCGTCGCCGCGACTGGAGCGACGAGGAGAAGGACCGCATTGTCGCCGAGAGCTATAGCGGCGAGATGTCGGTCAGTGCTGTTGCGCGTCGGCATGGGTTGTCGCCCGGACAATTGTTTACCTGGCGTCGGCAGGTGCGAAGTCAGGCGAAGCAAGACTCGCCGTCAATGTTTGTGCCAGCGGTAATTGATCGTCCGGCAGAGCCACCCCCGACACGGCGAAAGACGATAACGAGGAGCGCACTTCCAATTGCGGCAATCGAGCTGGAGGTTGGCGGCGCGATCGTCAGGATCGCATCTGGCACGGACAGCGCGACCATTGCTGCCGTGATCCAGGCCTTGAAGGCTCAGTCGTGATTGGTCCGTCCGGTGCGGTAAAGGTGATGATCGCCACCAAGCCCGTCGACTTCCGCAAAGGTGCTGAAGGATTGGCAGCACTGGTGAAGGCGGAGATGGGTGCTGACCCATTCTCTGGCACGATCTACGTGTTCCGCGCCAAACGAACGGACCGGATTAAGCTGATCTTCTGGGATGGCAGCGGCGTGTGCCTGGTCGCCAAGCGGCTTGAGGATGGCGAGTTCCATTGGCCTCGAATGCAGGACGGCGCGATGCATCTGACGGCCGTTCAGTTCTCGGCGCTGTTCGAGGGATTGGACTGGAAACGCGTGCATACGCCGAGCGAAACGCGCACGCCGGTAAGGGCTGGATGACGGCCGCGACCAATTGAATCAGCATCATCCAGCCTCTCGATCCGAGCGGTAAAATATGCTGTTCTTGGCGCATGACGATAACGGCGGACGAGCTTCCGGATGACCTGAACGCGCTGAAAGCGACGGTGCTTTCGCGCGAGGCGGAGAATGCCCGCCTGCGTCAGATCATCAAGGAATTGCAGCGCCACCGCTTTGGTCGCCGTGCCGAGACGCTTCCCGAGGACCAGCTTCTGCTTGGGCTTGAAGAGGCCGAGCAAGTCGAGGCTGCCGGTCTCGAAGACAATGAGCAAGCCTCCCCTGCTGTTCGACAGGCGCAGGTCGCCAAACGGCGCACGAACAGAGGTTCGCTGCCAGCGCACCTGCCGCGCATCGAGATCGTGGTCGATATTGATGACCATGCCTGTCCTTGCTGCCGCAATAACCTGCATCGGATCGGCGAAGATGTCAGCGAGAAGCTGGACATTGTGCCCGCCCAATTCCGCGTGCTGGTGGTGCGCCGCCCAAAGTATGGCTGCCGGGCCTGCGAGGAGGTCGTTGTCCAGGCTCCGGCCCCGGCAAGGCTGATCGAGGGCGGCATTCCGACAGAGGCAACTGTCGCCCAGGTTCTGGTCTCTAAATATGCCGATCACCTGCCGCTGTACCGCCAGGCGCAAATCTACAAGCGCCAGGGCATTGATCTTGATCGTTCGACGCTCGCCGACTGGGTCGGCCGTGCCGCCTGGCATCTGCGCCCAGTCCATCAGCGGCTGCTTGATCATTTGAAGTCGTCGTCCAAGCTCTTCGCCGACGAGACGACAGCTCCGGTGCTCGATCCGGGACGTGGCAAAACCAAGACCGGGCAACTTTGGGCCTATGCGCGTGATGACAGGCCATGGCAGGGCAATGACCCACCAGGCGTCGCCTATGTCTATGCGCCGGACCGCAAAGGTGAACGGCCTATGGTCCATCTCGATGGCTTCGCCGGTATCCTGCAAGTAGACGGCTACAGTGGATATCGCCCGCTCGCGGCAAGGAACACCGTGTCGCTGGCCTTCTGTTGGTCCCACGTTCGACGCCGCTTCTATGAGCTGGCTGCCGCCGGTCCCGCGCCCATCGCCAGCGAGGGGCTCCGACGCATCGCCGAACTTTACAAGATCGAAGACGAGATACGTGGCCGGACCCACGAGGAGCGTCGTGTCGCCCGTCAGGAAAAAAGTCGTCCGATTACCGACAGCCTCGCTCCCTGGCTGCGTGAACAACTCGGCTACATCAGCCAAAAGACAAAGCTCGCTGAAGCCATCCGTTATGCCTTGTCACGCTGGGACGGCTTGACCCGCTTCATCGACGACGGCCGGATCGAGATCGACTCCAACACCGTCGAACGATCCATCAGGCCAATTGCCCTCAATCGCAAGAATGCGCTATTTGCCGGGTCCGACGCCGGGGCCGAACACTGGGCGACCATCGCCTCGCTCATCGAGACTGCCAAGCTCAACGATGTCGAGCCACTGGCCTATCTTTCAGACGTCCTCACGAAGATCGTCAACGGGCATCCAAATAGCCAGATCGACGACCTGCTGCCTTGGGCCTATGCCGCAAAGCACGAACTCAAAGCCGTGGCCTGAAAACAGCGCTTACGACGCAAGCTTTGACGGCAGCCACATATTCCTCGCCGTCATAGCGTCGTTGATCAAGAGACGCGCCGCGTTGCCCAGCGTTCACACGATCTTGCGAGATGCCGGGCCTTGCAACGCAAACCCGCATCCTTTGTCCAGCGTGCCTTGGACCCAGTGTGCTTCGTCGTTGACTGTATCGCCTCTATCCTGCGCCATTTTAGCCGAGTGGCTTTCTGACGGGACCGTAACGGTATTCGAGAGGCAATTGAAAGTGAGGCGAGACACCGTCCGAAGATGGCTCGCTCAGTCGTTGGTAATGATTTACGAACGCCCGCTTATGATGGTTTTCATGTCTGGCTGCCAATGCCTCGATTTAATGCCGAAACATTGTGCAAGGGGGCTTTCGCCTCAGGCGTGATCGTTATTCCTCCCGGGCAACGGTTGTTGATCCTATGATCATAAACGCCGGTGATCGCTTATGTTTGGGAAGCGTCGTGGTCCGATTTATCGTCAGCTATAGCAACGATATCGAAAATCCCTGAACAATCTCAATGAAAGCCGTTCTGAAGTGTCGATAACCTACTGAGATTCTGTTCAGGGTCATCGCTTATCGGCTAGACTGGTAACACGACGACTGAAAAGATCATGGATTTCGACATTGCCAATCTGCTCGATTCAGACGAGGCAATGGAAGCCGGCGATTCAAAATTTATCGCCTCAGCCCTCGGCGTTCTTGCCGCGCGAGGCGCACCTGACAGCCGTTGTCGTATCCTTAGAAAGAACCCGTATGACGCGGAATTAGTTGTCGCCAAGGATTATGTCGAAATCGATGTCATCGATTAGATGAGCCACGCCAATTGAATCGTAACGCTGGCCGGGTAAGTTTCGAGAAGGCCATTTCGATCGACTTCTTATCGCGCTGCCATTTTCGAAACATGTGCTCGCGGACAGTCGGCAACGTCCCTGCTCTCCTGTCCCTTCCCGCACAGCCTGCCAGTCAATTGATAGCATGGATGGATGCCATGCATAGAAACGATTTTACCAACCGTATGAAAATCCAATAAAAAAGTCGCGAGCCGATATGGAATGGACGAACAGGAGTATTTGTACCGGCACAATGTGATCGCCCCAGCGAATGAAACGGAGAAAAACATGTCTGATGCAAAATTGCAGAGCGTGCTTTCGGCTCTTTCGGAAGTGCCCGGACAGCTGAACGCTCTGCCTTCCAGTAAGGCGCCGGATGCTGGTTGCATCAAGCTAAACACGAATGAAAATCCATTTGCGTTGCCGGCAGTTGTCATGCAGAGCGCTATTGCTGCCCTCGAACGGCAGTATCTGTATCCGGAAAATGACAACATCAGTCTGAGGGAAGCAGCCGCCCTTACCTATGACCTCTCCAGAGATCAGGTGATCGCCGGGAACGGATCATCTGAACTTCTCGGGCTTATCTACAGGGCATTCCTTGCTCCGGGTGACACTGTCGCGATGGTGTCGCCGGGGTTTTCATTCAACCGCAAACTGGCCTTTTTGCAAGGAGCTGATTTTCTGGAAATTGGGTGGGGGGAAATTCACTCATTGCTGTCAAAGCAATTACTCCTCGGACCAGCAAAAGATGCCAAGTTCATTCTGTTGGCTAATCCGAACAACCCAACCGGAACATTTATTCCGATTGCTGACATCGAACTCCTTGTGGCACAATCGGATCGGTTGATTGTTTTGGATGAAGCCTATGTCGACTTTGCACCTGACGATGCTCTACGTCTGGTTAAGCGTCATGCGAACCTCCTGCTCTTAAGAACATTTTCGAAGAGCTATGCTGCTGCGGGCATTCGAGTTGGGCTCGGATTCGGTCATCCTGAGGTCATCGGCAGACTGCGAAACATACAGAACGTCTTCAACATGAACGTGATTGGCCATGCTGTTGGCGTCAGCATCCTTTCGAATCGGTCCGCCTACGACGAGAACCACAAGCAAATTAAGTATGAGAGACAGCGAGTGAGCGCAGCGCTCTCGCAATTTGGTTTCACCGTAACTCCCTCGCATGCAAACTTCCTGCTGGCCCGTGTGCCAGCGGGAAGAGACAGCGTCTGGTGGCAAGCCTCCCTGGAGCGGAAAAAGATACTCATTGCTGTCTTCCCCGATAGAGGACTGGAATATTCCATCCGCGTTAGCATCGGTACAAAAGCGCAGATGGATGCATTTCTTGCGGCGGTCAGCGATATTATGGGAGCTGAGGATCTCGAAGGCCGGCCTTAAAGCAACGCTGCCTCTCCTCTATGCGTTGCATAAACATGATATGGCGGGCAACGGGAGGCCGCTGCTCGATACTATCCGCCCGGTTTGGACCGGCCATCAAAGTCAAATCAGGAACCATCTTCACAAAAGGCGCGCGTCGGCACGACCTGCAAAGCGTCGACGAAGCCACCGGGTCGGCATTCTCTAGGCCTTGGTGATGTAGAGCGGGCCGACGCCTGACGGTGGACTTTCGGCAACAGCAAAATCACAGATCGCTGCGGGCAATTTCGAGATCTCAATGATCTGCCCTCGCAGACGCAAAGCTCAGAGGTAAGTTCGCCCTGAGCATGAGATCATGTCCGCTCAGCAATCCAAGTCTTAAATTTGGATCGGTGCCTGAAGGATGTGCATGAACGTTGGAGATACGGAATGAGAAACGCCTTTCCTGCAAAGCTAAGCTTCGGCATCTTTGATCATTTGGACGAGGATGGTCGCGACCTCGCACAACAATATGCAAATCGCCTTACGCTAGCAGAGACCTGCGATCGGCTCGGTTTTTATGCGTATCATCTCGCAGAGCACCATTGTACTCCGCATGGCAGAGGCCCATCGCCGAATTTGTTCTTATCGAGCGTGGCACAGCGCACTCGTCATCTTCGCGTCGGCCCCATGGTCATGCTGCTAAGCCTGTGTCATCCGCTACGCGCGTTTGAAGAGATCTGTATGCTTGACCAGTTGAGCGGTGGTAGGCTCGAGTTGGGCATAGGCCGCGGATCACTCCCAATCGAATTGGGCTACTTTGGAATTGATGCGGACGCGGTGCCGGAGCGTTACGCCGAAGCCAGTGAAATCCTTGTCAAGGCAATGAAGGGCGGTACGCTATCCTACCAAGGCGATCACTTTGAGCTAAACAACGTACCATTGACGCTGAAGCCTTATCAGCGTCCACATCCGCCCATTTGGATCGCCACCAACCGGCCCGAGTCTGCAGCTTGGGCCGCTGCAAATGGCGCGAATATCGCGTGCCTAGGACCCGCGTCTGTTGTTCGAAAAATTACTGATGCCTTCCATTCCCATCGAGAGGACTACGATGGCACGAACGACCAAGCCTCATTTCTCGGATTGCTCCGAATGGTGGTGGTCGGACGTTCTGCCGCGCATGCCTATTCACTCGCGGCACCTGCTTACGAACGATGGGTTAAGAGCTTCAAATTTCTATACGATATCAATGCGATCCCAGTTCCGTCAAACCTGCCGCTGACCTTGGATGCCGCAATTGAGAGTGAATTGTGCGTAGTAGGAACGGCAGCCTCTGTGCGACGGTCTCTTCTTGATCAGTTGGAAGAGGCAGGCGCCAACTATCTTCTGTGTCAACTCGCGTTTGGAGATCTGCCATTGGACGCTTCAATATACACTGCTATGACCATTCAGTCCGACATTATGGATCGGGTTGGTTGACTTCGGCAACCACTTGGCGCGCCGCCTGACCTTTCCCCGTGGACTCCGCAACTAACACCAGTTATCCCATGCCGCCTCCACGACACAATTGAATCTAGGAGTCGGCCCGAAGGAGCCCCGGCCTGACCTTGCTCGAAAGTTTTTCGGAGTTCCCTCCAACGGTTTTGTGACGTGGCGGATGTCGTCACTGATCAGATTAAGGCTGGCTTAGGGGAATTGCCAGGCTGTCTGTTGCTTTCTCTAGCCGATAACGTGGCGGTTCCGGCCTAGGTTTCTGTGGGTCATGTCATCGAGGATTGTGTCGTCCCTAGAAACCGCAAGATCGCGTACAGACCAACGGCTATCGCCGACCCTGATTGATCAGCTGACGGGGCTCGGCAGCACGGTCGTCATCGGCGGCATCGCTGGGCTCACGCAGACCATGCTGGCCGAGGCCGGAACAATGGTCGTTTGACCTTGGCATTAGGCCGCGCAATCGTAGTGAGGTGCTGACGGTGGCAGCCATAGCAAATTGGTGAGGCGGCATCACGCCGCTGGAGCCGGGGGTCGTCGCTGCCCCAATATGGTTGGCGGTGATGGCCGCGGAGACGCGATGTGCCCTTTTACTTGCTAAGCAGCATTCTTCACCGCATCAGTCGCCGCCGAAGCAATGCGGTAGACAAGAAGAATGGTACGACTATGTAGATGCAGAGAACGCCGATATGCAGGCAGACATTGGCGATTGGTTGGCCCAGCATCGTCGGGCGGATAACATCTATCGAATGTGCCAAGG
>Ga0102593_1002864_pt1 | contig 12218 bp, 10 predicted proteins | sample AraplaCol_mMS_r2_2_FD_76862 | JGI IMG/M metagenome (GOLD analysis project Ga0102593, IMG submission 76862) | Arabidopsis root microbial communities from North Carolina, USA - plate scrape MF_Col_mMS_r2 (SPADES assembly) (version 2) | ecosystem: Host-associated > Plants > Roots > Endosphere...
TGCTCGACGGCGAGATCGACGGCGGAATGATCGGGAACGTCGAGATAGAGGATCTGCGCAGCACCGACGGCAAGCACATGATGCAAAGCTCGGGCACCTTCCGGCAGCGGCGTTTCGAGCAGCGAGGCAATGGCGGCATCGATGCGCGGCAGATGCCTGAGCGTCGTGTTGAGGATGGCGCGGACCAGCGCGCGATCGCTTTCCCCAAGCGCCTTGTAGGCCGGATTTCCATGCTCATGATCCAGCGCACCATCGAGCGGCAGTTTTTTATCTACGACGGCCGCAAGGATCTTCGCGGCAGCCGCACGCGTCTGCAGGCCGGGTTTCACCGGCGCCGGTGCTGAGCCTTCTGCAGCAGGTTTATGTTTGCGCGTTGGCTTCTTCTTGCCGTCTGAATTCAAGACCACGGACCCTTCGGCGGTTGCGAGTCATCGCGGCCGAAACCGGTATTGGGAACCGAGCGCGATTTGCGTGTCGGATTAGCAGCGCGAACCGGCGGCGTCGAGACGTCGAAACCTCCCCGTGCCATTTCCTGCAGGGCAGCAATACGATTTTCGGTGTTCGGATGGGTCGAAAACAGATTGTCCATGCGCTCGCCGGAAAGCGGATTGATGATGAACATGTGGGCGGTGGCTGGGTTGCGCTCCGCGTCATAGTTCGGCACATGTGCCGCACCGCGGGCGATCTTGCCGAGCGCCGAGGCCAACCATAACGGATTGCCACAGATTTCAGCACCCCGCCTGTCGGCCGAATATTCGCGGGTACGGCTGATCGCCATCTGCACCAGCATGGCGGCAAGCGGCGCCACGATCATCGCGACGAGCACACCGATGAAACCCAACGGATTGTTGTTGTTTTCACGATTGCCACCAAAGAAGAAGGCGAAATTGCCGAGCATCGAGATCGCGCCGGCAAGCGTGGCGGTGATCGTCATGGTCAGCGTATCGCGGTTCTGGACGTGGGCAAGCTCATGCGCCATCACGCCCGCAACCTCTTCTGGCGAGAGAGCGGCAAGCAGGCCGGTCGAGGCAGCGACGGCAGCATTCTCCGGATTGCGGCCGGTCGCAAAGGCATTCGGCTGAGGGCTGTCATAGAGATAGACCTTAGGCATCGGCAGGCCGGCATTGCGGGCGAGATCGTGCACGATCCGGTAAAATTCCGGGGCGTTGCGCTCATCTACCTCCTGCGCCCGATAGGCCGACAGCACCATCCGGTCGGCATTCCAGTAGGAGAAGAAATTCATGCCGGCAGCGATGAGAAAGGCGATCATCATGCCGCCCCGGCCGCCGATCAAAAAGCCGACAAACATGAAAAGCGCCGTCATGAAGGCAAGCAACATGGCAGTACGCATGAGGTTCATCAGAGGTCTCCATCTCCAGATTGCGGCGTAATGCTTTAAATCCCGGCGCCGACGCACTATGATTTGGTTATTCGCCAGCCATTTTCAATATTCTCAGGCGGGAGTGCAGCATGCAGACGGCCGATAACGACAATGTGGAAATTCCGGTGCCTGAAGGTTCGGAGCCGCCGCGCAAGATGCTCTCTCCAGCTGCCAAACGGGCGCTGGCCGAAGCTGAGGAACGCCGGAAGAACACCAAGCCTGCCGAACTGCCGCCGGAGATCGGCGGACGCGGCGGAGCTGAGCCCTCCCGCTTTGGCGATTATGAAATTAATGGCCGCGCGATCGATTTCTAGGTAAATATTCCCATTGACTTTCCGGCATGATCGGAATTTATTCCTGTTATGCTCAAGCTGTTTTCAATTGTCCTGCTAGTTCTTTCGTCTGTGCCGGCTTTTGCGGGACGGGACGAGATTGAAGGTCCCGTATCGGCGAAGATTATCCGGATCATTGACGGCGATACGCTGCTGGTTGCGGCAACACCCTGGCCGCAGCAAACCATGGAAGTCTATGTCCGCATTCGCGGTATAGATGCACCCGAAATCCATTCGAAATGCGCTGAAGTCCGGAAAGCCGCTCTCGAGGCACGAGTAGCACTTGAACAAATGATATCAGGCGCCGCCACTATCCAGTTGAGAGAGATAGCCGGTGACAAATATTTCGGACGAATTCTCGCCAACGTCACCTTCGCGGACGGGCGCAATCCCGCACAGGATCTTCTTTCGGAAGGACTGGTCCGCGCCTATGACGGCGGCCGCAAGCCACAGGTTGTTTGTGCGGACGAATAGGGCCGCTCCCGATAGCGGAGCGGCCCTTAGTCTCAAGCCGTAGCCTTGTTTTGCCGGTTGGCGATCAGATCGTCAACGACAGCCGGATCTGCGAGCGTCGAAGTATCGCCGAGCGAACCGAAATCGTCCTCGGCAATCTTGCGCAGGATACGGCGCATGATCTTGCCCGAACGCGTCTTCGGAAGGCCGGGCGCGAACTGGATTTTGTCGGGTGCGGCAATCGGGCCGATTTCGGCGCGCACATGTTTGACAAGCTGCTGGCGCAGTTCGTCTGTGCCCTCATTGCCCGCCATCAGCGTGACGTAGCAGTAAATGCCCTGGCCCTTGATCGGATGCGGATAACCTACGACGGCAGCTTCCGAAACAAGATTGTGCGAGACGAGAGCAGATTCGACTTCCGCAGTGCCGAGACGATGACCGGAAACGTTCAGAACGTCATCGACGCGGCCGGTGATCCAGTAATAACCGTCCTCATCGCGGCGGCAGCCGTCACCGGTAAAATACTTGCCCTTGTAGGTAGAGAAGTAGGTCTGGATAAAGCGCTCATGGTCGCCATAGACCGAACGCATCTGGCCCGGCCAGCTGTCGGTGATGCAGAGATTGCCGTCGGCGGCACCATCCAGCACCTTGCCCTCATTGTCGACGAGCTGCGGCTTGACGCCGAAGAATGGCTTCGTGGCCGAACCAGGCTTGAGGTCGGTCGCACCCGGCAGCGGCGTGATCATGTGACCGCCGGTTTCCGTCTGCCACCAGGTATCGATCACCGGGCAGCGCTTGTCGCCGACGACATTGTAATACCATTCCCAAGCTTCCGGATTGATCGGCTCACCGACCGTGCCGAGCAGGCGTAGGCTCTCGCGCGAAGAGCGAGTCACGAAATCGTCGCCGGCGCCCATGAGCGAGCGAATCGCTGTCGGCGCCGTGTAGAAGATATTGACCTTGTGCTTATCGATGATTTCCCAAAAACGGCCCTGGTCCGGGAAATTCGGCACGCCTTCGAACATCAATGTCGTCGCACAGTTCGCGAGCGGCCCGTAGACGATATAGGAATGACCGGTAACCCAGCCGACATCGGCCGTGCACCAGTAGACGTCGCCGGGGTGGTAATCGAAGACATATTCATGCGTCATCGCCGCATAGACGAGGTACCCCCCTGTCGTGTGCAGGACACCCTTCGGTTTGCCTGTGGAACCCGAAGTGTAGAGGATAAAAAGTGGATCTTCCGCCTTCATCTTCACCGGCGGGCACTCAGCCTTCACCGTGGCGATTTCCTGATGGTACCAGAGGTCGCGCCCCGGCGCCCAGCCTGTCTTGCCGCCGGTACGGCGCACGACGAGCACCTTGTTGACCGCCACATACTGACGGGCGGCGATGTGGATGGCCGTATCCGTATTGTCTTTCAGCGGAACCGGCTTGCCGCCGCGAATGCCCTCGTCGCAGGTGATGACGAAGGTGGATTCGCAGTCGACGATACGGCCGGCCAGCGCTTCCGGCGAGAAGCCGCCGAAGACGACGGAATGCACCGCGCCGATGCGGGCGCAGGCGAGCATCGCATAGGCCGCTTCCGGGATCATCGGCATGTAGATGGTGACGCGGTCACCCTTCTTGACGCCATGCTTCTTCAGCACGTTCGCCATGCGGCAGACATGCTCGTAGAGCTCGTTGTAGGTGATCTTTTTATCGATATAGGGGTTGTCGCCTTCGAAGATGATGGCGGTCTGGTTGCCGTTCGTCTTCAGGTGACGATCGATGCAATTATAGGAAACATTGGTCTGGCCGTCCTCGAACCACTTGATCGACACCTTGCCGGTGAAGGACGTGTTCTTGACCTTGGTATAGGGCTTGAACCAGTCGATGCGCTTGCCGTGCTTGCCCCAGAACTTGTCGGGGTTTTCAATGCTTTCCTCGTACCATTGCTCGTACTTGGCCTGATCGATCAGCGCACGGGTCTTCACCGGTTTGGAAACCGGATAGATCTTCTCCGACATGGGAACTCCTCCTCACAAGGCTATGCAACGGCCTACGCTTCGGCGCATCGACCGGGACTCGAATTGCGCAATTCATATCAGGTAGTCTGATGACGGCAATTAGACAAAGGTCATTTCATTTCTGAAGAATTGCAATTCTGCGACAGTGCGGTTATATACCGCCATATTTCCCGGACATTGTGGTGACAATCCACGGACCGCGACCGGCGCGGACGATAGAAGGACTATATCCATGGCTCAACAGCTGCTCATGCCGAAGGCGACTGCCATCTGGCTCGTCGACAATACAGCCCTGTCTTTCGACCAGATCGCTCAGTTTTGCAAACTGCATCCGCTCGAAGTCAAGGCGATTGCCGATGGCGAAGCCGCGCAGGGCATCAAGGGCCTGGACCCGATCGCCACCGGCCAGCTTTCCCGCGATGAAATTGCCCGCGCCGAAGGCAACCCGAACTACAAGCTGAAGCTTTCCGAGCCGAAGGTCCGCGTGCCGGAATCCAAGCGCCGCGGTCCGCGCTATACACCGGTTTCCAAGCGCCAGGACCGCCCGAACGCCATTCTCTGGCTGGTTCGCAATCATCCGGAACTGAAGGATGCGCAGATTTCGCGTCTCGTCGGCACCACGAAATCGACGATCGAGCAGATCCGCGAGCGCACTCACTGGAATTCGGCAAACCTGGCACCGATGGACCCGGTTACGCTCGGCCTCTGCAGCCAGATCGATCTCGACATGGAAGTGGAAAAGGCTTCCAAGGGCCGTCCGCTGCCGACCGCGGCAGAACTCGGTGCAACGCTGCAGTCTGCTCAGGAAACCGAGCGCCTGACGCCGAGCTACGAGCGCGAGGAAGAAAAGGAAATCGACGCCGATGCCGTATTCCGCAAGCTGAGCTCGCTGCGCTCGACGCCGAAGGACGAGGATGAAGACGATCAGTTCTGAGATCGGCATCTCCTGAAATGAATAAACCCCGCCGATGGCGGGGTTTTTTGTTACCGTTCTTCTGCCAGGCGTTAACTGCGGAAGAGCGAGAGAATGTTCTGTGCCGAAGAATTCGCAATCGACAAAGACTGGATTGCAAGCTGCTGCTGTGTTTGCAGCGCCGAGAGCTTGGAGGACTCTTCTTCCATGTCGGCGTCCACGAGGCGGCCGACACCCGAGTCGATCGAGTCGGTCAGGGCGCTGACGAAGGTTTCCTGCAACTGAATTCGGGTCGAAATCGAGCCAAGCTGCGAACCTGCATTGGTCATGGCTTGGAGCACGAGCTCGACGCCGGAAAGCGCCCCGTCGAGCTGGCCTTGCGTGAAGTTGGTGATATCGAGCGCGTAAATCGATGGCATGACGATAACGGTGTTGCCATAGGTCCCGTTGAATGCAGTGCCGATGATACCGCTCGTCGTCTGGATCGTGCCGTTGCTGTTCATGCCGAACAGGACATTACCCAGCGTACCCGCATCGAGAATGTAGTCCGTCATCTTGACCGAAACGGCATTGGAACCGTCACGGACGAAGGAGGAGACGACGCTCTTCGTGCCCGAAGCGCCGGCAACCCAGTTTTCACCGGAGAAGGAGGCCGACTGGGCGATGCTCACCAGCTGCTCCTGCAGCTGGTCGAGTTCTTCCTGAATCTTGGTTTTGTCTACGCCCTTTTCCGTGGCAGCGACAATCTTCGCCTTGATTTCCGTGACGACGTCGATGGCGTTGTCCATGGCCGTATAGGCGGTGTCGACCTTTGCTGCACCGAGGCCGAGGGCGTCGGAAACCGCGCCGAGAGCCTTGTTGTCCGAACGCATTGTCGTCGCGATCGACCAGTAGGCAGCATTGTCGGCAGCTTTGTCGATACGATAGCCCGAGGAGACGCGGCCCTGGGTATCCTTCAGGCTGTCATTTACGCCGCGCAGGGTCTGCAGCGCTGCCATGGCAGCGTTGTTGGTGAGGATGCTTGTCATGTTCCGTTTTCCGCAATCAAAGTGAAAGGGGTCATCCGGACGAGTCCGGTAACGGCGACGCTTCATGCAAAACCCGAGAGCCAGGTCATTGCCGTTAACGAATGGTTGCGCCCAACATAGTTAATAATTCCTCAATTAGCGTTGCGGAAAATTTAATTTAAGCTCTTGTTAGGGCTTTAAAATGCTCCCGACCGGGTTTTGAAAGAGGCTCGAAACCGACAAATATTATCTAGCAATTTAAATAGGTTAGAGAATTACAGCGAATCTCCACAGTCAAACGTTAACGGGAAAAATCGCCCGTTTAAAACTTTTTTCGGATTAATAAATATTATCGCTTTCCAAACAACGGCCACAAGACACCTGTCCGAATCATGAGGAATCCTCTGATTCGAAGAAGCAGTTTCCGCTATTTGTTAACGCGCGCCGAAAATTGCCGAGCCGACCCGTACGCTGGTCGCACCGAAGGCAATGGCAATCTCGTAGTCACCAGACATGCCCATGGAGAGTTTCTTGACACCACACTTTTCTGCGAGCTTGGCGAGCAGGGCGAAATGCGGGCCGGGATTTTCATCCGCCGGCGGGATGCACATCAGTCCTTCAATGCCAAGGCCGAGTTCACCGCGGCAGAAGTCGACGAAAGCTGGCGTATCGTCAGGTGCAATGCCGGCCTTCTGCGGTTCCAGGCCTGTATTGACCTGAACATAGAGACGCAGTGCCTTGCCCTGCCGCTTCATCTCCTCGGCAATGGTGCGTGCGATCTTCTCGCGGTCCACGGTTTCGATCACGTCGAAGAGCGCAACTGCTTCTGCAGCCTTGTTGGATTGCAGCGGACCAATGAGATGCAGCTCAATGTCTGGCGTTTCCGCCTTCAACCCCGGCCATTTTCCCTGGCTTTCCTGAACGCGGTTTTCTCCAAAGATGCGCTGGCCAGCTTCGATTGCCAGCCGAATGGTATCGGCCTCAAAGGTCTTCGAGACGGCCACCAACTGCACCGCGCGTTCCTGACGGCCTGCATCCCGCCCAGCCGCATCGATCCTGGACCGTACTTCGTTCAACCGCTCTTGAAGTTCCATCGCTCTGCCCCAACATCCGGCTTGTCCACCGGCAATCCACTACTGGGCTGCCGTGGCATTGCCAAGGCTGATATCTCTGAAATCGCCCCAATACCAAGATCGAACGCATGAAGCGCCCGCAAAACTTGACGCTTGGTTGGTTTCATGGTGAAGGTCTCGGCCAACCTCCCCTGATTTTCCGGAAATTCTGATACTATGGCTACCGAACGTTACAATCCGCGCGATGCTGAGCCCCGCTGGCAGCAGAAATGGAGCGAGGAGAAGGTCTTCGAGACTGACAACTCCGATCCGCGCGAGAAATATTACGTCCTAGAGATGTTCCCCTATCCGTCGGGCCGCATCCATATGGGCCATGTCCGCAACTATGCCATGGGCGACGTCGTGGCGCGCTATAAGCGCGCCCGCGGCTATAACGTCCTTCATCCGATGGGCTGGGATGCCTTCGGCATGCCGGCCGAAAATGCTGCGATGGAACGTGGCGTGCATCCTGCGTCCTGGACCTATCAGAACATCGGCTCGATGAAGGCACAGCTGAAGGCGATGGGCCTTTCGCTGGATTGGTCGCGCGAATTCGCGACATGCGACGTCGAATACTACCAGCAACAGCAGCATCTTTTCCTGGACTTCCTGGAAAAGGGTCTCGTCTACCGCAAGCAGTCCAAGGTGAACTGGGATCCGGTCGACAATACGGTTCTCGCTAACGAACAGGTCATCGACGGTCGTGGCTGGCGTTCCGGCGCGCTGGTGGAACAGCGCGAGCTGACGCAATGGTTCTTCAAGATCACCGATTTCAGCCAGGACCTGCTGGACGCGCTCGATACGCTCGACCAGTGGCCGGAAAAAGTACGGCTGATGCAGAAGAACTGGATCGGCCGCTCTGAAGGTCTCACGATCCGCTGGGAGATCGTCCCGGAAACCGCACCTGCCGGCGAAACCGAGGTTGTGGTCTACACGACGCGCCCGGATACGCTGTTTGGCGCCTCCTTCCTGGCAATCGCCGCCGATCATCCACTCGCCAAGGAAGCGGCAGGAAGAAATGCGGACATCGAGGCCTTCTGCGAGGAATGCCGCCGAGCCGGCACCTCTCTTGCTGCCCTCGAAACGGCAGAGAAGAAGGGCATGGACACCGGCATCCGCGTGAAGCATCCGCTGGATCCTTCCTGGGAATTGCCGGTCTATGTCGCCAACTTCGTTCTGATGGATTACGGCACGGGCGCCATCTTCGGCTGCCCCTCCGGCGACCAGCGAGACCTTGATTTTGCACGCAAGTACGGCCTTTCGGTCGTACCCGTCGTGATGCCGATGGACGGCGATGCGGCGAGCTTCACCGTCGGTGATGTCGCCTATGACGGCGAGGGCGTGATGATCAACTCACGCTTCCTCGATGGCAAGACGACGGACGAAGCCTTCCAGGTTGTTGCCGACAAGCTGTCTTCAACGCTGTTCGGCAATGCGCCGCAGGGCGAACGCAAGGTCAATTTCCGCCTGCGCGACTGGGGCATTTCCCGTCAGCGTTACTGGGGCTGCCCGATTCCGGTCATTCATTGCGATGATTGCGGCGTCGTGCCGGTTCCAAAGAAGGACCTGCCGGTAGAGCTGCCGCAGGATGTGACTTTCGATCAGCCCGGCAATCCGCTGGACCGTCACCCGACCTGGCGTCACGTCGCCTGCCCGCAATGCGCCAAGGATGCGCGCCGCGAGACGGATACGATGGACACCTTCGTCGATTCGAGCTGGTATTTCACCCGCTTCACGGCACCCTGGGAGAAGCAGCCGACAGATCCGACTGCGGCAAACCGCTGGCTGCCCGTTGACCAGTATATCGGCGGTATCGAGCACGCCATCCTGCATCTGCTCTATTCGCGTTTCTTTACCAGGGCGATGCGCGAGACCGGCCATGTGGATGTCAAGGAGCCCTTCAAGGGCCTGTTCACCCAGGGCATGGTGGTTCATGAAACCTACAGCCGCGGCGCCGGCATGCATCGCGAATGGATTTCGCCCGCCGATATCCGCATCGAGGAAATCGACGGCAGGCGTAGCGCCTATCTGCTTGATGGAGGCGAGGAAATCGCGATCGGCTCGATCGAAAAGATGTCGAAGTCGAAGAAGAACGTTGTGGACCCGGATGATATCATCGCCTCGTACGGCGCCGATACCGCACGTTTCTTCGTACTGTCGGACTCACCGCCCGATCGTGACGTCATCTGGTCCGAAGCCGGTGTTGAAGGTGCTCATCGCTTCACGCAGCGCCTCTGGCGCCTGATTTCGGAAGCCGCTGAAGCACTGTCCGTTGTCGACTCCAAGCCGGCAAAGGAAGGCGAAGCACTGGCGATCTCGCAGCTCGCCCACAAGACGCTGAAGGCCGTCCAGAACGACTATGACAGGCTCTGGTTCAATAAGGCAGTTGCCCGCATCTACGAACTCGTCAACGCGCTGGCAGGCCCGCTGACGAAGGTGGCAGCCGGCGAGGGCGATGCAGCCTATCGGGCTGCCATCCGAAACGCGGCCGAGATCCTGATCCAGCTCGTCGCGCCCATGACGCCGCATCTGGCCGAGGAATGCTGGATGACCCTTGGCAACAAGGAACTCATCGCCCACGCGGCCTGGCCGGACTATGACGCATCTCTGGTCGTTGAAAACGACGTGATCCTTCCCGTGCAGATCAACGGTAAGAAGCGCGCCGAATTGACAATTTCTCGCGACGCAGATCAGAATGCCGTCACCGAAGCCGTGCTGGAATTGGACGCGGTGAAGAATGTCTTGAATGGTCAGGCCCCGAAAAAAATCATCGTGGTTCCACAGAGGATTGTAAACATTGTCGTCTGATTTCGCCCGCAAGCTTGCGCGCCGCGCCGGCATCGTCACGATCCTTGTCTCCACGGCGTTTCTTTCCGCCTGCCAGGTTCGGCCGCTCTATTCCGAAAGTACCGGCGTTACCGAAAAGCTCGGCTCCGTCGGCTTTTCCGAAGCGGGCACGCGTGTCGGACAGGTAGTTCGCAATCGTCTGATCTTCCTGGCTTCCCGGGGTGCCGGTGAAGTCGAGAAGCCGGAATACATGGTTGAATTGCAGGTGTCGTCCTACGTTGCAGATACCTTGCTCGTTCAGTCATCGGATACGTCTCGCGCAGGCCGCGCGACTGTTTCGGTCAGCTACACTTTGCGCACTACCAAAGACAATCAGGTGATCAAGGCGGGCAGACGCGAAGCGACCGCCTTGATGGACTTCCCGAGTCAGGAATTCGCCAAGCAGCGCGCGATCCTCGATGCCGAAAATCGCGCCGCCAACCAGGCCGCTGAATTCGTGGGAGCAGACCTCGCCGCCGCGCTCAGCCGCTAAGGGAGTCATGGCGTGGCGGAAATCAAATCCCATGAATTCGACGGATTCCTGCAGAAATCTGCACGCCTGTACCGCATCTATTTGATCTATGGCCCCGACCGCGGACTTGTTTCCGAGCGCGCCGGTATGATCGCCGGAAAGACTGGCATAGATCAGAATGATCCGTTCTCCGTCACCAAGCTCGACGTCGGCGATCTGCAGAAAGAGCCCGGTCGCCTGGTCGATGAAGCCCAGTCTATCGGCCTTTTCGGCGGCGAAAAGCTGATATGGGTGAGGGGAGCCGCAAACGAGAAATATCTCGTCGATGCTGTCGCATTTCTGTCCGGAGCTTCCCTTGACGCAGCCAGCATCATCGTCGAAGCGGGTGACCTGAAGAAGGGATCGGCGTTACGCAAGACGGTCGAAGCCGCTCGCACAGCTGTGGCAATCCCTTGTTATGCCGACGACGGCCGCGCTCTAAACGCCTTGATCGACAATGAACTTTCTGCCGAGGGGCTGGGCATAACGCCTGCTGCGAGGCAAGCTCTCGTTGCGCTGATCGGCGGCGACAGAATTGCTTCCAGAAACGAAATTCGCAAACTGGCGCTTTATTGCAGGGGCATGGAAACGGTTGACGATCATCACGTTACCGAAATAATTGGCGACGCCAGCGCCATTTCGGTCGACGATGCAGTTGACGCGATATTGAGCGGTAACAGCACCAATTTCCTGCATGCGATGCAGAAGATTACCAGTTCCAAGACCTCGGTCTTCCTGGTTCTCCAGGCTTGCCTGCGGCAGTTTCAGCTTCTCGACACAATGCGGGCCGAAATGGATGAAAAGAGAGTGCCGCCCGCACAGATCATGCAGACGCAGGGCAGGCATCTTCATTTCCGACGTAAGCCGATCATCGAACAGGCACTAAAAAGCTGGAGCGCAGACGCCATCACCCGTGAAACGAAGCGCCTGCAGGCTGCCATCCTGCAAACGAGGCAGCGTCAAATATTGGAAGACAGCATCGCTATGCAGACATTGCTCTCCACGACACTGCAGTCGGCACGGCGACCACAAGCCTGATCAGCGGCGTTCCAGAAGCCGGCAGACTTCCTCGAGCTGCTCCAGAGACTTATAGGAAATTCGTATCTGACCACCACCGGCCTTGTGGTTGATGGATACGTCGAGACCAAGTGTATCCGACAGCGTGCGCTCCAGAGCCAGCGTATCGGAATCCTTCTGGTTCTTTTGAACAGCCACCTGCGGCTCTGACTGAGCCTTGATGTCGTTCTGCGCAAGCTTTTCCGCATCACGTACTGACATGCCCTTGGAAACGATTGTACGTGCAAGCGCGGCGGGATCTGATGTCGACACCAGCGCACGCGCATGTCCCGCAGAAAGGCTGCCGGCAGCCAGCATGTCACGAACAGGATCAGGCAGTTTCAACAGGCGCAACGAATTGGCGACATGGCTGCGGCTCTTGCCGATGATCTCACCGAGATCGTTTTGGGTATATCCGTACTCGGCAATGAGCTGCTCATAGCCTAGCGCCTCTTCGAGAGCATTGAGATCGGATCGCTGAACGTTCTCAACGATCGCAATTTCCAGCGCCGTTTTATCATCCACATCCCGGATGATAACGGGGATTTCAATCAAGCCTGCCAATTGGGCGGCACGCCAGCGTCTTTCGCCGGCTATAATTTCATAACGATCCCGCGC
>Ga0102593_1002865_pt1 | contig 12215 bp, 13 predicted proteins | sample AraplaCol_mMS_r2_2_FD_76862 | JGI IMG/M metagenome (GOLD analysis project Ga0102593, IMG submission 76862) | Arabidopsis root microbial communities from North Carolina, USA - plate scrape MF_Col_mMS_r2 (SPADES assembly) (version 2) | ecosystem: Host-associated > Plants > Roots > Endosphere...
GACCCATGAAAGACCTCCTGTCAGAACCTGACGTTACGTGGTTGATGCCACTCAACTTTGAACCACGGTCTTTGTTCCCGGCCGGCTTGGTCATCGACGATGCTGATAGGAAGCGACAAGAATCTTCCGCATTCGGAACTAACGCAAGCCGGGCAGCGCCCCTATATCTTCAGGCGAAAGGTGATCTGGAAGGGAGAGCAGCGGCTTTCATCGCTCGGTCACGGCCTAAACGGGAGAAGCATCGATGAACAGATTTCGGGCATTTGTCGCAGCCGGCGCAATCAGTCTTGCCGTCATGGCCTCGGCCTGCTCGACGCCGCCGAATTCATATGGCACGGCATCAGGATATCAGCCGGGCGATTCAATGAACCGGGCCTGTGCGGATGGCTTCCGTCCCGGTGACGGCCGTTCGTGTAGCTATTAGAGATAGCCGCCTCTTTGTCGCTTGCGAGAGAGGTGCTGCGTAAGCGGTCATTCCGTTTAGTGACAGCCGCAACGGCAGCGCCGATCGCAGCGTCATCGAACAGTATCGGGCCGAATGCGCCGCCTATTCCGATTCCTATCGCCATGGCGATCGGAGAGCTCGACCGATTTGACGCCGACTGGATTGCGGACGATGAACGGCACGAGAGCTTGTGGCAGATCCCGAGGCTGGCCGCGCCGGATTGTCCTTCGACGGCCCATCCATCCCATTACCGTTTTTTCCGGAGATCACCTGGCAAAGCGTCAATGAGTTGATGCACTTTTCCGGTCGCGAACGCGATGTCCTCGCGCGGCAGATGGACTGTTATCTCAATCTCTTCCCACCTGCCGCCATGGTCTTTTGCGAACCTGACGGCGGCTTCCAAAGATGTGAATTGCACGGCCGGTGCGTTGGCGGTCCAGAACTGCACGCTGCAGTCCGCCGCACTGTAATCTAAAAATGCTTTTTCGGGATCTAACGCCATGGCGTTTGCTTTACACCGCCGGCGGTTGGTTGGCCAGCGAATGCCTACCCGTCGTAAAAAGCGCGTTGTCCGCCGAGGGGGAAGAAAACGCCTGCTTTCGGATTCATCAACGAAACAGGCGATTGCTTGAAAAAATGGCTCCCCGGGCCGGATAATTTTTAGCGTCCATAGCGCTCCATAGTGACAACACATCGATATTTAACATATTGATTTCACTACAAAGACTTGTCCATTTCATCCAGGACGCCTATTTGTAGCGCACTACCTGAAAGCGGGGAAAAAGTGGGGAAGACCTATGGGGAGCCATACTCGAAACGCGCTCACAGTTAAATCTATCGCGGCCAGCAAGGCGGTCAAGTTGCGCGACGGCGGCGGCCTCTGGCTCGTCACCAAGGGCGGCGGTCGGTACTGGATCTTTGTCTACACCCATGCCGGCCTCCGCCGAGAGATGGGCATCGGACCGCTGCATACGGTTGGCTTGGCAGACGCGAGAGAGAAGGCGGAGGAGGCCCGCAAACTTGTCCGAGCCGGTGTTGATCCGGTTGCAGTTCGGCAAGAAGAAAGGGCCGACACGCCGAAGGCAATGACTTTCGGTGCTTATGCCGATTCTTTTGTAGATGCAGCGGTGAAAGCTGGCCGATGGCGTGGGGCCAAAACTGAGGCCCGATGGCGCAACCTACTCGAGAACCACGCCAAGCCGATCCGCACTAAGACGATCGCGAGCATCAAGACGAAAGACGTTATCGCTGTCCTGAATCCGATATGGGGCTCGAAACAGGAGACCGCCGAGAAGCTTCGCGAGGCGATCGAGCGGGTTCTGGATGCAGCCAAAGTCGAGGGGCATCGTACAGGGGACAATCCGGCCGCGTGGAAGGGCAATCTTGAGCACGCGATGCACAAGCCGAACCCGCTGACCGCCACGTCGCACCATGCTGCCATGCCGTATGCCGATGTGCCCGCGTTCATGAAGAAACTCGCCGAGGTCGGCGGCGTCTCGCCGAGGGCGTTGGAGCTTGCGGTCATGACGGCCTGCCGATCAGGCGAGGTGCGGGGAGCGGTCTGGCCCGAGGTGAATTTGGGGGAGAAAGTCTGGACCATTCCAGCAAAGAGGATGAAATCCGGCAAGGAGCACCGCGTTCCTTTGTCAGATAAGGCAGTCGAGCTTCTCAAGGTTATGAAAAAACAGTCGGTCAACGACTACGTCTTTCCAGGCGTTCGCGACAAGAAGCCGTTATCGGACATGTCGTTAGCGAAAGCGCTCGCGTCCGCTGGAGGCGGGGAATTCACCGTTCACGGCATGCGTAGCGCGTTTAGAGATTGGGCGACGGAGCTTGCTCATGCCCCGCGCGAAATCGCGGAGTCTGCGCTGGCCCACGTAGTTGGTGATGCGGTCGAGCGATCTTACGCTCGGTCTGATGCGCTCGAAAGGCGCCGTGCCCTCATGCAGGAATGGGCAGCGTACTGCTGTGGATTGCTGTAGACGCGTGTAAACTTACAAACCCGTCAAGAAGTTTATTGCAACCGGAAGCCAGCAAAAACCAAATAAACCATTTTGATTTTTTGTAAGTTTACAGCATCCTCCTGAAGTCTTCTCGAGGCCATACATGGCTTTCGTCGCCCCGCGCATCATGGCGCCAAGCATACACACCTGCCCGGCTTAGCCGGCTCTTCGCCACCATATTCAACTTACACAGCGCCCGGACTCCGTCCGGCGAAGAGGATTTCTATGCAATCGGACAACGACAACACACCATCATTGATCAGCCTGAAGGATGCCTGCCGCCAAACCTCGATGAGCCGAACGATGTTGAACCGATATCGTGCTGAAGGTCGGTTCCCAGTCGCCGTCGAGCTCGGCGACCGCCGGGTAGCATTCGTTCGTGCCGAGGTCACTGCATGGATACAAAGTAAGATCGCCGCCCGGGCAGCCTAATTTCTGGACAACGGCCGACCTGCTGCCGACAATAGCCCCAGCCACTACCAACACCATTTTGCCGACCGGCCAAGCGCCGGCGAGAGGAGGATTCTTGCGCATTTCTGAAATCACTAATGCGGTTCGCGGATATGGGCTCACCGTCTACAACGATGGCGATCGCGACATCTGCGGATTTCTCGACGGTTCTCCAGTCTTAATCCCATCGAGGGTCGAGAACGACGGAAACCTCCGCCGCCTGCGCTTCAATGAAGGCAAGCGCGAGATACGATCTCGAGGAGACATCTTTTGCGCAGACGCCGAGATTGCGGCGCTCGTCCGCGAGGCGGTGAACGAAAAACTTCAGCGTGACGCCGACGCTGCAAACGCGTTTCGTGTCACGCACAGCGGTGTAACCCGGCGCGGGAAATTCGTGTTCGTGACGGTGCACGTGGTGTCGATTCAGTCCGGTGCGCCTGACATCTTCAAATTCACGGTGGAGGCGCCGAGTTATGATGTCCAATACGATGGCCAGGCTGAATTCGGAAAGTTCATTTCAGCATTCGGCCTGAGCGAGATTGGCGACACTAATGAGCTCCATGGCCTGACTGCGACCGTGGAAACCCACAATGGCAGGCCGTCGTTTAAGCGTTGGGCGGCATGAGAATTCTCGACATCAAACCCGTCGCCCATCCTGGCGACGGGAAAATCGAGCACGTCGCTACGTTCGACCTGCAAATCACGGATGACATTAGGATCTGCGGCATGCGGCTTTTGCGTGCCAGAGACGGGCGGTTGCTCACCTATGCACCGACCGCGCTTGGTGGTCGCCGGTCGGTGACATTCTCGCCCGAAACGACGACCGAGATCACAAAAGCCGCAACTCGATATTATTCGGAGCTCGTAACCGCCAATGGTGCCCATTCCCAAGCTTAGCCACGTTTCCACATGCGCGTTCGATGAGCCGGCCGTTCGTGAGCATGCGGAAATCCTGCACCGCCTAGCCACTGGACTCCAGGGCAAATTCGTCGTCTCGACATTCTTTGCCAATCCGACTGGCGAAGATGCGAAGGGCAGCGTTATCAGCCATCACTCCGTCGGCGACATCGATGGCATGGTCGACGCTGTAATGGCCCACGCGTCGACGCCCAACGCGAACGTCTACATTTGCCCGAACCTCATGCGGCTCAACTTGGAGCGCGGCGCCAAGGGTGCAGAGGTGGACGTCGTCGCCGTGCTGGCGCTTGTGGCAGACATGGACGATGACACCGGCCGTGCCGGCAATATGCCAATTGCTGCTAACTACGCAGTGGAGTCTTCACCCGGCAACTTCCAGAAGATCGTATTGCTGGAAAAGCCGCTATCGCCTGGCGATGCTAAGCCACTGGCTGCCGCCCTGAAGCGCGGCGCGAACTCAGACCACTGCACAATGGATGTCAGCCACGTATGGCGCGTCCCCGGGACGCTCAATTGGCCGAACAAGAAGAAACTTGAACGCGGCAGATCTGCTATTCCAGCGGCCGTCTCAGTGTCCGAGGAGTGGCAGGGCGATCTAACGACGATCGGCGATCTTCGGACCGCCCTGGCGCCGTGGGCCAGCAACGAAACTAATGCCCCTGCACCGACGCAGCTTGGCGAAATTCCGTCCGTGGAAGGATTGTCGATCTCGGCGGCAGCAGCAGAAATGCTTTCGGCAGATGATGTTGGCGATCGGTCTGGCTGGGCAGCTTCGGTCGTTGAAAGGCTTGCATTCGATGGGCTCACGGCCGAGCAGGCTTGTGCGGCGTTCCTCTCTGCCAAGGGTAACTGGTTTGATCGATACCAGTCGAAGAACCCGCGTCTGGACTTTGCCCGAATATGGTCCAAGTTCGGGAGGCAGCATGAAGAGGCGCGCGAGAAGGGCACGGCCTTCGCCGCGGCCATCGTAGCCAAGCGCAGCGCCACACCGATTGCAGCCAACGACAACGAGCCCGTCTCCGCAACCCCGCGCCCATTCTCTATTTTTGACTGGCCGAGCAGCCGGTTCGTTGGCGAGCCCCCAGTTATTGAGGAGCTCGTCGAGGGTACCATCCCGCTAGCAATTCCAGGAATGATCGCCGCGATGGGCGATACCGGGAAAAGTTATGCAGCTCTTGAGCTTCACCGTCGCGTCTCGTTTGGCTCAGCTACTTTCGACCCACCGATTTTTGGGGGCAGGGTACTGGCGACGGGCACTTCGGTCATGGTCACATCGGAAGATGATGCCGGAGAAGTCCATCGGCGCCTTGCCGCGCTTGATAAGCGAGGCCACCGGATCGCGGAAGGCAAGAAGCTTCTGGTGGTGCCGCTTCCGTCGGCTGGCGGTCCGCAGGTCTTCTGGCGTGAAGACCGGAAGCTCGGCTTGATTGAGAGCGACGACTTCAAGCGCCTGTGCGACCAGCTTGTCGGGATCGATGATCTCCGCTTGGTGACATTGGATCCGCTAGCCAGTTTTGCGCACGTGCAGATCAACGAGGATCCGGCTGCGGGGGCCTTTGTCTGCGCTTCTCTCGGCGCACTTGCGGCAGAAACCAGGGCCACTGTTCTCGTCGCCCATCACATGAAGAAGACCGCGAAACCTGTAGAGACCCTGGCGGATGCGCGCGAGGCGATCCGCGGGAGTACAGCACTGGTCGACGGCTTGCGCCTTGCCTACGCACTTTGGCCGGCGGAGGAAAAGCGGGCGAGGGCGATCTGCAAGGATCTGGGTGTGGAATACAGCCCTAACAAGGTTGTCTTCGGGGGCGTAGTCAAAGCAAACGGCGCGGCTCGGCGCATCGTGAGCACTTACGTTCGAAATGAGTTCGGCCTTCTCGTCGATCGCACCGCTGGTATCGGTGCATCAAACCTGCCGCAAGACGACTTGCTCGAGCTTCTGGTGTCGGCGATCGCTTCAGCAGCCCATGCAGGACAGCCGTTCACAAAGACCGGCGCCACGGGCCTATTCGACAACAAGGAACGTCTCGGTGAAGGTTTGAGCGGCCTTTCTCGGCATCGTATCGAAGCCCTCGCACAAAGGGCGATTGAAACCCAACGTATCGTCAAATGTCTTGCGGGTGGGACTGTTCCGAAATGGCTGGACGTTCCGACGGGTATCTTTGCCCAGGGTCTTGGCGAGTTCCGCAAGGGCATGATGCGCGAGTAGCCTCCCATCATCAAATGCATTTCCGGGGGCTGTGGAAATGGGCGTTTCCATGGAGATGGAAATGAAAAGATTTGCAACATCAATAACTTAGCATTTCCATTTCCGGCATTTCCGGGAAAAATGGAAACATATAAGTGCTTGAAAACATTCAGATTTCCGGGTTTCCAGAGGTCGCCCCTTCTATGAAGGGGATGCATCTGGAAATGCAATCCCCGGAAAGGAAGGAGGAACGATGATCCGAATTGGCAGAGCATATGAGTAGACGGATTCGAACTTTTGAGGAATCCGCTCGCCGCGAAAGCGCGTTGACCAAAGAGGCGATGCGCACGCTGCTGGCCGACAGCACCGCGCCCCGGGATCCAGGATCGAGGGGAGACCATTACCGGAGGCACCTGGTCGATGCGCACCGGACGATTGAGATCCTTCAGCATCGGATAAGGGAGGTCGAAGCCGAGCGGGACCAGATCAAGCAGGCACGGGAATACGATCTCTCGTTGTGCGTCACCCGCACGGCGGCCGAGGAGGCAAGGCAAGATGCTTTTCGACTCGCCCGACGAAAGGCCGCAATCCTGGCCGAATGGCCGCACGGTGTACCGACCATGCTGTCTGAGGAGATCGACTGCATTCCCGACCCGAAACCTAGATGGAGCAAGTGATGTCAGCACCCGAAAAGCACCGCGATCTTTCCCGACTTTCTGAGCTCCTTGCGAGCCATACAGCCCCGGTGGCCGCCAAACCCAAGACGGCGCCTAAACTCGCCGTCCCTGCCAACGACAACAAGCCAGCTCGCCCATCACTCGCGTGGCCGGCATTCGAACGCCTGGTCCATCGCGGTGACGTTGTCCGCCTCTTCGCACTGCGGCATTGGCGGGACATGATCTTCCCGCGAGAAATCGCCGTTGCCGATGATGGGCAGCAATACGACCCGGAGACCGGAATTGAAATCCGCCCATCTGAGGCCGAGCTTCTTGGTGCAGTGGGCTGGAAAGTTATAGATCGCGAGCGCTGGGCCTTCACCGGCGAGATGGTCAATGTCTACGAGCCGGCGCAGGAGCTCGCTCCTAGTTATCGCACCAACAGGAATGGCGCTCTAGATGCGCGTCTTGGAGATCTGTTGTTTCGGGACGGCGATCTCAAGCAATGGGGCTCGACGAGGAAGGGTGCGGCCCTGCAGCCGGTTGAACGTTCTCGGGGCATCAAAGGCGGCGGCAGGTCACCCAGGTCGGAAAGCGCAATATGGTCCTACATCGAACTTCTTGGCGCGGTTTCGCCACTTACTGCGGTACCGTTTGCGAAGCCTATATCGAACCAACCCGCGATTCATGATTGCTACTCACCGTTGCCGCGAGAGGCACCAACTGCGAAAGACAGGCATGGTCGGTACGGCACTACCGAAGCTCGCCAGTTGCTGCAGCAGCTCGGTGTCGACGGGAGCGTGCGCTTTAATGAGTTGCCAATGAAGGCTACTCGCTGCCCAGACGGCCTCATCGCGGGGGAACAATGGATCGGAGGAGTGAAGCAACCGAAGCCGACCGGCGAGATATCGGCGGCAGCCGGCCGAGTACCTGAATTGGTGCGCCTGGTCGAAACGATCGACTATGTCGAACATCTCAGAAGCAGACTTGGCCGGCATGCCAAAGTGCTTGACCTTGCGATCACCGATGCCTCCGCAAAGGATATCGGCGTCGCTATAGGCCTTGCGCCAACGTATGCGGAAAAGCGTGGGACGGCGCTGATCGATGCGGCAATCGATGCGCTAATTCAGGTTGACGAGACCGCGCGAACGGAATTCACGCCCAAAGAAGAAAAAATCGCAGCGTAATGTCCGGTCGGCGATAGCGCCGCAGCGTATTTAAATGAAGGGATGAATTTCCCAGCGGCCGCCATGTGCGGCCGTTTTGATTTGAGGCGCTGTCGAGCCGCGGACGTTTTTAACTCGCGAGTGCAGACGGGCCGGCCTCATTCCCATTACCATGCGCGCCTCCTCTCGCAGCGTGGTAATCCTGCGGCGAGTTGAGTGTGACCCTGTTCGCCTGTGGCGTGGCAGGTCGTGCACATTCCTCGCCGCTTTCGTTTTCTGGATGGTTGGCGCAGTGGTAACGCAGTGGTTTGCTAAACCATAAAGCCGCAAGGCTTCGCTGGTTCGAATCCAGCACCATCCGCCAATTGGAAGGCGCCGCTAAATGGTTGGCAATCGGTCTTGAAAACCGAGGGGACCGCAAGGTCAGGGGTTCGATTCCTCAGCCTTCCGCCATTTCATTGTTACCGGGTGCAAACCGGGCAAACGGGTTGATCGCCGTTTAGCGTGTGGCGTTCCCTTGCCGGCCATTCGTGGTCACGGGTCCACACTTCGATCCATCAGTGTGTAGCGCAGGCTGGTAGCGCACGTGACTTGGGCTCACCGGGTCGCAGGTTCGAACCCTGCCACACTGACCAATCACGGTGACACATGGCCAAGCCTGACCTGCGCTCTGAAGAGGCTGCGCTATACCGCCGTCTATATAAGACGGCACGATGGCAGCGCCTTCGTGAGCAGCAGCTATCTGTCCAGCCATTGTGTGAGTTCTGTTTAGCCACCGAGGATGTCACCGCGGCAGATGTGGTTGACCACAAGCGCAAGCATGGTGGTGATGTCGATCTATTCTTTGATCCATCAAACCTTCAATCATTGTGTAAGCACCATCACGATAGCGCAAAGCAGATGATGGAGCGCGGCAAGAAGGTCGTTACATATGGCGTTGACGGATACCCCATCGAACTTGGGTAGGTGGAGGGGGTGGTCGGATGTCTACCGCCGCCGGGCCTAGGACCGGCGTGGTCCAATCGCATTAACGCAAACACAGTTTTTTGCCTCCCGCGTGCGCAAGCGCGCGAAGCGGCGCAGTCAGGATCATAGATATGGCCAAGAGGAAGGCACGCATCGACAGTGCGGCCGAGGCTGTGCGTGTGATGGCCAGGGCAACCACCGACATTAAGCCGCCGGGAAATGTCCCGCTTGATGAGTCCGACCTACCGTTCTTTCGGAACGTGGTTGCCGAGTTCGCTCGGTCGGAATGGTCCGACCATCAGCTTGAGTTGGCTGCCATGCTTGCCAGGACGATGGCCGATCTCGTGCGGGAGCAATCGCTGCTCAGAGACGAGGGCGGCGTCTCCTACACCGAGAAGGGCACTCCAGTTGCCAATCCACGCAAGACCATCGTGCAGATGCACGCCAGTTCGATCTTGTCATTTCGCCGATCTCTAGCCCTTCATGCTCGCGCCCAAGGCGGCGAGGCGAGGGACACAGCCAAGCGTCGCGAGGCCGCGAAGAAGATCGAGGGCGACAACCCACTTGAGGACGATCTGCTTGCCCGTCCCGGCTAGGTGACGAATGCCCGCAAAACTTCCTGCATCGACGCTTGCCGCGATCAAGTGCGGGCCAATCCCTAAGCTGCGCGACTGGCGCAAGATGCATAACGCAAAACTCACTCGAGGAGAGCGAGTTTGCCGATTCATCGAAGAATATTTGGTTGTGCCTGAAGGCGAATTGGTCGGCCAGCCGATCAAGTTGCTTCCTTTTCAAGAAGCATTCATCTTAAGCACATACGATAATCCGGCCGGGACCGCGCGCGCCTACCTGTCGATCGCCAGGAAAAACTCCAAGACAGCGACAATCGCGTGTCTATTGCTGGCCCACATCGTTGGTCCGGAGGCCTACCAGAATAGCCGCATCATGTCCGGTGCGCGTTCTCGCAAGCAGGCGGCGGAAGTCTATAACTACGCGAGCAAGATGTGCATGATGTCGCCGAAGCTGTCGAAGCTCGTGCGGATCGTCCCGTCAGGCAAGATGATTATCGGCCTGGCGATGAATGTGGAGTATCAGGCAAGTTCAGCGGAGGCCAAGAGCGCGCACGGCGGCTCGCCGATCCTCGCCATCCTCGATGAGGTCGGGCAGATCAAAGGTCCGACTGACGATTTCGTTGAAGCCATCGTCACCTCACAAGGTGCCTATGGAGACAAGGCGATGGTTTTTGCCATCTCCACGCAGGCCGCGACTGACGGTGACTTGTTCTCGCGATGGCTAGACGATGCTGAGACGTCGAAGGCGCCTCGCATTGTCAGTCATCTCTATAGCGCACCTGCAGATTGCGACGTTCTGGACGAAAGCGCATGGCGTGCAGCTAACCCGGCTCTAGGGTTTTTCAAGTCTGTCACTGCAGTCAGGGATGACGCTGAGCGGGCATCGAGGCAGCCGACCGAAGAGGCCAGTTTCAGGTGGCTCCACCTGAACCAACGCATCGATGCGTCGGCGCCGTTTGTTTCGCCGGCGGTATGGCGCGCTTGTGATGCCGCGGTGGAAGAGTTTGATGGCTTGCCGGTCTTTGGCGGGTTGGACTTGTCGGAAGTTTCAGACCTGACGTCCCTGGTGCTTATGGCACCGAAGGAGGCGGAATTTGGTACAATCTGGAGCGTCAGGCCTACGTTTTGGTTGCCCGGTGACGCGCTACGCGACAAGGCCAAAGCAGACCGAGTTCCATACGATATCTGGCACAAGAACGGCCAGTTGGAAACGACACCCGGCCCAACGGTCGATTATGAATTCGTCGCGCACTACCTATTTGAGTTGTCGCAAAAGCTAGATATCCGAAAGATTGCATTCGACCGATACAACTGGCGGTTCCTTAAACCGTGGCTGCTGAAGGTCGGGTTTACCGAGGAGCAACTAGAAGGCGATAATGCCGTGTTTGAGCAGTTCGGCCAGGGCTTTGCGTCCATGTCTCCGGCGCTGCGCGATCTCGAAAGCTTAATCCTAAACAAGAAGATCGCACATGGTGGTCACCCAGTTCTCACGATGTGCATGATGAATGCGACTGTGAAGCAGGATCCATCAGGAAACCGCAAGCTCGACAAACAGAAGTCCCGCGGCCGCATCGACGGTGCTGTGGCGCTGACGATGGCCGCAGCAATGGCCGGCACCTACGAGGGTGCGACTTACATGTCATCCCCATGGGATGACCCGGAATTTAGCATCACAAAGGCGGCATAATGGCTTGGAACTTTGGCTTTAGCCGCCGAAACGCGGACAAATCGCCGGAAATACGCGCAACGATCGAGAATCCCACTATCCCGGTCAGCGCGGACAACTTTCTGGCGTTCTTCGGCATCAATTCGGCCAATCTGCCGGCCGTGACGGTCGACAGCGCGCTTACTGTGCCGGCGGTGTGGGCTGCTGTTGCCTTCATGTCTCGCACGCTTGCCGCATTACCGCGGCACGCCTATCGCGACACGAAAGCTGGCGCCACTAGGATAACGGGACGACTGGAAACGGTTGTCAATATTGCGCCAAACGACGGCATAGGCTCTTTCGCGTTCTGGCAGTGGTTCTGGCAGCAGGTATTCACGCATGGCCGTGGCCTGGCATACATTGAGCGCACGCCGCAGGGCGTGGATTCGCTCTGGCCGATGGATCCAACCAAAACCACCATCAAGCGTGCTGGCCTAAAGGTCAGCTACGATTATGAGGGCAACACCTACGACGCAGCGGACGTCATCGACGTTCCATTCATGCGCCGTAGCTGTGGCTTGAGGCACTACGGCCCGATCGCGCAGGCATCGAAAGCTATCCAGCTCGCGATTGCCATGAACGACTATGGCTCGAATTTCTTCGCCGGCGGTGGCGTTCCTCCGCTCGCATTGAAGGGCCCACTTCCGGCCAACGGGGAAGCGCTGAAGCGCGCGCAGGCCGACATCAAGCGCGCTGTCGACGCCGCTAAGGGCGCCGGGGAATCTGTTTTCCCAATTCCGCCAGGCCACGAACTTTCGCCGGTGGGCATTGATCCGGCCAAGGGCCAGATGATCGAGGCGCGGCGGTTTCAGGTCGAGGAGATTGCCAGAACATACCAGCTTCCGCCGGTGTTCTTGCAGGATCTGAGCCGGGCTACGTTCAGCAACGCGGAACAGCAGGACTTGCATCTAGTCAAGCATCTGATTGGCCAGTGGGCCAAGGCGCTTGAGGACGAGATCAATCTGAAGTTCTTCGGCAGGTCTTCAGGCAATCGCTACATAGAGCACAACCTCGATGGCCTTCTCCGCGGCGACTTCAAGACCCGCATGGAGGGTTACGGCATAGCGATCCAGAATGCCATCCGCACGCCGGATGAGGTTCGCAAACTAGAAAACCTGCCGGCCAAGGGCGATGAAGCTGACAAGCTTC
>Ga0102593_1002866_pt1 | contig 12213 bp, 9 predicted proteins | sample AraplaCol_mMS_r2_2_FD_76862 | JGI IMG/M metagenome (GOLD analysis project Ga0102593, IMG submission 76862) | Arabidopsis root microbial communities from North Carolina, USA - plate scrape MF_Col_mMS_r2 (SPADES assembly) (version 2) | ecosystem: Host-associated > Plants > Roots > Endosphere...
GATTTACCAACGTTGCTTGTCGAGGGAAGGGGTGTCGCCAATGGCAGGAAAGCGCTTGATGACGCAATCCGGTTCGGCGCCGCCTGCGCTTGCGAGCGCGGCCGCCGAATGACCCGCGGCACGGGGCCGCGAGAGGGAAAACTGCTTTTGACGCAGGCCGTCGCGCTGCTGGCGCAGTGCGAAAGATGGGCTGGTGAGTGCTGTCATGCCAGTACAGGGGCAAACCCTGTGCCAGCATGGAAAAACGCTTTCAGATCAATGACTTACCGCGATCCGGATGCCGTTTTCGGGATTGAGGCCGATTGGAAGGCCCGAAAACCCCTGATTTTGTCGCCGAATCCCGACAAGACCCGCATGTCGGCGAAAAATAACGTTTTAGATCAACGACTTAGGGGCGTCGCTACTCGGCGACAGGCTCGCTGCCCGGAGCGACAGCGTCGGCCTTGAAGTGCCCCGGCGTGAGTTCGTGCTTCTGCAGCAGGCGGTAGAACTCGGTGCGGTTGCGGTCCGCCAGCCGGGCGGCATCGGCCACGTTGCCGTCGGTCAGCTTGAGCAGCCCCACGAGGTAGTCGCGCTCGAAACGCTGCTTGGCCTCGGCATAGGTCTGGACCTCGACCGTCGGCACGCGCAGCGCCCGCTGTACAAGCGCCAGCGGGATCAGCGGAGAACTCGACAGCGCGCAGACCTGCTCCACCACGTTGTAGAGCTGTCGCACGTTGCCGGGCCAGGCCGCGGTGGCCAGCGCCTTGAGCGCTTCGGGTGCGAAGCCCGAAAGCCGCTTGCCGTATTTGGTCGACAGCTTCTGCAGAAAGTGATTGGCCAAAAGCGGAATGTCTTCGCGCCGCGCCGACAGCGGCGGCAACGTGAGCGTGACCACGTTGAGCCGGTAATACAGATCTTCGCGGAACTGGCCCGCCGCCATGGCCGCGTCCAGGTCGCGGTGGGTGGCCGAGATGATGCGCACGTCGACCTCGATCGACTGGCTGGCGCCGAGCGGCCGCACCGCGCGCTCCTGCAGCACGCGCAGCAGCTTGACCTGCAGGGCAGGTGGCATGTCCCCGATTTCGTCCAGCAGCAGCGTGCCGCCGTCGGCCTGCTGGAACAGGCCCTTGTGGTTGGCATGGGCGTCGGTGAAAGCGCCCTTCATGTGGCCGAACAGTTCCGATTCGAGCAGCGCCTCGGGAATGGCGCCGCAATTCACTGCCACGAAGGGCTTGTCGGCGCGAGCGCTGGCCTTGTGGATGGCGCGTGCCAGCATTTCCTTGCCGGCGCCGCTGTCGCCGCGCAGCAGCACCGACGCGTCCGACTTGGCGACCATGCGCGCCTCGGCCAGCAGCTCGGACATGCGGTTGCTGCGGCTCACGATATCGGAGCGCCAGCTTTCGTCGCCGGCCTTGGCGGGCGTGCTGGCGGGCGCGCCGAGCGCCAGCGCCTGGGCGATCTTGTCCAGCAGCTCGCGGCCGTCGTAGGGCTTGGTGAGGTAGGTGAACACGCCGCGCGCCGTGGCCTCGACCGCATCGGGAATGGTGCCGTGGGCGGTGAGCAGGATCACCGGCAGCGAGGGATGGCGCTTCCTGATCTCGTCGAACAGCTGGAGCCCGTCGCGCCCCGGCAGCCGCACGTCGCTGAGCACCAGCTGCGGATGCTCGATCTCGAGCTGCGTGAGCGCGGTCTCGGCCGAGGTCACGGCGGTGACCTGGTAGCCGGCCGAGCTCAGCCGCATCGAGAGCAGCCGCAGCATGTCCGGATCATCGTCGACCACCAGCAGGCGCGCGCCGGTCGTGCTCATCGGAGGGACTCTTTCCGCGATTGCTGGATGTTCATGGGCTTGGCTTGGCTCCGGCAGGGGCGGGAAGGGTCGGCACCGGCGTGTTGTTGGGGCGTGCAAAGCTGCGCTCGATGGCCCGCAGCGCTTCGATGCGGTCGTTGAGCTGGTCGATGCGGCGCTGGCTCTCGCGCAGCTGCTGCACCTGCTTGTCGCGGTCGTCCTCGACGCGGCGCTGCTCCACGTAGCGCGCGGCCAGCACACGGGCGAGCGGCTGCAGCGGCTGCGCTTCGGGCGAGGGGTTGGACATCACGCGCTGCAGCAGGCCCAGGGCGCGCGCCAGGTCGGCCGGAACGCGCGTCTGCGCCAGCAGGAGCGCAAGCTGCATCTGCGCCGTGGGCGAATCGCCCGGATCGCCGGCGCGGGTGATCTCGGCGGTCAGCTCGGCGCCGCCCAGCGGCCGGACCTTGTCGGCGTAAGCCAGCATGGCCGCCACGGGCCCCTGGGTGATCAGCGTGAAGAGCGATGCCGGCTGGGTGGCCGGGGCCTTGGGTTCGGCCTCGACCGGCACCACGCGCGGCGCCACGGGCGGCGGTGGCAGGACCTCGGCCTCGGGGGGCGGCTTGGGCTGCGTCGTGCAGGCGGCCAGCAGCAGGACGAAGGGCATGGCCACCGCCCCGGACAGGGTCGAACTGCGGACGAACGGAAAAAACATGGGTCGGAAAAAAGACAAGAGGCGGTGTTTCAGTGGATGCCCGGGGTCGCGGAGCTTCAGGAAGGGATCAGGCCGTGCGCGGCAGTTCGATGCGAAAGCGCGCGCCGGGCCCGCCTGGCTGCAGGGTGATGCGGCCTCCATGGGCAGCAATGTACTCCTGCACGATGGAAAGACCGATGCCCGTGCCCTTCACGGCGTGCTCGGGTTGGCGCTCGCCCCTGTAGAAAGGCTCGAAAATCCGGTCGCGGTCGCTTTCTGCAATACCCGGGCCGGCGTCGTTGACATCGATGCATGCCGAATCCGCCGTGCTCGACACCGTGAGGGTGATCACGCCGCCGGGCGCCGAATAGCGGATGGCGTTGGACAGCAGGTTGGCCACCGCGGTACCCAGCTTGACGCGGTCCACCGTGAGCGCAAGCGGCTCGCCCTCGGCGCGAACGCGCAGCCCGTGGGCCTGCCATTGCAGGCGCTGGGCTTCGATCTGCTCCTCGATCAGCGGCAGCAGCTCGGTGCGTTCGCGGCGAAGCTCGCGCGCCTCGAAGGCGGCCGCATTGAAGCGCAGCAGCGCTTCGATCTGCCCCTGCAGCGACACGGTGTTCTGGTTCAGGATCTGCGCCACTTCGAGCTGGGCCGGATTCAGCGGGCCCGTCACGCCGTCTTCGAGCAGCGAAACGCCTTCCCGCAGCGCGGCCAGCGGCGTCTTGAGCTCGTGCGACACATGGCGCAGGAAGCGGGCCTTGTCGGCGTCCAGTTCGGTCAGCCGCAGTCGCAGCCATTCGAGCTGCTGCGACACACGCCGGACGTCGGCCGGGCCGCGGATGTCGATCGGCTCGTCGAGCCGGTTCTGGCCCAGCCCGACGATGGCGTGTTCGAGCCGCTTGAACGGCCGTGCGAGCCAGATGCCGAAAGCGAGTGCCAGCGACACCGCAAGCACGCTCGCAGCCACCACTTCGCGCATCAGGCGGCGGCGCGCATCCTCGATGCGCTTGGCGAGCGCGTTGTTCTGCATCTCGATGAGGAACTGGGCCTGCTGCGCGATGTTGGTATTGAGCGTATCGAGATCGCGGAACTGGATCGCCATGCTGTTCTCGCGCGAGAGCGCGGTATCGGAACTGCCACTCATCAGGCCTTCGATCAAGCCGAGCTGGCTGCGCCACATCTCGATGCCCGCGGGCGCAAGTCCGTTTCTTTCCAGCCGTTCTAGCACCTGGTGCGCCTCGCGCGCGGCATCGTCGAAACGGCGCCGCAGCACGGCGTCGTTCAGCACCAGCGACTGGCGCCCCGCACGCTCCATGGCCGCACTGCGCTCGGCCAGCGACTGGGCCGCGCCCGAAAGCCGCAGCGCACGCGCGGCCGCATCGCGGCTCTGCGTCATGAGCACGTCGTACTGGAACACCGAGCGCAGCGCCACGCCCACCAGGAGCGCGGTGATCAAGAGGAAAGCGAAAAGAAGGAGCTGCTGGAACGAGCCCCGCGTCGATGGCCGTTTCGCCATCAGGCGGCGAGCGCGGCGGAAGCCGGCACCGTCGACGATTCGCGCGTGGCCACTTCGCCGCGCAGCGTATAGGCCAGCGAGCGCGTGATGCGCAGGTCGGCCATCTGCCCGACGAGGCGCGCATCGCCTTCGAAGTTGACGACCCGGTTGCACGCGGTGCGGCCCATCAATTCGTTCGCGTCCTTGCGGGAGGCCCCTTCGACCAGCACGCGCTGCGTGGTGCCGACCAGCGCATCGCCGAAGCGGCGCACGTTGCCGTCGATCACGCGCTGCAGCGTCTGCAGGCGGGCCAGCTTCACCGCATGGGGCGTGTCGTCTTGGAGCGCGGCGGCGGGCGTGCCGGGGCGCGGGCTGAAGATGAAGCTGAAGCTGTTGTCGAACTGGCAGTCATCGATCAACTTCATCATCTTGGCGAAGTCCTCGTCGGTCTCGCCCGGAAAGCCGACGATGAAGTCGCTCGAAAGCGCGAGCTCGGGCCGGATGGCGCGCAGCTTGCGCACCGTGCTCTTGTATTCCATGGCCGTGTATCCCCGCTTCATCGCCATCAGGATGCGGTCGCTGCCGTGCTGCACCGGCAGGTGCAGATGCGACACCAGCTGCGGCACCTTGGCATAGGCCTCAATGAGCCGCGGCGTGAACTCGTTGGGGTGGCTGGTGGTGTAGCGGATGCGCTCGATGCCCGGGATCTCGGCCACGTATTCGATCAAGAGCGCGAAGTCGGCAATCTCTGCCGTGTCACCCATGCGCCCGCGGTAGGCGTTCACGTTCTGCCCCAGCAGCGTGACCTCGCGCACGCCCTGGTCGGCCAGGCCTGCAATCTCCACCAGCACGTCGTCCAGCGGACGGTTCACTTCCTCGCCGCGCGTGTAGGGCACCACGCAGTAGCTGCAATATTTGGAGCAGCCCTCCATGATCGAGACGAACGCGGTCACGCCTTCGACGCGCGCGGGCGGCAGGTGGTCGAACTTCTCGATCTCCGGAAAGCTGATGTCCACCTGCGGGCGCTCCAGCCGCTCGCGGTCCTTCAGCATCTCGGGCAGGCGGTGCAGCGTCTGCGGGCCGAACACGATGTCGACATACGGCGCGCGCGCGATGATGGCTTCGCCCTCCTGGCTGGCCACGCAGCCGCCCACGCCGATCTTCACGCCCTTGGCCTTCAGGTGCTTGACGCGGCCGAGGTCGGAGAACACCTTTTCCTGCGCCTTCTCGCGGACCGAGCAGGTGTTGAAGAGGATGAGGTCGGCCTCTTCCACGTTCTGCGTCGGCTCGTAGCCCTCGGCGGCATTCAGCACGTCGGCCATCTTGTCCGAGTCGTACTCGTTCATCTGGCAGCCGAAGGTTTTGATAAAGACTTTTTTGCTCATGGGGTGCTCTCCGGGCCTCCCGCTGTGGGAAGGCCAAATGCAGCGCGCGCTATTGCGCGCTGCGGCGCGGCGGGCAACGGCCCGCCGGCTTCTTCATTGCGTGTTGACGGTGTCGTTCGAAGTGAACGGCCAGATGTTCAGGAAAGGCTTGTTCAGCGACTCGCGGCTGGCCGTCGCCTCGCTGGGCGTGAGGATCCAGACCTCGCGCAGCAGGCCGGCGGCATCGCGCGTGTAGTTCACCAGGTATTTCTGCCCGACGATGGCACCCGCCATCACCAGCATGTTCTGTTCGCTGCGGATGCGGGCGCCGGGCGCCAGCCGGTCGGCGTGGCCGTCGAGCTCCACGTCGGGCGCACTGGTCACCATGAACTTGCCGCGCAGCGTGCCGATGGGGAAGGTGCGCCCGCCCACCATCGACTCGTTTTGCGTCTGCGGCCGGGGCACGTCGGCCTGGGCCGCTGCGTCAACGGAAAAAAGGGTTGCAGCTACTGTGCAAAGCGCTATGAAAGTGAGAGCATTCATGGGATTCTTGCAGCGGTTCATGGGGTATATCCAGAGGCTGTGGAGCGCCGATTTTAGCGAGGGGGTGAAATCCCCCTTGGCGCCTGCCACAGTGGGTGGTGCATGGGCCTTGCAGGGCGCTTTACTTATCTTTACGGCACTCGGGGACACTGCGAGCCGACCGCTGCTCCAATAGCTGCTGTCAGCCCAAAGTGCTCAAAAAACCCATGAAGAAAAAACTCGTTCTCGGCCTTGCAGGTGTGTTGATCGTAGCCGTCGCGGGATGGTGGTGGAACGGGGCTGGCGAGCGCATGGCGGCAAAGAACGCAAAGCCCGCCAACGCTACCGCCGGAGCACCCGCGGGCAATGCGCCGCCCGCCCTCGTCACCTTGGCCACGGCCGAGCGGCAGGACGTGCCGGTGACGGTGCAGGTCAACGGCAGCGTCGTCTCGCTCAATAGCGTCGACCTGCGGCCGCAGGTGACCAACACGGTGGCTGCGGTGCACGTGAAGGAAGGGCAGTTCGTCAAGGAGGGCCAGCTGCTCTTCACGCTCGACGACCGCAACGACCAGGCGAACCTGGCCCGCGCCCGCGCCCAGCAGAAGCGCGACGAGGCCACCATGGCCGACCTCGAGCGCCAATACAAGCGCAGCCAGGAACTGCTGGCGCAGAACTTCATTTCCAAGAGCGCCACAGACGCGACGTTGTCGCAGCTCGAGGCGCAGCGCGCCGCCGTGGCGGCCGACCGCGCCGCCGTGCAGTCTGCGCAGGTGGCGCTGGGCTATGCCACGCTGCGCGCGCCCATCGCGGGGCGCATCGGCGCCGTCAACATCTACCCCGGGACGCTGGTGCAGCCCACGCTGTCGCTGGTCACCATCACGCAGCTCGACCCGATCGCGGTGAGCTTCCCGGTGCCTGAAGCCAACCTGCAAGACCTGCTCGCGGCGGCGCGCAGCCGCTCCAAGGTCGAAGCGCTCGTCAGCGGGCGCAAGGAGCCGCTGACCGGCGTGCTGAATTTCGTCGACAACACGGTCGATCCGCAAATCGGCACCGTACGCGCCAAGGCGGTGTTCGACAACGCCGACCAGAGCCTCTGGCCGGGCCAGTTCGTCGGCACGCGGATAACGGTGCGCACCCTGACAGGTGCCACGGTGGTGCCGGCGGCGGCGCTCATGATGCTGTCCGACGGCGCCTCGCTCTACGTGGTCGACGAGACGAAAGAGGCCAAGCGCCGCAAGGTGCAGGTGCTCTACACCTTCGGAACCAAGGTGGCGGTGAGCGGTGTCGCGCCGGGCGAGCAGGTCGTCATCGAAGGCAGCCAGAACGTGCGCCCGGGGGGCAAGGTCCGCGTCGACAAGAAGCCCGCACCGGCCGGCACCACCGGGGTCACGCCGGGCAGCGCGGCCTCGTCGGACACCCAGACCCGGCGGGAACGCGCATGAACATCTCGGAGCTCTGCATCCGTCGTCCCGCGATGACGGTGCTGTTGTCCGCCGCGGTGGTGGTGGCGGGCATCTTTGCGTATTTCAGCATCCCGGTTGCGGCGCTGCCGAGCTACAACACGCCGGTCATCAACGTGAACGCCCAGCTGCCGGGCGCGAGCCCGGACACCATGGCGTCGTCGGTCGCGCTGCCGCTCGAAAAGCAGTTCTCGACCATTCCGGGCCTGCAGACCATCAGCTCGGTCAACACGCAGGGCGTGAGCTCGATCACGCTGGAATTCGTGAGCAGCCGCGACATCGACGCCGCCGCCGTCGACGTGCAGGCCGCGCTGCTGCGCGCCCAGCGCCAGTTGCCGCAAGAGCTCACGCAGTTGCCTTCGTACCGCAAGGTGAATCCGGCCGATGCGCCGGTGCTGTTCATCGCGCTGATCTCTCCGTCGATGAACCCGTCCGAGCTCAACGACTATGCCGAAAACCTGATCTCGCCCACGCTTTCCACCATCGACGGCGTGGCGCAGGTGGGCGTGTACGGTCGCAAGGCTTTCGCGGTGCGCATCAAGGCCAATGCCGATCTGCTCAACGCGCGCAACATCACGCTCGACGAACTGGCCAAGGCCGTGAACTCGGCCAACGCCAACACCCCTGTCGGCGTGCTCGACGGTCCGCGCCAGACGCTCACCATTCAGGCCAACCGTCAGCTCACCAAGGCGGAAGATTTCGCCAAGCTGATCGTCGGGCAGCGCAATGGCGCACCGGTGCGGCTCGACGAGGTGGCGACCATCGAAGACAGTTTCGAATCGGTCAAGACCGCGAGCAGCTTCAACGGCCAGAGCTCCATCTCCTTGGCGGTGCAGCGCCAGCCCAATGCCAACACGGTGGAGGTGGTGGACGCGGTGCGCGCGCTCATTCCGCGCTTCAAGGCGGAGCTGCCGCAGTCGGTCGAGATCCACATGGTGAACGATCGCTCGCTGTCCATCCGCGAAGCCGTGCACGACGTGCAGCTCACGCTGCTGGGCACCATCGCGCTGGTGGTGCTGGTGATCTTTTTGTTCCTGCACCGGCTGGTGGCCACGCTGATTCCGGCGGCCACCATTCCCATCTCGCTGATCGGCGCGGTGGCGCTGCTCTATGCCTTCGGCTACAGCCTGGACAACGTTTCGCTGCTGGGCATCACGTTGGCCGTGGGCCTGGTGGTAGACGACGCCATCGTGGTGCTCGAAAACATCATGCGCTACGTCGAGAAGGGCATGGAGCCCTTTGCCGCGGCGCTGCGAGGTGCGCGCGAGGTGGGCTTCACCATCATCTCGATTTCGATCTCGCTGGTGGCGGTGTTCATCCCGATTTTCTTCATGCCGGGCGTAATCGGCCTGCTGTTCCATGAGTTCGCGGTGGTGGTGGCGCTGGCGGTGCTGGTGTCGGCCGTCGTCTCGCTCACGCTGGTGCCGATGCTCGCGAGCCGGCTGCTCAAACACGTGCCACGCAAGGAAGGCGTGCTCGACCATGAAGAGGAGCATCCGGAGCCCGGCACCGCCATCGGCCGCGCCTTCGAGCGCGGCTACCGCTGGGTGCATGGCAACTACATGCGAACGCTCGACTGGACTTTGGCGCACCGCATGGTGATGTTGGTGATTGCCGGCGGCACCTTCATCGTCACCGCGTGGCTGTTCGTCTCCATCCCAAAGGGCTTTTTTCCCGAGGAAGACATTGGGCAGATCCAGATCACCACCGAAGCGGCCGAGGACATTTCATTCACCGCCATGAATGCGCTGCAGGAACGCGTGGCCGCCTCGCTCCAGGCCGACCCGAGCGTGGCCTACGTGAGCTCGTTCGTCGGCGTGGGCGGGCCCACGGCCACGCAGAACTCCGGCCGCCTGTTTGCCGTGCTCAAGCCGCGCAGCCAGCGTCCCAAGATGGCCGCGGTGCTGGAGTCGCTGCGCCAGCGCTTCCGCGAGATCCCGGGCATTGCTGTCTACATGCAGCCGGTGCAGAACCTGCGCCTGGGCGGCCGCCAGAGCAAGGCGCGTTTCCAGTACACGCTGCAAAGCGTGAACGCGGGCGAGATGGTGCCCTGGGCCACGCGGCTGATGGAACGCATGCGCGCCGACCCCGCCTTCCGCGACGTCACCAGCGACTCGCAGAACCGCGGCTTGCAGGCTACGCTGGAGATCGACCGCGACAAGGCGGGCGTGCTCGGCGTAGCCGTGGGCGACCTGCGCACCGCGCTCTACAACGCCTACGGCGACCGGCAGATCGGCAGCATCTACGGCGCGAGCAACACCTACCAGGTGATTCTCTCGGCCTCCGACAACGACCGCCAGTTCGAGGACGACATGTCGCGCCTCTCGGTGCGCAGCACCACGGGCCGGCTGGTACCGCTCTCGGCCTTCTCGACCGTCAAGCGCACGGTGGGGCCGACCTCGGTCAACCACCAGGGCCAACTGCAGGCGGTGACGGTGTCGTTCAACCTTGCACCCGACGTGCCGCTGGGCAACGCGACCGCAAAGATCGACCAGTTCAAGCAAGAGCTGAAGATGCCGCCGTCGATCATCACCACCTATGGCGGCGATGCGGCGGTGTTCCAGAGCTCGCAGTCGAGCCAGGCCGTGCTGCTGGTGCTGGCCGTGCTGGTGATCTACGTGCTGCTGGGCGTGCTGTACGAAAGCTACATCCACCCGCTGACCATCCTGGCTGGTCTGCCGTCGGCGGCCGTGGGTGCGCTGCTCTCGCTGAAGCTCTTCAACTTCGACCTGACGCTGATTGCCACCATCGGCATCCTGCTCTTGATCGGCATCGTTAAGAAGAACGCGATCATGATGATCGACTTTGCGCTCGATGCGCAGCGCACCGAAGGCATGAAGCCGGTCGATGCGATTCGCGAGGCCTGCCGGCTGCGCTTCCGCCCCATCATGATGACCACGCTGGCCGCGCTCATGGGTGCGTTGCCGCTCGCATTGGGGCTGGGGGCTGGCGCCGAACTGCGCCAGCCGCTGGGTGTGGCGGTGGTGGGCGGGCTCATCTTCTCGCAGGTGATCACGCTCTACATCACGCCTGCGATCTATCTCGCGCTCGACCGCTACAGCGGCACTGGGCCCATGGTCGACCTGCCGGGCGAGGCCCAAAGCGAAGCGGGCGGAGCCGCGGCAACGCACGCGGCGTCGCACGCCTAGGTCGTCGTCTCGTCGAGGATGTCGTCGTCCTCGTCCGTCACCAGGTGGGCGGTGTCGCTCCAGCCCACCAGGCTGAAGCCCTCGGGCGTCCACAGCATGCGGTTGATGGCCGCGTTGCCGAGCTGCCATGTGCGCGGCGCCTGCAGTTCCTGGCGCGTGGCGGCGCGGTAGAGCACGTCCATCACGCCCCCGTGCGCGACCAGCGCCACCAGCTGGCCCGGATGGCGCGCGGCCAGCTTCGACGCCACGCGCGTCACGCGCTCGCGAAACACCAGCAGGCTCTCGCCGCCTTCGGGTTCGAACTCGGGATCGCGCTCGCGCCAGCGCCTGGCCTGGTCAGGCAAGGTGGCTTCGATCTCCGCAAAACTCATGCCCTCGAAGCGGCCAAACGCGCGTTCACGAAGACCAGGCTCCGGGTGCACCGTGAGGCCGTGCGGCCGCGCGATCTCCTGCGCGGTCTGCCAGGCGCGCGACAGGTCGCTCGCGTAGATCGCACCGATGTCTTCGTGCGCCAGCGCCTGCCCCACGCGCCGGGCCTGCCAGAGGCCGGTGGCGTTGAGTCCGACGTCGAGCTGGCCCTGGATGCGGGTGTCGACGTTCCAGGCGGTCTCGCCATGGCGAACGGCAATCAGGCGGGTGATTTCTTCCATCGGCCGGATTCTAGAAGCGGCTCATTTCTTCGCGGTCGAGAGTTCGATGTTCACGCGGCGCTCGCCCTGCGGCGGATTCGGGAATCCCTGCAGCGCGGCCTGGAACATCACCGGCAGGATGGTCGAGCTCACGTTGTAGGGCCCGTCGTTGCGGGCCCGCGTTTCATAGACCACGCGGTTCGACCCGATGTCGCGCAGCACGATGCTCACTTCGCGCTCATACCAGGGGTTGGCCGCGGGCGGGATGAAGCCAGGACCGCCGTACCAGCCGCCGCCATACCAGCGGCGCGCGTAGCCGTGGTAGCCATAGCCAGCGCCCCAGGGGCCGTCGAAGAGCCACGGGTCGGCCCATGGCGAAAGGCCGACCGTCACGCGCGCGCCGATCTGCGCGCTGTACTGCGGCACGGCCTCGTCGCGACGCAGACCCACCTTTTCGAGTGCCGCGGCGGCCATGGCCTCGAGCGATTCCTGGCGCGCTGGGTCGGCTTGCTGCGACGGCAGCCGTTCGAAGCGGTAGGTGGCGCCGGGCGCCACGGCGGCGAGCGAAGAGAAGCTTTTCACGTCGCTGTCGACCACCCACGAGGTGGCGCAGCCGCTCAGCAGTGCTGCCAAAAAGAGAGCAAAAAACGCACGTTTCATGAGGATCTCCGGGCTCCGCGGCCCAAAATTCCCCTGGGTTGCCCGTTCAGCCCTGGAGGATGCGCAGGGCTGCAGGTGCCTGGGAGAGCAGGTCGAAAGAAGGCGTGTCGAAGGCCTTGTCGCCGTCTTCGTCGGCCACGCCGGTGGCCTTCAGACCCTTGAAGTCGTGCCGTGTTCCGTCGAGCAGGTGCGAGGGCACCACGTTCTGCAGCGCGGTGAACATGTTCTCCACGCGGCCGGGGTGCTTTCTGTCCCACTCGCGCAGCATTTCGCCGACCTGCTTGCGCTGCAGGTTTTCCTGGCTGCCGCACAGCGTGCACGGAATGATCGGGAATTCGCGGTTCTGCGCCCAGCGCACCAGGTCTTTCTCGGCCACGTAGGCGAGCGGGCGGATCACGATGTGCTTGCCGTCGTCGCTCACCAGCTTGGGCGGCATGCTCTTGAGCTTGCCTGCGAAGAACATGTTGAGGAAGAA
>Ga0102593_1002868_pt1 | contig 12211 bp, 10 predicted proteins | sample AraplaCol_mMS_r2_2_FD_76862 | JGI IMG/M metagenome (GOLD analysis project Ga0102593, IMG submission 76862) | Arabidopsis root microbial communities from North Carolina, USA - plate scrape MF_Col_mMS_r2 (SPADES assembly) (version 2) | ecosystem: Host-associated > Plants > Roots > Endosphere...
TGAGTTGGTGAGGAAAGGCAGCACCTGCTTGTTCTGCTCTTTGGAATACATGATCATTTTGCCGTCCCTGATGCAGAGCATCAGATCGTTGATAGACAGGCGCTGCTCTCTTGGTAAGGGAGAACCTGCGAGATAAGGGATCTCGTATTTTCTCATGGCAGGGCGTTGCAGCACATTACCTAAACGTGCGGCAGGCAGGTGTGTGATCTCAGCTACCAGCTTGTCTTTGTGCATCTCCTCTTCGGTGCGTACAATCTCTTCCACTACATCCTTCATCTCAGGATCGCCGTTACAGAAGCGGCCCACCCAGGTAGGCGCTGTCTGTCCGGAGATGCCCTGGAAATAAATAATATCCTGATCACTATCGTCTTTATAGAGCGAAGCCATCACAGTGTAGGTATCAGATAAACGGCCCCTGTTCTCAGGGAAGACGGCCATATCTTCGTCGGTGATCTCAATGACGGATGAACGGTTCACCAATGCAGCAGTGATCTTGTTGCTCCAGAAAGCGCTACGCCGGTTATCCAGTGTGATCTGCTCACTGCTGCCAACAGCAGGCCGGAACAGCACGTCAGCTACCAGGGCGGAAAAATCTCCACTGCTATCTTCCATATGATCGCCGTAGCCAATGCCTGCTTCAACGTCCAGCGCTTCTACCAAAGGAACTACACGCGATTCATAACGCTGTTCAAAAGCAGCCTTGAATTTATCCATTCTTTTGGCGCTGGGAGGACCGGAGAGACGCGTAACAATGTCAACACCTTTCTGGAGGATATTGACAATATCCTGGTTTACCTGGGCCTGTTTGCTGGTAGGTATGAGGTCTGTCTGGATGAACGACTTTTCATCATAGGGCAGCTCAAATGCGGAAGCTTTCTCTTTCAGCAATTGGTACTGCGGCATCTTGGCGCCGAGCGTCGTATTGTCTATAAGGTGAGTGCCTTCTTTTATTTCCTGCAGGTATTGCAGCACTGGGTTATCATGGCCTGCTGCTGCTAATGCCCGGATCACATATTCTTCCATTACTTCGCCGGTGGTGCCGGGATCCAGGTTGCTGACCAGCACCTGCTCATCCACCAGGTGATTCACAAAGGCCAGGGCAGCGTGCATGTCAATATCACCTCCTATGAGGCCGGAAGCAATGGCGGTGAGGCTCAGTCCATCGGCGGCTGCCACTGCATCTATTACTCTCGTAAGGTAGGGTGTGGCGGCGATGGATACGAGCTCAAACTTTCTTACGCCATTTGCATAACTGCACTCTACATAGCGATAGGCATGCCCCAGGCGGTACAGCGATGTATTGACAAAATACTGCAGGTGGGGCCTAATACCCGGGTGACGGCGTATTTTATCTATCAGGGAAAAGAGGTATTGCATATCCAGGCGGGTATGCTGGCGGTATGCGGTGATATCATTCATTACTACATTGGTGACAGGGCCCAACGCAGCAACGGAGCATCCTGCAAAGAGACCGAATGGCGTGCACCTGGTAGAGATCCTGTAAATATATCGTAACAGTGAAAGCCGCAGCTTGCGGGCTTTCCTGCTGTCTTCAAAGAGGCTTGCCTCATCTGTGGCGATCACAGCATAGTACAACTGCGGAGAGGCAAGGTACAGGGCATTCAGAAATACCTTATCTGAAAGTACTTGTTTAAGGTTGTTCTCTTCATCCTTAAAAAAGTCCCTGTAGAAATCAATTCCATACAAGGGCAGGCGCATTGCCGCCTTGGTGAAGGCCTTATCAAACATAACAAAGCTTTTAGGATAATAAAAAGAAACGATCCCATTCGCCGGGGCCGTCGCCAATAAAGTCAGCAAGCACCAAAGCCACGCCTGCAGCGCCGCTCAGCACTCCGCATTCAGGAGAATAAGTTTTGCCGGTGAATTTTTTATAACCGCCGATGCCGTCTTCAAAACTGCACATGGCAATGGTCTGATCTATCCAGCTATGATAGCTGTCGAGGAAAACGGGGTCTAATGTATACTGGTACCATTTGCGATAGATATGCGCTACGCTGGCGCTTCCATGGCAAAAGCCCGCATCGAACACGCGGGAATCCTGCCGGTTCACCCGCCGGGTAGTGTGCAATGCCAGCTCAGTGGCTTCTTTTACCAGGTAGGTGCTATGCAGCGCTTTACCTGCATGATATAAGCCGATAGAGATGGTGGTATCGCCATAGCACCAGCCCAGCGGTACTTCATAGTTCCATTCATCCGGGTTGGCAGGTTTTACAATGGATGGAAAAACGGACAATGAGCCGGGGTTCGGCGACTTGAAGGTCAGCAGCTGCTCGGCTATTGCTTTTATGTTGGATCTTATATTAACGGGATCTGCTGCGATCCGGGCGTATTTAATGAGCAGCATGAGCAGTGATACCAGGCCGTGGGCCATTCCACAGTTCGTATATTCCCTGCCTTGCTCCAGCTGTCCCTGCACTACTTTTTCTATCATGGGCCCCAGCGCAGCTGTATCGCGGCCTGCTTTGTTCCGTTCAATGAAATACAGGATGATGCCTACTGCGCCGTGCAGGTAATCCCAGTTGGCATTATCCAGCGTTACCTGCAGAGCGTTGTGTAGTACCTGGTCGCATTGTTCCAGGAGACCGTCTATGCTGCTGTCAAAAAATTCTTTCTCCCTCAGATAGCTGAACAGGGCAGCAATGCCTGTGAGCCCATCGCAGTAGGTGAAAGAAGGTATTCCTTTGGTGATGTCATCCATCAGCTGTTCTGTGATCAGCTGGCTCTTCCTGCTGTAGTCATTGTCACCCAGCACGGTATAGAGGTTATGATACAGCAGCAACAGCCCGCCCTTACCGTTGAACAGTGAGAGAGGGGTATTATCCAGGCATGTATCGAAGAGCTGTTGTTCGATCTCGGCGAGTTTCTTACCGGCTGCAGTGATGGTATTCATATGCGGATGCTTGGAGGAGTAAGAGAAATACAGGGTTCTTTAACGGGAAAGAACCCTGTATGCAATTTCATGCTATATCAATTAAGCAGTTTCTTCGATTGAAGTAGTGCTGGTGCACCAGCTGCAGGTAAAGTTAGTACGGGTGCTAGCTGCAGCTTCGCTACCGCCAACCATCTGGTTCATGTCGGCATCAGACAGGTTAGCAACTTTTTCTTTTACGATTTCCAGGTTTGCGTTTACAGAAATTTGATTTTTCATTTTGTTAAGATTTAAAGTTATTAAGAAAAGATTCGTTGGTTGTTTTAACGTAAACAGACCTTCAACGCTGCCTGTTTTAACTGGGTGCAGAACCAGTGTGCCTGTCTTTGGGCGCCTCAAAGACGCTGGCAGCTTCGTTGATCATCAGCAAAAATTACTTTTGTAGTTGTCGCCGATAATTACTATCTTTATATTGTTTACAGAAAAGATTTTCAGTTATTAAGTGAGCCCGTTCTACCCAGAGCGGGCTCTTTTTTTTGGTGATCACTGATCCTGTGGTGCAGGAAGAACAGTGGTGCACCAGGTACATGTGAAATCCCAGTTTGTGCTTCTGCCCGGTGCTTCATTACCGCCCTGTATATTCGCGATCTGTTTATCGCTCAATACTGCGATCTTTTCTTTGCCGAGCTGCAGCTTTGAGTTATTACTTGCTTTTTTCTTTTTCATAACTTTTGTTTTTGTTTTACTCTTGTGTTGTTCTGAACTTGTTGATACAAATTTAGCGCGGGTTTGAGGGCAGGTGAAATCCGTTACACTAATGACTATTTTCGAGGTACGAAGTGTGTTGATGTTCATTAGGTAGGTACGAAACCTGTTAATATAGTGACAAGAGAGCAGAAAAAAGGCTACCCTGCCTTTTGCAGGATAGCCTTGGCTGACTGCCTGAAATTGGGGTCACAATAATAGGACTGTACTCCAGTGCAAGTCTGTATTTGAAATATAGGACAGCAGTACAAAGGCGATACCGAGGGAACCATCCAGCAGCTCCTGCTCTTTTCCTGTATACCTTCCTTTTTCCAGCTCTTCTTCCAGTAGCAGGATCGTTCTTTCAATCCAGTACAGGTAGCCTTCCTGGTATACATCCAGGCCGGTTTCCCGGTATAAGGTTTTACAGTATTGTGCAAGGCCGGCGGCCCCGGTACAGAAACCGGCGGTATCAACATGTGTAGACTGCTCATCACGGCGCATCATGCTTTGCATACCGATCAGGTCTGCCTGGCGTTTCAGGGCTTCATCACTGAACAGGCGGGCAGCACGGTAAAACAGCAATACCTCGTTCAGATCTCCGCTTTCCCAGGCCATACGGTTAGCTGCATATATTTCATTTGCATTACGTGCGATGACAAGCGGAAAGAATGAATATTCATGCCGGGAGAAATCAACATCTATCTTATGCTTCAGCATAAAACGGATACCGCCCTTCACTACTTTTTCGATGAGCGCTTTATGCGATGATCTTTCATAGGCATTGAGCAATACCAGTAATACGCCTGAAAGGCCATGAGAAAGGCTGAAGTTGATCATCTGCTTACCGTCTATTTTCAGCAGGTGATTGCGGTACCAATAGCCGCCGTCTTCTTCCACTGCCTTGCGGCAGATCTTTTCTATCAAAGCATCCAGGTAGTCATTGCTGCCCGGAGCGGTATGCTCCCTTTCTGAAAAGTAGTGGATAACCCCCAGCGCTCCATGGAGCAGGTCTATATTATCCGCTTCTATCAATCCCGATGCTGCATTAAACAGGTATTTGTCCAGCTCTTCGAATTCATTATCCACTTCCAGTTCCAGGAAAGCTTCCCGGCACATGAAGTTGACGATGTAGCCAAAGCCCGCTCCGCCTGTTCCTAATGCAGCGCCTACCAGGCTGGGCCTGGCTGCGTTGATATTATCAAATACCTGCTCCAGCATAGCTTTTGTTCTATGCTTCAGCGCTGGTATCTCTGTTACTTTGTAAAGGTGATAGTAGTAGAAGATCATGCCGAGCCTGCCCCTGAGAAGGGTATCATCGGCGCTTGCAGAAACGTCCAGCAATCTGTTAAGCCTGTCTAATTGTTTTTGGGCTATTTGTTGCATCATTACTTTCTTGATCTGACACAAAAGTAGCCCCATAGCCAGGATTATGGCAGTTTGCTACACGAACAGGTCGATTGTAAGTACAAAAAGGGTGGGTTGTTTAATCCATCAGCTTATGCTTCATCATATCATGGAAGCCGCTTTTGTAGGTATCGCCGAGAAGAATTTCGGCTTTTACATTCTTCAGCTGGATCATATTGCCTTCAATGGCAATGATCTTATTAACGGAAACAATAAATGATTTATGCACCCGGAAAAAATGTTTCCTGGGCAGTCTTTCTTCGAGGTCCTTCATATTCAGCAGGGCCATGGTTTTGAGACCACCATGGTGAATGGCCACATAGTTCTTCATGCCCTCGATATAATCTATCTCTTTGAGGTTGATCTTAAGCATTTTGCCCTTCACCTCAGTTTTTACGAAGATGTAATCGTCGTCTATTCCTTCATCACCCGCAGCGGCTGCGGGCACTGAAGAAGTAACCGCATTCAGCACTTTCTGCACGGCTTTGAAAAAGCGGGGCAGCGGAATGGGTTTCAGCAGGTAATCCACCACTTCGAGGTCAAAGCCTTCTGCGGCAAATTCGCTATAGGCAGTGGTGAGGATCACTTTACTTTTGCCCTGGATGGTACGGGCAAAATCCAGCCCTGATATTTCGGGCATCTGTATATCCAGGAAGATGAGGTCGATCTTCCTGGTGTTCACTATTTCCAGGGCCTCTATCGGGCTGGTGACCGCCTTCACAAGCTGGAGAAAAGGGGTCTGGTTAATGTAAAGGCACAGGACATCCAATGCGTGTTGCTCATCGTCAACTACTAAACAGCTGATCATAGATTACGGGTTTTTTCAGGTTCAAGTTGACAGACAGCTCTACTGTGTAGTAGTCTGCCTCATCCTTTATTACCAGTGAACAATTTTCCTTATAAGAGGCATGCAGCCTTTTACGGATATTGTCCATACCGATGCCATGTGATAATTCTTTAGGCCCGGTCTTTTTCCTGTTATGTATTGAAAAGTAAATATGGCCACTATCTTCCGCTACTACCAGCTTTATCTCGAGCGGATATGCTTCCTTGGTCAGCTCTCCGTGCTTGAAAGCATTCTCCACCAGTGTGATCAGCACCAGGGGGATGATGCGTACGCTGTCCACATCTCCTTCAATAGCGAACTCTATTTGCAGGCGGTTGCTGAAACGCAGCTGGTTGATCTTAATAACATTATTGAGGTGCTCTACTTCTTTGCCCAGTAATACCGTACCCTGCTCATCTTCTCCACTGTTCAGTGAATAGCGCATGATCTCGCATAGCGTAAGGATCCCTTCTGAAAGGTCTTTTGAGTAAGGCAAAGATTTTGCGTAAAAGAAGTTCAGCGTATTATGCAGGAAATGAGGATTGATCTGCGCCCGCAGAAAAGCATATTCTGCCTGCAGGCGGTTCTGTTCTATCCTCAGTTTATCCATGTCCATAGTTCGCAATTGCTTTTCCCGCTTAATGGCCTGCCTTGCATAGTAATATCCGAAGGAATAGAATTCATAGATCATAAAGAGCCACAGCGAGTATACCACGTGCGCTGTCAATACGAATTTGGGAATGGGATCTCCGCGGTTGATGACAGGCCCTATGATATAACCGGTAATGTAGTACAGCACCAGGCACAACACGAATAACAGCACTTCTGCAACGATCAGCATGAAATACTTTTTCCTGCTGAAGAATTTCATCAGGATCAGGTAGTTCAGGTAAAATACGGTGATCATGGGCAATTCCGTTACGATGATGTCCAGCACATCGATGTGGTAATTGGGCGAAAGGAATTTTCTCATGGTGCCTATCGCCATGTAGATCAGCCATACGATAATATGTATCGCTACTGTTTTACTGTTCTTCCTGAGGGTATCTGAAAAAGCCATCATCCTGAAGGTACTAATTTTTCTTCTTTACATATTCCACCCAGTCGTTTACGTTATCGGGTATTACTTCATCGGGCCGGATGCCGATGTAGTCTATCGGATCTTTGGGCAGGCGGTTGGCCCTGGATGTTGAATATCTTAACTGGAACAGCCCTCCGTTGAGCGTCAGCGAAGCAGCATCTGAATAATCCACTGCACCCATGGTATTCCTGCCGTATAATTTCACTTTGGTGCTCTGCTTTGCTTTCAGGAGAAAGATCTCGGTGCTGCTGGCGCAGGTCTCGTTAATGAGCACCGATACCCGTTTGGGATAGGGATATACAGCGGCCATCCGCAGGGTATCATCCGGCCAGAGATTGTACAGGGTACCCTTGTGCGCGCGCAGTTCGGTCGCTTCTTTCTGAAAGATAGCTTTCATACTGTCGGAGATATTGGGATAGTCCCAGTCTTCATAGCTTTTGAGGTTCTCTTCTGTTGCCAGCACAGAGGAACCGCCGGTGATCATGGGATTGGTGTAGATCAGCGGCAGTAGTTTCTGAAAGCATAATACGGAGCCTCCCCTGTTGTTACGCAGGTCGATAATAAAGTGCTCCGTGCTTTTCAGCAGGGCATCGTTCGCTATCAGCATGCTGTCAATTTCGTCCTTGTACTCCAGCATGGCCCGGGGGATGGCTATCAGGCAGGTTTTGCGGTCAAGCACCTTGAAGTAAGGGGCCAGGCTTGCGCCCGGCTTCAGCGCAGGCTTTACTACCTGCGAAGCGGGATACGCACGGTACCAGCTGCCAAAGCTGCCGTTCTCCAGCCTGCCATTGCTTACTTTCAGCGGTGGGGCCGATTCCTGGTGATTACGGGAATAGAAGGCGATATATTCATAGTCTCCTGCAGACTTTTTGATCTTCATTTTAACCTGTCCGGGCATCCAGAAAAGGCTGTCGGCATCTATCACAAAGCCGATGAAGGTATCCGGCGCCTGTTCATCGCGGATAATGCCTATACGATAGGCTTTGGATTCATCTTCCCAGATCCCTTCCAGGGAGTCCAGCCGCTGGCGGTTCCTGTCAAGGTAGCTGATGAATGCCTGTTCTGACATGGCATGCCTTTCTGTATGGGCGAAAGCCTGCCGGATCTTATGGAAGTTGGTGGAATCTTCGTTGATGGAAATACCTACATGATAGTCTTTAAAAAAGCTGAGCCATTTTGCCATTGCGGACAGGCAGGCGGGAACATCTGCTGTGGCGGCGCTTTTCTCCAGGCTGTCTGTAAAATGCCTGTACGCATCCCTGTTAGCTGCCGTTACTTTAAAATTAAACCCAACGTAGTTTGTTTCGATCTTGTTCACCATATCCCTGAAGTAAGCAGGGCAATTGCAGGACTGGGCATTTATATTCACAGATAGCAGGCATAAGCACAACAGCAGGAAATATTTCATAACAGGCACTGTTTTTTTCGGTTTTCTATGACGGAAATATAAACAATAACAGGGGAACCGGTAGGGCTCCCCTGAAAGTTCTTTTACACTGGGTGTTACAAGGTTCTCAACAATTGCTCTGTCTCGCTCTGTGTGGTATTGCAATTGGGAGTAGTAGATCCCTGTCCGGGGCTATTACCTCCCCATATCTTACCCAGATTCGCAGCATTCAGTTTGATAATGGTGGTCTTGTTCAATTTCAGTTTTTTGTCGGCGTTTACTACAACTTTTTTCATGGATTTCAGGTTTTACGGGTTAAGGACTAAGGGTTTTCTGTTTTGTTGATTACGACCTAAAAGTAAAAAGATACTGATTTTAGGAGAAAAGCGTTACACCAAAAGTCACTTTATAAGTACCAACCCGATTGCTACCTGAAGAAACTGAAGATGCGCTGAATGAGGCGTTTACGGGTGGTGATGATCTCTGCCCGGCCCTGCTCCTGCTTATACAGATCCAGCTTTTTATGATGGCTGGTAACAAGGCTGTTATCCAGCTGCACCAGAAGCTTTACCATATGCCCGGCGGCAGGTAAGGGGCGGGAAGCTACCTTGCCGCTGATACTGCCAAATTCCGCCTGGGGATAGCTGTCCAGGCTGATGATCACCGGCTGCCCGGCCTGGATCTTACCGGAGCCCGTGGCGGGCACCAGCATTGTTGCAGTATAGCTTTGCCCCTGCTGCGGAACGATCTCGATCGATCCGTTGATCACGTCGGGGTATTTGATAAAGGCGGATACCAGGAGCAGCAGGGCCACGGCCCCGAAGAGCAGCAGGCTGCCCCAGCGTGTGATCCAGTGCGGGGTGGCGCCCAGCACCTCATTCATTTCGTCGCTTACCAGTGAGAGGTCTGCATGTAATGTTCTTTCGCGCATAGCTGTATTATTTAAAGCTGGCGGGCCTTACTCACCCAATTCCAGCTGGTTTTTAACGAGGTTGAAATAATATCCCTTCTCCAGGATCAGCTCTTCGTGTGTGCCTGTTTCAACGATCTCTCCTTTATCCAGCACGATGATCTTATCCGCATTCTTTACCGTGCTTAAACGGTGGGCAATGACCACTACTGTCTTTCCTTCAAAGAACTGGTTCAGGTTTTCGATGATCACCCGCTCATTCTTTGCGTCCAGCGCACTGGTAGCTTCATCAAAGAACAGCACCGCAGGATCTTTATACACGGCGCGGGCAATGAGGATCCGTTGCTTCTGACCAGTGCTCAGTCCCATACCATTCGGTCCTATCTTGGTATTATATGAAAGGGGCAGGGTTTCTATGAACTCATGGATATTGGCGATCCTGGCGGCCTGGCGCAGGCGTTTCCGGTCTACCTCCTCCGCGCCTACGGCAATGTTATTGGCAACGGTATCATTGAAGATATAGCCTTCCTGCATTACTACGCCGCAGACTTCGCGCCAGGCGCTGTGCCGGATGGCAGAAAGTAAAGTGTTGCCGATAGTGACCGTACCGCCATCAGGCTCATAGAAGCGAAGCAGTAATTTCAGCAGGGTGGTTTTACCGCTGCCGCTCGCCCCAACAATCGCCGTTACTTTGCGGTGCTCTATCAGAAGGCTGATGTTCCTGAGCACCTGCGGCGACATAGTGCTCTTTTCATACTTGAAGGCAAGGTTGCTGATCCGGATATCCCCTTCGGGTATTTCGGCCACTGTTTCTTCTTCCGGCCGTTCTTCATCAGGGCGGTTATGGATCTCGTCTATACGGTTGATGCTGAGACGGGCATCCTGCCAGGATTTGATGAACTCTACCAGCTGCAGGATAGGCGCATTCAATTGCCCGATGATGTAGGAGATGGAAAGCATCACACCCAGTGTGATCTGTCCGTCTAACACGAGCCGTGCAGCCAGGAAAGAGATGATGATATTCTTCAGCTCATTGATCAGCGAAGCGCCGCCAGATTGTGCCTGGTTAAGGGCCAGGCTTTTAAGGTTTATTTTAAACAGCTTTACCTGCTGGTGTTCCCACTGCCACCTCTTTTTCCGTTCTGCATTGTGGAGCTTGATCTCCTGCATGCCACCGATCAGCTCCAGGTTCTTTTCATTATATCTTGACAGCTGGCTGAATTTCTTATAATCCAGCGTGGCACGTTTTTTCATAAAGAAAGAGATCCAGGCAAAATAGATCACGCTTACTACGGCAAATACTGAGAAGATCAGCGGGCTGTAGATGATCAGCACAATGCTGAACACAAGCAGGTTGATGAGAGAGAACACAACATTCAGGGTACCGGAGGTAAGGAATGTTTCCACCCGCTGGTGGTCGGCTATACGCTGCAGGATATCGCCCGTCATCTTTACATCAAAATATCCCAGGGGCAGCTTCATCAGCTTCCTGAAAAAATCAGAGAGCAGGTTGATGTTCACGCGGCTGCTCAGGTGCATCAGGATGTAGCCGCGGATGATCTCCACGCTCGTCTTACCTGCAAAAAGCAACAGCTGTGCGAGCAACACCAGGTAAATAAAACCGAGATCATTATGCCGGATCCCAACATCCACAATACTTTGTGTGAGAAAGGGAAAGATGAGCTGCAACAAGCTGCCTGCCAGGAGGCCGATGAGCAGTTGCCCCATCAGCTGGCGGTAGCGTGCCAGGTATTTGTAGATGAAGCGCAGGCCGCCGGGCTTTTGCTGTGCCACATCTTCCGCCTGTTCAAATTCAGGCGATACTTCGAGGCTTAATATGATGCCGGATGATCCGACTACCGCCCAGCTTTTCAGGAATTCTTCCTTTGTATAGACCAGCAGGCCGTGAGCAGGATCTGATACATAGATCTTGTCCCGCCTGATCTTATAGATCACTACAAAATGCTTCTGTTCCCAGAGGGCGATGCAGGGGAAGGGTGATTCTTCTGCCAGGTCATCATAACCTATCCGGGCCCCAATGGTACGAAAGCCCAGCTGTTCTGCCGCCTCGCTTACGTTTAACAGGCTGGATCCGGCCCTGGTGGTATTACATAACCTGCGCAGGTACTCCTGTGAAAATACCTTGCCGTAATACTTACTGATAATGCGGAGGCAGGCAGGCCCGCAATCCATCTCATCATACTGCTTATAGTGGGGGAATCTGTTAAACATACGCTACAGTTTTGAGGTCATGCTTTGTGCGGGCTATCATGCTCCGGTAATAACTTTCGAGGAGGCTGTATATCACCATTTCCTGCATACGGGCATCTGCGGCCGCGATGCGGTTGATCATCATGTGTATATAACTGCCCAGTAAACTTAAGAGCGGCACTTCCAGTGCGCCCTGCCGCTGCAGCTCCATGATCTTTTCAGCCAATGGCATCATCTGCTGGGAGCGGGTGTGTAATATTTCTATCAGCGTTTCATAAGGTTGTTGTGCAGACTTGTCCATGATCTGCGTGATCAGCTGTTTATTGGCGCGGTACTTATCATTCAGCTGCAGTTTTAAGTCCCTGTCCATATTGAACTCTGCACCAAAAGCGGTGCTGAGGCGCAGCATCAGATCATATTTTTCCTGCATTGAAAAACCAAAACATTCCAGCAGCTCTTCTACGGAACGCAGGGCCCAGAGCCAGCGCAGCTGATCTCTTTCATCGCCCCAGGTATTATCGAGCATGTCTACACAGGCGATGCTGTCGTAACAGAAGAGTGTTTCCGTCAGCTCCATGGTAGCGTTGCCATAACGTTCTATTTCACGGCTATAGGCATCCAGCTGCATCTTCCATATATAGCCTGCAGCCTTGAACTCGTGGAGGTAAGCGTGTACACTGTTCATCACATCTCCGATGCGGCTCACATCCTTTAAATGAAAGCGCACTCTCAGGTGGAAATCGGGATCATTATAG
>Ga0102593_1002869_pt1 | contig 12203 bp, 18 predicted proteins | sample AraplaCol_mMS_r2_2_FD_76862 | JGI IMG/M metagenome (GOLD analysis project Ga0102593, IMG submission 76862) | Arabidopsis root microbial communities from North Carolina, USA - plate scrape MF_Col_mMS_r2 (SPADES assembly) (version 2) | ecosystem: Host-associated > Plants > Roots > Endosphere...
AGGAACCGAAAAGCTCAACAACATGCGCAACACGCTTCGCACAAGCGCCGTTGCCAACGTCACAAAACAAGCCTACCAAAGCGTCAAAAACGCACCGGCCTCTTGGACACAGTCGCTACATAAAACGTATAACAACATCCTAGACAGCAGCATGCCAAGACTGGGGCCAGAACTTGTGCCGGCTGGTCCAGCACTTGCCCAGCAGACGGTGAGAGAGACCTTGCAGAATGTGAAGCAGCAGACGATGCAGATGGTAACGAAGGTGAAATATGATCCAGTTCATAATCGCTATCGCGGAGCTGGCGGAAGATTTATGTCCAAGCGTGATGTGGAGAAGTTGGGTGATTCGGTTAAGGTAGAGACGGTTCGGAGGGTTGATAAGCCTGTAAAAGTAGAGAGTGTGAGTGAGCGTGAGATTCATTGGGATACTAATGGTAAGGTTAATGGTACCCGATTAACCTTAGAAGATTTTAATAAAGAAATTTTGGAAACAAAACCGATGAACTCGCCAATACCTAAAAAGTGGTATGATAAGGGTGGAGAAATTCATATTGAGAGTGACGGAACTTGGACTTATACTAACAATTCTGGAGTTTCAGTAAGGTATCCAGATGGTTACCCGGATTTTACACCGTTTATGCATCCTAATGTTGAACCAGTAAAAATCGAAGTTCATTCGCCTAAAAATAATCCGAAAGATTTTGAAAATGCAAATATAGAAGCTAAACTAAGTAAAGATACGGATCCCCCTATTTTCGATATAAGGAGACCACCTATAGGATATACTTGGCATCATCACCAAGATGGGGAAACAATGCTTCTTGTAGTAAAAGATATTCATGATGAATTTAAGCATATAGGTGGACAATCAAAAATCAATGGAAAAAATAGCAAATAAGGAGTGGGACTTTGGTGAAAATCGAAAAGATACATGAAAGTTTATTGGTGGAAGATTTAGAAAGTTTTGAGCGTAATCATAATATTACATTTCCAAAAGATTATAGAGATTTTTTGATAGAATATAATGGTGGATATCCTGATCCAGGTAATTATAAGATATCTGAAGAGTTAGGTGACAGTATATTAAATATTTTTTATGGAATTGGTAGTATGTATGATAATTTAGAAAAAAAGCTTGATATTTTTGATGAAATATTAGAAATAGGATTTATTCCAATAGCAGATGATCCAAGTGGAAATCAAATATGTATCGGAATAAACAAAGAATATTTAGGACAGATATATCATTGGGCTCATGATGAGGAACATGATGGAATGGAGAATATGTATTTTTTATCAAGTAACTTTAAAGATTTTCTTGATAGTTTATATGAGGATCAATAATTTATAATACTAATAAAAAGTTTGATATTGCCGCTAAAAAAGTAAAATATCAGGTTAAAAATGTCAAAAACCTTGATTGGCTAAATGCCTCCCAAGGTTTTTGACATTTAATTTATATAGGATCAGCTGGTGTTTCCGCAAGACAATATGAAAATGGATAGTTTGAGAATTGAGAGCTTTAGAATTGATGGTGTTGATGAACCAATGAAGGAATTAGAAAACAGTATAACAATAAAACGACAGAAAAGTTCGTATTTAAACTATGTATACTTCAAAGGGAGATTGTTAATTGAGCATTTATAGTGATTTTAAAAAAGTCAGTAAAGTAGAAGGATTAACAATAAATAAGTATAAAGAATACCTTCCAAAAGAATTGATTGAAGCATGGAGAATTTATGGCTATGGGACTTTTATGAATGGCTATTTAAAAGTAATAAATCCTGATGACTTTAGCTCTTTAGTAAGCGACACATATTTAAGAAACAAAGGAACAATTCCTATTTTCACTACATCCATGGGTGATATTATCCTTTTTGAGAAAGATGAAAGCCAAGAGTCCTACATAGTGATGGTTAACTACCGGAAAAGTGAAACAAAAGTGCTAGCCGTAAAATTCTCCTTGTTTATTAGGTTTTTAGAGGAGGAAGCATTTAAACAAAGGGCTTTAGATTGGTTACCTTATCCAGAGGCAATAAAGCAATATAATGTGCCGGCGTATGAAGAATGTTTTGGTTATACACCTCTGCTAGGGCTTGGCGAAGCAGAAGAAGTAGAGAATTTAAAAAAGGTGAAACTGAAGGAGCATATCTTATTGATCACGGAGTTTATGGGACCAGTTCAATAATGGAAAAAGCGCGTGTTTTACTAGTATATGAACGGAGATATATAGAGTTAGTTCTAATACTTTACACTTCCTAGTTTATTTAGATTTTTCAAGCAGATACTATAATGGAACACATTAACATATATATAAATAAATGAAAAACAAAATACATGTGAAGTGGATAGAAAAAATAATAGGGTGTTTGAAAATAGATACTCCATGAGGGTTGTACCATCATGGATCACTGTGTGCAATGATAGAATAGAAAACGAAGTACGAGCTTAGGCGAAATGACATTTTACATGGCGGTGAATATAAACACATGGAATGAGTATGAAACTAACGAACTCGTACAAACTCGTAAGTTTTAACGTAGTAGTTGTCATGACATGTAAAGGGTGTCATACTGTTACTACAAAACTTACAAATTTACGCTACTTAAAAACAGATGAACTTAAAGCACTTGATTGTCAATTATGGCAACAAGTGCTTTTTTACGTTTTAACCCAGAAATATGCTGGTACGCGTATAATTTTATAAGTGTGCTAAGTGTTAAATTTATAGATTATAGTTGGTTTTGTACAGTGTGCGACACTACTAGAGAAAAAAACGATATAAAAAATTAAGTGGTGATTACCGAATTTATGGATAAAGGAAAATCATTTGATGAAGCAGAGGAAGAGGCGGAAAAATAGCTGAAAACCCAAACGGCACTTCATAATCCAGATCAGGTTGCGGGAGGAAGGCCTGAAATAATAGGAGGAATGAATGGGAGATAAGAGGGTTAATTTCTCTATAGGTAGTCAATGGAGGTCTAGAATCAAAATTGTTGATAAACAAATAGAGGAAATATCAAAAAATATGACACCAGAACAACCGAAAAATACTTATTTGAATGTAAAGTTAACACATTAAAGGAGGAGTTTGAATGGAACAATATTTAAAAGATTTTAAGTTGCATAATAAAGTTCCCAGTGAACTGATTGAAAAGTATAAAAATATGGTCCCTAAAGAAATAATAGATTTATGGCAGGATTATGGGTTTGGAACATTTATGGCAGGTTATTTTAAAAGTGTCAATCCAGAGGAGTACATTGATATCTTACAAGAGAGTAGCCAAAGATACACTGATTCTTTAGTATTATTTGCAACAAGTATGGGGGATTTAGTCATATGGGCTGATGGTTATGTAAGGTTGCTTAATTTTAGGTACGGGTTACTTAAAACACTTATGCCAAACTTTCTATACTTTTTTAAAAGTTTAGATTCGGAAAAATTTCGAGACGAATATTTAAAGTGGAAGCCATATCCAAAAGCAGTAGAAATATGGGGCGAAATATCTTATGACGAATGTTTTGGATACACCCCTCTATTAGGGCTTGGTGAAACAGAAAAAGTAGAGAATCTAAAAAAAGTCAAATTGAAGGAACATATTCTTATTATTACTGAATTCATGGGACCAGTTCAGTAATGTTCAAAGCTATATTACAAAATGAACTATAAACACTTGACTGCCTTTTAGGCAACAAGTGTTTTTTTGTGAGCCGTTTTTTGATTTTTTAGATGCCTGATGTGAATGTGAAAAAATATGAGAAAGTCAAAGAAAAATGAGGTTGAATTTTGAAAGAAGTATTTCAAAAAATAGGTTTTGACGTTAAAAACATTTATACTGAGAGTCATATCACACACAGAGATTTATAGTTAAATACATTATTGATGGCAAGCATGGCCTTACAGCATTTTATTAGTGTTAAAGAAGTAAAAGTAGTATGAAAGAATTTGAAGATTTATTCAGTGAATTGAAGGCTGATATGATATCTAGTATGGAAGGAGGATATAAATGAAACCTAATTATTTTTCAATTTCAATGTACCCCACAGTAGCTTTTAACGAAGAGGAGCTATTAGGTCGTCTTTTGGATGTGTTTGAGTCAAATGAAAAATTTGCTCCTACTCATTGGGGGAACGCTGAAACGGTACGGGTGGAATATAATCGTGAGGAAATTCTAGAAGAAGTAATTTCGGGACGTAAAGTATCTGAAGTTCATCTGTATCGTGATAAATCTGTGCACTATAGAGGACGCTTTGAAGTTAACTTGAACTATGGTTCATTTCTGAAATTTGAATTTCAAAAATCTATTCCTCAAAAATTTTGGTCAGATTTTTTTGTGCTATCTGATCAAATCGCAGAAGTTGCAAAACCTTGTTTTGGAGTAGCTCAAATTTGTTGGCCAGTACCTAATCCTTGGAATACTGAACGTGAACGTTTACAAAAGTGGATGAATATCTCATCTCTACCTATACCGGTCAGATTTCTTCCTAACGGTCCCTTGGGGGTAGGAGCTAGAACATATTTTAGTGGTCATATTTTAGAAATGTTTGATAAGGAATTCCTACTAAATACTCCCGCTGTCGTATCAGAATTAGAATGGGGCGGGGTTTGTATGGATCTTTTACAAAATCCATTAGAAGCTGATAGGGATACATTGCTAGATCAGTGGTTATATGTAATGAAATACTTAGAACCAGCTCAAGTAATAGCTGTGCCAAGTTTTCATGAAAGTCGAATGGTTGTCACATATTCGCCCAATGTTGCTTGGAAGAAGTATCTAGAAAATTAAAGGAAAGGAATTTGTAATCATGGATGAGAAAAGTAATGATCGAATAAGGGTTATGGAAATAGTAAATAGATCTCAATATAATGATGAGGTTATAGATCAGGTAGATATGAGTGATTTAGACCTTAGTTTTTCAGACCTGTCAGAAGTAATGGCAAGGCGTATTATGGCAAAACGTGTTGTGTTGAGAGCCTCTTCACTAATGAGAGCAGCGTTTTATGACTGCGATTTTGAGTTAGCTGATTTCAGAAGTTGTAATTTAGAGGAAATTAACATGGCAGATTGTAGGTTTGGCGAAGCGGATTTTTCTAAAGCAAATATGAAATATGCAAAGATAAATATAAGTAGTTGCTTTGAAACTCGTTTTGATGAGGCTGATTTTTCACATGGAGAATTAGTTGGAACAATTTTAAATCATGCTACATTTCGCCATGCAAATTTGTCAGGAATTGATGCGGAACAGGCCGACTGTACGGGAACGGATTTCAGCGGTGCCAATCTGACAAATAGTAAATTTGAAAAAGCGTATTTGGAAAATGTGAATTTATCAGAGGTAGATGCTAGAAATGCTAATTTCACAGAAGCGGATTTTACCGGTGCTAAACTCGACAATGTAGTTTGGACAGGAGCAAATGTAGAAGGAGCTAAGTTTGACGAAAATGTGAAAGAACAAGTGTTAAAAATGATATAGAAGTTGATTTTAAATTGTATGTAAAAGTGGCACCTACGTTTTAATGTATGATTTGTCACAGCATGTAAAGGGTGTCACACTCTCACTATAAAACTTGAAACTAAAAGAAAGAATCTCTAGGGATGATATGGGTTGCAAAGTTATAGACCGAGATAATTTATAGAGGGAGGTTAATATTTATTTATGAATATAGAGATTAAAAATAATAGTAAACCTGCAAATTTGCAAGAGATTCAATCATTTGAAGAAGAGTGGAATATTGAATTGCCCGATGATTATAAAGAGTTTTTACTTAAAACCAATGGCGGCAACCCTACTATACGAAGGTTTCAAACCTTAGACAAAAAAATCACGTCATCTTTAACATCTATACTTCCATTTACTAGAGAAGTGCATAAAAATGTACAGAATGTATTTTTAGCTTTTCATAGTAACCATATAATACCTGATAATTTTCTAATTATTGGCGAAGATCCAATTGATAACAAAATTTGCTTGTCATTATCAGGAGAAGATGCTGGAGCGGTTTATTATTGGAGCTTAGACATGGAAGACATCTACGAAGAAGAGTATGAACCTTCTAACACGCATTTTAGCCTTATTTCTTATAGCTTTGAAGATTTTATAAAAAGCCTAAAAGACAAATAACTCTAGAGGGCTGCTAAACTTATTTGTTTGTTAATTTTATTGGGAAACTTATAAAACCTACGTTCGTAAATAGGTATAAATTCTTTTATTCCTGAATTAATGAGATTAATTTGGGAATAAAAAATTTGCAAGAGTAAGTGGGAGCACCGATTGAATTTTCTAGGCAATCGGTGCTTTTATTAAACGCATTTGCGCATTTCAGTATTTATTTTCTATTTTATAAAAGTTACGGCTTATAAAATAGAATAGCGCCAAAATAGCTTATCCCAATCGCTAGTCATTGCAAGTATCTAAACAAATAAGGTGGGTCACTCTATGATGACTAAAGGAACGAAAAGATTTTTTAGGTAAGGTTAACTGGAATTCTTGAGAGTTAATCTAAGGAGTGAAAACAGTAAAATGAAAGAATATGAAGATAAGTTTAGTGAATTACAAGCTGATATGATATCTATATGTATGGAGTACGTTGAAGATAGAGCTGATAAAGTATATGTTTATGCTTCACGTGAAGGAGGAATTGTTTCAGGCAGTTTCTTTTATTGTATCAATAATAAGTATGTAGAATGTCATAAAGTGAATGATGCATTGGAGAATGGAGACGAAAGATATGATGTGTCTCAAAAAAGAATGCTTATGGTGTTGCGAATAATATGTGAAGATATCGAAAAGATTGAAGAATTATGCAAAGAATATGAAAGAGATATGCCAACGGAGATGAAGTTAATCTATGATGTTAAGAGTGGCAATTTTAAAGCTGAATACAAGTATGACTTAGTTTATACGCATGACGATATTAAAACAGCCAGTCATATTGCTGATGAGTGGTTTGAAGAAGTGAAAAATAATAAGCTTTAATTTCGTATTGATATGTGTGCTTAACAGAATTCAGTTTGGTTGGCACTGACAAATCATCTTTAAACCAATTCTTGATTAGTGATAAAAACAGCACTGTTAGTAGAAATATTATGGGAAGGTGTACAATTGACTATGGAAATGTATTATTGTGACGAATGGTCAGATATCAAAAAGAAGCCTTGGAACATTCTTGATGAGCATACTGCATACACATACCATCAAAAACATAAACCCTATACGGTCGTACTAAGGGAAGATGAGAAGCACAAGTATATTATAAATATTACAAATGAATGGGTTTCGGTAGGGTTTTATGATGAACTAATTCGTAAATATTTAAATTATGATTTCGAAGTTATGAGTGAAGGTAAGCTTTTTTTAAGAACAGCCATGTATTGGGAATATGATGATGAAACTGATACAGAAGTAAGTAGTTTGATTTTGAATTTCCGAGAAGATGGTTACATAGTAATGGAAAAGCGAGATTTAAAGAATGGTTCAGTCGAGGAGCGGGAAACAAACAATACCTTTGAAAAAAACTGGGATGTGTTTCCTGAATTTGGCCAATACTTATATTTGTGCAAAGAAGAGCGCTAATTCTTTTGGAAAGCTAGAGTTCATAAGATGTGTCAGCTTAATAGTTGCTACGATATATATAAGTATCATAGTGTCTTTTTTTAGTTGTCTGACATGGATTTGAAGAAACATAAAAAAGTTAAAGATAAACAGTTAGAATAACATACCAAATTGAAGATGAAGAACTAGGGATAGTAACAGTTGGAAACCAGTCAGGAGGATAAATTCTATGCAAATGGAAAGCCAGTTACAGGAATTGTATCAAGAAATAGCAGAAACGGTTAATAATATGATTCCAGAAGAATGGGAAAGATTTTATTTTTATGCACAGATTGATGAATCCGGGGGGCGAGTTTACTTTTTTTATAAATCAATTAGAGATAATAGCTACACGTATAGTCTAGATATACCGAAACAATTTAATCTATCGGAACTAGAATTTAATAATAAAGAAGATAAGCTTTTTGATCTTAGTGAACAGCTCAGAGAAATCTTTAAAGAAAATAACCAGGAATTATGGTATTCTTTTACGCTAATGTTAGATCAAACAGGGAAGTTCTCTGTATCATTTGATTATACAGATTGGTTGAATACAGATTACGGATTTGTAGCACAGAAAAAGATTTGGAAGTATAAATATTTAGATGAAGCACCAGCGGATGAAAAAACTAAAAGTTTACTAAACCAATATTTAAAAGAGTATCCAAATAATCCTATTTAAATACTGATTAAGGCTATACAAATGAAGGAGGCAGTAAACATAAATTGAAAATACAGGACGTAATAGCGGGACTTTAGAAGAATAGGGAGTGGGTAGAAATGATGCTTCAAGATAAATTAGATTTCTTAAATAAGTATACATTAAGTAAGAAACTATCTGTAAGCTTAATAGAGTCTACTAACATCGATCATATCCAAAAGGATTTAATTCCTGATGAATGGAGAGAAATTTTTAAAGAAAAAAATAAATCTAGTAAGATAAGTAGGGTATTAAATGTATGGAAAAGATATGTAAGTAATGAAATGAGCAACACCATATCTTTTTTAAAAGAATGTTTGATAGATGTTGAATTAATGGCTATTGGTGATCGGTATTCGATATTATATTCGGTGAAAAATGCCAGAGGGAAAATTTTATATTATGAAGGCCGAAATCCTAAAGAGTACTTTAATAACGAACAGCTTGAAGAAGATTGGAGTAAAATTCCAGATAAAATTAGAAGCTTTTATGAAAATGTTCATAGTGGGTTTTACTACTATCCAAGTAAGTCAATGGGGTTAGAGTCCCTAGAAAATATTACGTATTTAGACGATTATGAATGGGGAATTGTTGATGAAATTGGAGAACATAATTTAAAAATTGACTTCGTATCTTCATATGGATTTTTCAGTAATGGAATGGGAACTTATGTAGTAGTGGATTATAAAAACAGTTTGGGTGACAACGCTACTTTGTGGTCTTCAAAAGAAGAGCCAGAGTATAACCTAAACTTTTGGGATGTAGTAGATGAATGGATGGTTATAGGATTTGAATAAGTATACAAGCGTAGAGCAAGAAAGTAATAAGTAGTGAAAAAATAGGAAAGTAGATAGTAATACCATTGTTTTACCTTTGCCAAATGATGAGCTATTAAATACCGTTTGAGGTCATAAGTATAAACGGGGGAGGTAGTGATTAAATGGATCTTAATAAAGCCGATTTTGGGACTGTTATAAAATTTGGAAATCTTGAAGATTTTTTAAAGAAGTTGAATATTGAAAATAAATGTGTGGAAGAAGTAGTAAAATTCCTGGATAAAAAGGATTACATAATAAGTTATTTGTAGATGATAATGAAGGAGTTTGCATAATGGACCGAAACCATAGTAAGAAATTGATAAGAAATGCCATTAAAACTGGCGATATCAATGCAGTGAAAAAACTAATAGGTGATGATATAGAGACTTTGAATACCGTGACTGTATTTGGTACGTGGTTACATGTAGCGGTTAAAAAGGAGAACCTTCAAATCGTCCGGTATTTAGTTGAAAAAGGAATTGATGTTAATGCGAAAGGCGGGACATTTGATGCTTCTGCGTTAAATTTAGCAGCTGGATCTGGTAATTTAGCTATAGTAAGATATTTAATAGAATCTGGAGCAGAACTAGATGTGAGCTTAGCGAAGAGAAATCCGCTGTTTGGAGCAATTTATGGGGGGCATCAAGAAGTAGTTAAATATTTAGTACAAAAAGGAATAGATGTGTCCATTAGATACACAGGAGAAAATATCAAAAATATGAATGCTTATGAATATGCAAAGGAGTTTGGGCAGACTGAGATTGCTGAATATTTAAAGCAAAAGATGAATGAAAAAGAATAAACTTGAAATTAGCTTTACAGTTATAAGTATTAATGCAAAAAATGAAATGATAAAAGATCTTGATGGGTAATATTCCTTTCAAGATCTTTTGCTTTGTTAAAAATTATGGATGATAAAAGTTCAAGTATCTGTGTGAAAAGATACGGATGGTGCTTGCGTTTTTTATGAGTGTGAGGTTGTGAAACAAATTAACTCAATCTATTAAAACCAAAAAAGTCCTCTATGGTTTTGTTGTCTCAAATGGCTTAGGAAAATACATGAATGGACGTGATTGTTGGGGAACAACTTAGTGTAGGTAAAATAGCTAACAATCATTCTGGTGGTGTCTGGTTTAGTATGGAGAAAGATTGGGCAAATGCTTTAAAGGAAGACCCTCCAAAAAAGTATCGGTAAAAATATTTCCCTCTTATCAAGGGGATTTAATACGCTCTACTTAAATTTAGAATAGCATATCAAATTGAAGCTGAAGAATTAGAGAGAGTAACAGTTAAAAACCAGGCAGGAGGATAAAATTTATGCAAATGGAAAGCCAGTTACAGGAATTGTATCAAGAAATAGCAGAAACAGTTAACAATATGATTCCAGAAGACTGGGAGAAATTTTATTTTTATGGACAGGTATCAGAAGATGGAGGAGGAACGTATTTCTTTTATAATCAGCCTTCGAATAAAAAAACGTATCATTATAGCTTAGATATTACAGAAAGATTTGTTGTTTCTGAATTAGAATTCTATGAACAAGAAGATAAACTTTTGGACCTTAGTAGTAAAGTGAGAGAAGCGTTTGAAGAACATAATCAGGATTTGTGGTATTCCTTTACAATGAGCCTTGATAGAGAAGGAGAATTCTCAGTATCTTTTGATTATACAAATTGGTTTCAAACAGATTATGGTTTTTTAGTGCAGCTCAAACTTTGGAAGTACAAATATTTAAATGAAGTACCAATAGATGAAAAAACTAAAGATTTAATAGAGCACTATTTAAAAGAGTATCCACATAATCCTATTTAAATCATTAGATGAATTCTGGAAGTGATTTGAGAGAACTAAAGGGATCTCTCTGATACTATGAACTGATGAAGAAGCTGTATAAACAAAGATATCTTAGGAGGTTTCTATGGATAATAAGGAAAGAGCAGTTAAAACTTATGATTTAATTAAGAATGGTGATACAGAACAAGCAAAAGAGATTCTGATTACAGATAAAAGGCTGCTTGAGTTTATAACTCCTTTTGGAACGTGGCTACACGTGGCTGCTAGAGCTGGTAGCCTTGATATGATAAAGTTCTTAGTTGAATACGGGATGGATATTAACACAAATGAAGGTGTACCAAAGTCAGCGCCAATTGCACATGCAGCGAGTGTGGGTGAATTTAGCATAGTTCAGTACTTATACGATAGAGGTGCAGTATTAGATGTAAGCGATTCGAGTAGAAATCCTTTATTTTCAGCGATTTATGGTGGTCATCTTGATATTGTAAAATACCTTGTTCAGAGTGGTATTGATATTACTGTAAAGTATACAGGGGATACGATGAAAGATATGGATGCCTATGAATTTGCGATTGAACGAGGACAAATAGAAATTGCTGAATATTTAAAGCGAAAGCTGAATGAAAAAGTACAAAAGAGAGTGCTTGAAGACTAATTAAATCGTATACAACAGGTTACAAAGCTAATAAAAGCAAGGAGGTCCACCTCATGCTAGAACCTATATATGCTGAAAACGTAATTGTCGGAGTTATACATAAAAAGCAGTTTCAATGGTATGTGACTGACCGAGAGCTATGGTATTTAGATTATGTGAAGTTTGCGCAAGCTTTTGAAAATGAAGGTGATTTAGCGGTTGACGAATACATTGAACCTGAACGAAAAGGAATGGAGATTCTCGGCAGTGAAAATGCTGGGCTTTTTTTAAAACGTATAGAGTCATATAAAGGAGATGCAACTACTCTTTTAAAGCTGTTTGAAGATAAAATAGAAAGCGGAGAGGAAGAAGACGTATTAGACTTTATCCCTTCGTTTTTGGTGGACTTTGATCAAAAGGTGTTCTATTCACTGTTTCCTGAGCCTGCTTCATTTGAAGAATATGTTCCAAGCGATTGGAAAGGAACGTATGAAGACTTTACAGGTTTGATTCCAGAAACAGAAAAGTATTGGGTGAATAAGGACGGAGAAAGTTTATTTGAGGTGTGAAGACAAAAAGAAGCGTTGGTTTTAGACAAAGTGAAAAACGAACCATTAATCAACATGTTTGATTAGTGGTTCGTTTTTTTTTTTTTTTTGATGTT
>Ga0102593_1002870_pt1 | contig 12202 bp, 12 predicted proteins | sample AraplaCol_mMS_r2_2_FD_76862 | JGI IMG/M metagenome (GOLD analysis project Ga0102593, IMG submission 76862) | Arabidopsis root microbial communities from North Carolina, USA - plate scrape MF_Col_mMS_r2 (SPADES assembly) (version 2) | ecosystem: Host-associated > Plants > Roots > Endosphere...
ACCAGGACGACAAGACGAAGGAACTGCCGCTCGGCAAGGAAACGGAGGCGAATCTTTTCAAGTCGCGTTCGATCTTCATCTACGGACCGATCAATCAGGAATTGGCGCAGAAGGTCTGCTCGCAGCTTGTGGCGCTTGCTGCGGCCAGCGACGAGGACATCCGCATCTATGTCAATTCGCCCGGCGGCCACGTCGAATCCGGCGATTCCATTCATGACATGATCAAGTTCATCAAGCCGAAGGTCTGGATGATCGGCACCGGTTGGGTAGCCTCCGCCGGCGCGCTGATCTATGTCGCCACTCCGAAGGAGCGGCGCCTGTGCCTGCCGAATACGCGCTTCCTGCTGCATCAGCCCTCCGGCGGCACGCGCGGCATGGCATCCGACATCGAAATCCAGGCGCGCGAGATCATCAAGATGAACGAGCGTCTGAACAGGATCATGGCAGCGGCCACCGGCCAGCCGCTCGACAAGATCGACAAGGATACGGATCGCGACTACTGGCTTTCGGCCGAAGAGGCGAAGGAATATGGCCTCGTTTCACGGATCGTGACGTCGCAGGCCGATATCTGAGTTTTCTCAGCCAAAACTGCAAGAACCCGCCCTTGCCTGCCGATCGCAGGTGAGGGCGTTCTGTTTTCGGATAGTGCTAGCGGCAAGGTCTGAACGGAAAGCAATGAATCCGGACTTGCGCCTGCGACAACCATCATGCTCCATGCGCCATTCGCGCAGCTCGAGTCCCGCCATGCTCAAAGATTTTTCCGTCCAAGCCCTGTTCATGGGGTTGCTGACCGCCTTCGTCGGTTCCGCCAGCTCCTTCGCCGTTGTGCTGCACGGGCTGCAGGCGGTCGGCGCCACGGATGTACAGGCGGCTTCCGGGCTGATGGCATTGTCGATTTCCATGGGCGTCTGCGCGATCGTGCTGAGTGCCGTGACCCGATTGCCGGTCAGCATCGCCTGGTCGACACCGGGTGCCGCACTGCTGGCAAGCACCGGAGCGATCGAGGGCGGCTTCAATGCGGCGGTCGGGGCATTCCTGATCTGTGCTATGCTGATTATCGTTGCGGGACTGTTCAAGCCGCTCGGGCGGGCGGTTGCTGCCATTCCGGCACCACTCGCCAATGCGATGCTTGCCGGTGTGCTGATCGGCCTCTGCTTCGCGCCGGTGAAGGCGATCGGCTTCAATCCGCTGTTCGGCCTGCCGATCGTCGTCGCCTGGATCGTCGTCGGCGCCTTCAAGCGGCTTTGGGCGGTGCCGGCAGCACTCGCGGCGTTCGTACTGGTGCTCGCCTTCGGCGTCGATATCCCTGACGATGCGCTCGGCTCGCTGGAACAATCACTGGTGCCGACGGTGGAGATCGTCCGGCCGGTGTTCAATCTTGCCGGCCTCGTCTCGATCGCGCTGCCGCTCTTCATCGTCACCATGGCCTCGCAGAACATTCCGGGTATCGCGGTGCTGAAGGTCAACCACTACGATCCAAAGCCCGGTCCGCTCTTTGCCGTCACCGGCTTCTTCTCGCTGCTGTCGGCGCCGTTCGGCGGCCACGCGGTCAATCTGGCAGCCATCACCGCGGCAATGTGCGCCGGACAGGACGCCCATGCCGATCCGAAGCGGCGCTATTGGGCGTCACTGATCGCCGGCGTCGGTTATATCATTCTCGGGCTGCTCGCCGGCGCGGTGACGGCCTTCGTCGCGCTCGCACCTTCGATCCTGATCGAGGCGGTAGCGGGGCTGGCGCTGGTCGGAGCCTTCTCGTCCTCGGCAATGTCGGCCTTCCAGGCGCCGGACTCGCGCGAGGCGGCGGCAATCACCTTCCTTGTCACCGCCTCCGGCGTTTCCTTCGGCGGCATTTCCGGTGCCTTCTGGGGCCTGATCGCGGGTGGGCTGATGCTGGCGCTGTCGCGGTTGGTGAAGATTTGGAAAGACCGAACTCAGTCGAGGTAACGGAAGGTCGTTGTGCTCTCCAAATGCCGGATCCTGGCGCTTTCAAGCAGCTCCGCCGGCAATAGCTGGGCAGTTCGTCGAATGTTGGCGGCCACCAAAAGCCGGGCAAGGACTTGCCAGCTTTACCGTCCGAGGCTATAAGCGCGGGCATGAAGACCACTGGCGCCAGAATTTCTGACACGATTGCACGCGGCCGCATCGCCCTGCGTGACAATACGCGCGCCCTGACCTCGCTTCTTCTCCTCGGCCTTACGCGCGGTTGCCGGGTCCTTTGAGGAGCGCCCGGCGGCCGAAAGCCCGCCGGCCATCGCTCCTCGCGACTCACTTTCAAAATTGACCTAACGACCGACAAGGTCCGCATTTGTTTATCGCCAAGCCCGACGTGATCGGCTAAGAGCGGGCAAATGCCGGGACGAGGAGACGATACGATGGACGCGAAGACGCAATCTTCCCAAAATAAGGTGGCCTCCACAAACAAGACGGCCCCCGCAAAAGGCATGCCCGACGCCGCGGTGAAATACCGGGCCTATCCGCAGGTGAACATTCCCGACCGCACATGGCCGACGAAGACCATTACCAAGGCACCGGTCTGGTGCTCGGTCGACCTGCGCGACGGCAACCAGGCGCTCGTCGACCCGATGGGCCACGATCGCAAGGCGCGCATGTTCCAACTGCTGATCGAGATGGGCTTCAAGGAAATCGAGATCGGGTTCCCCTCGGCTTCGCAGACCGATTTTGACTTTGCCCGCTGGTGCGTGGAGGAGGGCAATGTGCCCGACGACGTCTCCCTGCAGGTCTTGGTACAGTGCCGCCCGGAACTCATCACCCGTACCTTCGAAGCACTGGAAGGCGCAAATCGGCCGATCGTGCACTTCTACAACTCCACCAGCGAGTTGCAGCGCCGCGTCGTCTTCGCCAAGGATGTGCAGGGGATCAAGCAGATCGCCGTCGATGCCGCCAAGATGATCACCGATATGGCCACGAAGGCCGGCGGCGGTTACCGTTTCGAATATTCGCCGGAGAGCTTTACCGGCACCGAACTCGATGTGGCGCTGGAGATCTGCAATGCCGTCATCGAGGTCGTCAAGCCGACGCCCGATAACAAGCTGATCATCAACCTGCCGTCCACCGTCGAGATGGCGACGCCGAACGTCTATGCCGACCAGATCGAATGGATGTGCCGCAACCTCGACAATCGCGAGAACCTGACCGTTTCCCTGCATCCGCATAACGATCGCGGCACCGGCATTGCCGCTGCCGAACTGGCGTTGCTGGCTGGTGCCGACCGCGTCGAAGGCACGCTGTTCGGCAATGGCGAGCGTACCGGCAATGTCGACATGGTGACGATGGCGCTGAACATGTTCACGCAGGGCGTCGATCCCGAGATCGACTGCTCGAATATCGAGCGCATCAAGGAAGTGTTCGAATATTCGAACCAGATGGCGATCGGCGAGCGTCATCCTTACGTCGGCGAGCTGGTCTATACGGCCTTCTCCGGCTCGCATCAGGATGCGATCAACAAGGGTATGAAGGCAGCACAGGTCGCCAATCATCCCGTGTGGGAAGTCCCGTACCTGCCGATCGATCCGCGTGATGTCGGTCGTTCCTACGAGGCGATCATCCGCATCAACTCGCAGTCCGGCAAGGGCGGCATCGCCTATATCCTGCAGCAGGATTACGGGCTGAACCTGCCGCGCAACCTGCAGGTGGAATTCCGCGAGGATATCCAGCGCATCACCGACGTAGAGGGTAAGGAGCTTCCGTCCCGGCGCATCTACGACCGCTTCATCGAGCGCTACGTGACGCAGCCGGAAGGGCGCCTGCGCTTCGTCGACCATCACACCTATCCTGACACTGAGCACAAGGGCCAGCGGATCGTCGCAGCCGAGATCACCGACAATGGCGAGATCAAGCGCATCGAAGGGCGCGGCAACGGTCCGATCGACGGCTTCATCAATGCGCTGTCGCATTATCTCGGCATCGAGATGTCGGTCGAGGACTATTCCGAGCATTCGCTCCAGCATGGCTCGAACGCAGCGGCAATCTCCTACGTCGAGACCTCCTATCCCGGCGGCAAACTCTTCGGCGCCGGCATCAATACCAACATCGTCGCAGCTTCGCTGGAGGCGATCGTCTCGGCCGCCAACCGCGTGCTCGACGTGAAGGCTGGCAAGGCCTGATTTCGGCAGGTCTCAGGCCGCGATCGCACTACTGCATAATTCCTTAGATTGGATTCGATTTAAGGATAAAATTATGCAGCAATTCAAAATGTTACAGCGCCCTTTGCGCGTCTGAAAAGACGCGCGGCGCTGTAGCGCTGCGCGGCCTGACGATGCAGTCGGCGATCTCGTCGGCCTCGTCGCGCGCCTCGGCGTGCCGCTGACCCCATTGGCAGAGCGCCAGCAACACCGGTTCGAGACCGAGGCCGAGTTCGGTCGCGCTGTATTCGACGCGGCCGGGGACTTCGGCGAAGATCTGGCGGGCGACCAGCCCGTGCTCCTCCATCTCGCGCAGCTGCTGGATCAGCACCTTCTGGGTGATGGCGGGCATCATCCGCTTCAGCTCCGACAGACGCTTCGGGCCGGAGAAGACGTAATAGAGGATGACTGGCTTCCAGCGCCCCGAGATCACCTTCAGCGCGCGCTCGACCGGCAGTTCCGGCAGTCTTTTCATCGGCTCAGCCATGGTCACCTCCTGGTGGGTAGGGCACGAAAGAGTGTGTATTTTTGCCTGATATCCTATTGCTAAACCTGCCCCACGCCAACCAGACGTGAGGTTCATCTGCCATGAAAGCCGTTCAATTCACTCGCTTCGGTCCACCCGATGTCCTCGAGCTCGTGGAACTGCCGGTTCCCGAGCCGGGCCCGAGCGAGGTTCTCATCCGCGTCCACGCGGCGGGTGTCAACTTCTTCGAGGTGTTGATGCGGGCCGACCGTTATGCCGCAACGCCTGACCTGCCGATGTTTCCCGGTGTCGAGGTCGCGGGTATAATCGAGCGAGCAGGGCCTGGTGCCGACCGCTCGCTGATTGGCACGCGGGTTGCCGTTCCTCTCTTTGCGATCGGGCGCGGTTCGGGCGGTTATGCCGAGTTCGTCGCGGTCGATGGCGGGGCGGTGGTGCCGCTGCCCGATGCGGTCTCCTTCGAGGCGGCTGCCGCGCTGATGGTGCAGGGGTTGACGGCGCTGCACCTCCTACGCCGCAGTCCCGTGAAAGGCAAAATCGTTCTCGTCAACGCAGCAGCCGGCGGTGTTGGTTCTCTGCTCCTGCAACTGGCGAGGCGCGACGCGGCGAAGATGGTGATCGCAGCGGCGAGCAGTGACGAAAAGAGGGCGCTTTCCCTATCTCTCGGCGCCGATCATGCGGCCGATTATACGGCGCCCGGCTGGCAGGAGGACGTCAAGAGGCTGACCGGAGGGCTCGGCGTGGATATCATCTATGAAACCGTCGGCGGGGCGTTTTCACGGGCGGCGCTCGATGTGCTGGCGCCTTGCGGCGAGCTGGTGCTGGCGGCGATGGGGCGGTTTGGGCTTGAGGCGGCCGATGTCGAGCACATGCTTGATGACAATCAGTCAATCAAGGGATTTTCGCTATTGCCGCTGCTGACGCCTGAGGGTGTGCGGGAGGATCTTGCCGCGCTCTTCGAGCTTGCCGCAGCGGGCGCCTTGACGGTTACCGACGGCGGTCGTTTCCCACTGCATCAAGCGGCGGAAGCGCATCGCGCCATCGAGGAGCGGAGGGCGGTCGGCAAGGTGGTGCTGGTGCCTTAAGTCAAAGAAGGCGAGCACGACGTCGTGCGAAACCGCTCGTCATCATGCTCCGGCAATCAGATCGCGGTGGCGATCTCCATGGCAAGCTGGCCGAGCGTTGCTTCGGCGGAGGGGCCGGCGAGCACGTAGGAGGTGCCGGCATTGTGCCAGGTCACGAGGCCGATCTCGTCCTTGATCGTTTCCTTGAAGTCGTCGGTCTCCGGCGGCTGCGCGTCCTTGCGGAAGCAAATGGAGATGATGTCGCCATCGGCATTCGAATAGACGAGCTGCCCGACAGGGCGGCTGTCGCCGAGGATGACGCGCGCGCCCTGGAAGGTCCAGGCTTCAGCGCTCAGATCCGGCACGCGGAAGGGCACGCCGATCGCGGTCGTCAGCCAACTGGAAATTTCCTCGGCCTGCGAGGCGGGCACTTCGACGAGATGGCGGGGCTGGCGGATCAGCAGGCGCTGATAGGCGGTGACGTCGCCGAGCCAGTCGTTGGTATTGGCCGGAGCCGGATTGGTGGTGGCCGTGGTGGCAATCTCGTCGGCATCCGGGGCGGTGCCGACGAAATAGCCGATACCGCAACCGACGGCAAAGAGAATGAGGGCGGCCGCCAGCGCCTGCGGGCCGCTCGGCGCCAGTTTCACTTGCGGGCGCGTGGCGCGCTGGGCGATCGACGTTTTCGGCGGTTGCGTGCTCTTGATGGAACGGACGAGGGCGAGCGGCACCGGCTCCTTCAGGATATCGTCCAGGCGGCGGCGGCCGAAATCAGCCCCGTGGCGCAGCTTCTCATGCAGCCGGCGCGCATTCTCGTCGCTTGCCAGACGCTGCTCCAGTTCGTGCCGCTGTTCGGGCGAGACTTCGCCATCGAGAAGGGCGGTGAGCTGGGCTTCGAGCGGCAGTTTCCTAAGATCGAGCAAATTCAGAACCTGTGGATCGGGTGGGTGCCGGCAAGCCCGGCAAATTGCAGCCTTGCGGTGGCGAGTTGCGAGACGACGTTTGCCACCGGAATGCCCATGATGTCGGCCGCCTGCTGGTAGCTGTGGCCTTCGACGTCGACAAGCAGGAACATGCTGGAAACGCCATCCGGCATATCGGAAATCATGTGATGGATGGTGTCGGGATCGACCGCGGCCGAGCGTTCACGCGCGGCCTCGCGAATATCGGTGACGTTGCCGCGGACGGAAGCCTTAGGCTTGCGCTTGCGGTTGTCGTCCGTCCATTGCTGGCGGGCAAGCGTGTAGATCCAACTTTCCAGCCGGCCTTCGCCGCTCCATTGATGACCTTTGGCGATGGCGCGCTGACAGACGGACTGAACGAGTTCATCGGCCACAGCAACCTCACCCGCGAGCGTGATCGCGAAGCGGCGGAGGCGGGGCAGGAGGCCGACGAGATCACGCCGGAGATCGATGGTCGTTGCGGGCTGACGCATTGTCTATCCAAGAAGCATTCACAATGGTTTCGCGGTCGAAGGGTTCACCCTCGGCGCGAAGCCGACATGGTTGGCGCCGGCGATACATGTGCTTTATGAAACAAGTCTCCTGCACTTCGCAAGCATCCGGTCGTCTTCATCCCTCTTTCCCAAGGGATTTTCGTATTGTGGCCCGCAAAGCTTGCGTCAATATGTCTTGTAGCCGTTCAAGCTTTGCAGCAGAGCGCGATAGGCCCAGGTGCCTTCGCCGCCGCGATCACGGATTTCGACCAGCTGGACGCGGGCGCCCTGGATATCTCCCTGTTCCACCAGCGCCATGCCCATGTAGGAGCGAGCGAGGATGTAATTCTCATCCGCCTGCAGCGCCTTGCGGTAGTAGGACATGCCGAGCTCCATGCGGCCGGCCTTGCGGTTGGCGTAGCCGAGATAGTTCAGGATGCGCGGGTCGTTCTGGTTGCGGGCGAGATTGAGCACGGTGATGGCGTTGTCATACTGGCCGGCATAGGCAAACTCGCGGGCGAACTTATAGAGATCGTCGTCGTTGAAGCTGCTCTTCTTCGGGTTGACACATTCCTTCTTGGCCTTGTCCCAGACCTTGCCGCCGGTGCAGGACTTGGTCGTCTGGGTCTTCGGCGGCGGATTGGTGTCATCGTTGTTGTCGCCGACCGCGAAAGCGGCCGTGGCGATGCCGAAGGCAAAGCCGGCGGCGAGCGAAAGTCTGGACAGGTGACGGAAAGAAGAAGTCATCGGCGCGCTCCGTTCTCAGGCAATGCAGTTGCTCGGATTGTACGCTTACCACTAAAAATACCAAGAGGGTAAGCAACCTCCATGGCAAATGTTGCAGCGGTGGCCCGATGTCCTCGCAGATCGATTCAAGTGCTGCATAAAAGGAGTCCGGACCCGGCGCTAAGGCGCGAAAATATTGGCACTTTCCGGCATCACCGCGTCGCCGGCCCTGTTGAGGCTGAAGCGCTCGCCGCTGAGCTCCCAGGCGCCGGGAGAGCCGTCGATGGAGAAGAGGTTGTAGGCGGCGGGCGGCTTGATGCTGCCCGGTCCCTGCGAGGCTGACGCGATGCCGACGACCGGCACTGGCTGCACCTGGCCGCGCAGCCAATGCAGCGTGTTAAGGTGCGTATGGCCGTGCAGCACGAGTTCGGCGCCGCCCGTCGAAATCACGGCAGCGAAGCGGCGGATGCCGATCATCCGTTTGTAGAAGGCCGTGGCGCCGCGGATCGGCGGGTGATGGATCATGACGACGCGGAAGAGACCGGCTTCGCCAGCCGCACGCAGTATGTTGACAGTATCGCGGGCCTGTCGCGCGCCGAAAAAGCCAGATGCGGCGAAAGGAGGGGTGGCGACCGCCGTCGAACAGCCGACAATCGCGACTTTGCCGCGGACGCGCAGATAGGGGAAGATATGGCGGTCGTCCTGCCATTGCGGCGGGGCCAGATCGCCGCGGACATAGTCGTACCAGGCGCGCATCGACTTCTCATAGGCGCCTGGCACATAGGCGTCATGATTGCCGGGAACGACTGACGTGTTCGCGGGATCGCCGAGCGCGCGCAGCCATGCGGCGGCAGCGCGGATCTCAATGCCGCTCGCCAGATTGACGAGGTCGCCGGTGACGGCCACGTGATCGGTCTGATGGGCGCGGATGTCGTCGAGCAGCAGATCCAACGTGCTGCCGAAAAGGTGCTTGCGTCGATTTCGATGCCAGTTCACAAAGCCTGTTATGCGTTTTGAAAACAGCTCCTGAATGGAAAGACTGGGCAACGGCCCAAGGTGGACGTCGGAGATATGCGCGAGCTTGAACATGTTACGAGACATAGACCAGCTTATTGACAAATCAAACACATCGGGCGCGATGAAGAGCTGAAACGGAGCGATAGTGGATAAAGAGAACAGGCCCCTCTACACGAGGCTGGCGTTGCGCCTGCTGCATGTCTATTTCAGTTTCGTCCGCAGCATGACCGTGGGCGTGCGGGCCGCCTGTTTCGATGAAGACGGGCGCATCTTTCTCGTGCGCCACAGCTATATCGGCGGCTGGCATATGCCGGGCGGCGGGCTGGAGCGAAACGAGACGGTCGAGGAAGCGCTTGTCAAGGAATTGCGCGAGGAGGGCAACCTTAGGATCATCGGCAAGCCGCAACTGATCCAAGTCTATTTCAATACCACGACGACAAGGCGCGACCATGTCGTCTTCTACCGGGCGACCGTCGAGCAGACGGCGCCGCGGCCGCCGGACTGGGAGATATCCGACAGCGGCTTCTTTTCCCTCGACAGCTTGCCCGAGGGCACGACCAAGGCGACGCATCGCCGCCTCGCCGAGCTTCGGGGCGAGCAGGAGCCCGATCACTGGTGGTAAGAAGTATCAGGCGGCATTTAGCCTGGCGCGGCCATGCGGGCTGTCGAGATCGAGCGCCGGACCGACGGGGACGATGCCGGTCGGATTGATCGTCTTGTGGCTGCGGTAATAATGCTGCTTGATGTGGTACAGGTTCACCGTCTCGGCCACGCCTGCCGTCTGGTAGAGGTCCCTGAGATAGCCGGGCAGGTTGCGGTAGTCGGCGATGCGGCGGATGTTGCACTTGAAATGGCCGACATAGACGGGGTCGAAGCGCACCAGCGTGGTGAACAGGCGCCAGTCGGCCTCGGTCAATCTGTTGCCGAAGAGGTAGCGGCCCTTGCCGAGGCGTTCGTCGAGCGTGTCGAGTGTTTCGAACAGCTTGCCGACATTTTCCTCATAGGCTTCCTGGGTGGTGGCAAAGCCCGCTTTGTAGACGCCGTTGTTGACGGTGTCGTAGACGGTGGCGTTCAGTGCATCGATGTCGGTGCGAAGGTCCTCGGGATAGAAATCAGCTGTCGAGCCGGTCAGCCCGTCGAAGGCACTGTTGAACATGCGGATGATCTCGGCGGATTCGTTGCTGACGATCGTGCCGGTCTTCTTGTCCCAGAGCACGGGAACGGTGACGCGGCCGGAATAGTGCGGATCGGCCCTGACATAGATCTGCCAAAGCGCGGACGCTCCGAAGAGGTGATCGCCGGTGGCGCCGTCGCCGACCTTAAATTCCCAGCCGTTCTCGACCATCAGCGGATCGACGACGGAGACCGAGATCAGCTCTTCGAGCTTCTTTAGCTTGCGGAAGATCAGCGTGCGATGCGCCCAGGGGCAGGCGAGCGAGACATAAAGATGGTAACGCCCGGCCTCGGCCTTGAAGCCGCCGCTGCCGGAAGGGCCGGCCTCACCGTCTGATGTCACCCAGTTGCGGAACTGCGAGGGCTGCCGCCTGAAATGGCCCTTGCTCTCCTTCGTGTCGTACCAGGCGTCATGCCAGACGCCGTCCACCAGCATTCCCATGGTCTTCATTCCCTTGATTACGTGTTGGAATGGAAGATATCGCAGATGGCAGGGCTTTACAGGCGGCAAAGATTGAACAGTGCGTCACGTCGTGCATTTTGCGTTGGACGGCGGAAATTTTTCCTGCTATCGGCCTTTTCACGATTTTCGGACCCCTGCTTGATGTTCATTTCCAGAAACCCGCGACGACGCTGATGCTCCCGAACGCCCAAGGCGTGTTCGAGACCCATCAATCTGTCCATCCGGTTTCTGTCATCATGTACAAGCACGATCTCGTCTACCTCACTGAAGACGCGTCCCATGACGCCGCCATCGAACACATCAACGAAGAAGCCTTCGGTCCAGGCCGCTTCACGCGCGCTGCCGCGCGCATCCGTGAGCAGGGACCGCATGACCTGTCGCTTTCTTTCATCTGCACCGATAACGGCGAGACGATTGCCTCCGTGCGCATGACGCCGGTACTGGCCGGTACAGTGAAGGGCCATCTGCTCGGCCCGCTCGCCGTCCGTCCCTCTCACAAGAACAAGGGCATCGGCCGGGAACTGGTGCGGATCGCAGTGGAGGCGGCAAGACGCAAGGGCTCGGAGGCTGTCATCCTCGTCGGCGACCCGCCTTATTACGGACCGCTCGGCTTCGAGAAGGTCGCCTACAACGTGCTTTCTTTTCCAGGCCCGGTCGATCCCCGTCGTGTGCTCGTCGTTCCGATCGCCGAGGGCGTGCACGAGCGGCTGAAAGGCACGATCGCCTGGCGCGAATGATTTAGAGCGCCGTGCGTCCTTTCGGACGCACAAAGGACGCTCTAACTCTTTCAATCGTCGCGTCCTGCTACAGGCTTTTCCGGAGGAAGCTGCGCGTGCGGCCTTCCGGGAAATCCTTGAGCTCTCCGAAAATCTCATAACCCTGACGCAGATAGACGCGCAGAGCCTGAGGGCTGAACGTGTCGATCCAGGCGCCGCGGCACCCTCGCGCCCGGGCCTCTTCTTCCGCCTTTGCGAGGAGATTGCCTGATATACCGGTGCCGCGCAGTGTATCGGGAATATAGAGCATCTGGGTGAAGAGCCAGCCCCAGGCGGTAAAGCCGGAAAGACCGCCCGTCACCTTGCCGTCGGTGTCGCGGATGAGGACCGCAAGCGGCCGGCGATGCGAGGGGCCGATATCGCTGTTGTTGAAGGCCGAGAGCGCATCGGTGATCACTGCCAGTTCCTCCGGCGAGGGCGAAGCGGTGAGCTCGAATTCCGGCATGAGATTACCGCCCTTCGCGCCACCACATGGCGCCGAAGGCGAGAAGCAGGATGCCGACGCCAGCGAACCCGGCAAAGAGCGGCAGCGTGTTGATGCCCTTCAAGACCGTCTCGCTGGTCATGCGGATCATCATGCGATCGTTGTCGGAGACGCGAACCTGGCCGCGCACCGGCAGGATCGGCGGGACGGAGATCGCGCCATTTGCATTGGAAACGCGGGCGACGAGACCCTTGCTTCTGTCGGCGACCGGCTGCAGCAAATCGGTTGTCGAGATCATCGCCTTGAATTCCGGCGCGTCGACGGCGCCGATATGGACAAGCGTCGACAGCTTGCCGTTGCGGATTTCGAAGAGGCCGATCTCGTCCATCCTCTTCTCGGCCTTGTAGAGGCCCGGTTCGGACTGGGTGAGCGGCAGGGTTTCGGTCTTGCCGGAGGGATAACGCACGGTGGCGTTGCCGGGATTGTCGCCGATCGTCT
>Ga0102593_1001523_pt3 | contig 12197 bp, 14 predicted proteins | sample AraplaCol_mMS_r2_2_FD_76862 | JGI IMG/M metagenome (GOLD analysis project Ga0102593, IMG submission 76862) | Arabidopsis root microbial communities from North Carolina, USA - plate scrape MF_Col_mMS_r2 (SPADES assembly) (version 2) | ecosystem: Host-associated > Plants > Roots > Endosphere...
CAGAAGCGGCCGGAGATGAAGGTGCGGCCGACGGCGCCGATCCTGCCGTCTGCCAACATTCAGGGCAATGCGCTAATGGTGGTGATCGCCATCATGGCCTTTCTCGCCTGCCTGACGCTCGGCGGCGTCAGCATGGTGCGTTCCACAGCGGCGAGCTGGGAGAGCCAGATTTCCCGCGAGATCACCATCCAGATCAGGCCCGATGAGGGCTTGGACATGGAAAAGACGCTGGCGCAGGCGCGCGATCTCGCTCTGACATTCGTCGGCACCAAGGACGGTCAGATCGTCGACGAAGCGGCAACCGCCCGCCTACTCGAACCCTGGCTCGGCACAGGGCTCGACATCAAGGAACTTCCGGTCCCGCGGCTTGTCATTATCACCATCGACGAAAGCAACCCGCCCGATTTCGAGGCAATGCGCTCCCTGCTCAAGGGGAGCATTCCGCAGGCTTCGCTCGACGATCACCGCACCTGGGTCGACCGTCTGGTGTCGATGGCCCACACGACGGTCATGATCGGCACCGGCATCCTGCTGCTTGTCTTCTCGGCCATGGTACTGACAGTCGTTTTCGCAACCCGAGGAGCTCTCTCTGGCAACCGCCATATCGTCGAGGTGCTGCATTTCGTTGGCGCCGAAAGCTCCTTCGTCGCCAACGAGTTTCAGAAGCACTTCCTGAAGATCAGCCTGAAGGGATCGGCGGTTGGGAGCGCCCTTGCAGCGCTGTTCTTCCTCACCGCCGGCTTCTTGCAGAGCCGGACCTTGGCGACGCCGCAGACGGACCAGGCCACCGCGCTCTTTGGCACGTTCTCGGTCGGCGCTCTTGGCTATCTCGGCATCTTTGCGACCATGATCATCATCGCCCTGCTGACGACCTTCACGGCACGGCTGACGGTGATGCGGACGATTTACGAGATCGATACGTTGCGTTCCGACCCGACACGGGCGGATGGGCTCGTGAATTAAGCTTGTCATGCCTTTTTTGCCATGAAAGCGTCTGTTCGCCGCCGCAATCTGCATATATTTTTCCGATTCATGAGCATAGGACACATTCCGCGCACCCCGATTCGCCCTGGAGCGGAGCTTCTTCGCTCCGACGGGCGACCTATTCGCGGCCCCGTGCGACGCATGCTGCGCTGGGGCGGCATGGCCTCCATCCTTGCCATCGCCCTGATTTTTGGTGGGTTCCTGCGCTTTGCCGATTCCGTCACGACCCTGAAACCTCCGCTTGACCCACGGGCAGACGCAATCGTCGTTCTGACGGGTGGCTACCAGCGAATCGACCAGGCCGTCGAACTGCTGCAGAAAGGCGCCGGAAAACGCCTGCTGATTTCGGGCGTGCATCCGACAACCACGCCGAAGCAGATCCGCAGGATGACCCAGGCCTCGCCGGAACTTTTCACATGCTGCGTCGACGTCGGCTACGACGCACTCGACACGATCGGCAATGCCCAGGAAGCATCGAACTGGATCCACCAGCGCGGCTACAAGAGCGTCCTCGTCGTCACCAACAACTACCACATGCCGCGCAGCCTGGCGGAACTCGCTTATGTCGACGCCGAAACGCAGTTCATTCCCTACCCCGTTGTGAACACGGACCTGAAGACCAGCGACTGGTTCACCGATCCCAACGCCGTGCGGGTCATGCTCGCCGAATATGCGAAAGTGCTCTTCGCCGGCGCGCGCAATCTGACGGGACTTGGCCGGCACCCCGGGCTCCGCTCGGCAGGCGTCTCCGGCTAAAGCCGAGGGAAACCTTTTTCTGAACGCCAATATCGTGTAGGAGGGCGCAACCGCCTCTTGCGGACATTGGCCTCGGGAAAATTTATGATCGCCCTGCGTTCCGTTCTCTTCAACACGATCTTCTACGCCAACCTCATCGTTCGCATGATCGTGCTCTCCCCCTATTATTTCGTCGCGCCACGCAAGGACGCCTACCGCATACCGAAGAACTGGGCACTGTCGAGCCACTGGCTGATGGAGAAGATCGTCGGCACGACCTTCGAGATCGAGGGCATGGAGAATCTGCCCGATGGCGGCTATATCCTGGCGCCGAAGCATCAGTCGTTCTGGGATACCTATGCCCTGCTGCCGTGGCTCAAGGATCCGGTCTACATTCTGAAGCGAGAGCTGATGTGGATCCCGCTCTTCGGTTGGTATGCCAAGAAGCAGCGGATGATCCCGGTCAATCGCGGCGCCCGCGGCAAGGTGATGGTCGAGGCGTTGAGGCGAACCAAGGAAGAGCTGGCAACCGGCCGCCAGCTGATCATTTACCCCGAAGGCACGCGCCGCCCGCCCGGTGCCGAACCGCTCTACAAATACGGCATCGCCCGCATGTACCGCGACCTGCAGCTACCGGTCGTGCCGGTCGCCATGCACCCCGGCCTGTTCTGGCCGCGCCGCAGCACGTTGCGCTACCCCGGTCACTTCAAGGTGCGGATCCTGCCGCCAATCCAACCCGGCATGGACCCCGATGCCTTTTTCGCGCATCTGATCGAGGTGACCGAGAAGGCGAGCGATGAACTGCTGGTCGACACGGTCAAGCGCAACCCGAACCTGCCGCTCCCGCCGACCGCCGCTCGTCGGCTCGCGGAATTGCAGAAAGCGATGGCAACGACGACCTGAACTCAGGCCGCGTTTCTTAGTCGTTCCACTTCGCCGACCACCTGCTCCAGCCAGTGGTCGCGAATGCCCATTTCCCGCAGGTGTGCCAGCGTATTGAAGACATAGGCGTCGTTCGGCCCTGATCGGCCCTCCGCACCGTGGACAACGTGCGCCGCCGCGATCGCGTCGAGCCCACCGGCATATTGCGTATGCGCTCGATCGACGACGTAGGCGACCGCCTTGCTGCTCCGGCCGTCCGCCAACTGGAGGGGCAGGCAACGCTCAAGATAGACGTTGGTTACGAGCTCGCGCTCCCTCAGATAGTCGATTGTCTCGCCCCACTGATCCGGCGCGATCCGAAAGGCCATTCCACGGCAGGAACCACCACGATCAAGGCCGAGCACGAGGCCCGGTTTCTGCTGCGTGCCCCGATGCACCCAGGAATGCACGCAGAGCGACCGTCTATAGCCATAGACAAGCGCCTGAGAACGCTCCAAAAATTCGAAGCCCGGATTCCACATCAGTGATCCGTAGCCAAACACCCAAAATTCGTCCATATCGCACGCCAGACCCACATTCCCACTCGCGCGTCACCTTTGGAGAACATCATGGCAGCGTCAAGCCCATCCCGCAGCGGCAGAAAATTCTGGTGGCTCGGCTGCATCGTCCTCCTGGTGATCGCGCTTTATACGAGTGGCTGGTTCTATGCCGCCTCGCAGCTGAAAACGACGGTGCTGAAGGCGATCGCGCCCGGCAACACCGCAGGCGTCAGCGCCGAATGCGCCGATATCGACTTCCGCGGCTATCCGTTCCGGATCGGCCTGTTCTGCTCGAAGGTCGATGTCGATGACAACGTCAACGGCGTGTCGGCGAGTTTTGGCGAGCTGCGCTCCGCAGCCCAGGTCTATGCTCCGGGGCATATCGTTTGGGAGCTCGACTCGCCCGCCGAGATCCGCACCGCCCACGGCCTGACGCTCAATGCCGAATGGGCGAACCTGCAATCCAGCCTGATCACCAAGCTAAAGGGCATCGACCGCTCCTCCACCGTCATCGACGGGCTCAAGGGGACGGCGGTTTCCCAGACCGGCCAGACGATCAATTTCGACGCTGCTCACACGGAGATCCACCTTCGCCAGAACAACGGCGACCTGGATGGCGCGATCTCGCTGACGGATTCCAATACCGCCATCAAGGACTGGCCGGCATTCCCGAAGCTCTCGGCGAGCGCCGACGTGACCCTGGCCGGCAAGGCCGGCATGATCGACGGCAGCGACCAAAAGGGCCTCTACGGCGCCAGCGGCGAGCTGCGCAAGGTCGTGGCCGACATCGGCGACGGCAAGGTCATGACCCTGAGCGGCCCCTTCTCCTTCGACGAGGAGGGCTATCTGTCGGGCAAATTCAAGCTGGAGATCGAACAGCTCGGCCCCTGGCGCGACAGCGTCAAGCAGACCTTCCCTGAAATCGCCAAGACGGTCGACACCGCCGCCAAGCTGCTGAAAGCTTTGGCGGGCGGCGGCGACAAGGTTTCCGTCGATCTCGTTGTAGCACGTGGCAATGCCACGGTCGGCGGTTTCATTCCGTTGGGATCGATCCCGCCGATCTGAAATAGAGCCTTCAGGCTTTCTTTTCGAGCGGATGCGGACGGCCGAAGTCCGGCGCATCGACGTCCTGGCCGGCCTGGATGATCGAACGGCGGATGGCACGCGTGCGGGTGAACAGATCGAAGATCTTGTCGCCCTCGCCCCAGCGAATGGCCCGCTGCAGATAAGCGAGGTCCTCGGAGAAGCGCGCCAGCATTTCGAGGATCGCATCCTTGTTGTGCAGGCATACGTCGCGCCACATCGTCGGATCGGAAGCCGCCAGACGCGTGAAGTCGCGGAAGCCGGACGCGGAATACTTGATCACTTCCGATTCCGTCACCGCCTCGAGATCATCCGCCGTGCCGACAATGTTGTAGGCGATGATGTGGGGCAGGTGCGAGACGATGGCGAGCACCTTGTCGTGGTGCTCGGGATCCATCTCGTCGACCTTGGAGCCGAGCGTTTCCCAGAACTGCCGCAACTTTTTCAATGCCGCTTGGTCGGTTCCGGCGATCGGGGTGAAGATGCACCAACGCCCTTCGAAGAGCCCGGGAAATCCGGCGTCTGGGCCGGACTTCTCCGTGCCGGCAAGAGGATGGCCGGGAATGAAATGCACGTGCGGCGGCATATGCGGCTGCATTTGGGCAATGACGGATGCCTTGGTCGAACCGACATCGGTGACGATGGCACCGGGCTTCAGGCTGCCGGCGATTTCTTTCGCCACGCTCTCCGACGCGCCGACGGGAACCGACACGATCACCAGGTCCGCATCCTTGACGGCCTCTGCCGACGAGGTCGTATAGCGATCGCCCAGGCTCAACTCCTCCGCTCGCTTCAGCGTTTCGGCGCTGCGCGTCGAGATGACGATCTCACCTGAGAGACCGAGCCGCCTGATATCATAGGCCAGCGAAGAGCCGATCAGGCCGATCCCGATCAGGGCAATGCGATCGAACTGCACCGTCATGACTTGCGTCCCATGAACTCGCCGAGCGCTTCGATGACGCCACGGTTCGCCTCTTCCGGACCGATGCTCATGCGCAGCGCGTTCGGGAAGCCGTAGCCCTTCACGGCGCGCAGGATGTAGCCGCGGCTGGTCAGGAACTCATCGGCTTCCGGCGCGCGCTTGCCATCAACATCCGGGAAGTGGATGAGCACGAAGTTGGCGACCGACGGTGTCACCTTGAGGCCGAGAGCCTCGAGCGCACCCGTCAGCTTCTCGATCCACATCTGGTTGAAGGAGGCGGCCTCCTGCGTGAATGCCTGGTCGCGAATGGCCGCGGCACCCGCTGCAATGGCCGGCGCGTTCATGTTGAACGGGCCGCGGACGCGATTGACCGCGTCGATGATGTCTGCCGGCGCATACATCCAGCCAACGCGAAGCGCGGCCAGGCCATAGACCTTGGAGAAGGTACGGGTCATGACGACGTTGGCATTCGACGAAACGATCTCGATGCCGGCCTCGTAGTCGTTGCGGCGGACATATTCCGCGTAGGCGGCATCGAGCACCAGAACGACCTGCTTCGGCAGGGATGCCTGAAGACGGCGGATTTCGCTGACCGCAACATAGGTACCCGTCGGATTGCCGGGATTGGCGATGAAGACGATCTTGGTCTTCGGCGTAACGGCCGCCAGAATGGCATCGACGTCGACCGTCTGATCCTTCTCCTTGACGACGACAGATGTCGCACCCGCGCCCATGATCTGGATCTTGTAAACGAGAAAGCCGTGCTCGGTGATGATGCCTTCGTCGCCAGGCCCGAGATAGACATGGCAAAGCAGGCCGAGCAACTCGTCCGAGCCATTGCCGCACATGATGTTGGCGGGGTTCAGACCATGCACAGCCGCGATCGCCTCACGAAGTTCCGTCGCCTGGCCATCAGGATAGCGCTCGAGACTGCCGGCAGCATTGCGGAAAGCTTCGATCGCCTTCGGGCTCGCGCCAAGGGGTGTTTCATTGGAAGAGAGCTTGTAGACGCGGGCAACGCCCGGCGCATGTTCCTTGCCCGGCACATAGGCTGCGATATCCAGAATACCGGGACGCGGAACGGGCTTGCTCTTCTCTTCGCTCATGGGATCGACCTTGGAAATACCGGGAAAATTCGGCTGAAATTGCCCCGTGGCAATAGAACGGAACGGCGCCCTTGTCGAGTGCCACGGCTTTAGGCTCTAACGACTGCGCGTCGTTGGAACGCCGTGCGGCGCCAGAACCGGTACGAAGACGCGCCGCGAGGCGCGGACGGCAACCGGCAGGCCCTGATAGAGCCGCTTCTGCGCCTCGACGATAATAACGCCCGAGAATGCCGGCCATAAGGCGCGTCCCACGCGGTCGAAGACACTGCGCAGGCTCATCATCGTGCGCAGCTTCGAGGGTGGAAAGAACAATGCTTCCGCCGTCGCGCCGGGCGTGAAATTGGTCTCGCGCAGAAGGCTCGTCAGCTGCCCTCGCGAATAGGGGCGTCCAGAGCCGAACGGCGTGTGTTCCATGCGCGCCCAAACACCGCGGCGGTTCGGGACGACGATGACCAGCCGTCCGCCTGGCGCCAATACGCGCCACAGCTCCTTCAGGGTTTCCCGCGGGCTTTCGGCGAATTCCAGGGAATGGACCATCAGCACCCGGTCAATCGAGGAATCCGGCAGTGGCAATTCCTCGTCGAAGATCAGGGCGGTCGAGGAAAGAGCGCCTACCGGCCAGTTCACCGCCCCCTGCCCGGCCGGCATGAAGGCAAAGGTTCGCTCCGTGTCGGGTTGAAAGCGATCGAGGAAGGGAACCACGTAGCCGAGGCCAACGAGACGCTCCTGCGGTAGCCGCACCCAAAGCGACGAGAGGGCCATAGCGATCGAGTGCTCGGCAATGCGCCCGAGGTCGGAATGATAGAACTGGCGTAGGTCGACAATATCAGCGTGCATCAAGGCAAATGTTATCAGTGCACGGTTGGACTTCAAGGCGCGACCCTCTACATTCCCGATATACCCGCGATAAAGAGGCTGCCTGAAACTATGAAACCTTTGGATTTAGACGTTTTTCTCTGCCGTTCCGACAATTTCGGTGTGTTGGTGCACGATCCTGAAACCGGCCTGACGGCATCGATCGACGCTCCGGATGCAGGCGCAGTGGAGAAGGCTGCGTCCCGCCGCGGCTGGACGATCTCGCATATCTTCACAACCCATCACCATACGGACCACGTCGAAGGCAATCTCGCGCTCAAGGAACAATATGGCTGCGAGATCATCGGCCCGATCAACGAGGCGGTGGCAATCCCCGGCCTCGACAAGACCATGGCCGATGGCGATACATTCCTGTTCGGCGATCACACGGTACAGGTCATCGAGACTCCCGGACATACGGCCGGGCATATCTGCTACCACTTCGTCGACGACAAGCTGCTTTTTGCCGCCGATACGCTATTTGCGCTCGGCTGCGGGCGTCTTTTTGAGCGCCCGGCTGCCGATATGTGGCACTCGCTTCAGAAGCTTGCCGTGCTGCCTGACGAAACCGCGATCTACTTCGGCCACGAATATACACTGTCGAACGCACGTTTTGCGGTCACCATCGATCCGGACAACCAACGACTGGTAGTCCGTGCGGCCGAAATCGAAGCTCTGCGGGCCGAGAACAAGTTCACCATCCCGACCACGCTGGCGCTTGAAAAAGAGACCAACCCGTTCCTGCGCGCCGCCGATCCGGCCATCCGTCGCAACCTGCTGATGGAGAACAAGAGCAACGAGGAAGTCTTCGCGGAGATCCGCCGGCGCAAGGACAATTTCTGATGTCGCCGGACGATATTATCCGCGAGCTTGGAATGCAGCCGCATCCCGAAGGCGGTTGGTACGTGCAGACGTTCCGAGACATCAAGGGGGGATCGCGCGGCCACTCGACGGCGATCTACTATCTCCTGACGGCGGGGCAGCGTTCTCACTGGCACCGCGTCCGTGATGCGGCGGAAGTCTGGCACCACTATGCCGGGGCTCCGCTTGCGCTTCACTGCTCTGAGCATGGCACCAGCAGCGAGACGCTGATCCTTGGGACTGACATCCCCAAGGGCGAGCGTCCGCAGGCGATCATTCCCGCCAACTGGTGGCAGTCAGCCGAAACAACGGGCGATTACACGCTAGTCGGATGCACGGTTGCGCCCGGCTTCGAATTCGCATCCTTCGAAATGGCACCGCCGGACTGGAAGCCGGCGGATTAGAGCCTTTCAGCGTCTAGGCTATTCCGCCTTGCTCAACCATCGTGGCCTTGCGGCGAAACATCTCGTTTGCCGCAAGCACGGCACCGCCTGTCACGAGCACGCAGGCGAGCGCGATCCGCCAGCTCGGCTCGGCAAAGCCGAACAGCGTGAGGTTGAGCGTCGAGAGAAGCGGCGCGGCATAGCTTGCGGCACCCAGGATCTGGATATCGCCGTTCTTGACACCGTAGTCCCACGCATAAAAAGCCGCTCCCACAGGAAAGAGCCCGAGGCCAACCACCGCGATCCACTGCAACGCCGTTTCCGGCCAGACGGTTGTCTCGAGCCCGAGATGGCAAATGAGCGACAGGATCGAGGTCGCGATGCAGAAGCCGGTGACGACGTCGGTCGAGACCGCATCGAACCGCCGTGTCAGCAACGAATAGCCCGACCATGTGAAGGCGCAGAGGAAAGCCGCTCCATAGCCGACGGCATAGGCGCCATCGAAATGGATGCCGTTGCGTCCGACGATCAGGAAGGTGCCGCAGAGACCGGCCAACGCCCCAGCCACATGATACCAGCGCAGTCGTTCGCCCGGCAGCAGAGCCGATCCGACGACGATCAAGAGCGGCCAGAGATAGGCAATCAGCCCGGCTTCGACGGCCGGGGCGTTTCTGATGGCCGTGAAATAGAGGAAATGATACCCGAACAGGCCGGCGATCCCTGTCACCCAGACCTTGGCCGGCTGCTTGAGCAGCGCCAGGCGCGAAGGATTGAGGAGCAGCACGACGATGCCGGGAATGCTGCCGATGGCAAAGCAGATAGCCGATAGCTGGAACGGCGGCATGGTGCCTGATGCAGCTGTCAACAGCGCCAGGATCGACCACATGAGAATGGCCGTAAAGCCGATTAGCGTTGCCCGAAGCTTCACCTGTCCCCCTTCACGGAGGCCCCTGCTCCGTCAGCTTGCACCGTACTTTACAGCGGTGATCGTCACCGGTCCGTATTGCGTCGGAATACGAACATAAACAGGAGCATATACATTTGCCGCATCTGACTTGGCAAACCAGATTTCCATCCGGCTGCTCTTGCTCAGATAATCGATATCCTTCCGCCCCTTCTTGTAGCCGGAGCGAGGGACGAACCGCACACTGCAGACGGTCGCCTTGCCGTTGAAACCCGTGGTCGAGAAATTCTGGGCACCCTTCGGCGAGAGCACGAGATCCATGCGCATCTCGCCGTCATAGATCGGCAGCTTCTGCGCGCAGACATTGGCATCTGCGGGGAAGATCAGACCCGAGATCGGATCGAGGACCGAGCGCATGTCGCTTGCCGGTACGTTGACCCAGTTGTTCGGAGGCTTTCGGGGCGGCTTCACCGTCGTCGAGGTGATATTGCCGTTGCTGTAGCGCACCTCGTATGTCCGGGCGCGCTTGCCGCTCTTGTAGTAGAGATAGTAGCGGGACGCCTGCAGTCGGTCGCCGCGCAGAACGCCGTCGACGCTCGTCTTGGCGGAGATGTTGGTAACGAGGTCGGCAAGGCCGGCCGAGCTGATGTCACCGGACACCTGGTAGCTCTTGTCGTCCTCGATCTTCGTCAGGAAAGCGGCGCGCGCAATCGTCAGAATACCGAGCGCAACCCTGTATTCCGTCCGATGCACGATCTCGCTCGCGCTGGCCGGAACGGCCATCAGCGCCGCGACCGCGGAAACAAAAATGCGTTTGCCCAGATGAGCCATGAAATGAACCTTATTCAAGCGGCTGGTAAAGCCGTTCATCACGGTCTATACGCCTGTGTCACGACGAAGCAAACACAAGCTTTTTGACAGAATTGCGGGAAACGCCAAGGTTTGGCTTGACGCACGCGGCCTGTCTGACTATAGAACCGCAACTTTCCAATCATGGCCCGTTGGATTGCTAGCCCGATTTTGCGCGGGTCCGCAACCGATGGCCGAGAAAAACAAGAATAGGTGTTCCATGTCCCGCATGTGCGAATTGACCGGCAAGGCAGTCCTGACTGGTAACAATGTCAGCCATGCCAACAACAAGACCAAGCGCCGGTTCCTCCCGAACCTGTGCCAAGTTACGCTGATCTCCGACGCGCTCGGCCAGCGTTATCGTCTTCGCGTTTCGGCTGCTGCTCTTCGTTCCGTCGAGCATCGCGGCGGTCTCGATGCCTTCCTGCTGAAGGCAAGCGAAAATGAACTGTCGATGCGCGCTCGTCTGCTGCGTCGCCAGATCGTCAAGAAGACTGCCGAAGCTGCTGCTGCGTAAGCTTCGACCGCTTCTTCTTCATACGGCTTCAAAAGGCTTGCACGGATAATATCCGGACAAGCCTTTTGCTTTGCCGATTGTTCCTCGAACTGGTGGCATACCCCAGGATAAAAAAATGCTGACGACTCGCTCTACGCTGATCTATGTCGCACTGATGACGCTGGTCGTCGTCGCCTCGAACTTCCTCGTCCAGTTCCCGCTGCATGCCGAGCTCGCCGGCATCAATCTGGCCGACATCCTGACCTGGGGCGCCTTTACCTATCCGGTCGCCTTCCTCATCACCGATCTGACCAACCGCCAGTTCGGCCCGCAGGCTGCCCGCAAGGTTGTCTTCGCCGGCTTCGTCGTTGGCGTGACGCTGTCCTTCTATACCTCGGTTCCGCGTATCGCGATCGCCTCCGGCTCGGCCTACCTCGCTGGCCAGCTGCTCGATATCTCGCTCTTCAATCGCCTGCGCCGTCAGGCCTGGTGGCGCGCGCCGCTTGTCGGTTCGCTCATCGGCTCGATGCTGGACACGGTGATCTTCTTCTCCTTCGCCTTTGCGGCCTTCTTCGTCTTCTTCGGCCCGAACGATCCGTTCGCGCTTGAATCGGCGCCGATCCTCGGCGTCCTGTCGGCTGCGGCACCGCGCTGGATTTCCTGGGCGATTGGCGATTTCTCGGTAAAAATGATTGTCGGCCTCGTAATGCTGCTGCCCTATGGCGCGCTGATGAATGTGCTGCGCCCGATGCAGGTAGCGCGCGCCAACTAAAAAGTTCGAAGCCACTATCTCGGACGGACGGCGGAGCCTATGCTCCGCCGTTTTGCATTCGAGCACACGGAAACTCGCTGCACGATTGGCTATTCTGCGGCTACGCTGCTTCCAGTGATCGGCGGCTGATGCCAGGTTTCAATTCTGTAAGCGGGCCGTGTCGCCGGCTCGCGGTTCCACCAACCGGAACTCCAGCATCAAATTCCGTTGCAGGATGGAATGGTTGTCGTCGGAGACGATCACCACATGCGTGGTGCCGTCATCGGCCGTGAAGGCATCCAGGCCTTCCATATTGTCGATCTGGTAGCTGAAGTCGCCCTGCAGCAATATCTCGCCGTCCATGACGGCGCCCGGGCGGATGTCGGCCGCCTTGATGCGGCGAATGCGCATCCCGATACCTTCCGCCATGTTGAAACGACGCTCCAGGAGCAGGAGATCACCGTTCGGCAGGAAGGTGCCGTCCGTTGCATCGAAATCGCCATAGTGAGCGAGCGCAAGGCGTCCCTTCTGCGGCCCGTCCAAGATTGCTGCATAGGCATTCCCGTCAGCGTCCAGGCTGCGCTCCGCGACGATCAATATGCCTCCTTTCAGAACGCTGTCGACGGGTGCAACGGCGATCGTTTCGAAGCCGCGATTCCCCCGCAGCGATCTCTTCGGAAAGGGAATGGGAAGGGCATCGATCGCACGCGATGTCGCGAAACCCGGATCGGGATAGGCATCGACCCGATGATCCTGCTCGAAGGAAACGAGGATCCGGTCGCCATGCAGCGTCAGGCCCTCGGCATCCATATACCCCTTGCCTTCGAAGCTGCGCCCCACGCGGTTC
>Ga0102593_1002877_pt1 | contig 12162 bp, 13 predicted proteins | sample AraplaCol_mMS_r2_2_FD_76862 | JGI IMG/M metagenome (GOLD analysis project Ga0102593, IMG submission 76862) | Arabidopsis root microbial communities from North Carolina, USA - plate scrape MF_Col_mMS_r2 (SPADES assembly) (version 2) | ecosystem: Host-associated > Plants > Roots > Endosphere...
TGCGCCGGGAAACGGCAGGCTTCCTTTCCGGCATCCGCCGCAGTGGCATTAGACGGATTGTGCTTGCCACAGGCGACCGTCACGCCGTCGCCGAGGCCGTTACTGAAGGGCTCGGGCTTGATGCCGTCCGCGCCGACCTGACGCCCGACCAGAAAGTTCTTCTGGTGCTGACCGAACGCAAGAACGGGCCGGTGATGATGGTGGGCGACGGCGTCAACGACGCTCCCGCATTGGCGGCCGCCGATATCGGCGTAGCAATGGGAGCACGGGGGGCGGCCGCCTCCGCCGAGGCTGCTAGCGTTGTTCTGCTGGTTGACGACCTCGGTCGGCTCGTTTCGGGGCTAGAAGTGGCTAAGCGATCACGCGGGATCGCGCTCGAAAGCGTCTTCGCGGGCATCGGTCTTTCCATGGCCGGAATGGTTGCCGCAGCCCTTGGCTACCTCGCGCCAGTCCAGGGCGCGCTCCTTCAGGAGGCAATCGATGTTGCGGTCATCCTGAACGCCTTGCGCGCGCTGCGAATAACACCAAGAAACGTGTCGGCAGTGGGCACACGGGTTAACCCTGTCGAGCTCCAATCCCAGGCAGAACGCTACGGTGCCTCTCAATGACTAGCCTCTCCCTAGCTGAGACGCATATGGTGTCTCGACGCCGATCTGCATCGGCGATGCACGCGGCAATACCTTTGAGGGACCGGAAGCCCGTCATTGAAAGCCTCAAATTGCAAGATGTCAGAAAGGTTTAGGCTGAGCGCCGAACGCGGTCTCGATCTGCCGCGAATATTACAACCAGAAACTTATTTTGAGACGACACGGCCACTAAGTCGGGTAGGCTGCTTCCATGGGTAGCTGGAATGAACTCGGAAGCGCGAGACTATGGACATCAAACCGACTGGCAAAGCATCGCCATGCTAACGATGCCATTGGCCATTGCCGTCGTTTCGTTTGGATGTCAGTTTTTCCTGTAGATATCTCATTATGGAAGGCTCCGCGCTTTTGCACCACAACGCTGCAGCGCAGTGACTTGCATCGTATTGGACGCCCCTAGACTGTCACAAGGAGAGCGTTGCCCGAGGCGGTTGCGTTCTATCCAGACAACCTCATTTTAAGCTCGACAAGCACAATCCGAGGAAATTCGCTGCACCCTCGCGCGACGAACTGGCGCGGCGCCCACTGCGCAGCGATTTGATGGCGAGTCCGAAAACTCCACCGCCATGTCGCGCTGGACAGCTTTGTAGATAATCGCTGCCCTCCCTGGGGTCCTCAAGCTTGCGCTGGGTCAAGGTGCGAAACAAGCGGGCCACCTGTTCCGAACGCGGCATCATTGGAAACAGCGAAAGCGACTCCAGATGTATTTGGCGACGTTTACTTCGAGCCATATTCACTTACCTAAAGGGCAGAATAGCCCGAGAATTTAAGGGAGCTGCCTGGGCAACCTCCTCGCAGCAGGCGATACCGGCAGCTGCCTTTTGACGGAGGAGAAAATGACCGATAGCCGCTCAGATCCGAAGGGACCCGATCTCGCCCTCGGAATAGCACTCGACAACCTTCCCGATGGAGGCAAGCTGGTTGGTCACAAAGACGGCGAGCCCGTGCTTCTCGTGCGTCGTAGAGCAGAGATATTTGCCGTTGCCGCCACCTGTTCGCACTATGGCGGACCGCTGGTCGACGGCCTGGTTGTCGACGACAGTGTTCGTTGCCCCTGGCATCATGCCTGCTTCGACCTGCGAACCGGAGAGGCCCTGCGCGCACCGGCCCTGTCGCCGCTCACGTGCTGGTCGGTCGAGCAGCGCGGCGATAGGATTTTCGTTGGCGAGAAACGCAAGAAATCGTCGCAAGCCTCGCGCGATAGCAATGCCGAGGTCTTGCCGGAAAGAATCGTCATCGTCGGCGGTGGCGCGGCGGCTTTTGCCGCAGCCGAAAGACTGCGGCGCGAACAATATCAGGGCGCCATCGTCATGATCAGCGACGACGAGGCGTTGCCGGTCGACCGCCCCGACCTCTCGAAGGACTATCTTGCGGGCAAGGCTCCCGAAGACTGGATCCCACTGCGCACGGAAGGCTTTTATGCCAAGAACGGCATCGAGGTACGCCTCGGAACGAAGGTTGCCGACATTGATGTCCGCGCCAGAGAGGTCGTGCTCGCCGATGGCGGCCGGGTCGCCTTCGACAAATTGCTGCTAGCGACCGGCGCGGAACCGGTGCGCCTCAGCATACCGGGTGCCGACCAGCCTCATGTCCACACACTGCGCTCGCTTGCCGACAGTCGCGCGATCATCGCGCAGAGCGGCGCGGCGCGCTGTCGTGCTGGGCGCCAGCTTCATCGGCCTCGAGGTCGCTGCCGCGCTTCGGACCCGCGGTGTCGAAGTGCATGTCGTGGCGCCTGAGGAACGGCCGATGGAACGGGTGCTAGGTCCCCAGATGGGCGACTTCATCCGCGCCCTGCATGATGAACATGGTGTCGTCTTCCATTTGAAAGATACCGCTGCGAGCATCGGCGCCAGCGAGGTTTTGCTGACGAGCGGCAGCACGCTGACTGCCGACCTGGTCGTTGCCGGCATCGGCGTGCGCCCGCGGGTCGATCTCGCCGAAAGAGCGGGGCTTACCATCGATCGGGGTGTCCTGGTCGATGCCTATCTGGAGACCAGCGCGCCGGGGATATATGCGGCCGGCGATATCGCGCGGTGGCCCGACCCCCACAGCGGCGAGAACATCAGAGTTGAGCATTGGGTCGTGGCCGAGCGGCAGGGTGCTACCGCTGCGCTGAACATGCTCGGACGCCGGAAGGAGTTCACGGATGTGCCGTTTTTCTGGAGCCAGCATTACGACATCCCGATCAATTATGTCGGACACGCCGAGAGATGGGACGCGATCGAGATCGAGGGCGACATTGCTGCGAAGGACTGCCTCCTGCGCTTCACGCACGGCGGACGCGTTCTGGCGGTTGTCACGATCTTCCGCGATGCGGAAAGCCTCGAGGCAGAACTGGCGATGGAACACAACAAGGCATAACGCGCGTAATTGTTCTATGCCAACCCGGATCTCTCCTGTCGCAAAATAGCGCCGTGGAGTTGATCCATAAAGCAGCACCGTGTGGGCTGCCGACGTGGGCGTCACGCGCGCCGCTGTAATGGCTGCCAACGGCTTCACATGTTGATCCAGGCGCCCGACCTGCAGTGCAAGATGGGGCTTTTCCGTCCCGCGACAGCGAGGTGCCCTGAGTTGACAAATGGCTGACTGCCCATAATCTGCGCGTACGCCTTTTAGTTCGCCGTTTTTTTCGTGGTGAGGTTCATGCCCATGGCAAAGTGCATGAGACGATTTCTGCTGGCGAATGTTGCCCTGTGGCTTTCCGCGATCGCGGCCGGCGCTGCGACGCTCGATACGGTCACCCAGCGCGGCAGTGTGCGTATCGGCTACATTACCGACGAGGCGCCCTTTTCCTCCGTCAAATCGGGCGCCGATCCGACGGGATATGCCATCGACCTGTGTGGCAAGATCGCCGACGAAATAGAGTATCGGGTTCCGCAACTGAAGCGCGAATACGTTGAAATGACGCTCGCCAACGGCTTCGATGCAGTGAAAAACGGACAGATCGACCTGCTTTGCGGCGCGATCACAGTCAATTTGAAGAGGCGAGAAATCGTTGACTTCTCACAGCCAATCTTTCTGACGGGGGCGACCGCGCTGCTCCGCAAAGATTCGCCTAACTATCTGCAGACTCTTTTTCTCGAGAAGCCCGCTGTTCGCCCGGTCAGCCAGCGTGTCCCCTCCACACGCGTAATCGGGGTGCGGGCAAGCACAACAACTGGAACGACCCTGCGCGAGGCGTTGGCCATCCAAGCCTCGAAGACGAAGCTTTCCGATTTCGAAACGCACGAGGACGGGCTTAAGGCGCTGGAGGATCACAAGATCGACGCCTATATCGCCGATCAGGTGCTACTCATCAGCCTGGCCAAGAGGGCACGCGATTCATCGTCGCTCGAGATCGGTGATCGGCTCTTTACGCATGAACCCTATGCAATAGCGCTGCGTCGCGACGACGCCGACTTCCGCCTGCTGGCCGACCGTGCGTTGACGGCATTCTATCTGTCGGACGATTTTCTGCCGCTGCTGGAAGGCTATTTCGGATCCGAGGCGCCGATGCTGCACACGCAAATCATCATGGAGCATGTTCCCGATTGATTTTAATCACCTCAATCAAGGGATTACACAAGCAGCTGCACCGCCTTGCGGAACGACCGACCGCAAAGGGGTATCCTGATGGCTAATGCCCGCCGCGCCCGAGAAGATGGGCAGCCAACCGCCAGGTGTGATGCGCGATTCGCTCGAGTCGTCGAGCGGCGTCGATCCGCGCGAAGGCACTTGCAGCTACCAGCTCTCCCAGTGCAACCGAGGCAAGAGTTGTCGCGCGATGGTCCTGCTTCAGCGCGCTGAGTTCTTTTGCCGCCCGTTCGGCGTCCGAAAGCGTCGCGGCGACCTCGGGTGACACGCTCCAACCGATAGCCGCGGCCTGCGCGCTGAGGGCGGTTTCAGAAGTGATCGAGCGACCAATCGCTTCGGCCGCGATCGTCACACGTGCGCATAGCTCGGTCGCGCGGCGTTCGAGAACGGCTTCGACCGGCCGGCCGGGGAGTTCCCCCTCCTCCAGGACGTCCGCAAGGCGCGAAGCGTGATCGAGCGCGTGCAGCATGCTCGTCATGCGCAACCGCTCATCCTCAGTCTCGGGCGGCTCCTTCAATTCGGAGAGAAAATCCCGTATCTCCGACAGCACAATGCCGGTCGAAACGCCTCCGGTCGCAAGCCTCGTCGGGCCTGAGAGCGCAGCAGAAACCGAGGCAGTGTTCATCGCGAGGACGTCCGCCAGGACGCGCCTGACCGTCTCGATCGCGATGACCGGACTGGCAAGGGCGCTTGGATCAAGCGCGCGCTGAACGGCTGTCTGCCTCGACGGCAACATACGCTCGACAACGCGGGTAAACCATTGCGTCACCGGAAGCAGCACCGCAACCCCTACGACGTTATAGGCCGTGTGATAGGCAGCAAGCTGCGTCATCCCGTCGACCGACGCGGAAAAGCGTTTCATCAGTACAGTCGTGAACGGAAAGGCGATGATCGCGATAAGCGCCGCGATCATCTTGAACAGCACATAGGCCAGGGCGAGGCGCTTGGCCGTCGTGCTGGCGCCGATCGCGGCTAAGGCGGAACTCGTCGCCGTCCCGATATTCTGGCCGATGATCAGTGCTGCGCCTTGCTCCAGGCTCACTGCCCCGGCGTAGAAGGCGGAAATGGTCACGGCGATCGCCGCCGTCGAGGACTGCATGACCGCCGTCATCGCCAAGCCAACGCCGATCAGCATCATGAGGCCAGACAAACCCGCACCCCAGCTAACTCCCGGAGAACCAAGCACCGAGGGCAGATCGGACGGATGCAGCGTCTCCGCCAGCCCCCCCATGCCCTGCTGCAGCGTCGTCAGCCCGTAAAGAATGAGCGCGAAACCCGCAAGCGCACTGCCCCCCGCCGCGATCCTCCCGCCGCTCAGTAGCTTGGCCAGCGCTCCGATGAATATCATCGGCAGCGCGTAGGCTGAGAGCGAGACTCTCACGCCGATCAGCGCAACCAGCCATCCCGTTCCCGTTGTGCCGACATTGGCGCCGAAAACGAGCCCAAGCCCCTGCGGGAAGGTCAAGAGCCCGGCGTTGACGAGACCGATCGTCGTCATCGTCACCGCGCTCGACGACTGGACGAGCAAGGTGACGACAGCGCCCCAGAAAGCGCCGGAGAGCGGCGTGGCGACTGCCGCGCCCAAGGCGGTCCGTAACGCCGATCCCGCCAATGCCTTGAGGCCGTCGGTCATGACGGTCATGCCGAGGAGAAAGAGCCCAATTCCACCGAGAATGGCAACCGCTGTCGACATCGGCGTTTGGCTCCCTTCGCTTCGCTCTTTATCTCTTCAAGCTAATAGGACCAACCTCGCCGTGCAAGCGGGCTTGGAATGCCCTTCCTTTGGGTGAGTGAGCACACGGGAAAGCCAACGCGCGGCCTTCGATTCGGTGCTTATCTTTTCCGGATCTGATCCGCGGCGGCCGGCCTCCCCCTTGCCTCTCCTTGCCGTAAGAGGATGCTTCTCCGCCAGTTGTTGCGACTCAGCGGCTTGCAAAAAACCTGTTGGCGGGCCGAGATAGGCCAAGGTGTTCACGTAGCGTCGCACCCTCGTAATCCCTCCTGAAAATGCCTCGTCGCTGCAGCTCGGGTACAAGCCGATCAACGACATCGTCGAGACCTTGGGGAAGGTAGGGGAAGACGATGTTGAAACCGTCGCTGCCGCGTGCCGTCAGCCATTGCGCCATCTCATCGGCGATCGTTTCCGGCGTTCCTACGAACGCAAGGCCCGCGTAGCCCCCATAGCGCTGCGCGAGCTGCCGAACGGTCAACTGCTCTTCCTGGGTGAACTTCAGCACTTGCGCGCGGCCGGTCTTGCTGGCGTTCGTCTCGGGTATCTCAGGCAGCGGCCCGTCCGGATCGAAGCCGGAAGCATCATGACCAAGGGCGATCGAGAGCGAAGCGACGGCGCTGTCATAGTGAACGAGGCTGTCGAGCAGCGCCCGTTTCGCGCGCGCCTCCTCAATGCTGTCGCCAATGACGATGAAGGCGGCCGGCAGGATCTTGAGGCTATCAGGATCGCGGCCGACGGCGGCCATCCGCCCCTTGATATCGGCATAGAGTGATTGCGCCGCCGGGAGATCGCGCGGCGAGCAGAAGACGACTTCGGCTGTCTCGGCGGCAAGCTGGCGGCCCGGCTCTGACTGCCCCGCCTGCACGATCACCGGCCATCCCTGAGGCGGGCGGGCAATATTGAGCGGACCGCGCACGCTGAGCTCCTCGCCCTTGTGATTGAGGACATGCATTTTGGTCGGGTCGAAAAACTGGCCACTTTCCACGTCGCGCGTAAATGCGTCGTCGGCGAAACTGTCCCAGAGGCCGGTGACGACGTCGTAAAACTCGCGGGCGTGGCGATACCGTTCGCCGTGTTCGACATGTTCATCGAGGCCAAAATTCAGCGCGGCGTCGGGATTAGCCGTCGTCACAATGTTCCAGCCCGCGCGCCCGGCGCTGATATGGTCAAGCGAGGCGAAGCGGCGCGCAACGTGATAGGGCTCGTCGAAGGTCGTCGAGGCTGTCGCAACGAGCCCGATCCGATCGGTGACGGCGGCAAGCGCCGACAGCAGTGTGAACGGCTCGAAGGAGGTTACCGTCTGGCTCCTCTTCAGTGCCTCCACAGGCATGTTGAGCACGGCCAGATGATCAGCCATGAAGAAGGCATCGAACTTCGCCGCCTCCAGCCTTTGCGCAAACTCCTTTAAGTGCTTGAAGTTGAAGTTCGCGTCCGGGTAGGCGCCGGGATAGCGCCAGGCTCCGGTATGCAGACTGACGGGGCGCATGAAGGCGCCGAGATGCAATTGTCGCTCGTGTGCCATCAAGTCGTCCCGCCTTATGCCTGCCCGTGCCCGCCGGCTACGCCTGCGGCTGCTTGGTCTTGCGCAGGTACGGCAGCACCGTGTCAAACGATCCGAAGCGCGTTACCGCGTCCTCGTTGGAGACGGCAGCCGTGATGATGACGTCATCGCCCTGCTGCCAGTTCGCCGGCGTCGCGACCTGATGCTTTGCCGTCAACTGAATGGAGTCGATCGCGCGGAGGATCTCGTTGAAGTTTCTCCCCGTCGTCATCGGGTAGGTGAGGATCAGCTTGATTTTCTTGTCCGGGCCGATGATGAAGACGGAACGAACGGTTGCGTTGTCAGCTGGCGTGCGGCCTTCCGACGTTTCTCCGGCTCCAGCCGGCAGCATGTCGTAGAGCTTGGCAACCTTCAGGTCCTTGTCGCCGATCAATGGATAGTCGACATCGAAGCCGGTCGCCGTCTTGATATCGCTCTTCCACTTGCTGTGGCTTTCCACCGGATCGACAGAGATGCCGATGATCTTGGCGCCGCGGCTGCGGAATTCGGGCTCCAGCCCTGCCATCGCCCCAAGCTCGGTCGTGCAAACCGGCGTGAAGTTCTTCGGATGCGAGAAGAGCACCGCCCAGCCGTCACCAATCCAGTCGTGGAACTGAATGGGACCCTGCGTGGTGTCGGCGGTGAAATCAGGGGCAATATCGTTGATGCGGAGGCTCATGAGTCGTGACCTTGTTGGAAATGGCGCTGGTGTTCAATGACCGGCGATTCTGTAGTCGTTTTCTGGCGCTGTTCAAGCACTTGTGCCACGATGCCGGTGATTAATGGCCGCAAAGTTCGCGTGCCGACCAGTTGGCATCGTCGATGACATCGACTACCACGCGGACGAGGCCTCTTTACCAAGAGACGGCTTTTTCGGCGGTATCTTATCAAGATGCCGCGTTCTGGCTTTCAGGGTTTCAAAGGCACGGTAGCCCCCCGGCCACCGGCCATAGCCGCTGGCGACATTGACGTGCCCGGCCAGACCGGCATTGCGAAGCTCGCTGCCCCAGAGACGGGCAAACAGTGTCAGGCGATCGAGCGACATATAGTGATCGTTCAGACTGCCGACGACGATACTCGGAAACGGCAGCTCGGCCGTCGGCATCGTACCAAACGCAATCTGCCCGGGATGCAGCTTCTCGGTCACCAGCAGGTCGCACGGCGCCACCAGCAGCGCTCCCCTCACCCGCGCCGCAGAAGGCCGCCCGGCAAGGCTTGCCGCAAGCAGACATCCAAGACTGTGAGCAACGATATATGCTTCACCGGCATCTTCGAGCACGGCCTCGAGCCTCACCCGCCAGACGCTGAGGTGCGGATGATCCCAATTGTCCTGCTGGACGAGGCGACTTTCGGGATGATCCCGCAGCCATGCGGTTTGCCAGTGCGCATCTTCTGATCCGAAGAGCCCGGGAAGAATTAGTACTGGCGCCATCATCAATCCTTATCCGCATCGTGTGAAGGAGTATCTGTTCCTAGAGAACGCCGAGGGTGATTGCGAAGAGGAACCCGAAGGCGAACACCGTCGCCGCGGAAGCGGCCACATCCGCCGCGGCATCGGCACGCCGGCTACGCGGAGCAATATGGCGAGCATCGAAAACGGCCATGACGATCCCTCAGTACCAAGGCGCCGGAGACGAGCTCCAATAGTAGATTTCATAGTCGCGTGCCGTCAGTTCGCCGTCGCCATGCGGCTCGCACCGTGGCGCGGCTGCCGGTTGGGAAGGACCGATGAGGACCATCGACCGGAACCAAAGAAGAAGAGACTGCATCATCGTTTTCTCCTTGCCGCACCTCAGATCAGCTGGTTGCGCCTCGCATTCGAAAGCAGGTCCGCGGCGCTGGCGACGGGGCCGAACAGCATCAGCAGTCGATTTTGCTCGCGCATCGTCAGCCGATAGCGACGCGCAAAGTCGAAGACGCTCCAAAGCTCGCTCCCCATCGCCCGTTTCTCCGCACTGTCCATGCCACCATTCCTCCAAATCTCATTCGGCCGCCTGAAGCGAGGTCCTTGCCGACGGGACGAAAGAGAAGGCTGCCAGTTCGTCGACGACAGAACCGATACGGCCAGACAGCGCCTCCGAAGCGATTTTGTAGTCGACGAAATCGCGGTCAGCGGCATAGACGGCCGTCGGCAACGTGTGGGCCATGAAGAATCCGAACAGCGGCCGCAGCTGATGCTCGACAATCAGGGCATGGCGGTCTCCGCCTCCGGTGGCAGAAATGATGATGGGCTTCGAGCGCAGTTCGCTCGGCTCGATTAGATCGATCAAGTGCTTGAACAGGCCGGGATACGAGCCCTTGTAGGTCGGCGAGCCGATGACCAGGACATCCGCCTTGACGATATCATCAAGAACCTGGCTGGCCTGTTCATCCAGGTCGCGACGCCAGAGCGCAGTGCCCAGCGACGGACCGACGTCCTTCAGATCGTAGATCTTGCTTGAAAAGCCGTAGTTTTCAGCAGCAAGCCCCGCAATATGCTCGACCAGGGCATAGGTCTTGGACGGACGGTTAAAGCTACCGGCAATACCCACCAATCGCAGCGACATAGATCTCTCTCCTTTGTTGTTAGACCGAATATTGTCTATAAATTTTATGAACAAAAGAAATGACGTTCCGTTATCTAGGAGAACCGTGAAATTCGATGCCCTCGGGCGCGCCGTCACGCAGCGGCTTCTGCAACTCTCCTAAGCTGTTGAACAGCAAACCTACGAGGCGGCAGAGAGCGACGGCCAGACCGTGTAATCGCGTGCGCCTGCTACGGCCCGGCCGTTCAAAAGTTCCAAGGCGTGCCGCAAGCTTTCTGTCTCGGCATACGCGTTTTTCTTGGAACCTTTGGCCGCGCCGCTCGTTGTGTGATTGCAGCGTTTGAAATCCGCGCTGCCGGACCAGCATCGCCTATGTAGGTTCGTCAAAAAGGCCCGGTGGTTTCTATCCCGCCGGGCTTTTCTTGGTCCCTTCCCCCGCTTTTTCTCCTTCGATTGTCGTTCGTTTTGAACAACTTGCGGTCTCGAGCATTAACTATCGTCAGCAACCAGGAAACAACCCAATGACGATCACCGCCAAAGTTGCCGCCGCCCTATGCATGCTCATGGCACTGAGTTCTTGCGCAAACACGATCAAGGGCATTGGGCGCGATACGGCCAATACCGTCAATGCGACCCAGAACGCCGGCAATCGTGTAGCGAATGCTGCGTCCCGCTAATCTCGTTGATGGCTTCGCCGCCAACAACCGGGCCCTGCATGCTTCCGGTCTGAAACCGCCGAGACGCGTTTTTTGGTGGACAGCCTGAGCGCGTTCGAAAGGAGCGTTTCAATCTCTTCGCGTTAATCGACGGAAATAGCCGGCGGGCCTTGAAATCGCATCGATCGAAGCAAAGATTCGTCTGGATGCGATGGAGGCCTAGCCATGTCGAACTATAAAGAGGAAAGGCGGTTTCGGTGTCAGGACGACAGAGGGAAAACCTATGTCGTCATTCAGCAGATCAGGATTTCTGGCCAAAACGCGCCTTCGCCCAAGACCGACTATATGACCGAGGAAGGCGAGATCGTGAATCGACTCGATGAAGATCATTTTCTGCTCCTGCTCGATGGGCAGGTACTGCACATTCCCCATATCTCGGATACGGATCACTGAGCGGTGACGGCACGACAGAAATGGCGCGCCGCTGACTCCAGGTGCTTTCGCTGCGTCTGCCGCCGACCAAACTCAACCGAATCATGATTCGGCGCGATCATCCGCATGACTGGGACATGAACGCCGGTTTCAGTGCGCATTCATTCGCCACATCTAATCTGCCCAACCATCAGCGCTCCGAAGGCGTTGCGTTGACAGATACAGATGGAGACCGATCATGAGAAAGCTAGTTGTTGCAGCCGCCGGACTAGCGACGCTGCTCGTAGCCTCACCGGCTTTCGCGGACGGCGTATACTTCGAGTTCGGCTCCGGCCCACGCTATTATGACGATCCGCCTCCGCCGCGCTACTATAGGCACGGCCCGCGCTATGCGTACGACGATGATGGCGATGATTATTATCGCCCGCGTTATGCGCGACAGGTGTGCTGGGACCAGCCCTACCAGAAAAAGAGCCATCACCACTACATCACCAAATACAGGACAGTCTGCCGCGATCGCTAACATGCAGTGCGGAAGGCAATGATGGTGCGCCCGGCGGCGCACGATCACCGGTTCCGCATCCTGCGTCCTCCCTTCCTTTTTCAACGAAAGCGCAAAAAGGTGATTGGCCCGGATGGTTAGGTTGCGATAGGACTTCGCGCATCATTGCCTGCCGCCGGAGTGCCTAAGTGTCGATTGCCGATATTTCCTTGTTGAGCGCCCTTTTTGCCGGCGCGCTGTCGTTCCTGTCGCCCTGCGTCCTGCCTCTCGTTCCCCCCTATCTCTGCTATATGGCCGGCATTTCCGTCGAGCAGTTTCGCGGTGGCAGCGCCGTTGCCGTTGCCCCGGACGCGCGGCGGGGCGTGCTGTTTTCGGCGCTTTTCTTCACACTCGGCTTCGCGACCGTTTTTGTGGCGCTCGGCGCTGGTGCATCCAGCATCGGCATGGCGCTTCGCCAGCATCTCGATCTCCTGGCAAAGATCGGCGGCCTGATCATCATCGTCATGGGTTTGAATTTCCTCGGAGTCTTCCGGATTGGAATTCTGGCCCGCGAGG
>Ga0102593_1002881_pt1 | contig 12142 bp, 10 predicted proteins | sample AraplaCol_mMS_r2_2_FD_76862 | JGI IMG/M metagenome (GOLD analysis project Ga0102593, IMG submission 76862) | Arabidopsis root microbial communities from North Carolina, USA - plate scrape MF_Col_mMS_r2 (SPADES assembly) (version 2) | ecosystem: Host-associated > Plants > Roots > Endosphere...
GCCGACCAGCACGATCAACCCGATCTGCGTGAAGACGTTGTTGTCCCCGTGGCTCAGCCACACGCCGGTCATCGCCGCCAAGAGGCCCATCGGCACGATCAGGATGATCGCCACCGGCAGCGACAGGCTCTCGTACTGCGCGGCCAGCACCAGGAACACCAGCAGGATGGCCAGCGGGAACACCCACACGCCCGAATTGCCGGCCAGGATCTCCTGGTAGGTCAGCTCGGTCCACTCGTAGCTGATGCCCGGGGGCAGCGTCTCCGCCGCGATGCGCGCGACCGCGTCCTGCGCCTGGCCGGTCGAGTAGCCCGGCGCCGCGCCGCCGTTGATGTCGGCCGACAGGAAGCCGTTGTAGCGCATCGCGCGTTCCGGACCGAAGCTCGGCTCGACCTTCATCAGCGCCGACAGCGGCACCATCTCGCCCGAGGCCGAACGCACCTTCAGCAGACCGACGTCCTCGGCACGGGCGCGGTAGGCGGCGTCCGCCTGCACACGGACCGTGTAGGTGCGGCCGAACTTGTTGAAGTCGTTGACGTACAGCGAGCCCAGGTAGATCTGCATCGTGTCGAACACGTCCGTCACCGCCACGCCCAGCTGGCGCGCCTTGGTGCGGTCCAGGTTCGCGTACAGCTGCGGCACGTTGACCTGGTAGCTGCTGAACAGACCCGCCAGTTCCGGCGCCTTCTGCGCCTTGGCCATGAAGGCCTTGACCGCCTGGTCGAGCGCCTCGTAGCCGAGGCCGCCGCGGTCTTCCAGCTGGAACTTGAAGCCGCCGGTCGTGCCCAGGCCCTGCACCGGCGGGGGCGGGAACATCACGACGAAGGCGTCCTGGAGCTGACCGAAGTCGGCGTTCATCTTGGCAGCGATCTCGCCGGCGGACAGGCCCTTGCCGGTGCGCTCGTCGAAGGACTTCAAGGACGCGAAGACGATGCCCGAGTTCGAGCTGTTGGTGAAGCCGTTGATCGACAGGCCGGGGAACGAGATGGCGTGCTCGACGCCGGGGGTCTTCATCGCGATCTCGCTCATGCGGCGGATCACGTCTTCCGTGCGGTCCAGCGTGGCGCCATCCGGCAGCTGCGCGAAGCCGATCAGGTACTGCTTGTCCTGCCCCGGCACGAAGCCGCTCGGCACCGCCTTGAACAGACCCACGGTCAGGCCCAGCAGGCCGGCGTAGATGAGCAGCATGATCACCTTGCGGGAGATCGCCTTCGTCACGCCGCCGCTGTAGGCCTTGGCGCCGCGGTTGAACAGCTTGTTGAAACCGCCGAAGAAGCGGCCCAGCACCTTGTCCATCCCGCGGGTCAGCCAGTCCTTGGGCGCGTCGTGGCCCTTGAGCAGCATCGCGGCCAGCGCGGGCGACAGCGTCAGCGAGTTGACCGCCGAGATCACCGTCGACATCGCGATCGTCAGCGCGAACTGCTTGTAGAACTGACCCGTCAGGCCGGTGATGAAGGCCAGCGGCACGAACACGGCCACCAGCACCAGCGCGATCGCGATGATCGGACCCGACACCTCGCGCATCGCGCGGTAGGTCGCCTCTCGCGGACTCAGGCCCGACTCGATGTTGCGCTCGACGTTCTCCACGACCACGATCGCGTCGTCCACCACGATGCCGATGGCCAGCACGAGGCCGAACAGCGACAGCGCGTTGATCGAGAAACCGAACAGGTGCATCACCGCGAAGGTGCCGATGATCGAGATCGGCACGGCCAGCAGCGGGATGATGGACGCGCGCCAGGTCTGCAGGAACAGGATCACCACCAGCACGACCAGCGCCACCGCTTCGAGCAGCGTGTGGATCACCGACTCGATGGACGCCCGCACGAACTGCGTCGGGTCATAGACGATCGAATAGTCGACACCTTCGGGCATCGCCTTCTTGAGCTCGGCCATCGTGGCGCGCACGTTGTTGGAGATCTCGATCGCGTTGGAGCCCGGCGCCTGGAAGATCGGGATCGCCACCGCGGACTTGTTGTCCAGCAGCGAGCGCAGCGCGTATTCGGCGGCGCCCAGCTCGATGCGGCCCAGGTCGCGCAGACGCGTCACCTGGCCGTTGGCACCGGACTTGACGATGATGTCGCCGAACTCCTGCTCGTTGTTCAGACGGCCTTGCGCGTTGATCGGCAGTTGCAGGTCGATGCCCTGCAGGCCGGGCGAGGCGCCCACGACGCCGGCGGCGGCCTGGACGTTCTGCTCACGGATCGCCTGGACCACGTCGCTGGCCGACAGGCCGTGTTCAGCGACCTTCTGCGGGTCCAGCCAGACGCGCATCGAGTAGTCACCCGAGCCGAACAGCTGCACCTGGCCCACGCCCTGGATGCGCGCGAGGCGGTCCTTGACGTTGAGCACCGCGTAGTTGCGCAGGTAGGTCATGTCGTAGCGGTCGTTGGGCGAGAGCAGGTGCACGACCATGGTCAGGTCGGGGCTGCTCTTGACCGTCGTCAGGCCCAGGCGGCGGACTTCCTCGGGCAGGCGCGGCTCGGCCTGCGAGACGCGGTTCTGCACCAGCTGCTGGGCCTTGTCCGGGTCGGTGCCCAGCTTGAAGGTGACCGTCAGCGTCATGAGGCCGTCGGTGGTGGCCTGGCTGCCCATGTAGAGCATGCCTTCCACGCCGTTGATCGATTCCTCGAGCGGCGTGGCCACGGCTTCGGCGATGACCTTGGGGTTCGCGCCGGGGTACTGCGCGCGGACCACCACCTGGGGCGGCACGACCTCGGGGTATTCCGAGATCGGCAGCACCCGCACCGCGAGCAGGCCCGCGACGAAGATCAGCACCGACAGCACGCCCGCGAAGATCGGGCGGTCGATGAAGAATTTGGAGAGATTCATGTCAGTCTTTCAGATCGACTGTGAGCGGCGAGGGGCGGGACGGTCCGATCAGGACTTGTCCGCCTTCCCCTCGCCTTCCTTGGCTTGCACGTCCTTGGCCGCGCCGGACCTGGCCTGCATCTCGGCCTTGGCGTTCATCGGCACGACGGTGGGCGCCACCAGCGCGCCCGGGCGCACCCGCTGCAGGCCGTTGACGACGACGCGCTCGTTGGCCTTCAGGCCGCTGGTCACGACGCGCAGGCCGTCGACGTTGGCGCCGAGCTGCACCTCGCGGTAGCTCAGCGTGTTGTCCGCGCCGACCACCATCACGAACCGCTTGCTCTGGTCGGTGCCGACCGCGCGCTCGTTGACCAGCACCGCCGCCTGCGTCTTGGACTGGCCCAGGCGGATGCGGGCGAACTGGCCCGGGATCAGCGCGCCGTCCTTGTTGTCCAGCACCGCGCGCACGCGCACCGTGCCGCTCCTGGCATCGACCTGGTTGTCGATCAGCTGCAGCTTGCCGTTGAACGGCGTGTCGGCGGTCGCGGCGGTGCCGATCTGCACCGGGATGCTCGAGAGGTCGCCCGCGGCGCCCGCCCCGCCCTTGGCGTTGCCATGCAGCTCGTTCAGCGCGCGGGCGACGGTGCGCTCGTCGGCGTCGAAGCTGGCGTAGATCGGGCTGACCGAGACCAGCGTCGTCAGCACCGGAGCGCCGGGGCCGGCGGCCACCAGGTTGCCCTGCGTGACTTCCAGCTTGCCGACGCGGCCGGCGACCGGCGCGCGCACCTGCGTGTAGCCCAGGTTCAGCTTGGCCGACTGCAGCGCCGCCTGCGCCGCGCGCAGGTTGGCGTTGGCCTCGTTGAAGGCGTTGCTGCGCTCGTCGAGCTCGCGCTGAGCGATGGCGCGCTCGCTCCACAGGCGCGTGGAGCGCTCCAGCTCGCTCTTCGTGTAGCTGACGCGGGCCTGCGCGGCCAGCACCTGCGCCTCGGCGCGATCGACTTCGGCCTGATAGGGCGCGGGGTCGATGGTGATCAGCAGCTCGCCGGCCTTGACCAGCGCGCCTTCGCGGAAGTGCACCGACTGCACCGCGCCGGAGACGCGGGCCCGCACGTCGACGCGCTCGACGGCCTCCAGGCGGCCCGAGAACTCGTCCCACGCGGCCACGTCCTGGCTGGCGACGGTGGCGACGGAGACGGGGATCGCCTGCGGCGCCCCCGACGGTTGGTTCGCGACCGCCTGCTGGCTGTGCAGGCCGACGACGACGGCGCCGACGACCGCGGCGACGGCGGTGAGCGAGGTGGCAAAGATCTTCTTGTTCATGGTGGTGCTCCGGTGACGGGGATAGACGTTGGGAGTTCTTGGAAAGTGCGTGGTGGTACGGGGAAAGTCAGACGGTCTCAACCGGGTTGAAGACGGCGGGGGCCCGCCGGGGGAATCAGGGACAGGAAGTCGGCGAGCTTCTGGCGCAGCGCGCTGGCCCAAGGCAGCTGCGGCGCGGTCAGCGCGGGCCGCTTCATGAGGCTGCAGGGCCAGCCGCTGGGACCGGCGATCAGCGCCTGCTGCACGTCGACGCCGGCGCGCTTCATCGCGCGGGCGTAGGCCAGCGCCTCGTCGCGCATCGGGTCGTCCTCGCTGCTCACGACCAGCGCCGGCACCAGGCCCGCGAGGCGGCTGGTGTTGGCGGGCGCGGCATAGGGGTGGTCGCCGTCCTCGCATTCGCCGAGGTAGGCGCGCCAGCCGTGCATCCAGCGGCATTCGCCGTATCCGGCCTCGGCTTGGCGCAACGACGCCGTGGCCAGGCACGGGTTGAGCATCGGCCCGATCAGGATCTGGCCGGCGAGCTTGCGATGGCCCTGATCGCGCGCCATCAGCGCGAGCGCGGCGGCGAGGTTGCCGCCGGCTTCCTCGCCCGCGACCAGCAGCGGCGCGCCCTTGCCCGAGAGCTTGGCGCGGGCCTTGTGCAGGCCGGCGAGCAGCGCGTCCAGCGTCTTGAGCGCGGTGGGGAAGACCTGGCCGGCGCCGGTGGGGTAGTCGACGTCGACGACCACGGCGCCCGCGTCGGCGAGCAGGCGGGAGACGAGCTCGCCGCTGTCCAGATCGCCGCCGGTGAAGGCACCGCCGTGCAGGTGCATGACGACGGGGGCGTCCTTGCGGCGCGCGGCACCCTTGTAGACGCGCACCGGCACGACGCCGTCGCCGGCGGGCAGGAGGTCGTCGTGGCAGGAGGTGAGCGGCAGCGCATCCATGGCAGGCGCAAAGGCCTGCTCCCTGTGGGGGCAGACCGGTTCATGTTGCAATGCAGCGAAATTTAGAGATCGGACGCCGTCCGATAAACAGGTCCCGGCGCGAATCAGCGTTTCATCGACGAAACAATCGATCGGGCAGGATGGCGGCCTCACGCGCGCACGAGACGCGCCGATCCGGCAGCGCCGTCAACGAGACCGGCGCATCCGCAGTCGCGGCCCATGGGCTGCAGTCAGGGGTTTCAAGATGGACAAGCTCAATGCCATGCAGGCTTTCGCGCGGGTCGTGGAAGCAGGCACCTTCACGCGGGCGGCGGAATCGCTGGACCTGCCCAAGACCGCGGTGACGCGGCTGATCCAGTCGCTGGAGGACCATCTCAAGGTCAAGCTGCTGAACCGCACGACGCGGCGCGTCAGCGTGACGCCCGATGGCGCCGCTTATTACGAGCGGGTGACGCGGCTGCTGTCGGACATCGAGGAGCTCGAGGGCTCCGTGTCGCATGCGCGCGCGGCGCCGAAGGGGCGGATCCGCGTCGACGTCGCGTCGAGCGTGGCGCGGCTTCTGCTGATTCCGGCGCTTCCGGAGTTTTATGCAAGACATCCGGACATCCAGATCGACCTGGGCGTGTCGGACCGGCCGGTGGACCTGATCGGCGACAACGTCGACTGCGTCGTGCGCGGCGGCGAGATCACGGACCAGTCGCTGGTGGCGCGCCGCATCGGCGACTGGGGCTACGGCTGCTGTGCCTCGCCGGAGTACATCCAGCGCCACGGCATGCCGCAGCATCCGCTGGACCTGGAGTCGGACCAGCATCACGTGGTGAGCTATTTCTCGACCCGCACCGGCAAGCGCTTCCCGTTCGACTACAGCAAGAACGGCCAGCGCTACGAGATCTACGGCCACTACAAGGTCTCGGTGAACGACGGCAACGCGTACATGACGGCGGGCCTGACCGGGCTGGGCGTGATCCAGGCGCCCTATTTCATGATCAAGCCGCACATCGACGCTGGCGAGCTGGTGCCCTTCCTGTGCGACTGGGAGTCGGACCCGCTGCCGCTGTACGTCGTGTATCCGCCGAACCGGCACCTGAGCACCAAGCTGCGGGTGTTCGTCGACTGGGTGGCGGAGCTGTTCGATCGCCACGGCCAATGGCAGAAGCAACTGGTGGCCAGCTGCGAGGCCAAGCGCGCCGAGACCGACCAGGCCTACCTCCCGCTGGAGGCGAACGCGGCCAAGCAGGCGGTGCTGAGCGCGGCGTGAGCCGGCGCCTGTCCACTCACGCTCAGTCCACGCGCAGCGCGGCACCGCGCTCCTGGAGCAATTGCGTGAGCAGTCCTCGATGGCAGCGCGCCGGGTTCTCGCAATAGCAGCCCATCGACAGATTGGCCGTGTGCGACAGCGCCGCGAGCGCGTCCAGCACCTGCGACGGCGCCGGCTCGCTCATCTCCTTGCGGTACGCACGCGCGAAGGCGGCCCAGGGCCGCTCATCCTCCAGGTCCTGCGCGGCCTTGGCCTGGGCCATCAGGTCCGGGCTCGGCGACAGCAGCGGCAACCAGCTGTCGTAGTAGTCGAGGCGGCCGTAGTCCTCCTTGCGGACGCCGCGCGGCGGACGGCGGACGGTGCCGAGGCGGGGGCCCTCGCCGGGCAGGCGCGGCGTGACGCCGAGTCGGACGATGCGGATGCTCATCCGGCGATGATCGCCGTCCTTCGCGGCGCGGCCAAGCGCGGCCGGCCCCGGTGTTTCCCGAATCAGACCGGCGTGCGCAGTCGCGGCACGCTGAGCCGCACCCGCAGGCCCTCGCCCGACGTGGCGTCCAGCAGCTCCAGCCGGCCGCCGTGCCGCTGCGCGATATCCAGCGCGATCGCCAGCCCCAGGCCGCTGCCCGTGCCCTTGGACTCGCTGCCGCGCTCGAAGCGGCGCAGCGCGCGCTCGCGCTCGTGCGCCGGGATGCCGGGGCCGTTGTCCTCGACCTCCATCCGCGACCAGTCGCCATCACAGCCCGTGCGCACCGTGATGCGCGGGCCGTGGCCGCCGTAGTTCAGGCTGTTGTGCAGCACGTTGGTCAGCAGCTCCCGCAGCAGGAAGCTCTGCCCCATCGCCGGCGCGCTCTCGAGCTCGAACTCCAGGTCCGCCCCGGCTTGCAGCGCGCGCGGCACCCAGTCCTCGGCCACCTGCGCCGCGATGTCGCGCAGGTCCAGCGGCTGTTCCCGCCCGCCGGGCTCGGCCTCGGCGCGCGCGATCGACAGCATCTGCGTCGCCAGCCGCGCGCTGCGGTCCACCGACCCCTGCAGCCGCTTGAGCACCGGCTCCATCTGCGGATCGTGCGGCTCCAGCAGGGCCAGGTCGATCTCGGTGCGCAGCGAGGTCAGCGGCGTGCGCAACTGATGCGCCGCATTCGCGAGGAAGTCCTGCTGCGCCGAGGACGCCCGACGCAGCCGCTCGAAGAGCCGGTTGAACGCCGCGATCAGCGGCCGCAACTCGCCGGGCACGTCGTGCTGCAGCGGCTCCAGGCGCGCGAGGTCGCGTTGTTCCAGTTCCGCGCTCAGCTGCGACAAGGGCCGCAGGCCGCGGTAGGTCGCCCACCAGCCGGCGCCCGCCAGCAATACGGCCATGCCGCCGATCAGCAGCACGACGACCACGAGCAGTTGCTGCTGCAGGGCATCGCGCTTGTTCAAGGTCTCGGCGACCAGGATCTGGCAGACATGCCCGTTGCCGCAGGTGGCGCCGAGCGCCGCGGCGCGCAGCGATTCGCCGTCCAGCGATGCCAGCGTGAAGACCCATTCGTTGGGCTTGCGCTTGGGCAGCTTCAGCCGCGCGAGCTGCACGTCGCCGAGCAGCACCTCCCCTGCCGGATCGAGCACCAGGTAGTAGATGCGGTCGGTGCGGTCGAAACGCAGCGCCCGGTCGGTCGGCCCCGACACGTCGACGACGACCTGCCCGTCGCGCTCGCGCAGCAGGCTGGCCACCGCCAGCGCCGTGTCGCCCAGCGCCTGGTCCAGCCAGGAGATCGCCGTGTCGTGCATGACCCGGTACAGCATGAAGCCGGCCGCGGGCACCGCGACCAGCACGGGGAACATCAGCCAGATCAGCAGCCGCTGCTTGAGGCTGAAGGTGCGCCGCCGGTGTCCGCTGCGTGCCGCGTCGGTCATGCCGTGACGTGGTCAGGCCTTGGCCGCGCCCGCGCCAGGCGGCATCTCTTCGAGCAGGTAGCCCAATCCGCGCACCGTGCGCAGCTGCAGCCCGGCGGGTTCGATCTTGGCGCGCAGCCGCGACACGCAGACCTCGATCGCGTTGTCGCTGACGCCCTGCTCCCAGCCATTGCTGGCAGACGCGATCTGCTCCTTGGCGACCACCTTGCCGGCGCGCGCCAGCAGGAATCCCAGCACGTCCCATTCGCGCGCCGACAGCGCCAGCGGCTCCTCGGCGATGTAGGCCCGGCGGGCCTCCAGGTCCATGCGCAGCGTCGACAGCCGGAGCTCGTTGCCGGTACGCGCCTGGCTGCGGCGCACCAGCGCGCGGGCCCGGGCGATCAGCTCGCTCAGCGCGAAGGGCTTGACCAGGTAGTCGTCCGCGCCGCCTTCCAGCCCGCGAACGCGGTCCTCGACGGCGTCACGAGCCGTCAGCAGCAGCACGGGGGTGGTGCTGCCCTGGGCGCGCACGCGGCGCAGCGTCTCGAAACCGTCGATGCCGGCCAGGCCGATGTCCAGGATCAGCAGGTCGTAACGATCCTCCCGCAGCGAGAGCGGAACCGGCTCGCCACGGGCGCTGACGTCCACGACCCAGGACTGCGAGCGCAGAGCCCGGGCGGTGGACTCCGCCAGGAATTCGTCGTCTTCGACCAGAAGGATTCGCATGGAGCGGCAGCATAAGCGCAGAGCCTTGCACCGGCCAATCGGTGACCTGTCAGAAACCTGAGGGCAACGGCGCCGACAGCTTGCGGACAGGTTGGCGTCAAGTCCGCAACAGCGACCCCGGACAGACTGCCGCCCATGCCGAACACTGTTTCACCGCTCCCCGGGGCCGCCGGATCCCCCCAGGCCGCCGCGCCGGCCGCCGAGCTGGACCCGCGTCCCGCCGTGCTGTTGCTGCATGGCCTGTGCGCCAACCCGCTGGAGATGATGCCGCTGGCGCGCTCGCTGCGCGACGCGGGCTACGTCGTCGAGGCGCCGGCGCTGGACGGCTACGGCGTCGTGCCACCGGCCCCTGGTGAAACGGTCAGTGCATCGCCGGCGCGACGCGCCGTCCCGCCTTTCGAGGACTGGGTCCGGATGGCCGCCGCCCATTTCGACGCACTGGCAGCCCGGCATGCCCGTGTCGCCGTGGGCGGGCTGTCCATGGGCGCGGTGCTGACGCTGGCCCTGGCGCTGGAACGCCCGGCCGCGGCGCTGATGCTGCTGTCCACCAGCCTGCATTTCGACGGTTGGAACGTGTCGCCCTGGCGCCGACTGCTGCCGCTGGCCTATGTGCCGCCCCTGCGCCAATGGCTGAGCTTCCGCGAGATGCCGCCCTACGGCATCAAGAACGAACGCCTGCGCGAGTGGGTCGCGCAGGCGATGACCTCGAGTCACGTGTCCGCGGCCGGTGCCGACCGGCTGCCCGCGGCGTCGCTGCATCAGGCCTCGCGCCTGATCCGGCATGTGCGCGCGCGTCTGCCCGAGATCGCGATGCCCGCCGTCGTCCTGCATGCCAGCGAGGACGACGTCAGCGGACCGCGCTCGGTGCTCGAGCTGCAGCGCCGGCTGGGCAGCACGCCCGAGGTGCATTGGTTCCACCACAGCTATCACATGCTGACGCTGGACAATGAGCGGGGAGCCGTGACCCAGGCGGCCCGACAATTCCTGTTGCGCCAGGTGCCCGTCGTGGACCCTGCCGACCGTGACTTCAACCTTTCCGCGACCGAGGACATCCGCCATGAGCAACACGCTTGAAGAACTGCGCCGTCTGGCCTGCCACGACCTGGGCATGAACGACGCCGACCTGAAGAACGACGTCACCTTCGCCGAACTGGGGCTGGACTCCCTGATGCTGGTGGACTTCATGTTCGCGGTGGAGGACAAGTTCCTGATCGACATCGACCACGACGCGGCGATGAAGCAGCCGACGATCGCCGGCCTGGCCGCGCTGGTGGACGAGCAGTTGGCCGCCAAGGCGGGCAAGGACGGGTCCGCGGCCGCGGCGGCGGCCTGAGGACCGGGCCCGTGAGCCGGGAAGCGGTATGGATCACCGGCATCGGCGCGTGCAGCGCGCTCGGCCCGGACGCGGACGCGCTCGCGGACGCGCTGTCGCAGGGGCGGTCGGGGATCGCGCTGCAGCCGGGAGATCCGGAGCATGGCGTGCCGCCGTTCGCGGCGGCGGCGGTGACGCAGGCGCTGGGGCAGGAGATGCCGCCAGCGCAGCGCAACCTGCACGACCGGCACAGCCTGATGGCACTGCAGGCGGCGCGCGAGGCCTGGACGCAGTCCGGCCTGCCGGCGACCGCGGCGGCGCCGGAACGCGCGGCCGTGGCCTGGGGCACGGGGCTGGGCGGATCGAATGCGCTGCAGCTGTCCTACGCCGAGCACCTGACCAAGACGCCCCCGCGCATCCATCCGTACACGGTGGTGCGGGTCATGAGCAACTCGGCCGCGTCGCATCTGGCGATGAAGTACGGGCTGAAGGCGGCGATGCTGACGATCTCCAATGCCTGCGCCTCGTCGGCGCAGGCGATCGGCGAGGCACTGATGCTGCTGCGCCAGGGCCGCGCGGACGTGGCGCTGGTGGGGGGCTCGGAGGCGATGCTGAATCCGGGCTCGGTGGGCGCGTGGCAGGCGATGGGCGTGATGGCGCCGCCGGATCCGCAGGATCCCTCGCGGAGCTGCCGTCCGTTCGACGACGGGCGCAAGGGCCTGGTGCTGGGCGAGGGCGCGGCGGCGCTGGTGCTGGAGACGGAAAGCCACGCCCGCGCACGCGGCGCGTCGGCGCTTGCCGTGCTGGCCGGTTATGGGCATAGCGTCGACGCGGTGCACCTGTCGCGGCCCGATGCCGATGGCCAGGAGCGCGCGCTGCGCGCCGCGCTGGCCGACGCGGGGATCGCGCCGTCGCAGGTTGGCTACGTGAACGCGCATGGCACCGCGACCGACGTCGGCGACGTGGTCGAGGCGGAATCGCTGGCCCGGGTCTTCGGCCCGCGCGGCGTGCCGGTCAGCGCGACCAAGGCGCTGCACGGCCACCTGATCGGCGCCGGCGGCGCGCTGGAGCTGGTCGCCTGCGTGCAGGCGCTGCGCCGCGGCGAGCTGCCGCCCAGCGCGAACGTGCGCACGAGCGCGCTCGAAGAAATCGCGGATGTGATCCGCGAGCCGCGGCCATTCGACTCATCGAAAGCCATGGTCAGCAACTCATTCGCGTTCGGCGGAAGCAACGTGTCACTGGTGGTCCGGGCGGCTTGAGCTGCCCTTCAGCTCAAACCGCTCCAGCAGCGTCGCCAACTCCGCTGCGGAGCGCAGGCCGAGTTTCGTGAACGCGCGCGCGCGGTGGACCTCCACCGTGCGGATCGCGATGCCGAGCTCATCGGCGACCTGCTTGTTCAGTTTGCCGGCCGCGACCAGCACCGCGACCTCGCGTTCGCGGTCGGTCAGGCTGGCGAGCCTGCCCGCCACGCTCGCATGCGCGCGTGATTCACGCCAGCGGTGCATGTCCAGCGCAATCGCGCGCTGCACCTTGTTCACCAGCGCCTGGTCGTTGAAGGGCTTCTCGACGAAGTCCAGCGCGCCCTTCTGCATCGCGTCCACCGCCATCGGGATGTCGCCGTGCCCGCTCAGGAAAATCACCGGCAGCGGCACGCCGCGCGCGATCAGCTCGTCATGCACCTGCAGCCCCGACAAGGGCTCCATCCGCACGTCCAGCACGATGCAGCCATGCGGCTCGATCGCATGGTCGAGGGCCTCGAACAGCGCCGTCCCGCCCGGATGCGCCTCCACGCGCAAGCCGTGCGAGCGCATCAGGAAGGCCAGCGCGTCCCGCACCGCCGCCTCGTCGTCCACCAGATGGACGGTCGCCTGTGGGTCGCTCATCGCGCGCCCTCCTTGTATGAATCGATGCCCGCCTCGC
>Ga0102593_1002886_pt1 | contig 12122 bp, 17 predicted proteins | sample AraplaCol_mMS_r2_2_FD_76862 | JGI IMG/M metagenome (GOLD analysis project Ga0102593, IMG submission 76862) | Arabidopsis root microbial communities from North Carolina, USA - plate scrape MF_Col_mMS_r2 (SPADES assembly) (version 2) | ecosystem: Host-associated > Plants > Roots > Endosphere...
AAGAACGACAGGAAAGCCCGCCGGATCGGAAAAGGCCGCAAGCCGACCGGCCCGCTCGGTAGAGCCAGAGGTCTGCACGATCACGACCGATGGCACGTCCTGACCCGCTTCCCGTGCCTCGTGCAGGAACAGATCCACATGCGCCTGAAGGAAGCGGCTCGTGCCGAATTGAAGGATGAGCCCCGTCATAGGCCGAGCACCGGGAGGCGGCCGGTGCCTAGAAGAGGACAGCAACAGAAAAGGGTGTGAGGATGCGCTTCGCATCCATTGTCCGCGTGCATGAACTCCTCCTTCCACACAGCTGGTCTGTTTTTTTTGTATAAAAGACATTATTTGGACGGGCAATCTGTTTTTTTTATAAAAAAATCATTGTAAAAGACAAAGCGTCGGGGGGCGGCATGAAGACGAACACGCTTTACAAACGGACGCTCAATCAATGTCTTGACGTACTCGCACGCAAGTCGCCGGGATCAAAGCTTGCGTCTGAGCCGGTCCTGGCGGCCGAACTCGGCGTCAGCCGGACGACGCTGCGCGCCGTGCTGGCGGAGCTTTCGAGCAGTGGTATCGTCGCGCTCGACGGGCGCTCAAAAGTGCTCCTGCGCCTGCCGTGCGCCAAGGACTATCAGGCAGGCACTGATCTTGGGCCGCTCGCGGAGATCGTCGAGCGCAAGTTCATGACCTGGATGGTGGGGCCCGATTGCAGTCCTGGCCAGAGCATCAATGCGCTCGATCTGGCCCGCCAGTTTGGGGTCTCCACGTCCGCCATCCGCGAATGCCTCAACACGTTCAGTCATTTCGGCCTGCTGGAGCGGCAGAGCAGCGGACGCTGGAAGGCCCTCGGTTTGACGGTGGACTTCGTGGCCGAGCTTTTCGACATGCGCGAATTCATGGAAATCCGGGCAGTGGAGCGCTTCATGGCGCTACCGCCCGACCATGCCGCATGGCGCACGCTTGCGTTCCTCGAACAGGAGCATCGGGAGATGCTGGCCGAAATCAGCTGGCGCTACCGCGATTTCTCCGATCTCGACCACCGGTTCCATAAGCTGGTCCACGGCGTCGCCCCCAACCGGTTCTTCATCAATATCCAGGGCGTGATGTCGGTCATTTTCCACTATCACTATCAATGGAGCAAGAAAGACGAGCGACAGCGCAATCACGTCGCGGTCGAGGAACATCTGGCCTATATCGCTGCCCTTCAGAGTGGCGACCTCAAACAGGCGCGCCATGCCTGCGCCGAGCATCTGAAGACCGCCCGCTCAACGCTTCTCTCCTCGATCGAGATCGCCTCGGACTGACCACGTCTCGTCCTTTCTCGGACAGACATCGCCCATGTCGCCCCGGGTTCGAAATCCGCCTCGAAACCCTGCCATCGGCAAGGCCCTTCAGTTTCCTTCGTCGGGGATGTTCAGCACCTCCCCACAGGCCTTGCAATGCACGGCATCGGTATCATGCCGCTGCAGGCCGCATCGGGGGCACGGAAACGTGACCTTGTGCGGACGCACGACCGCCTGCGCCAGCCGTACAAAAAGCGAGACGCCGACGATCATGGTGACCACCGACGTGAGCTTTCCGAGGGTTCCGGGCAGCGTGATGTCGCCGAAGCCGGTCGTTGTGACAGTGGCGACCGTGAAATAGAGGGCGTCGACGAAGCCTTCCTCACCGTTTCTGTCGTAGAAGAACGATGTGTAGACGAATCCCGTGATCAGGAAGAGGAAGACCAGGAAGTTCAGGATCGCGCGCAGAACCTCAACGAATTCGCTGCAACCAATCCGACGCAATCCTGCCAGAAGCAGGGGGCTACGGCCGAGCGCCCAGAGGCGCATGACCCGGAGGAAGGCGAAATTGAAGAGAAGGGACGGGAAGAGCAGAGTCGCCAGAATGATCAGGTCGACCCATGTCATCGGTCGAACGACCCATGCGCCGACTGAGGGGGCTGCGACTGCGCGCGCCACCATCTCGAGAATGATCCACGCCGCAATCGCGTAATCGATGATCAGGTATGACGGTCCCGTTCGCAGATAGGGCCCGAGGACGAAAAACGCGAGGATGGCTATGTCAACAGCCATGAAAGCAGCCTGCACCGCCATCGCCTTGGCGTCATCGCTCGTTTCGAGGCGACGAAGCCAATCGCGGATAGACTGCCGATACGAACGATCACCAACGTCGAGGATGCCCATGTATCGGAAATGTACTCGCTTTGCGCGCCTCGTTATAGATCAAAATAGCGAGGGCAAACGACATGCGTACACGACATGGGTACACTTTGGACATGCGCTCGAATTGCCGTCAGGCAAACACCTAGGCTGGCCAGATCTAATCGGAGCGACGGGCCTCGGCGGGCTTCTTTGACGAAGCTCGCTTGCGTTTCCCGCCCTTGCCGGGATTCGACCGCAACCGGCTTCGCAGGCTTATCCGCGATGGAATCGGTTGCGCATCGACCAGAAGCGGTTTCGCATTGATCGCTGCGATGCTTGCCTCAAGCGCAGTCAGCCCGGAAATCACATTATCGAAGATGCCCATGTCCTGCTCCGTTGTTTCCGGCAAAAACCTAACATGGGTTCCTAGCGCAGGCCACATCATATTAGGAGCTTCTTATTTTGCCAGTGGGCCGAGCGAAACACCGCGACGGCGGTGCTCCGGAATTTCGTGCTCGACCTCAAACGCGGATGTAGTCTGCCGCAGGTCCGTCATACGCCATTTGCGGCCTGAACCTGCGATGAGCCTGCTCCTTTTCCACCTCATCTGATGCTGACGCCCGAAAACGGCGCTTGATACCATCACTCGAATAATTTCAGTGTCATCGGGGGAAGGACAGCCAAACGAGGAGAGCGCCGTCGCGTCACGATTTGCAAGCGGTTGCAAGAGCTTGACGGCGAGGTAGGCCTTGTTCATGACGGCACCGCGGACGGCATCGGCAATCGCTCCGTCTTGAATTTTTGTTGTTGCCGCGGAAATCGAGCGCAGCGCTTTACAGAACCGATGGCCAAACCGCGCTCTTTCATTGCCATGTACAGCGCTCAACGCTGACCTGACTGCCACATCGAGCCTTGAACGTGATTGGCAGCGTGTGGCAAGGTTGCGCCCACCACCCTAGACAGACGAAGCGAAGGGAACCCGGCATGTCGAATTTGCCAAATGAAGAGACAAGTTGCCCGGACCCAGCGAATGTGGAAGCGCCAAAACCAATGGGCATCCTCCAGCGGCGCAAGATCGAAGCGGCCATTATCGCGCCGATCTATGATGAGTTGAGGCAGCGGCTGGGCGAAGCGGAGGCACAGGCGATCATCGATGCGGCTGTAAGCAAGGCGGCGATGCGGGCCGCCCGTGAATTCGCAGACGCGACGGAGGAAGGTACCAGTCTGTTGACGTTTCAGGCGCTGCAAAGCCTTTGGACGCAAGATGACGCGCTTGAAATCGAGGTCGTGCGGGCGGATGACAAGGTGTTTGACTACAACGTCCTGCGCTGTCGTTATGCCGAAACCTACCGCGAGATGGGGCTCGGCCACATAGGCCATCTCCTGTCCTGTAACCGGGATGCCGTCTTCTGCAAAGGCTACGATGCTCGCATCAAAATGTCTCGCACGCAGACCATCATGCAAGGCGCGACACATTGTGACTTCCGGTATGTCCTGGAGGAGAAAACCGCGCCGTAGCCGGTCACCGCCAGGGCAATTCAACAAGGCTTCATTTCCACGGAGATCGCTGACCTTGTCGGCGGACAGCGAGAGCCTCCGGCCTGGTCTCAGAAGCGCCCTCCGAGCACTCCCATAGGATCACTTCCACCGATTTTGCGAACCTAGATTGGCATGAGGAGCCGAGGACAGTCGATCAGGGCGCGCGGACTCTTTAAAGGGCAACAGGTCTATTTGCCCGCTGGCGCGGCGGCCTGAAAAAAGCGACCATCGTCCCTGGTGTCTTCCCGCGAAACGGGCTCGCTCATGGGGTTAAAAAACAAGCACATTCTGATAGCGAAAGACCATTCTATGCGCCAAACGCATAGGTGAGGTGAAGTATTGTCACTGTTTTAAACCGATTGAACCACCTATATCTCAACCATCGAAACGACGCCGGAGCCAAGCAAGGTTGCTGACGTCATTGGCCCTCAGGAAAGGGGATTATCATGAACGTAGCACGCTCTTTCAACAACTGGCGCAAGTTCCGTCAGACTGTTAACGAACTCGGCCGTATGTCCAGCCGCGAATTGCAGGACCTTGGCATCGACCGCGCCGACATCCGCAGCGTTGCCCGCGCAGCGGTCGCCCGCTGACCGCGCACACCTTCCGTCTCCAAGACTGCCCGACGCCCGCTGGTAACGCGGGCGTTTTTGCGTCGATCGCGATAGCTGAGGTCGGTTCAGGCCCTATACTCATCGCCAGTCCTACCAGCTTGCATTACTTGCATAGCTGCAGTGCAACATAAGGCATGGAAACTGCCGCCGAACGATGTAGTGTTGGAGCTGTCGGAGCAATGCACCTCCTCCCGCAAGGCTTCGAGTTTCAGACGGCCAATCTCCTCCCAGGGACGTCTGAAGGAACAGCGACACTCCTCCTCCCAGTCGCTGTTCGGTTCTTTTCGAAAAGCCTGCCGCACCTCCTCCCGCGGCAGGCTTTTTGCTTTTGGGCCATGTCTCGCTCAAAGGCCCGGATCGAGTTGCGGGAGTTTTCCTTCGGCGCACACACAGATGCAGGAATAGCGGTGCATCGCTTGCCCGGGGCCAATCTGGAGCCTTCGAATTCCTGTTAAGCCCCCGCGCGATTGCTTCTCGCCGGTTCGATCGCACTTGGAAGTTTCCTGAACCTCCAGTCCGGCTTGGCTTACCAGCGCAGTAGCGACCGCGATGTCGACGCGCCGAGGATGCCGCACAGGACGATGCCGAGCGTGTACCAGAGCGCTACGAAAGGCAGTCCGTTTTCGATGCAGCCCCAGGAATAGGTCCAGGCACCGACGGCCCCAGCCGTGATGCCGGCGACAAATCCCGCCAGACGAAGATGGGTGGGGGCCGCGCGGCGCAGGAACCAGATATTGGCGGCGAAGACCGGAAGGGCCGCACCAAGGATGATGAGCGGGCAAAACCAGGAGGAAATGCCGAATATTAATGCCGGATAGTCGCTTGCCGGAGATGCATGCAACTGCCACAGGCCAAGTGCGACCAGGATCAGGTAGATGATAAGAGCGGCAATACCGCAGCTGCGCGGCACGCCACCCGGTCGAGCGACGATCATCAGCGCGCCGATGCCGGTTAGCGCCAGCAACAGCGGATAGAAGGACTTGACCCAGAAGGCCGGCAGATGAAGCGCTGTCGACAGGTCGGGCCTCAAGCCATGCGCAAAGAATATCAGGGCCGCCGACAGCACAAGACCAGGCGCCAGTGTCAATGCCAGCAGCCGCCCGAGCGCACCCGGCGAAACCGGCCGCAGGTCCCTTGCCAGAGCGTTGATGAGGTCATCGGTCGTCACTTACCTTCGCCTTTCAATTTCGCCGCCATTGCCTGTATGCCGCGGAACACACTGATCTTGACCGTGGCTTCGCTGCGCCCGCTGCTTGCCGCAGTTTCGGCGACGGAATGTCCTTTGAGCCTGACATCCCGGATCATCTCACCCTGCCATGCCGGCAGGCTTTTCAGTAGCCGGTCGATATCCATGCCCGCGGCGATCGCATCCTCGCTATAGGCGTCCACCATGTCTTCGACCATCTCCAGTCCGAGATAGGAACGTCCACCCGTCCTGCGGTGGTGATCCACCAGCTTGTGGCGCGCGATGGTGAAGAACCATGCCGTGAACGGCCTGCCCCGATCATAGGTGATCCTGCGTTGATGCAGGGCGAGCAGTGTTTCCTGGACAAGGTCCTCAACGTCGGCCGAGGCTGAGCGGTAGAGCCGTCGCGTGTAGTAGCTTGCAAGCAGATGCCGCAGCATCTCGAGCAGACAGCGATATGCCGCCTCGTCGCCATCGAGGGACAAGAGCATAAGGGCTTTCAGCTCGGGCTCGGTCAATTGCTTCATGTCTATGAGCACTCATACGGCCGGATGAGGAAACCGTTACACGCGGGCGAAAGGAAAAGCGAGAAAACTGAAGCGATAGAAATTTCACGATCACATGACCGTGATGCCTGTAACCGGTCAGCGCTGCGGCCGAAGGAGCCAATGTGACCGTCGTCGCATCCTGCGGCGACCACGCAACCTGGGAGAACCAGCATGAGCATTCGTCCTTTCGCCGTCACTGCAGGCTCGGTCTTTCTCGGTCTTTTCCTTGCCGCTGGCGGGACCAGCGCACAGACGGGCACGGATACGATGAAGAAGTCCGACACGATGAAAATGGACAGCATGAAGACCGGCTCCATGAAAACAGACAGCATGAAGATGGGCATGAGCAAGGCCGACTGCATGCACAAGGCCGGCATGGAGAAGGACAGCATGAAGAAGACCGAAATGATGAAAAGCTGCGATGCGATGAAGTGATCAGGTGGCGCCTTTGCCGGTGAAACTCCGGCAGGGGTGGCGCCGTATAGCAAGATGACGACTGCTGTGAGGACGCGATCAATGGAAACTGCTGATCTTGGCATGACGAGCGGACGAAGGCTGATCCGTCGCCACAGCCTGACCGTGCGCCTGTCGCACTGGCTTAACGTGTTGTGCATGACGGTCCTGCTGTTCAGCGGGCTGCAGATCTTCAATGCCCATCCGGCCCTTTACTGGGGCCAATATGGTGCTGACAGCGATCCATCCTTCCTCTCCCTGGAGGCGGTGGAAGAGGGGGATGCCATCCGGGGTGTCACTCGCGTCGGCGGGCTTTCCTTCGACACGACCGGAACGCTCGGGGTATCGAATGTCGATGGCGAACCCACGGCGCGCGGGTTCCCCGCCTGGATCACGCTCCCGAGCTACCAGGATCTCGCAACCGGGCGCCGGTGGCACTTTTTCTTTGCATGGCTGTTTGTCGTCAACGGCCTGATTTACCTGGGCTACGGTCTTCTTACCCGCCATTTCCGCCGCGACCTGTTGCCGACGACCGACGAACTGGCCCCCGCGCATCTGGCGCAGGAGGTTGTCGACCATGCCCGACTGCGTTTCCCCAAGGGCGAAAAAGCCCGCCGCTACAATGCCTTGCAGAAGCTGACCTATCTGCTGGTAATCTTCGTGGCTCTGCCGCTGATGATTGCCACCGGCCTCACCATGTCACCGGGGTTCGATGCTTTCGCACCATGGCTCATCGATCTTTTTGGCGGTCGTCAATCGGCCCGGACGCTGCATTTCATTACCGCCAGCTCGCTCGTTGCCTTCGTTGTCGTCCACGTAGCGATGGTTCTGGTGTCCGGCGTCTTTAACAATATGCGTTCGATGATCACCGGTCGATACGCCATCCAGACGGAGCCAAAGCCATGAGCCGCCTCATAACCCGCCGCCGATTTCTGATTGGCTCGACGCTTGGCGCATCGGCGCTTGGTCTCAGCGGCTGCGACATGTTGGTCGAAAATCCGAAAGTGCAGTCGGTCCTGAAGATAGCCGAGGGCCTGACGATGCGCACGCAACGCCTGCTGATCGGAGATGGCACACTCGCGCGCGAATTCACCATGGCGGACATCTCGCCGACCTTTCGAGCCAATGGCACGAGCATGCCGGACGGGGCGCAATATCAGGAGCTGCTCGGCCGGAAGTTCCAGACGTGGCAGTTGCAAGTCGGCGGTCTGGTCGAGCGTCCGGCGGCTTTCTCGCTCGCCGCATTGAAAGCGATGCCGTCGAAAACCCAGATCACCCGGCACGACTGCGTCGAGGGCTGGAGCGCCATCGGCCAGTGGACCGGCGTTCCGCTCGGCGCCTTGTTGCATCAGGTCGGCCTGAAGCCAGAGGCGCGCTATATCGTTTTCCATTGCGCCGACGAATACGAGAAAACACTCGACAACAGCGGCTGGTATTACGAGAGCATCGATCTCGTCGATGCCTTCCATCCGCAAACTATCCTCGCCTATGCGATGAATGGCCGGGACCTCGAAGTGCCGCATGGCGCGCCGCTCAGGCTCCGGGTCGAGCGGCAGCTCGGCTACAAGCAGGCAAAATACCTGATGCGCATCGAGGCGCTCGCCGATCTGTCTGGTCTTTATGGCGGCAATGGTGGGTTCTGGGAAGACCGCGGCTACGAATGGTACGCCGGAATTTGATGTTCGCGGGGCCGGCCTGTTGGCAGCGCCTCGAGAAAGCCGACGGTTTCAACCCGCATCCGCCGGCCGTTTCGATGTCAGGGTTTCAAGAAGGAAAAGCAGATGTCCCCTATTTTCAAAACCGGCTTTACGTTGCTTGCAGGCGCGCTGATGGCCGTCACCGTGGGCTTTTCGGCAAACGCTGCGGACCCGATCCGCGTCCGTGGCACGGTCGAAGGCCTCGAGGGCAGCACGCTGTCGGTCAAGACACGCGAAGGCACCGATGCCAAGATCATGCTCAAGGATGGCTGGAAGGTTTCGAGCGTCGCCAAGGCGTCGATTGACGACATCAAGCCAGGGGATTTCGTTGGCATCGCGTCCCTGCCCACCGCCGACGGTGGTGATGGCGCACTCGAAGTGCTGATTTTCCCTGCCGCCATGAAAGGCACCGGCGAGGGCAGTTATGCCTGGGACCTGAAGCCGAACAGTTCGATGACCAACGCGACCGTGGCCGATGCGGTCAAATCGGTCGACGGCCGAACCGTGACGGTAAAGTACAAGGGCGGTGAGAAGAAAATCTCCATCCCGGACGGCACGCCCGTCGTCACCTTCGCTCCGGCGACCGAGAGCGACATCAAGAGCGGTGCGACAGTGTTCATTCCGTCAGAACGGGCTGCCGATGGCTCGATGTCCGCCCTTCGCGTCGTTGTCGGCACCCACGGCATCGTGCCGCCGATGTGAAAGTTTGGAAGGCGACCTTGGGAGGGCATGCCGGGACAGGCCTGGGCCCGGGCTTCGGCTGCAGGAGCCTGCCCTCCCATCTGCATACAAGGAACCTCGAACGACAGGAACGGAGGCCTCTTCTAGAGGCCTCCGGATGTTCGAGGAGGATATAGTCAAGCCGTTCGCCAGGGTCTGATATTCTTGCCCAGGCCGTCATGGCGTAGGGCCCGTGGTAAGGCAGCATTCGGCGCGACACTGCATAGAGCCCTTTTGGCCCTCTCGGGTGTCTCGACGAAGATGGCGGCGTTCTCCGAGGCTCCTGTCGTCGAGGAGAAGGAGACTGTACCGGTCGCAGTGGACAAGACCGTCAGGAAGAAATCCAACATCCTCGGCTGGGCTAGCACGGCATTCGGTGGCGGTGGGTTCGGTCTTGCTGCCTTCTCTGGCTTCGACTGGCGGGCCTTGGTTGTCATCCTCGGTTTTGCCGTTGTTCTCACCATTGGCATGCATGGTGGGTATCGGCGTGGTATGGGCCAATCTTAACAACACCGTGGACGATCTGAAGCAAACTCAGCGCGAGCTTGCAGACCGGTTCGACCGCGAAGCTCTCGATCGCAAGGAGCGTCAGAAGATCTACCAAGTGACCATGGACGGGTGAATACCCAGATTGGCCAGATTGCTCCGCTTCAGTACCAGCAGTCTCGAATGCTTGAGAAGGTCAGCGAGAACAAGACCAGCATCGCTCAAACAAGCGGATTGATCGCGTCGTTGAGTCCTTCGGCGGTAAGCTGGATACGGTCCTCGACACCGTCAACAAGATCGCTACCCGAGGAGAGGTGTTGTCCGGCAAGATCGACGAGCCAACGGGAAGAGCGAAAAGTCGCTATAGGCCTTAAAACAAATACCCGCCAGGAGGCGGGGTATGACTCGTTCCTAATTGGTTGTGTATTGCCCAGCTTACTCAGCAGGCAGCGCGTCTCATAGGGACGTCGTGCGATGCGATATTGATCTCCCTGAGAGCCTGAACCATCTTGTGCGGCTCAGAATTGATCAGAAGGAGATATGCCCTCATCGCCTGCACAGGCCGCGAACGGCCCTGTTCCCACTGCTTGAGTTGGTCTAAGCCAAACCCGAACGTCGACGCGAAATCTTTCTGCGTCAGACCCGTGCGCACACGTATGGCCTTGACATCGATCTCGGCCGGCACATGGAGCTTGTAAGGTTCGGCTTCGTCGCGAGCAACGGCCAAAGCCTCATTCAAGCCCTCTGCGATTTGATCGAATACCTTCTTGCTCATTGTCATTCTCCTACTGCGATCGGTAAAACCCGTCTTGAATATTCTTGGACCACACGGTCAGATATTTTCTTCAGATCGTTCCGCTCGCCCTTGGTGAGATTGGATTTCTGACCTTTCCCAAAGGCGGGGATCAGGAACACAGGAAGATTCTCCCCGGAAAACAGCGTGATGGTTCGAACACCGCCGCTCTTACCTTTGTTATTTCCTCTAATGGCCCAGCGTAGCTTTCTACACCCACCGGTGCCTTCCATCTCGTCTCCCGCATCAGGGTTCTCTGACAGATGATCGACCAGAGCTTCTATGTCCTGTTCGGACATCCCGGCTGCCAGAGCAGCCTTGCGGAAAGACCAGAGTTCTGTGACCTGTGCATGGACCTCTTATGTGAGTAAAATACGCACCTAGTCAATACGTATTTCACATTAAAGTTCCGTAAATAGACCTTAGAGGTAGGCTTCGCGCGAGGTAGAGGTACTCGAGACCTAGTACCTCTTCATCGACTTAACCCTCTTCGGAGGAATGCAAGCGGCCCGCAATCGGGGTGCGGGCCCCGTGATTATAGCACGGGCGCCCTTGGTGGGGCGCTAAAACTACTGCGTTTGCCGCCCGATTACGTCAATGCTACCGTTCGACCGTAGCGATAGAGATGGCCAAGCCACGTGCACGATTCCCGGATGGATTCCGTTACATTAGAGCTTCAAAGGGACATCTACGTGGCGGGGCACGCGCTGCGTAAAGGCAGCTATTCCGGTCTCCGTTTTGAAGCAGCGCATCGGGCGACAAAAAGCCGCCCGACGCAGGTTTTTCGCTTGGAACCGCCACCCGATGATTGTGGTGGCCTTCAAACGACTCTTGACGTCACGGCTCTGTAGCCAACGGCACAATAATAGTCGTTTCAAGCGGCTGAACTCCGGCCAAAAAAAGCCCCGCGGAAGTGCAAGACCAAGCGGGGCTCTCAGTTGGGGAGACGACGGTGGGGGAACTCGCAAAGGCATAGACCGTCTCTCGGTTCACGTGGCCATTGGTCTGCTTCTTCCTGCGCTTCAGCGTCACGCCGTGCCACGGATTCGGCCTGTCGGTGCGGAATAGCTCCGGATGGTGCGGCTTCATCCGTTTCCACATGGCCTTACAGTAGGTGACGACCTTCTCGGCCATGCGAGTGCCGCCGAACTGCGTTCCAACTGCGGCGTCCTTCGACTTGCTCCGCTCACCTCCACGAATGCATTGACGCTACTCGTGTCGTGTCCCGCCATTGACACCACCATCACTCCATGTATTCTTTTATAAAAGCGCATATACCATAATTGTGGAACAAAACGGGAGATAGATATGAGAATGAAGCTCGCATTCCTCGTCGCCACGGCGTTGATCGCAACACCGTCTTTTCTGCTGGCGCAGGAAAAAGGCGGCGTGATCAACGTCGCCACGATTGGCGAACCGCCCACACTCGATCCGATGACGTCGACAGCCGACCTTGTCGGTATCGTCACGCAGCATATCTTCGAGACGCTTTATACGTTCGACAAGAAGTGGGCCGTAACGCCGCTATTGGCCGAAAGCCTTCCTGAGGTTAGTTCCGACGGGAAGACCTACACGATCAAGCTGCGTACGGGCATCAAGTTTCATGACGGCAGCGACATGGCATCTGACGACGTAGTTGCCTCGCTCAACCGTTGGACCAAGCTTGCCTCACGCGGGAAACAGGCTGCTAGCTTTATCGAGTCGATCACTGCAACCGACGCATCGACCGTCACGATCAAGCTGAAACAGCCCTACGCTCCACTGGTCTCGCTGCTTGCCTTCAACAACTCCGCTGCGATCATCATTCCCGCGGAAAAGCAGGCCGACACGATGACGGATTTCATCGGCACCGGCCCATACATGCTGAAGGAGCGTAAGGCTGACCAATATATCCAGCTCGTTCGCTTCAATGACTACAAGCCGCGCTCCGGCGACAGTGATGGCTATGGCG
>Ga0102593_1002897_pt1 | contig 12085 bp, 11 predicted proteins | sample AraplaCol_mMS_r2_2_FD_76862 | JGI IMG/M metagenome (GOLD analysis project Ga0102593, IMG submission 76862) | Arabidopsis root microbial communities from North Carolina, USA - plate scrape MF_Col_mMS_r2 (SPADES assembly) (version 2) | ecosystem: Host-associated > Plants > Roots > Endosphere...
GTGGATCAGCAAAATGATTTCGTAGTGACGCATGGCACTCCTTGTGGATTCTTCCGAGGAAGAGGAAAAGCCACCTGCAGCGTCGGGCGCAGTGTGGCAAGGCAAAGCCGGCTATTGTAGCACTGCTTGCGCAGCGCTCGTCCAGCCTCAGTCGTTCAGGGCCTTGTCGAGTGCGGCCGCCTTCTCTGGGCCGACGGCCGCACGGATCTTGGGCGCGAGCGCGGCCAAGTCTTCGTAGCTGGTGGTGCCCTCGACTTGCAGGTTGAGCCGGAAGCCCTTCAGCCCGAGGGCACCCGTCAGCTGGGTGGCAATGGGGTAGGCATCCTTGTAGCGCTGCTGCTTGCTGCGCCCGGAAGACGACGCGGGCTCGGCTGGCTTTGGCGTCGCCGTTGGTGCCGGAGTCGGTGCTGGCGTTGGAGCTGCGGGCGCCCTGCTTGCGGCCGGAGGTTCGGGTGCCTTGGCCGGCACGGCAGGTTTGCTGCTGCCGGCGGCCGGGCCGAGCAGGCCCAGCGTGACCAGCTGGTCGATCTCTTCGCGCGCAATGCCCGTTCCGGCCAATACTTCGTCGACCGAACGCTTGCCGTCGAACAGGATGAAAGCCGTGCGCTGGCGCGGTGAAAGGGGCACCGAGCGGTCTTTGAGTACCTGCTGTCCGGCTTCTGTCTTGACAAGAATCATGATGGTTTCTTCCGCGTTATGCCGGCGGGTGCGGCGGCGAGCGGTTTCGCCATGCGCAGTCCGCAAGCGGCCGGTCAGCTCCGCGGAGTCACGGAACTAACACCCAGTAACACATTCTGATTCAATTCTGCAGGCATCAGGGCGGGAATTCCCATGGGAATTCCCGCAGTGGCTGCCACGCGACAGGCGGCGCAGGGCGCGCCGCCGGCGCCTTCAACGCTTGGCGAGTTGCTGCCAGGTGTCAATCACGCTGTCGGGATTGAGGGAAATCGACTCGATTCCCTGTTCTGCCAGCCAGAGCGCGAAGTCCGGATGGTCGCTGGGGCCTTGGCCGCAGATGCCGACGTACTTGCCTTCGGCCTTGCAGGCCTTGATGACGCGGCTCAGCAGCGACTTGATGGCCGGGTCGCGCTCGTCGAAGTCGGCGGCCAGAAGCTCGAGTCCCGAGTCGCGGTCCAGGCCGAGCGTCAGTTGGGTCAGGTCGTTCGAGCCGATCGAGAAGCCGTCGAAGTACTTCAGGAACTCCTCGGGCAGGATTGCGTTGCTCGGCACCTCGCACATCATGATCAGCTTGAGCTCGTTCTCGCCGCGCTTGAGGCCATGCTCGCCGAGCAGCGTGGTCACGCGTTCGGCCTGGCCCAGTGTGCGAACGAAGGGCACCATGATCTGCACGTTGGTCAGGCCCATGTCGTTGCGCACGCGCTTCAGCGCCTCGCATTCCATGGCAAAGGCCTCGCCGAAGTCCTTGCTCAGGTAGCGAGCAGCGCCGCGGAAGCCGAGCATTGGGTTTTCTTCTTCCGGCTCGTAGCGGCTGCCGCCGATCAGCTTGCGGTATTCGTTCGACTTGAAGTCGGACAGGCGCACGATGACCTTCTTGGGCCAAAAGGCTGCCGCGATGGTCGCAATGCCTTCGGCCACCTTGTCGACATAGAAGGCCCGGGGAGAGGCGTGGCCGCGGGCCACCGACTCGACGGCTTTCTTCAGGTCGTTGTCGACGTTCGGATAGTCGAGGATCGCCTTCGGGTGCACGCCGATGTTGTTGTTGATGATGAATTCGAGCCGCGCCAGGCCGACGCCATGGTTGGGCAACTGCGCAAAGTCGAAGGCGAGCTGCGGGTTGCCCACGTTCATCATCAGCTGAATGTCGATCTCGGGCATCTCGCCGCGCTGCACTTCGGTCACCTCGGTTTCGAGCAGGCCGTCGTAGATGAAGCCGGTGTCGCCTTCGGCGCAGCTCACGGTCACCAGGGTGCCTTCCTTCAGCAGGTCAGTGGCATCGCCGCAGCCCACCACGGCGGGGATGCCAAGTTCGCGCGCAATGATGGCCGCGTGGCAGGTGCGCCCGCCGCGGTTGGTGACGATGGCGGCGGCCCGCTTCATCACCGGTTCCCAGTTGGGGTCGGTCATGTCGGTGACGAGCACGTCCCCGGCCTGCACCTTGTCCATCTCGCTGATGTTGTGCACGAGCCGAACGGGGCCGGTGCCGATCTTCTGGCCGATGGCACGGCCTTCGGCCAGCACTGCCCCCTTGCCCAGTAGCTTGTAGCGCTGCTCGGCCTTGCCCTGCTGCTGGCTCTTCACGGTTTCAGGCCGTGCCTGCAGGATGTAGAGATGGCCATCGGTGCCGTCCTTGCCCCACTCGATGTCCATTGGGCGGCCGTAATGCTCTTCGATGACTAGCGCGTACTTGGCGAGCTGCTCGACGTCGGCATCGCTCAGCGAATAGCGGTTGCGCTGCTCGGCCTTGACGTCGGTGGTCTTGACCAGCTTGCCGGTGGCCTTCTTCTCTTCGGGCGTTGCAAACTCCATCTGGATCAGCTTGGAGCCCAGGTTGCGGCGAATCACCGCCTTCTTGCCGGCGCGCAGCGTCGGCTTGTGCACATAGAACTCGTCGGGGTTCACAGCGCCCTGCACCACCGTTTCGCCCAGCCCGTAGCTGGAGGTGATGAACACCACGTCTTCGAAGCCTGACTCCGTGTCGATGGTGAACATCACGCCGGCCGCGCCAAGGTCGGAGCGGACCATGCGCTGCACGCCGGCCGAGAGCGCGACCACGTCGTGGGCAAAGCCCTTGTGCACGCGGTAGCTGATCGCGCGGTCGTTATAGAGGGAAGCAAAGACTTCCTTCATCTTGTGCAGCACGTCGTCGATGCCGACCACGTTGAGGAAGGTTTCCTGCTGGCCGGCAAAGGAAGCGTCCGGCAGGTCTTCGGCGGTAGCCGAGGAACGCACGGCGAAAGAGGCGGCGGGGTTGCCAGCGCTCAGCTTGGCGAAAGCGTCGGCAATGGCTTTCTGAAGATCGGCCGGGAAAGGCTGGGCCTCGACCATGGCACGAATCTCGGCGCCAGCCGTGGCCAGCGCCCGAACGTCTTCGGTGTCCAGCGCGGCGAGCCGCTTGCTGATCTTGTCGGCCAGTCCGTCATGCGCCAGAAACTGGCGGAAGGCGTGCGCCGTGGTTGCGAAGCCCGTGGGCACCCGCACGCCCTGCGGCAGCTGCGAGATCATTTCGCCGAGGCTGGCGTTCTTGCCGCCGACCGACTCGACGTCGGTCATCCTCAGGTTTTCAAACGGTACGACCAGGGCGGTCGCGTCGAAAAGTGCAGACATGGGAAAGCTCCAGAAGTTGAAACCGATGCTGCATGCAGACGGCGCGGCACGATCGTTGTCGTTGCTTTGGGTGCTGGCGCGGCGTGCATGGAAAGAATTGGGGCAAGGGAAAGCGGATTCCCGATAATGGCCCGAATTGTAGGCGCGGCGAGATTGCACGCGCCGCAGGACAAGGCCGCAAGAGCTACACCATGCACACACGCACAGTTTTCTTCATTTCAGACGGCACCGGCATCACCGCCGAAACTTTCGGTAACGCCGTGCTCGCGCAGTTCGAGATGAAGCCCCGCCACGTACGGCTGCCGTTCACGGACACGGTCGACAAGGCGCACCAGGCGGTGCGGCAGATCAATCACACGGCCGAACTGGAGGGCGTTCGCCCTATCGTCTTCACCACGCTGGCCAACATGGAAGTGCTGGAGGTGATCGAAACCGGCTGCAAGGGCATGCTGCTCGACATGTTCGGCACCTTCGTACGCCCCCTCGAGATCGAACTGGCCGTGAAGTCGAACCACCGCATCGGCCGCTTCAGCGACGTCAGCAAGAGCAAGGAATACGACGCTCGCATTGCGGCCATCGACTTCAGCCTGGCGCACGATGACGGCCAGAGCAATCGAGACCTGGAGGGCGCCGACGTGATCCTGGTGGGGGTGAGCCGCAGCGGCAAGACGCCCACGTCTCTTTACCTGGCGATGCAGCACGGTCTGAAAGCGGCCAACTACCCGCTGATACCGGAAGATTTCGATCGACGCCAGCTGCCTCCGGCCTTGATGCCGTATCGCAAGAAGATCTTCGGGCTCACGATCCAGCCCGAGCGGCTGAGCCAGATTCGCAATGAGCGCCGACCCGATTCACGCTACGCCAGCCTCGAGAACTGCCGCCACGAAGTCAGCGAAGCCGAGGCGATGATGCGCCGGGCCGGCATCCGGTGGCTTTCGACCACGACCAAGTCGATCGAGGAAATTGCCACCACCATCTTGCAAGAACTGAAACCGGAGCGGCTGGTTTACTGAACCTGCCGCCCGGTTGGTCTGCCGCGGCCGCGCTTCAGGCCGGGGCCGAGGTCCGGATCAGGTGATCGAAAGCACCCAGAGCCGCCTTCGCGCCGTCGCCGGCCGCAATGATGATCTGCTTGAACGGCACCGTCGTCACATCGCCCGCCGCAAACACGCCCGGCACCGAGGTCTGGCCCCTGGCGTCGACCACGATCTCGCCGTGCTTCGTCAGCTCGACCACGCCCTTGAGCCAATCGGTGTTGGGCACCAGGCCGATCTTGATGAACACACCTTCCAGCTCGACCTTCTTCAGTTCACCCGTTGCCCGGTCCTTATAGACCAAGCCGTTGACCTTCTGGTCGCCGGTGATCTCGGTGGTCTGCGCATTGGTGAACACGTCGACGTTATTGAGGCTCTTGAGCTTGCGCTGCAGCACGGCGTCGGCGCGCAGCGCGGTGTCGAACTCGATCAGCGTCACGTGGCCGACGATGCCTGCCAGATCGATGGCCGCTTCGACACCCGAGTTGCCGCCGCCGATCACCGCCACGCGCTTGCCCTTGAAGAGAGGTCCGTCGCAGTGCGGGCAGTAAGCCACGCCCTTGTTCTTGAACTCGTGCTCGCCCGGCACGTTGATGTTGCGCCAGCGGGCACCGGTCGAGATGATGATCGATTTGCTCTTCAAGGAGGCGCCGCTTTCGAGCTGCACTTCAATGAGGTCCTTGCCCGGAACCAGCGCCTTGGCGCGCTGCAGATTCATGATGTCGACGTCGTAGTCGCGCACGTGCTCTTCGAGCGCATGGGCGAACTTCGGCCCCTCGGTTTCCTTGATGGAAATGAAGTTCTCGATGCCCAGCGTGTCGAGCACCTGGCCGCCGAAGCGCTCCGATGCCACACCGGTGCGGATGCCCTTGCGCGCCGCATACACGGCAGCCGCGGCACCGGCGGGGCCGCCGCCGACGATCAGCACGTCGAACGGGTCCTTGGCGGCGATCTTCTTCGCCTCCCGTTCGACGCCGCTGGTGTCGATCTTCGCGAGGATCTCTTCCAGGCTCATGCGGCCTTGGCCGAATTCGGTGCCGTTCAGGAATACGGTCGGCACGGCCATGACCTGGCGTTCCTTGACCTCTTCCTGGAAGGTGCCGCCCTCGATCATCGTGGTGCGGATGCGCGGGTTCTGAATGGCCATCAGGTTCAGCGCCTGGACCACGTCGGGGCAGTTGTGGCAGGTGAGCGAAACGTAGATCTCGAACTCGAAATCACCGTCGAGCGCGTGGATCTGGTCGAGCACAGCCTGCTCGACCTTGGGCGGATAGCCGCCGATCTGCAACAGCGCAAGGATCAGCGACGTGAATTCATGGCCCATCGGCAGGCCGGCAAAGCGCGGGCCGTGGTTCTCGCTCGGACGGTTGACCGAGAAAGAAGGCTTGCGATGGTTGTCGTCGCGGCTTTCGGTCAGCTTGACCAGCGGCGACACTTCGGCGACGTCCTTCAGCAGCGACAGCATTTCGCCCGAGGCCTTGCTGTCGTCGAGCGAGGCGACGATCTCGATCGGCTGCGTGGCGCGTTCGAGGTAACTCTTCAATTGGGCTTTGGTGCTTGCGTCGAGCATGACGGACTCACTTTCGATAACTTAAAACTATCAACTGGGAACAAAAAAGCCCGGGCTCGTGAGCGCCGGGCTGTCGCACGGGACGCTTAGATCTTGCCGACGAGGTCGAACGAAGGCTTCAGCGTTTCGGCGCCTTCGGTCCACTTGGCGGGGCAGACTTCACCAGGGTGGGCGGCCACGTACTGGGCAGCCTTCACACGGCGCAGCAGTTCGGCGGCGTCGCGGCCGATGCCGTTGTCGTGCACTTCGATGGTCTTGATCTTGCCTTCGGGGTCGATCACGAAGGTGCCGCGGTATGCGAGGCCGGCGTCTTCGCCTTCTTCGATCAGCACCTGGAAGGCGCGGGCCAGTTGCTGGCTCGGGTCGCCGATCAGCGGGTACTTGACCTTGCCGATGGTGTCCGACGTGTCGTGCCATGCCTTGTGCGTGAAGTGGGTGTCGGTCGACACGCCATAGATCTCGACGCCGAGCTTCTGGAATTCTGCGTAATGGTCGGCCAGGTCGCCGAGTTCGGTCGGGCATACGAACGTGAAGTCAGCCGGGTAGAACACCACAACCGACCATTTGCCCTTGAAGTTGTCGTTGCTGACGGGCACGAACTTGCCGTTGTGATACGCGGTGGCCTTGAAGGGAATGATTTCGGTGTTGATCAGGGACATTGCTGTTTCCTTGTGGTGGCTAATAAAAAGAACGAGGCATCAGTATAACTACCAATCTCTCATTTTCAATAGCCATGAACTATTAAAAACATTGGAGCTTGCTATGTTTGCGATGGCGTCACGGCCGACGAATACGAACGTGTATCACCATCAAACGCATGCAGACCGACGCAGCATGGGATTGCTTGCAACTGCTTACCCACCCCTCTCACAATCGGTGCTTTCAGAACAAGGAATAACCATGAAGGGCGACCCCAAGGTCATCGAACATCTGCAGGCGCAGCTCAAGAACGAGCTCACCGCAATCAACCAGTACTTCCTGCACTACCGGATGCTCAAGCACTGGGGCCTGGACAAGCTGGCCAAGAAGGAATACGAGGAATCGATCGGCGAAATGAAGCACGCCGACAAGCTGATGGACCGCATCTTCATGCTTGACGGCCTGCCGAACCTGCAGGACCTGGGCAAGCTGAACATCGGTGAGGACGTGCCTGAACTGCTGGGCTGCGACCTGGGCGCCGAGACCGGCGCGCAAGCCACCATCAAGGACGGCATCGCCTACTGCGAAACGGTGCGCGATTACGTCTCGCGCGACCTGCTGCAGGAGATCCTGGACGACACGGAAGAACACATTGACTTCCTCGAAACCCAGATCGACCTGATCGACAAGGTCGGGCTGCAGAATTACCTGCAGTCGCAGATGGGCGAACTCAGCTGATCGGCGAGGCCGGGCGCATTCGTCAATCGACGTCGCCCGGCGCCTGCGGACGCTTGCGCCCGCTGAGCATGGCAGCCACCAGGTTCTCCCTGTGCCGCCAGCTCGTGAAAGCGACACCGGCCAGATGCAGGGCAATCAGCGCCACCAGCGTCCAGGCCAATGTGCGGTGGAGCCATTCCACCCACGCCAGTCCCCAGAACATGTCGAGCGAGTACATCCAGCCCGTAGCGCCGACGGCGGCCACCGTGGCCAGCAAGGCAACGACCATCCAGCCACCCAGCGGGTTGTGGCCCAGGTAGCGCTTTTCTCGCCGGGCGAGCACCTCTGCCGCATAGCGCCGCACCTCGAAGGGCGATCGAACGAACTGGCGGAATCTCGCGTAGCGCCCACCAAGCCCGCCGCCGATGCAGCGGCCCGCGACCAGGGCGAGTGCGGCGTAGCCCGCCCATTCATGCTGCCGCAGCAGCGCCTCGCCGCTGAACCACGCCACCGCAATAGCCGCCACCAGCGCCCAGTGTGTTGCGCGCAGCCAAAGCGCCCAGACCCGCGTCGACGGACGCCCGGAAACCGCACGCACCGCGTGGCGCCTCAGGAAGGCTGCTTGACTTGTCCGACCTTCTCGAAGGTCTTGGGATCGAAGAATGCCTCGGCGCGCTGGCCCTTCTCGTCGAAGCCGTACACCTCATAGCAGCCGTTGAAGTTCCTGATCTGGCGGACCTTCCAGCCTTCGGAGATCAGCTTGCGCTGCAGTTCCATCTGAGGGCGCATTTCCTCCTTGGGAACCGGTGCGCACTTAACCGCGTCATGCTCGACGAATTGGGCGGCTGCGGACGCGGACCAGAGGGTTGCGGCTGCAGCCGCCACATAAAGAAGTGACTTGTTCATGAATGGCCTCCCGGCATTGCAGGGCGCCGCGCCGCGGCTCAGATGTCGAGCCACATGCGCAGCAGGTTGTGATAAGTGCTGGTGAGGCCGATCACGCCCGGATCGGTCTCACCGCATTGGCTGCGCAGATGCCGCAGGTGGTTGTCCATATCGAACAGCAGCCGGCGCTGCTCGTCGCTGCGCACCATGCTCTGGATCCAGAAATAGCTCGCGATACGGAAGCCCCGCGTCACGGGCAGCACCCGGTGAACGCTGGTGCCCGGATAGAGCACCATGTCGCCCGCGGCGAGCTTGACGCGCTGCGTGCCGAAGGTGTCCTCGATCACGAGTTCGCCACCGTCGTATTCGTCAGGCTCGGCTAGGAACACGGTGCACGAAATATCGGTGCGCACCCTGCCCGTGCCGTCGCGCAAAAATCGCACCGCGCTGTCCACGTGATTGCCGAAGCTGTTCGACGCACCGCCATAGCGATTGAACAGCGGCGGCGAAATCTGCTTTGGAAGCGCGGCAGAAAAGAAAACCTGGTGCCGCTCGAGCCCGCGCAGCAGCAGTTGCTGGACCGCGCGGGTTTCTTCGCAGTCTTCCCTCAGCTGCTCGTTGTTCTTCACCTTGGCCGACTGCTCGCCTGCGGTCAGGCGGCCGTCTTCCCAGGGCGCACCGGCGAGGACCTCCCGGGCCGCGCGTAACTCCTCGGAGGTGAGCACCTGTTTGACGTGCAGCAACATGGTCCGGAGGATATCCCGATCAGAAACGCACGCCCACCGTGCCGAGCACCTGACGTTTGGCGCCGAGAATGGCGAAGCCCGGATATAGCTGATCACCGTAGGCTTTGTTGCTGAGGTTGTTGATGTTGAGCTGCACGTACAGGTCCGGAGTGAACTTGTATTCGAGCATTGCATCGGCGACGACGTAGCCAGGGACACGCGCGGTTGCCGACGCGGCACCGGTGGCGCCCGTCAGCGGTCGGTTCTCGGTCGCGCCATGCGCGCCCAGTGCGACGCGCAGTTTTGGCGTCGCCTGGTAGCTGACCCACACCGCACCCGACTGCTTCGGCGTCAGGCCCACGCGTTGACCAACTGAGGCCTGTGCCGCAGCCGCGCTGCCGGCCTGATCGATCTTGGCAACAGGCATCCAAGTGTATGAAGCGTAGACCTCCCACTGACGGCCGAGGCGCCCGACCACGTCGAGCTCGACGCCTGCTGTGTGCCGCTTGCCTGAGAGCGTGTAGGCCGAGCCTGCGAAGTCGGCGTCTGTGGTGCGCTCGTTGTACTTTTCGGTGCGGAAAATCGCGCCGCGTGTGGAGAGCGCGCCCCCGAGCCAATCGAGCTTGGCTCCCATTTCAAGGTTGCGGCTTTTTTCGGGCGGCGTGTTGGCGTTCTGCGGTGTCACATACTGGTAGGTGTCGGCCGAGGTGTTGAACGAGGTGCCGTATGACACGTAGTACGACTGGGTGTCCGAAGGCTGGTACAGCACGCCGCCGCGGTAGCTCCAAGGCGAGTTCGACAGGTGCGTGGTAGTGACGCTCAGCGGAACGTTGCTCACTATCCCGGTCCCGGCGCGGTAGTTCAGTTGCTCGAAATCGCCCTTAAAGCTGTCGTAGCGAATGCCACCGAGCACCTTCCAGTGCGGCGCGACCTGGATCAGGTCCTGCACATAAAGGCCATAGGCTTTCGCATCGTAGTTGCTCGAATTGCGCCATTGCGGCGTCAGGCCGGTGCCGACCAGACCGGCTCCATCGTCGGGGGTACCGACACGCGTGGGCGGACGGATACCGAGAGTGCTGCCGTTGTTCTGGAAGCGAATGGCCTCTTCCTTCGAGGCATCGATGCCGGCGAGCAGTTCATGCTTCACGCCAAGCGCGTCGAACGCCAGGCTGTAGTCGCTCTGCGCGTAGGTGCCCTTGTACCGGTCCTTACGCGGCGTGAGACCGCTGCGCGTCAGGAAGGTCGACGGATCGAGCGATGTGACCGCCCGGGTGCCGGGCGGGCAGGTTCCAGTCGCCGTGGGAATCGCGCCACAGGCACCCACCGCCGTGCTCCATTGCGCGCGCTCGAATAAGCCGCTGCGCACCTGCGTGCGAAGTTCGCCGCCATTGGCGAACCTGTGCTTCCACGCGCCGTGCACGTAATTCGCCTCGCCGTCGACGAAGTCCGCCGCGGTGCCGTAGAAGTCACCCGGTTTGACCGGCGCTAGGCTGCCGTTGACATAGCGCACGGCCGACATCGGCACGTTGTTGTTCTTCAGGTGGAACAGGCCGACGGTGAATTCGTCCGCCGTGCCCAAGCCCCAGCTGTACGACGGCGCGACGCCATACTTGTCGATTTTCGCGCCGCCGTTGTCGGCCTTGTTGTACATCGCGTTGATGCGCAGTGCAGAGGTCTCGCCAGTACGCACATTGAAATCGGCGGTGGTGCGGAAATAACCACCGCTGCCAATGGTGCCCACTACATCGGTCTGGTCGGCCAACATTGGCCTCTTGCTCACCTGGTTAACGACCCCACCCGTGGAGCCGCGGCCGAAGAGCATAGATGCCGAGCCGCGCATTACTTCGACGCGGTCGAGGTTGAATGTATCGCGATCGTATTGAGAGGGGTCGCGCATGCCGTCGATCATTAGGTCGCCGGTGCTAGCGATCGGGAAACCGCGCAGCCGGATGTCCTGATCGGTGCCGTTCTCGGTCGCGGCGAAGGTGATGCCGGCTGAATAGTGCAAGGCGTCGCGCAGCGTGTCGAGCTTGACGTCGTCGATGAGCTTTTCGGTGATGACGTTGATCGACTGGGGAATGTCGCGAATTTCTTGCGTTCCCTTGCCGATACTGGTCTTTTTGGTCTGGACCTGGTCCTTGCCTTGTGCTTCGGCCTGCTCGGTTACCGTGACGGTGCCCAGCGTTCCGCCTTGCACCGTGGCCGGCGGTGTCTGCGCCCAGCTGCTGACCGAGGCAGCCAGCATCAGGGCTCCGAAAGGAAGCATTGCCGCTTCTCGCGGTGCGGCATTCAGGGCGCCCACGGCAGGAGCAGAAGAAGACACGCGGCGCGACACACGCGCGCGCCGACGAACGACATTGGCCAAGATAACCTCCCGGAAAGCCCAAACGGCTGGTTTTTGAATGGAATGGCTGGCTTGGATCGGTGCTTGCACCGGCGTGGCTTGCCGAAATCGGGCTGAAGTGTAGTGCGAACGTAGTTCTTAATCATTCGCATTGAGATTCGCCGTTGCAAGGCAGCAACACCGCTCCGGACCAGTACCGAAGACCTATCTTCCGGATAGTTATTGAAAATGCGAGAGATTCGTATTTATAATCGGCTCGAACCCAACCAGCCAGCCAACTGCCGCTTTCACCGCCATGATCGTTTGCGTCTGCCGCCGAGTCTCCGACCGTGAAATCGCACGTCACGTGCGGGCGGGCATGACTTTCGACGAAGTCCAATTCGAGTTGGGCGTGGCCACCCAGTGTGGCCAATGTGAAGGTTGTGCGCGCGATATCGTCGCGCAGTGCAGCGCCTCCCATCCGGTCGCCGCGTTGAACCGCGAATCCGGAACGAGTGCGATCCAGCTTGCCACCTCCATTTCGGAAAGCAAGGCATGGAACTCTTCTCGGCACTCGGCGGCAGCCTGATATTCGTTGCAGGTTCGGTCTGGTGGATCTTTCGTAAGTAAACAGTAGTCGTAGCGGTTTTGCTGCAATCGGGGTACGTTTTTGCGTGCCCGCATTCGAATGGTTGATCGTGTCTGACCGCTTTGCCCCTCCCCCTTCCGTTCTGGGCCTCTCGCGCAATGCACTCATTGCCGGGGGCGTGATCCTGTTTCATGCGGCTGCGCTGTGGGCGCTGCAAAGTGGCCTCTTGCGCCGCGCCGCCGAAGTGGTGATCCCCGTCGAAATACTCAGCCAGTTCGTCGAGCCGCCCAAGCCGGCCGAGCCACCGCCTCCTCCCCC
>Ga0102593_1002899_pt1 | contig 12077 bp, 13 predicted proteins | sample AraplaCol_mMS_r2_2_FD_76862 | JGI IMG/M metagenome (GOLD analysis project Ga0102593, IMG submission 76862) | Arabidopsis root microbial communities from North Carolina, USA - plate scrape MF_Col_mMS_r2 (SPADES assembly) (version 2) | ecosystem: Host-associated > Plants > Roots > Endosphere...
AGGACGTCGGCCCCGGCGACGAGGTCGGCGAAGCGGTCACGGTCGCGGGCGGCTGCCGGGTCCAACACGACGCTTCGCTTGTTGGCGTTGTCGAGGGCGAAGGCCACCGACGATCCGGCGACGGCGGGCGTGGCGGCGCGGTGCGGCGCCCCACCCGGCGCCTCGACCTTGAGCACCTCGGCCCCCAGGTCGGCGAGGATTCTGCTGACACCGTCGGATTCGGGACCACCGACGTCGAGCACCCGCATCGCCGAGAGAAACTGACAGGTGTCAAGCATGCGGCTCAGTATCGTGCAGCGGCCGGTCACGGTGTGGGCGGGGTCTCCATCTGCGGCGCGGTGAGCGTCGGCCACCGTCGCCGCCACCGCGAGGACCTGCACAAACGGCCTGCTCACGTATGCTGGCGCGGTCATGATCGAATCCGCCACGGCTGATGCGCCGCCCCACCCCCTGATCGGTCAACTGGCGGCGCTGCACCACTTTCGCACCTACGTCGACGTGGGCGTCGTGGTGGTCGTGCTGGTGACGACCAATCTGCTGGCCCACTTCACCACCCCGATGGCCAACGTGATCGTGGTGCCCGCGGCGGCGGTCGGCCTGGTCCTGCTGGTGCGCTCCCGAGGTCTGGGGTGGGGCGAACTCGGGCTCGGTCGCGACACCTGGCGCACCGGGCTGTGGTACGCCATGGCGGCGGTGGGACTGGTGGGCGCCGTGATCGCCGTCGGCGCGCTGCTGCCGTGGACCCGTCCGATGTTCATGAACGACCATTACGCCACCATCTCCGGCGCGCTCCTGGCCTCGTTGATCGTCATCCCGCTGCAGACGGTGATTCCGGAGGAACTGGCCTTCCGCGGGGTCCTGCACGGAGCGCTGGACCGCGCTTGGGGTTTCCGCGGGGTCGCCGCGGCGGGGTCGCTGCTGTTCGGCATGTGGCACATCGCCACGTCGTTCGGGTTGACGAGCAGCAACGTGGGGTTCTCCCACCTGTTCGGCGTCGGCGTGCTCGGCGTGATCGCCGGCATCGTGATGGCCGTGATCGCGACCGCCGCAGCCGGTTTCGTCTTCACCTGGTTACGACGCCGCAGCGGCAGCCTCATCGCGCCGTTTGCCCTGCATTGGTCCCTCAACGGTCTTGGCGCGCTGGCCGCGGCGCTGGTCTGGCACGCCTCCACCTAGGGGTTGCGACGGCGCCGAGCGCGAAAGTCGCGGTTCTTCAGCTTGTTTCCACAGGTGGACATGTCACACCACGTTCCGCCGTGGTTGCGGGACCGGTCGTAGAACACCCACAGGCACTCCTCGTTGGCGCAGGTCTTCAAGTGACTCCAGGTGCCGTCGAGTTGCGCGTCGCGGACCACCAGGAGCAGCGCGAGCAGACCGGCCCGTACCGACTCGCCGTCGGTGGTCAGCGACACCGTGCCACCGTCGAGGGCGACGCGGACGGAACCGTCCTCGGCGAGACTGCTCAGGACCGCGGTGGCCGCGTCGTCGGGGGCCGGCCCCCCGGAGTTGTGCAGGACCAGGGCGCGCAGGGCCTCTCGAACTCCGACGACGAGATCGAGGTCGTCCCGGGTGGGTGCCTGGGCCGGGGCGAGGAGTCCGTTGGCCGCCAACCACGGGCCGGCGTCGGCCGCGTCGGCCAACCTGTCCAGCCCCGACTCCCGGTCGACGGTGTTGGCCAGCGCTTGCACGCGACGCAAGGGGTCGGGGGCCGGTTTGGCCTCCGCGTCACCGGGCCACGGGGCAGACGTCATCGGTCGAGAATAGCTCCGTCGTGACCAGTGTGGAGTGTTGACTGGTCATTCATGACCGGTATAGCGTTAATACAGGTCACGATCCGAGGAGACTGGCGATGACACCGCGTAGCGAGATACCGACCCATTCCGTGGACGCCACCGCGTCGGCGCGTACCGCGGCGGCCCGCGTGGCCCTCCCCCAGCGCACCTGGGCTCGGCTGTTCGCAACGCGCTACGACCATCTGGTCGAACGGGGTGCGACGGTCGCCACGGGCAGTCCGCTGGCAGCCCACCGCCAGCGACTGGTCTCCCGGCGGGAGCGCACCGACTTGGCCGCGACGCTGGCGACACTGCTCGAGGACGCGCGCCACCCGCCGCGCCGATGCGACGCCGCACCGAGGGTGCCCGTCGAGGCCGACGCGGTTCGCCGCGCCGCGGACACCGTCGACGACGTCCGGGCGCGACTCCTTGGACCGCTGCCCGTCCGGGCCCGCGGCATGGCCCGACTGCGGATCCTGCTCGGCGACGGCCGAGGCCCGATCTACCGTCCGGGCCGCGGCACGTTCGCCTCCGCGATTCGCGGGGTGCTGGCGGCGCTGTGAGCTACCGCCTCTGCACCGCCCCGACGATCGACAGCAGGATCACCGATCCCAAGATCGCGGTGAACAGGGTGAACCACCACCCACCTGCCGCGGTGTCGAGGAAGAAGCTCAGCAGGAACCCGCCGATGAGCGCGCCGACGATGCCGATGACGATGTTGAGCAGGATGCCCGAACCGCCGCCCTTGACGATCTTGCCGGCGATCCAGCCCGCCAGCGCACCGATGATGATGTAGCCGATCCACCCCACACTGGTGAGAGTGCTGGATCGTTCGGCCAGGAAATCCGTCGCCGCAAGCATGTTCATGACCAACTCCTACCGTGTGCCGTACCCACCCGGCGACGTTGCCGGATGTCTGATCCGGTCTACCCCCGACGGGTAACGATTAGGCCGACGATCGGTAGTCAGTCGATGCCGATTAGCCGGCGGGCATCATGCCCGGGGGCGCGTCGGTCACCGGAACCGGCACGCCGACGCCGGGTCGTGCCGGCGGCGCGTTCGGGTCCGGCGCCGGGGCAGGCGCGTTGGGGTCCGGTGCCGGCGGCGGCGGAGGTGGCGGTGGGGTGAAGGACCGGATCGACTGCGCCAGCGTCGTCGCCGCGCCCTTGTCGACCGGGTGATTGGCCGAGCCGAGCCACACGACGAACCAGCGCTCCGGCGTCCGTGAACCTCGCGGCGCGCCGGGCGGGGGAACGTCGCCGACCACACCCGCCCAAATCTGGCCGTTGGGCTTGGTCGCGTCGGTGAACTTGACCTCGTAGGACGAGAAGGCACCGGGCAGGCCGGCTGCGTTGAGCGGCCCCGCCTCCTGGTTGAGGCGCGTTCCGGCGAAGGGCATGAAGAACTCACCCATGTCCGACGCGAGCCGGGTGGCGGCCTTCGCGTTGTCGGTTTCGGCGCCGGCGAAGAGCTTCAGGTCGAGGCGACCCAGCAGCACGCTGGTGTCCGACGGAGCCTCGGCACCGGCCTCGGGGACCTTGGTCAGCAGCGCCTGACCGTACGAGAGCTGGGTGTTGTCGGAGACCTTCCACCCGGCGGGCACGACGTAACTGAAACCGCCTGCGGCATTGTCGACGCGACCGGGCTCCGGGGGCGGCGCGGGCGGCGCGGCGGGATCGGCCGGCGGGGGCGCGTTGGGGTCGGCGGGCGGCGGCGGAGGCGCGTTCGGATCCACCGGCGCGGGGGCCGGCGCGGGCACCGGCGCCGGCGCGGGCGCGGGGGCCGGAGCGGGTGCGGGGGCGGGCTCCGGGGCCGGGACGGGATCGGCGTGGGCGGGAAGCGCGACTGTCACTGCAGTGACGCCCGCGAGGACGGCCGAAGCCAGTGCCCGTGGGACGCGCCTGCGTCGAGGAGGGTGCTGCATGGGGAAGAAACTACCGTGTTACGGCCGTGACGCAAGTGTGAGTTGCTCTTAAAGTGCCAATCTGGGAGATTGCTGTATCGCCGAAGACAGCAGGCAGCGGCTGCATGGGCTGTTGCTGGCCATACGACGGCAGCACGGCCCGCCCGCGCGGTGCGCGGGGCCTGCACAGTGTTGTTCGCCATGGCCGCGGTCACCGTTACCGCGCTCGGTGAATCGACACTTCCCTGGACTTCACGGTGAAGTACACCCGCTCGCCGGGCGCCAGCCGAAGGTCGGCCGCCGACTCCGCGGTGATGTCCGCGGACAGCCCCGGAGACCCGTCGGACTGGGGTTCGGCACGCACCCGGATGGCAGGCCCGCGCCCGTCGAGTTCGGCGAGGACGACCTCGACGGTGTTGCGCGGACTGCCGTGGGGCTCCTCGCGGTACACCGCGACCGACGACGGGTGGAAGGTGGCGACGGCGGACTCGTCCGTGCCGGCGCCGAGGTCGTCGTCGAGCACGCCGTGCCACACCCGACCCGAGCCCGCCACCAGCGTGGACGTGGCCCCCACGCGACCCCGGACCAGGTTGATGCCGGCGAACCGGGCACCGAAGCCGCTGCGCGGGGCGGCCAAGACGGTGGCCGTCGGCCCCGCCTCCACGACGCGGCCCGCTTCGACCACCACGACCTCGTCGGCCAACGTGACCACGTCGAGCAGATCGTGGGTGACCATCACCGACGACCGGCCGTCACGGACCAGGAATCGGCGCAGCACCGTGCGCATCGCGGCGGCGACGTCGACGTCCAGACCGCTCAGGGGCTCGTCGAGCAGCAGCACCTCGGGGTCGGCGGCCAGCGCCCTGGCGAGGGCAACCCGCTGAGCCTGCCCGCCCGAGAGCTGGCGCGGTGCGCGGTCAGCCAGCTCGGCGACCCCCACCTCGGCGAGCCACCGGGTGGCCACCTCACGAGACTCCGCGCGGCGTGATCGTCGTCCGTGCCGTGCCCCGAAGGCCACGTTCGCCTCGACGGACAGGTGCGGAAACAGCAGGGCGTCCTGCATCAGCAGCCCGACCCTGCGATCGTGCGTGTCGACCTGCACGCCGTCGGGTGACTCCGTCAGGAGCCTGTCCCCGACGCGCACCGTCCCCGCGTCGGGACGGACGAGACCGGCCAGCACGTGCAAGGCGGTGGACTTGCCGGCACCGTTGGGACCGAGGATGGCCAGCACCCGGCCGGGCGGCACCGAGAACGCGACGTCCACCCCACGGGCGTCGACCACGGCCCGCACCTCGACGCCGCTCACGGTCTACTGCCAGCCACTGGCGCCGCCCGCCTTGATCCGGCGGCTGCCCAGACCGACCACGACAACCGCAGCCACCGCGACGAGCAGCACCGACAACGCCACCGCCGCATCGGCGTCGACCTCGCGCTGCAGATAGATCTCCAGCGGCAGCGTGCGCGTCACGCCTTCCCGGGACCCTGCGAAGGTCAACGTCGCCCCGAATTCGCCAAGGGCGCGGGCGAAGGCCAGCACCGCGCCCGACAGCAGGCCGGGCGCCAGCAGGGGCAGCGTCACCCGCCACCACACCGCCGACGGGCGCGCACCCAGGGTGGCCGCGACGAGTTCGTAGTCCGACCCGACGGTCCGCGCGGCCCCCTCGAGCGCGATGACGAGGAACGGCAGCGACACGAACGTCTGGGCCAACACCACGGCGGTGGTGGAGAACGCGATGTGCACACCAGCCGCCTCGAGGTACCGCCCGATCAGACCCAGACGGCCGAAGGCGTACAGCAGCGCGATGCCACCGACCACCGGCGGCAACACCAGGGGCAACAGGATCAGCGGCCGGACCCAGCGGAAGAATCGAGACCCGCTGCGCGCCAACACCATCGCCATGGGAACACCGAACAGGACGCACAGTGCGGTGCTCGCAGCCGCGGTCTTGAAGCTCAGGACGAGCGCCGTCGTCGACGATCGGCTGGTGATCAGGGACCAGAACTGCGACCAGTCGACCCGCGCGGCGATCGCCACCAAGGGGAGGATCACGAACACCGCACCGACGACGGCCGGCACGTAGATCCACCGCGGCAGACTGCGCACCCTGGGCAGCCTAGGCGAGCGGGCTGCAGAGTCGGCGTGCGAGCGCGTGGCGCGTGCCGACGGGTAGCTACCGTCCAGTAACATCGACGACGACTCGCTGGGTTCAGCGTCGAACACGAGGAGGTCGAACGATGGACGTGCTGCTCACCGGCGGTGACACCGAATTGGGGCGCATCATCGCCGAGGGTTTCCGCGACGCGGGACACCAGGTGGTCATCGCCGGTTCTCGTCGTGACGAGCTGGAGGTGGCGGCCAAGGAGCTCGAGGTCGACTCGATCGTCTTCGACAACACCGATCCCGCCAGCCTGGAAGCGGCCCGTGGCGAGTTTCCGCATCACCTCGACGCCATCGTCAACGTGCCGGCGCTGCGCGCCGACGGCGGCGATCCGCGCACCTACACGCTGACCGAACGCGCGGCGGCCTGGCGCAACGCGATGGACGCCACGGTCCTCTCCGCCGTGCTCACCGTCCAGATCCTTGGCGACCATCTGCGCTCGGGCGGCACGATCGTCAACGTCGTCGCCGACAACGCCGCCGAGGGCAGCGCAGAGGCCGCGATCAAGGCTGCGTTGTCGAATTGGACTGCGGGACAGGCGACTCACTTCGGAATCCGGGGCATCACGCTCAACGCGGTCGCGTCCGGCCGCGGCGCCGAGCCGGGGTACGACGGTATCGCGAGCACGTCGCCGTCGGTCGCCGCGGAGATCACCCGACTTGCCCTGTTCCTGAGCACCCCGGCGGCCCGGCACATCACCGGCCAGACGCTGCACGTCAGCCACGGGGCACTCGCGAGCTTCGCCCGCTAGCTGGGATTTATTCCGCCGTCCGCCGAGAGCGAAACGGGGTGCCGGTTCCGCTTAGGCGTGGTTAGGGTCACACCGTGACCATTCGACTCGGACTTCAGATCCCCAACTTCTCCTACGGCACCGGCGTGGAGCAGCTCTTTCCCACCGTCGTCGCCCAAGCTCGAGAGGCCGAAGCCGCTGGCTTCGACTCCGTCTTCCTGATGGACCACTTCTATCAGCTGCCCGGCCTCGGCACCCCCGACCAGCCGATGCTGGAGGCCTACACCGCACTCGGTGCGTTGGCGGCGGCCACCGAGAAGGTGCAGCTCGGCACGCTCGTCACCGGCAACACCTACCGCAACCCCACCCTGCTCGCGAAGGCGATCACCACCCTCGACGTGATCAGCCAGGGCCGGGCGATCCTCGGCGTCGGCACCGGCTGGTTCGAGCTGGAACACGACTCGCTGGGATATGACTTCGGCACGTTCACCGACCGCTTCAACCGCCTCGGCGAGGCCCTGCAGATCATCCTGCCCATGCTCGCGGGCGAGCGCCCGACGTTCACCGGCGAGTACTACCGCACCCAGGAGGCGATGGCCGAGCCCCGCTACCGTGACCACATCCCGCTGATGATCGGCGGCAGCGGCGAGAAGAAGACGATTCCGTTGGCCGCCAAGCACTTCGACCATCTCAACATCATCGCCGGGTTCGACGAGCTGCCCCGCAAGATCGCGGTGGTCAAGGAGAACTGCGAGAAGATCGACCGGGATCCGTCGACCTTGGAGACCAGCATGCTCGTGGTCGCGATCATCGGCGACGGCATCACCGCCGACGTCATCCCCGAGGACTTCCGGCAGCAGGCGGTGTTCGGCAGCCCGGAGCAGGTGGCCGACCAGATCAAGACCAAGGTCCTCGACGCCGGGGTGGACGGCGTGATCCTCAGCCCGGTCACCAGCCTCGACGGGTACCACCCCGGCCCCGCGACCGAGGTGGCCGAGAAGCTCAAGCCACTGCTCAACGGGTAAACGGCAGGGGGCTGGAACACAGACCGCAGGCGTCCGTGGCGCCGGTGGGTTATCTCACCGCACCACGGGGAACTGGTCCGACTAACCTAGTGGTTGTACTGGATGAGTTTTCGCACGCGAGGAGCAGCAATGAGCCACCCCGGAGCTACGGCAACGGATCGGCATAAAGTCGTCATCATCGGATCTGGGTTCGGCGGTCTCAACACCGCCCAGAAGCTCAAGAGGGCCGACGTCGACGTCAAGCTGATCGCTCGCACGACGCACCACTTGTTCCAGCCCCTGCTGTACCAGGTCGCCACCGGCATCATCTCCGAGGGCGAGATCGCCCCGCCCACCCGGCTCATCCTGCGCAAGCAGGAGAACGCCCAGGTGCTGCTCGGCGACGTCACCCACGTCGACCTGGCCAACAAGACCGTGACCTCGGAACTCCTGGGCCACGACTACATCACCCCCTACGACAGCCTCGTCATCGCGGCCGGCGCGGGACAGTCCTACTTCGGCAACGACCACTTCGCCGAATTCGCCCCCGGCATGAAGTCGATCGACGACGCCTTGGAACTCCGCGGCCGCATCCTCGGCGCCTTCGAGCAGGCCGAACGGTCCAGCGATCCCGAACGCCGCAAGAAGCTGCTGACCTTCGTCGTCGTCGGCGCCGGCCCCACCGGTGTCGAGATGGCCGGGCAGATCCAGGAGCTGGCCGACCAGACGCTCAAGGGCAGCTTCCGCCACATCGACCCCACCGAAGCGCACGTGATCCTGCTGGACGCGGCGCCGGCGGTGCTGCCTCCGATGGGCAAGAAACTCGGACTCAAGGCGCAAGCCCGGCTGGAGAAGATGGGCGTCGAGGTTCAGCTCAACGCCATGGTCACCGACGTCGACCGCAACGGCATCACCGTCAAGGACGCCGACGGCACCATCCGCCGCATCGAGGCGGCCTGCAAGGTGTGGTCGGCCGGTGTGCAGGCCAGCCCGCTGGGCCGCGACCTCGCCGAGCAGTCCGAGACCGAGATCGACCGCGCCGGGCGCGTGAAGGTGTTGCCCGATCTGTCGATTCCGGGCCATCCCGACGTGTTCGTGATCGGCGACATGGCCTACGTCGAGGGCGTGCCGGGCATGGCGCAGGGCGCCATCCAGGGCGCCAAGTACGTCTCCAACATCATCAAGAACGAGGCCAAGGCGCGCGAGCACGGCACCATCCCCAAGCCGCGGGAACCGTTCAGCTACTTCGACAAGGGCTCCATGGCCACGGTGTCGAAGTACAACGCGGTCGCCCAGGTCGGCAAGCTCGAATTCGGCGGTTTCATCGCCTGGGTCGCCTGGCTGGGTCTGCACCTCATCTACCTGGTCGGCTTCAAGACCAAGGTCGCCACGCTGATGTCGTGGGCGGTGACGTTCCTCAGCCGCGAGCGCGGCCAGCTGACCATCACCGAACAGCAGGCATACGCCAGAACGCGAATAGAACAGCTCGAGGACATGGCCGCATCGCTGCGCGAGACGGAGAAGGCTGCGAGCTAGAGCCGCTCGCCCTGCCACGTCGCCAGGCACCCACCTGCGGCGAGTTCCAGTATCATGCCTGCTCCGGCGAAAGCCGTTTCGGGATAGCGTAACTCGCTGACGCATGCCCGCGGCGCGTCGAGGTCGTCGTCGGTCACCGCTCCCGCACCGATCTCGACGCGGTGCCGAAGCAGCGGACTGCCGCCGACGTCGGCGTGCACCGTGCCCGACCAAAACCCCTGGCGCTCATGGGATCTGCCGATCTGGACGCGCTCGCGCAACCGCACACTGCCGCCGTCGCCCAGCGCCACCCGGGTCGACGTCACGTGCCGGGCCTCCCCCGCCACGATGGTCGGCTGCGGGTCCAGGTCGAGCACGCCCTCGACCTCGAGTTCCCACGTGGCCCTGCTCTCCATGGTGACCGGGCCCGGCATCGCCATCGTCGCCGCAGCACTGCGTAGTCGCAGCCGTGCGCCGCGTTCGACCACGACCCTGAACCTGATCGTGTCCCCGCCCAGCGGCGTCGCCGCGGCCGAGACGAGATGGACCGTGTCGGCGTCGGTGCGCCGGCCGGCCACCCCACCCGCGCATTCGATGCGGGGCGCGCGGCCGGCAGTCGCGACGATCAGGACCTCGGAGAGCATGCCCTAGACCGGCACGCGCAACTGTTGGTACACCCAGTCCGTCACCAGCGTCGCCGCCGGGTCCTCGGTGAGTGAGATCAGCACGAACGGACGATCGCCACGAACGGTCGTGGCGTCGCGGCGCATCACGTCGAGGTCGGCACCGACCATCGGGGCGAGGTCGGTCTTGTTGATCACCAACAGATCCGAGAACGTGACGCCGGGTCCGCCCTTGCGCGGCACCTTGTCGCCACCGGCGACGTCGACGACGAAGATCTGTACGTCCACCAGACCCGAGGAGAACGTCGCGGTCAGGTTGTCCCCGCCGGATTCGACCAGGATCAGATCGAGCGTCGGGTTGCCGGCGATCAGGTCGTCGATCGCGTCGAGGTTCGCGGTGATGTCGTCGCGGATGGCGGTGTGGGGGCATCCCCCGGTCTGCACCGCGGCGATGCGTTCGTCGGGAAGCACCGCGTGGCGGCGCAGGAAGTCGGCGTCCTCGGTGGTGTAGATGTCGTTGGTCAGCACCGCCAGCGACAGCTCACCGCGCAACCGCCGGCACAGGGCCGCCACCAGAGCGGTCTTGCCGGAGCCCACCGGTCCACCGATGCCGATGCGCAGCGGCTCGCCGGGTTGGCGGACGCGGCGGGGCCTGTCGTGGTGGTCGTGGGGTTCCCCGTCGAGCAAATGTGGTGGCATGGCTGGCCTTTCAGGAACTGAACAGCGGACGGTCGCGCTCGGCGTGTCGCTCGGCGAGCACGTCGAGCAGGGGGTCGGACAGGTCGGCGAGCTCCTTGGCCGCCTCGGCCGCAGTCAGGTCGCACAGCGCGGCGAGCTCGAAGGTCAGGGCGGCGACGTCGCCGGGGTCCAGGGCCAGCAGTCGCTGCGCGGCGGTCGCCGACCCCGTCATCGTCGTGTACACCACCGAGGCGGCGGTCTGCTCGGACAGCAGCCCGCTGGCCGCGCCGACCGCACCGGCGGCGACACCCAGATGAGGTTTGGGCCCGAGGGTGTCCCACTCCCGGTCGGACCACACCTTGCGCGCCAGCCGCAGCAGTCCCCGGCCCTGCGCTCGGGACGCGGTGCGGGCCGCGGGAGACGGTGTGCGCGCATCGATTTCGAGGTCGGCGGCGGCCAGGCTCAGCGTGCCGGCGTGGACGGCCGCCGCGACTGAGGCGGTCACCAGACCGGTCGTGCGGATGCGGCGGCGCAGGAACGCCCGAAGCGTCGCGAGATCCCTGACCAGACCGCTGGTGACCGCCTCCTCCACGCTTCCGGAGTGCACGTGACCGCCGGTGGGCAGTCGCGAGTCGGCGAGGACGAGCAGGGTCGAGAGGTTCGACATGTCAGAACAGGAAGTATCTCTGCGCCATCGGCAGCTCGACGGCGGGTTGCTCCGCCCAGACGTCGCCGTCGACGGTGACGGTGAAGGTGTCGGGGTCGACCTCGATGCGCGGCAAGGCGTCGTTGAGCGGCATGTCGGCCTTGCCGACCTTGCGCACGTCGCGGACGGGAACCAGGCGGCGGTTGACCGACAGCCGGTCGGCCAGCCCGTCGTCGACGGCCTGGGGCGCGACGAAGTGCACCGACGTGGCGGCGGCCGCGGCCGGGGAGGCCCCGAACATCGGCCGCGGCAACACCGGTTGCGGCGTCGGGATCGAGGCGTTGGCGTCACCCATCGCCGCCCAGGCGATCATGCCGCCCTTGACGACGGCGTGCGGTCGCACCCCGAAGAACGCCGGTTCCCACAGCACCAGGTCGGCGAGCTTGCCGACCTCGACCGAGCCGATCTCGTGGTCGACGCCGTGGGCGACGGCCGGACAGATCGTGTACTTCGCGACGTAGCGGCGGACGCGGTTGTTGTCCGCTCCCCCGTCACCCTCGAGTGCCCCACGGCGCTTCTTCATCACGTGTGCGGTCTGCCACGTGCGCAGGACCACCTCGCCGATGCGGCCCATCGCCTGTGCGTCACTGCCGATCATCGAGATCGCGCCGATGTCGTGCAGCAGGTCTTCCGCCGCGATCGTCGACGGCCGGATCCGGCTCTCGGCGAACGCGAGATCCTCTGGGACGCTGGGGTTCAGGTGATGACACACCATCAGCATGTCGAGGTGCTCGTCGAGGGTGTTGACGGTGTGCGGCCGCGTCGGGTTCGTCGAACTGGGCAGCACGTTGGCCTGCGACACCACCGTGATGATGTCCGGTGCGTGGCCGCCGCCGGCACCCTCGGTGTGGTAGGCGTGGATGGCGCGGCCGTTGATCGCGGCCAGCGTGTCCTCGACGAAGCCCGCCTCGTTCAGCGTGTCGGAGTGCAGGTTGACCTGGACACCGGCCGCGTCGGCCACGGTGAGGCAGGCGTCGATGGCCGCTG
>Ga0102593_1002901_pt1 | contig 12073 bp, 12 predicted proteins | sample AraplaCol_mMS_r2_2_FD_76862 | JGI IMG/M metagenome (GOLD analysis project Ga0102593, IMG submission 76862) | Arabidopsis root microbial communities from North Carolina, USA - plate scrape MF_Col_mMS_r2 (SPADES assembly) (version 2) | ecosystem: Host-associated > Plants > Roots > Endosphere...
GGTGTTTGTGGGGGGGGTTTGTTGTGAATTTTTTTTTGTGTGTTTTTGGGGGGTTTTTTTTTTGTTTTTTTTTTTTTGTTTTTGGTTTTTTTTGGTTTTTTTTTTTTTGCATTATACTACACTCGTTAGATCATATACCCGGTTAGATGGAGTTGAGTGGAACAGAGCATGGCATACAATATTTGCATAAATTCAACAGTTTCAAAAAGAAAACTAGCATTCTGCTTGATGGCTTTCTTTAGTATCATGATCCACTCGTAGTACATTGGTTGAGATGAGCCATATAAAGTACTGATCAATCGTAATTATTACCGAGACAACTCCCTACCACATAATCATAGCCCTAGGTACCCCGGAATCAGAGAGTCCCCGATACAGCAAGAACTCGCAAAATCACACCAGGTCAAATTCACTGACCACTCTCACCCTCACCTTCAACAAACGCCTTCAAATCCTGAACCCATAAATCAAAATTCTGCCTCAACTTCCCCCCATACATCATCTTGACAACCCAAACCATCCATCCAACCTGTAACTCCCAATTCCTAACCTCAGTACCCCCCTCCACATCTTTAACATCATGTTCCCGCTCGGCAGTCAAAAGCGAAGGTCCCATCGTCCCCGGCGCATCAAAATCCGAAGCCCAAACAATACGTCCAGCCGTCCCGGTCTCCGAATTCGGTGCCTCGTACTCGGTTACCACGAGCCCGGCATCTGTGGCTGCTTGGGGTTTAGTTGAGGTTGGATCCATGCGTACGTGAAATGTCACCCTTGTTCCCTTTTGCAGGATTGGTGAGAGGGGTTCATTTGTGGAGATTGTGGATGGAGAATCGGGTTGTGAGACTATTGTCACGCGTGGTACGAAGGAGTTCCATTTTGGCCATGTTGATGTGTTGGTTAGGACTTCCCAGACGGCGGTTGATGGGGCGTTGATGTGGATTGAGCTGCCGAGGTGGAGGGATGCGGAGTCTGGGGTTATGTTTGGTGTTGGGCGGTTTGTGTTTGTTGGATTTGAGAGGGACATTTTGACTATAATCGCAATATACAATATGTAGACGGTGGAGTTAGTTCTGGATGGCAGAGGGTTGTAAGAAGGAGAAGAATTTCGTGAGAAGATTGTTTTGGGGTTGATTTGATCGGCTGAGTTGAGCCTCCGAGCTCCGATAAGCCATGGCACCATCCAAGCTTCGGGCTGCTCGGCTGTCTGTTTGCTTGGCATTTCTGGAATGATGTCTGTACAAGCATCAATGCATTACATACGTCCTACTGCAGAGATCGACGATCTTGATGATTTCCCACCAATTACTCTAGAGTCCCTGGTCGGAAAGATAATAGTCCGTCCACTCGAGGATGTAGCTGTCAATTCCAATGCTAACCGTCTCCGCATTGTGGGGTAGATCCTCCGGGGTTTGGCGACGATTCCTCCGGGGATAATGACGATCGCATTATTGACTGACTCAGAGAGTGCTGGTAGTTGATTTCGGTCAGAGTATAAAGCTGCCTCTTGGAAGCTTTGTTTGGCCTGGTATTGATTTTATTGCTGTATCAATTGGCTTGTTCAAAATGCTGATTCCTCGCGCGACAGTATTAGCCCTAATTTCCTCTTTTGCGCTCGGAGCTCCGAACTATCAACGCTCAGACACCAGTCGCCCCCATCACTGTACAGTATCTTCATCAAATGGCACGGCTGATGATACACCAGCAGCACTGAAAGCCTTTGCTGAATGTGCCACGGACTCGATCATTGTTTTTGAGAAAGGGGTGGAATATAATATTTTCACTCCGATCAGTGCCACGAACCTAAGCAATGTGGAAATCCAGGTTAATGGAAACCTGCATCTTCCTCAGAGCATTGCCGAAGTCCAACGTATCGTCAATCGGACCAACAGAGTTACGTATGCGGATGGTCAACATTGGTTCACCTTCAAAGGACCCAAGATTGACTATACCGGATCCTCAGATATCAATAATGGTTGGATCAATTCTTACGGTCAAGCTTGGTGGGATGCAAACCCTGTCAATGGTTCGGGAATTGACTCCCGACCTCATCTCATGAGCTTCAAGACAACTGGTGGTTCTTTGAAGTACTTCAAGTCTCGTAAACCCATTGCCTGGAATGTTCAAGTGGGCGGAGACGATATTGAGATCAGCCATGCCTTCATCGACGCCGAGTCAACTGGATCTTTCCCATTCAATACAGATGGATTCGATGTCACTGCTACCAATGTCCGTATCACTGACAGTGTGATTTACAATGGAGATGATGCCATTGCCATCCAATCTGGATCCCACAATGTCATCTTCGAAAGAAATACCATCGGCTATCAGAGTCACGGTATGAGCATTGGTTCATTAGGTCAAGATCCACAGGATATCGCCAATGTTTCGAACATTCATTTCAACGATGTCACCGTCATAGATGCAGTTTATGCTGCACGATTCAAGTCTTGGATGGGTGGTCAGGGTATCGCAAAGAACATTACGTGGAAGAATATCCGCGTGTATAATGTGACATTTCCCATATTCGTCACACAGAGCTACTTCAATCAGGGATCTTCTCAAACTCAACTTGGTGATGGTCAGACTACGGGACGTGTCAATAATGCCTCTGTTATGATGGAGGACTTTTTTTGGTCTGACTTTACTGGAACTATTAATACGTTCCGACCTGGTGATGGGTCATGCGTGACGGATCCTTGTTGGTATGATGATGGTCTTCCTGACCTTAAGCATACTGAAGCTGTTATCATTGAGTGTAATACGGAGACTTCTTGTAAGAACTTCAAGTTGGAGAATATCCAGATTATTCCACAGAATCTGAAGTCTCCAACTGCTGTGTGCATCAATGCTACTGCTGCACTCAACCCTCACTTGGGCTTTGACTGCCGGAATGGCACATTCGTTCCTTCCTGAAGGTTCTTGCTTTGATACTCTGTACTTCACTGATTAGCTTCGGTTCCTTCCTATCTTGAAATACTACAATATAGACAGTTTGCTCCTTCCATTTTTATTCTCTCATCATCCCAAGGAAGGCACGAACAGCAACATAAACATTCACCCTCTTCTCTCCCATTTCTCTTCTCTTCCCTTCTTTTTCTCTCTTCCTCTCTTCTTCTCTTCCTCTCTCATCACTCACTCTTTTATGAACATTCGTTCCGTATACTCAGTGTTTACACTTTTCATCACTATAAAGCATTCTGCCACTCACTTACTGTATTCATTTCGCAAGTCTTCTATCTCCTACTTACCATGATGTACGACCATCATCCTTTGCACTACGGAATGCATCACCCGATGCCTCATTTCTGCATCTTTCGACCCGGTGGATCACTGGTGCCTCTTATACCAGTCGATGAACTACCAGCCTGGCTTCAAATTTGCAGCTGGTCGCCGTCGATGTACATGCAAATTCAGCCGGTTACATTGAGCGTCATACCCCGGCTAGGAGAGTACGATGTTATCTGTCACCATTGCTCGAGCGGCGTCGATTCTCTTCATCAAAGCGTTTCCGACCGCGACGACTCTCCTAGGTCTTCTAACAGCCGAAGAAAAAGCTGCCCGGAAATATTGTCTGTTACAGGAATCGGCACGGTGCCTCCAAGCGTCGACCCCAAGATGGCCTTTCCAGCCGGATTCCGATGCCCAGTCACGGAGCAACAGCCTTTAAATGCGACACCTGGTAGTCCACCTTTGGAAGGGCTTCCCTTCAATATGCCCCATATACCCGGGATGACATTTAACTTCGAACCAATGTTGACGCCTTTTGTATCTCAGTTACCGCCGAACATGATCAATCCGAGTCCTCCAGGGTCAGATGTCGGTGTGAAAGGGTCATCTTCAGATCCTATTGTACCTCCTCAAAAGCCAAACCTCAACGGACAGGACCCAGGCGATTCAGCGTCTCTTCTCAAGCTTGCCTCTCTTCCACCCCCGGTAGTTCCACTTGAGGAGGATCGATCCACAACTCCTGCGCCATGTGCACCAAGCAAGCATCCACTGAGTCCAGATACCCAAGGGAGGATATCGCAAGCAATTGCAGCCTCCCTTTGCTCCGTATCAGTGGAGAACGAGAATATTCCACCAAGATGTCCGAGACGGCCTTCGATTGGGCAAGCCTCTAACAGTAACATTGTTGCATCGATAGCGAACGAGGATGGAGTGCACTCAGTACCTCTGATTACTGCGATTGATCATTTGAAAGAGGTTATCAACTTCAAGGAAATACCACCGCCAACAAGTCCTCGTTACAGCAGCGTGAGTGGTGGGTCAGGAAAGCACACACGATCGAGATCACTGTCGCGTGTCTCGATTACTTCGTCAAAGCCTCTGTCTCGAGCCTCCTCAAAGGCAAAAAGACGTCGCGATGCTGCTCAAAGACGCCGTGAGCGAGCTAACCGTCGCCGCGAGAGGAGGAAAGAAAAGTTGGAAGGGGTTGACGCTGTCAGCCCGAAAGGCAAACGCCACAGGCGAGATAAGATACCTTGGGATAACGGCGAGGGAGAATCCCAGAATCTCTTGGAGCAAAAGCCGGAGCAGGTCAACTCATACACGAAACGACGTGACCGACGTGAAAAGCAGGCCAAAAGTCGAAAAGATCACGCCTCGAAGAGTCGACATATGCATATGTCTATGTCTTCAAAATAGCGTCATAACGCCACCATCGAGCTGGTCAAAGCAAGATGATGAACTACTGAGGTGAATTGGTAAGTATATTTGCATTGATTACTCCCACAGGAGATGTATATATAGCATTCTGGCTTCAGGTTGTTCACTCTTTTCTCTTGCCAACTTGATGATTCGGATTTGGTCTGTCACCAGAAGAGGCTGTCACTCATTGCATTTAGATAGTTGGGTTTTGTATTGGGTCTATGGATTGCACCAGAGCACTCTTTTTATGCATATTTTGGCGTTGGTCCGCATACTCTTATTTGGCGAACTTGGCGGGTTGATGTTTTTATCGCTGTTACCTTTAGATAGTTCCTTTGTTACTGGGTCTTGGGATGTATTGAGGGCTATGTTTATCAACCTCACACACTCGTTTTATTCCAATCAAATGCATGCATGATATTAAAACTACCCTGACAAGTCGGTACTAAGACAATCAGTAGTTACTGATGATGATAGCAACATGTGCTTGAATTGGCTTTGGCCGCGGATCAACTCCGATGTATACCACGCCTCCCCGTTTATTTGCTAGCCCAAAACTGGGAACTCGGCGTCTTCCCCCGCACTCTTATCTCCCGTAGATCCGGCTTCGGCAGGGTTTCAAATCCTTGTCATCAAGTCTTGGGTCAAGTTCATACTCAGATGGAATCGAGAAATGGCAGGTAGTAAGAAGCCTCGCGGTATTCGCCATGATCGCCACTGCTACCGCTGCCGCATGAAAGGCATCAAGTGCGATCTCAACCGACCACGATGCCAACCATGCTTACAACAAGATGTATCTTGCCAGTATCCTCAACGAGTGAAATGGATGAGCGAGAAGACAGCCCCAACTCCAGTTCTAAAGTCATCACCTCGAGCATCACCATCTTCGCCATCATCAAATACTACGAGTAGTATCTCAACTATAGCGAACAATCAGCATGATCGAACAGATCTACACGCAAATATCCCAATCAACCTATACGGATTCATCGACCTCCTCTCCCACTTCTACCAAGAAATTCAATCCAGCAAACAAGAACTACCAGACGAAGCCATCGAGCTCATATCACGCACACTTAGTTTCGCCCGGTCTCGACTACAAGGCACAGATGATAAGGACTCAATACAATCCCATTTAACAGCCTTATCGAATCTGAGCCGTGTAATAGAATCAGCACACCCAGTCGCCCTGTTTGGTATCGGCACCTTTGCCATGTTTGAAGTATGCTGTGGCTCCTTCGGTCAATGGCATAGACATCTTCAAGGTGCACGCTCTTTACTTGATCTCCACTGTCATAATCAAACAGACATGAACCATCTAACACGCCAAATTCCCGGTCTTGCGGATGTCCTGGCATACCTTGTTTGGTTCGATGTAACAGGTACACTTGTCCGTGAAGATGGAGCTCTCATTTTCAACGATTGGCATCGCAAATGTCTTCATCAGACTTTTTTCTCTTCTGTAGGCTGTCCACCAGATACATTTGACTTATTCGTGCATCTTGCGAAACTGGAATCGGAATCACAATCTCAGTCGAATACGTCCGAATCTGACATTATCCTTGTCCAACTGAGTACCAGAGCAATGAATCAGATCCTTCACCTTGACTCGACAGATACAACAGAAAGCGGTCTTGCAGCCGCAGTATACAGATATGCGGGGGCAATAGGTGCATTTGCCCGATTGAACCGACCTCGGCAAGAAAATCGCACAGATCAATATAGTCATTCGAGCGTTCTCTCAGATATGGTAGATCGTGCTTGTGGCGCAATATCAACGCTCCCCACTACCTCGCGTTTCTATGTACATCTCGCTACGCCTGCCTATCTAATTGGTCAACATGCAACGCATGCGGGACAGTGTGAAGTTATCCGCACATATTGGCGGAATTGTCGGCTTTGTGAATTTCCGCGTTATCCGGATGGTCAGGAGCAGTGTGAACGGCATTGGGTGAATCGGGGTATTATTTCGGGAATCTAGTTGGTGACTGGTGGAGACGATAAGATCGCGGGGTAAAAAAGGATTATCTTTGATAACTTGCCTATTTGGGAAAGCAATCTATATCAAGTTGGACGGGTTTATCTTTTGGCTTGCTTGTTTTTGGTTTGATATTGTCGATGATTCCAGGTTGTAACTTATTCGGAGGATATTATTATCAGTAGTATAAAATACAAGTCTTAACTTAGTCTCCCTTCCCTCCCCCTCTTTTCCATCTCGAGATATCTGTTCTACTCCAGGATTTTCATCCTGTATTCCACAATGACTACTACATCAACCCCCTCATACCTCGACCGCGCCGCCCAAAAGCGAGCAGATCAACTCGCTCTAATCCCAACTGAATGGCGTCTCTCTTCAGTCCCATCCATCGATTCCCATCCGAATGCACTAGCTTACATTCGACGCGTCCTCTCCAAGAGAGAACTAGCCCTAACAGAAGAAACGGATATAACAGTCCTCCTCCGCAAACTCTCCTCCGGCGAACTCACCTCTTTAGAACTAACAACCGCCTTCGCCAAACGCGCAGCTCTAGCCCACCAACTCACAACATGCTGTACGGAAATCTTCTTCGAAGAAGCCTTTGCAACAGCAAAACAAATGGATGAGTACCTGGAAAAGACAGGTTCTACACTTGGTCCTTTACACGGATTACCCGTTTCAATTAAGGACTTATTCTCCGTGAAGGGTGTAGATACATCGATCGGTAACTCCATCCAGCCTTTCATTGCCTAAATAAAGTACAAATGTACCTCAGTTACTAACGAGGTTCAGGATGGGTCGGATTAACAAACAATCCCTCTGAAACCGACAAATCCGTCGCACAAACCCTTCGCCGTCTCGGCGCAATCTTATACGTAAAGACCAATCTACCTCAATCAATGATGATGTCCGACTCATACAATCATGTCTTTGGACAATGCGTGCATCCACTTAATCGTCGTCTGATTTCCGGCGGGAGTTCGGGTGGTGAGGCTTCTCTTCTTGGGGCGAGGGGAAGTCCGTTGGGTATTGGGACGGATTTGGGTGGTTCTATTCGGATTCCGGCGAGTTTGACGGGCATTTTTGGTCTTTCGCCTAGTCCCGGTAGACATCCTTATGAGAGGGGGAAGTAAGTATTTTCCTTTTCCTATTGAACTTAGTGCAATTGATCACTTCTATGAACCTGGTTGTTAATTTATTGGTTTTTTTTTAGTCCTGGGCAAGATATTGTTCGTTCGGTTGCTGGTCCGATGGCTTGTGATTTGGCGAGTATTGAGCGGTACATGGAGGCTTTACCATGTGCTTCTCCTTGGGAATTGGATCAGCATACTGCTCCAGTTCCATGGAGGAAAAGTCTTGCTTCTTTGAGGGCTAAGAGATTACGTATTGGGTTTTTGGTTGATGATGGTGTTGTGAAGGTTCAACCTCCGATTGCGAGAGCTGTTGGAGATGTTATTGATGCATTGAGAGCGGCCGGGCATGAAGGTATATATTTATTTCTTCCTATTTCTCATTTTATTCTACTCTTACTGCTTTTTTTGAGGGGTTTATTCTGATTTTTTTTCCCTTCAGTTGTTGAATGGAACGCGTCCTCACATGCCTACGCTTATTCTCTATGGGAGAAAGCCATTCTATCTGATGGCGGCGAAGGCTGTCGCAAGAAGATTGAAATGACTGGTGAACCTCTGGTGGAAGGTATGCTGGTTGGAACACCTGATCATATCTTATCTACTTCTGAGACGCATCAAGTATGTGAATTCGTCTCGAGAAATATGTTCTCTGCTAACAATCACAGTTGAATGCGGATAAGTATCTATATGAGAGTAGTTACCTCGATCGATGGACTATGTCCGGAATTGATGCACTAATCATGCCCACTACGCCTTGGGTGGGATATAAACCCTGGACATGGGTGAAGTCCAATGCGTACGTAGGATATACTAGTATCTGGAATTTGCTGGGATATGCAGCATTGTCTATCCCCGTTACTACTGTGTCGCGGGAGAAAGATGTGCCAGGCCAGGAATGGCGGGATCATGTTCCCAGGAACGCAGGGGATAAATTCAATAAAGAACAGTGTGAGTATATACTCAGCAATCCGTGAAGTAAGACAGCACTAATCTACTGTCCAGATGATATTGATCTGGTCGAGGGCATGCCTGTCGGTGTTCAGGTCGTAGGCGGCCGCTTCGGCGAAGAGAAATGCGTTTCTGTAGCAAAGGCCATTGAGCAGGCGATGAGATGGAAAGATGCAGCCCGGTCTAATCTTTAAGTCTAGCCTACGACATCAAATATAAAGTATCTATATACTATGTAAGCTTTGAATTTTCCATTTCATTTCTAATGTAATCGTGTTCGTTTCGTGTTCGCGTGATGCCACAATAGTACAGTGCCTATATCAAGGAGTGTGAAAATAGTACATATTTACATCTGGTTCAGAGAATCTCATCAGATCAGAGAGGAGCATTCATCCGTTCCTTATAATCCGGAAACTCAAAGTCCGCTAGATCATAATCAACCGACGGACCACGATCCTGCAGCTCAAAATCATGCTCTTGAGTTCCCATCGTGCCCATCGTCGAAGTGAAAGGTGGACTTGGCGTAACGGAGTCAGATCCAACGCGCAATTCGCGTACAACACGGATACCCTCTAATCCAGAACTATCCGCACTGCCACTTTCTGGATCATCTTCAGCTTTCTGGGTCTTTGAAATACTGGCTGTATAATTGCCCCCTTGCCCGGAGTAGAAAGTGTCGTTATAGAAAATTCCACCGTCGGGATATTGGTGGTCGTAGATAGAGGGTTTGCGAGATGACGAGAGAAATGTTGTGTTTGAGTGAGTTTTTGATGCTGGTGATGAGTGTAATGGTTGTGGACGAAAGCAAAAGGAGAATAGTCGTGATAATAAAGTGTGGAGAGGTGGGAGGCAAGCACAGATGATAGAGACGTTTGCTTCGAGGTTGGACCATACTGCTGCTTCGGCATTTGTCTCTGTTTAACTGCGTTAGCTGGATGTTTCCGTAATTTGTAGTTGAAAGAGGGATCATTCTCCTTTCACGTACTTGTAAAGTCATGGCCGCCCACCATGAGACTCAGTTCATAGACTCGAGCTGAGCTCGTTGCGATGACGAAAATGCCAACGCCGAAGATTAACATTATACCCACTCGAAGACGCTTGTCGAGCTGCAGTCGATATAGGACTGGCATGGGTAGAATCAGGATAATGATATCAGTGACGATGTGAATACCGGCATTTGTGAACCAGACTGGGCCTTCTGGTAGACATTTGCTTCGGTCTCCGTTCCAAAAAGCAGAAACCGGAACGCAGAAGATGAAACCACTTATTACCATCCAAAGCCCAGCAATGACGAGGAATCCAATGAGTATGTATGAAATGATGAGGAAGCGTCGAAAGCGAAAAATAGAGGTTAAGAAGAGAGTGGCGGAGATTTTGGCTAGGATGAGAGCGGCATTGTAGAATGGGATAGATATCCAGAGATACTGATGGAGCTCGACGTTAGAAAATCATTTGAATGCTATCATATGGGAGGTTCCTTACAATTAAACTCTTTCGGATGTCGGAGTGAGAGAGTGTCGCTTTCGGTTGACCAAGCCCATGATTTCGTTCTATATGATTGGCATGAGTATGTGGAAGAGAAGAAAGGAGTGGACAAAAGCATGTCTTACCGAGAAGTGTGAAAGCATAGAATACAACAGAGCACAAGAAAGCTGCAATGATGAGCAGGTCATCGTATCCCCATTTCTTCACCAGCTTAATGCGCGTGAACAGACGAGTTGCAACGAACAGACCGGCCAGAATAGTGAAGATGGTCGTGATAACCAAGACGCGCATTCTCGAGTGGGAGGAATGAGATGGTCCCCAAATGATCCATTGGAATAATTTGACAGTTGTTAAAAATAAGAGCAAGCAAGTTTCAGTTCATTTGTTGCACGCGAGGTCTTGCTTCAGGCGTGGGAAAGGAAAAGAAGAGTAAAAAAAAAAAAAAATCAAAAGTACCGTGCCACGCAGGGAGTAGAGTAGTATTGATTATATGCAGTAAGGCTTAAAATGGATAGTTCCCGGGTTTCGATGGATTTTAATACGAACAGGAATGGGGTTCAAGGAAATACTTAATATAAGAGGGACTTGAAGTATATCCAATGGTTCCTCGGATTGTCCGAACGATCCAATTCTTCAGAACAATCTAGCCAGGCACATTCTGCACAGTAGTACCAATCTCAACATCAATTTTCTGAAGAGTAATTCTTTGCGAGATTGACTTAGAGTGCTAAGGCTGTAACATTCCCTTCATCATGGCTGATCTCAGTGTGGCCAGCCCACAATAGACGTGCCGCATTGGGTAAGTCTTCAATCGCCGAATGCGTCAAAGACTATAGATTCCCTAGTCCCGTACTTATCCATTAGATTTGATAGGATATCCACAAAATTCATATCCCACACAGAACATGATTAGTCGAAAATAAAGTTGTGGACCACTTCAAGCTCGTAAAATCCACCACTCACTGCGGGATCCCGCATTTTATACATCGCAGGACTCTCAACCGACCGGCCGGATCTCAAGCCATGAAAATCTTATTTTCAAGTATTTTCTACGAGTTATCACCAATGACCTTTTTGCGAACCCGAGAATTACCATGGCGCTAAAATTCATCCTGGGATGAATTGGAAATCGTTATTCGCTGTTCTACCCTGTCTATAGTGGAGACATCTTCGGACGCGGGGGTGTCAAGTCAAGGTCGACTGGGTAGGAGGACATTTTGCCAATTTTCAGATCACGACTTGAATCAATTAGATTGTGGGACGTTGTGTAAATCTCTTTACGATGAAAAGTCTACACGTGTCGGAGTTATTTTTCCTGTGATATTCATTGTGTTCATTGTGGGTACTACTCGTAAAGATCATATCGTATTGATCGGAGTCGCCGATAGCTAAGCTCCTAGTCCCCGGTATTTAGTGTCTGAACGATGAGAATCTCTTCGGATGAGTTCTTGGCTGTGGGGGAATAAGTGCCGCGCTTTTGGTGGATCTCATCGGCTCTTGATTTGAATTTTGTGGCTATCTTCAATTGCTGTGGCGTAGTTCTAGGCCATGCTATTTGTTGGTGGCGGATGTCAGGGGATTGGGTAACCGTGGGGGTGTCCTACTAAGAGTATCTATCACTGGGATGTTTAGAAAGATATGATACACTATGGGGTCCTCGTTCTAGTCCTTGAATCATTTCTTGCCAATCTTTCCCCACAATCTCGCTCGTTAAATTTTTCTTTTTGCGTCCCCCGAGACGGTCCGTGGTCAGATCTATATTCGGCTCCATTTTGACTAAACGGGCTATGGCCGAGTAATTCAGCATCTTTCCAAGGATGTTGAATGACTCGGCAATAACAACCTATAACAACCTTGCTATTGTCAGCCTTCTCACCAATCAAAC
>Ga0102593_1002902_pt1 | contig 12071 bp, 14 predicted proteins | sample AraplaCol_mMS_r2_2_FD_76862 | JGI IMG/M metagenome (GOLD analysis project Ga0102593, IMG submission 76862) | Arabidopsis root microbial communities from North Carolina, USA - plate scrape MF_Col_mMS_r2 (SPADES assembly) (version 2) | ecosystem: Host-associated > Plants > Roots > Endosphere...
CGCCGAAACGCGCATTTTCTTGGCGAAAGAGTTGAAGGAAGGACCCCATGAAAATTCTCGTCCCCGTGAAGCGGGTGGTTGATTACAACGTGAAGATCCGCGTGAAGCCGGATGGCACAGGCGTCGAACTCGCGAATGTGAAGATGTCGATGAACCCGTTCGACGAGATCTCGGTCGAGGAAGCGCTGCGGCTGAAGGAAGCCGGCAAGGCCGAGGAGGTGATCGTCGTCTCGATCGGCCCGGCCAAGGCCGAAGAGACGCTGCGCACAGCACTTGCCATGGGTGCCGACCGCGCCATCCTGGTGGAGACCGACGATGCCGTCGAGCCGCTCACTGTGGCCAAGATCCTCAAGGGCGTCGTCGACGCCGAACAGCCGGGCCTGATCATCACAGGCAAGCAGGCGATCGATGACGACAGCAACCAGACCGGCCAGATGCTGGCGGCCCTGCTCGGCACGGCGCAAGCGACCTTCGCCTCGAAGATCGAGATCGAAGTTGCTGGCCCTGGGGGTAAGGCCCAGGTGACGCGCGAGGTCGATGGCGGCCTGCAGACGATCGAGGTCAGGCTGCCGGCCGTCGTCACATCAGATCTGCGCTTGAACGAGCCGCGCTACGCCTCGCTGCCGAACATCATGAAGGCGAAGAAGAAGCCGCTCGACAAGAAGACGCCGGCCGACTTCGGCGTCTCCACCGCGCCGCGTCTGAAGGTCTTGAAGACCGAGGAGCCGTCCGGCCGCAAGGCAGGCGTCAAGGTCAAGTCGGTCGCCGAGCTGGTCGAGAAGCTTAAAGTCGAAGCCGGCGTTCTCTAAGGGTCGAAAGGAAATATCATGGCTATTCTTCTTCTGGCTGACCACGACAATGCCAGCCTTTCCGACCAGACCGCCAAGACGCTGACGGCTGCCGCCAAGATCGGCGGCGAAGTGACCGTGCTTGTCGCCGGCAAGGGCGCAAGACCTGCGGCCGATGCAGCCGCCAAGTTGTCGGGCGTCTCCAAGGTGCTGCTCGCTGAAAGCGACGAGCTTGCCAATAACCTGGCGGAGCCACTGTCCGCCTTGATCGTCTCGCTGGCAGCAAGCTACGACACGATCATCGCCGCCGCTACCTCGACCGGCAAGAACGTCATGCCGCGCGTCGCGGCCCTGCTCGATGTCGCTCAGGTCTCGGAAATTATTGAAGTGATTTCTGCCGACACCTTCAAGCGGCCGATCTATGCTGGCAACGCCATCCAGACCGTACAGGCGACCGACGCCAGACGAGTCATCACCGTGCGTACCGCGTCGTTCGCCGCCGCTGCCGAAGGCGGTTCTGCCCCGGTCGAAGCTATTGCGGCCGCGGCCAACCCTGGCCTGTCGAGCTTCGTCAAGGACGCGCTGTCGGCCTCCGACCGTCCGGAACTGACGTCTGCGAAGATCATCATCTCCGGTGGCCGTGCCCTCGGCTCTGCCGAGAAGTTCAAGGAAGTCATCCTGCCGGTCGCCGACAAGCTCGGTGCTGCCGTCGGCGCCTCGCGCGCCGCCGTCGATGCCGGATACGCCCCGAACGACTGGCAGGTCGGCCAGACCGGCAAGGTCGTCGCTCCTGATCTCTACATCGCCTGCGGCATCTCAGGCGCCATCCAGCACCTCGCAGGCATGAAGGATTCGAAGGTCATCGTTGCCATCAACAAGGACGAGGAGGCGCCGATCTTCCAGGTTGCCGACTACGGTCTCGTCGCCGATCTCTTCGAAGCACTGCCGGAACTGCAGAAGGCGCTCTGATGCGTGCAGATGCCCTTATTTCGCACTTGCGAATGACTGGAAAATTATCTTTTTAAGGGCTACTACTTCTGCCGGGCGATCATTTGCCCGGCAGTTTTGTTAGAAAAATGCGGCAGCGCGGCGGCGCATGCCGAGCGGGGGTTTGGAGATGAACGCGGTGTTGAAGACGATTGGCATTATCGGCGCAGGCCAGATGGGTTGCGGCATCGCGCAGGTTTCGGCAGATGCAGGCTATAAGGTCCAGCTCTACGATCTCTCCGAGGAACGCGTCCAGCACGGCCTGGCCACCATCAACGGCAACCTCGCCCGCCATGTGACGAGCGGCAAGATGACGGACGAAGAGCGTTCCGCCACCCTCGCCCTGATTTCCGGCTCCTCCGACATCAACGATCTTGCCGCGTCCGATCTCGTGATCGAAGCCGCGACCGAAGACGAAAACGTCAAGCGCAAGATCTACGCCCAAGTGTGTCCGGTCCTGAAGCCGGAAGCAATCCTTGCCACCAACACGTCCTCGCTCTCGATCACCCGGCTCGCTTCCGCCACCGACCGCCCCGAGCACTTCATGGGCATCCATTTCATGAATCCGGTGCCGGTCATGAAACTCGTGGAACTGGTTCGCGGCATCGCGACGGACGAAGTGACCTTCGCAACCGCCAAGGACTTCGTCGCCTCGCTGGAGAAAACGGTGACGGTCGCCGAGGATTTCCCGGCCTTCATCGTCAACCGCATCCTGTTGCCGATGATCAACGAAGCCATCTACACGCTCTACGAAGGCGTCGGCAACGTCGACGCCATCGACACCGCCATGAAACTAGGCGCCAATCATCCGATGGGGCCGCTGCAGCTTGCCGATTTCATTGGCCTCGACACCTGCCTGTCGATCATGCAGGTGCTGCACGACGGCCTGGCTGACTCGAAGTATCGCCCCTGCCCGCTGCTGGTGAAATATGTCGAAGCCGGCTGGCTCGGCCGCAAGTCCGGGCGCGGCTTCTACGATTATCGCGGCGATACGCCGATCCCGACCCGCTGACGCCAACCGATCTCGACGATCCGCACGGTCTCGTTTCATTCTTGCCGTTCGAAGGTTGTCCGCCGAAACTGATGAGCTGGCGAAACCAGAACCTATGCGCCGCGAGCATCGCGCTTCGCCTGCGAAACGGCGCTCGCCTTCCGCAGTCTACCGCGCTCCATGGGGCGGATGAGATCTTTGCGCTTTGTGCTTTCGATCGAGTGCATGCCTGCGTGGGCCTGCCGCGTGTTAAATGACTCGTCCTTCTCGCTTTTCGCTTCTTTCCTTCGTGCCAACGCGGCGCGCATGTTCTCGACCATCTGAATTTTAGCAAGCATTCGACGCCGGCGGGCCTGTTCCGCGTTCACGCTGCGCACGCCCATGGCCAGAACTTCGAGTTTGCCTCTCGTGCCTGTATCCTTGCGTGCCGGTGTCGCCCCTTTGGGTTGCGCCTTGCCTCTCATTTCCCTGCGCTGTCTGTTCGCCTCGCTTTGCGCACGATCGCGCCTTTCACGGATTCGCTTGGCGAGATCAGAGAGATCTGTATCCGACAAATCCTGCATTGCCGGATGGTGAGTCTTTTGAACGAGCTGCCATTCGTCCGCCGTTAGCAAACGCTCTGCCTGCTTGCGCGAAATTGCCATCTACGCCTCCTACGCTATCGCATCAGTACACCGACTTGGTTCGAGAGGGCTCGCTGCGCACCAGCAAAGCGAGCTAGAGCTTCGAAAGCTTGGTTCGGTCGCGGGTCCAACTTATCCGCGCGACTGTGTCCGATTCACAAACCTAGCGCTGACGGCAAGGTCGGCAATAGACTTTCAGTGTCGCTAGTCGCACGGTCACTGCGATAGAAGTACTCCAGGTTGCCGGCGTTCGCGACCCGGCCACGGCTTCCGGTCGGCGGTGCGCCAACCGCAATTATCGCAACGCCGGGATGGAAAGTAGCGCGATGATGGAAAGCACGCCTAAAGCAGCGGCCGTGCCGAGTGACTGTGTGATGCCGAAGTTCTCCATCGCAAAAGCCAGGACGAACGGCGCAAGCGCCGACAGGATCAGCCGCGCTGCCATCATTCTCCCTTGCAGCTTGCCGTAACCGTCGCTGCCGAAGAGATGCAGAGGCAGCGTACCGCTGACGATGCTCAGCAGGCCATTGCCCATGCCGAAGATCACGGCGAAAGCCATCGCACCCGGCACGGACGGAGCCGTGAACAGCAGCACCAACACGCCGCCCGGAATCAGCATGGCCGCGATCACCGCCAGATGGATTGCCGGCAGGTTCTTACCGAAGACCATGTTGATCAGCCGGCTGCTGACCTGCGATGGGCCGAAGAGTGTCCCCACGAGGGCAGCGGCTCCGCCGAGTCCAAGGCCGGACAGTAGTGGCACCAGGTGCACCAGCGTGGCCGAACTGACGAGCGACATCAGTGATAAGCCGCTGACCATGATGGCAAAGCCGAGCCGGCGGCGAGCAGGTGGCAAGATCCCCTCCACTCGCTGGGCGGCGACCAATGCCGCCGTCGTCCGTTGCGTGCTCCTGCTGCGCGACAGCCATGCATGGATCGGCAGGCAGATGGCCAGGTTGAGAACGGCGAAGATCAGATAAACGTTCTGCCACGTAAGATGCGCATTCAGCGCCGCGGTGATTGGCCAGAAAATCGTCGAGGCAAAACCGGCAATCAGCGTCAGATAGGTGATGCTGCGGGATGCAACCTGTGGCCGGATCTGCACAAGCAGCGCGAAGGCTGCGCCGTACTGAACAAGGTTTGCGGCAACTTCGACGGCGATGAGCGCGGCAACAAACACGGCCTTGTCGGGCGCGAGAGCGCAGGCGGCCAGAGAGACAGCAGCAATAAAAGAGCCCGTAGCCATCACCCGGCCGGCGCCGATCCGGTCAAACAGCGCTCCCAACCACGGAGCCGTCAGGCCGCCGACCAGAAGCGCCGCAGAGAGAGCGCCGAAGACCCATTCCTTCGACCAGGCAAACTGCGCGGCCATATCGGGAGCAAGAATGCTGAAACTGTAATAGAGGGTGCCGTAGCCGATGATCTGTGTCACACCGAGCGCCAGCACGGCCAGAAGCGGCACGCGTTCAGACAAGGCGTTTACCTTGGGCATCGAGAACCTGCTGCCCGTCTTCCTTGGCGAACGGACCTTTGTGGGTGCCGGGCAGGATAACCAGGACGACCTCCGAAGGCCGGGCGAGGCGCGTGCCCAGCGGGCTGATGACGAAGGGACGGTTTATCAGGATCGGGTCTTTCAACATGGCATCGAGCAACTCGTCATCGGCCAGGTCAGGGTTGTCGAGTCCGAGTTCGGCGTAGGGCGTATCTTTCTCGCGGATCGCGGCACGGACGGTCAGGCCTGCATCCGCGATCATCTTGATGAGTTGTTCACGGCCCGGCGGATCTTTCAAGTATTCGACGACCACAGGTTCGATGCCCGCATTGCGGATCATTGCCAGCGTATTACGCGAGGTGCCGCATTTCAGATTGTGATAGATCGTGACGTCGATTGTCATGGCGCAGGTTCCGTTTCAGTCAGTGATTGAGGATTGCGAGCTTCCATCAGCAGCCAACTCGCCAGCAATGCGCCGAGGATTTCCGCGACAATAAAACCCGGCAGATCGACCGGGCGGATGCCGGAAAAGGTGTTCGTCAGCGAGCGGGCGATAGCGACCGCAGGATTGGCGAATGAGGTCGAAGCGGTGAACCAGTAGGCCGCCGTGATGTAGAGGCCGACCAGCCATGCCACCGCATCGGCACGAAAGCGCAGACCGGCGAGGATGACGAAGACGAGGCCGAACGTGGCAGTCACTTCGGCCAGCCACTGCGCGCTGCCGGTGCGGATGGTGGTCGAGACCTGCAGCAGAGGCAGTCCGAACATGGCATGCGCGAGCAGCGTTCCGGCAACGCCGCCAAGGATTTGTGCACCGATATAGGCCAGAGTAGACATGGCAGTCAGCTCACGGCGCAGCGCGAAAACCAGCGACACGACCGGATTGAAGTGAGCGCCGGAAATCGGCCCGAGGATGGTGATCAGCACAACGAGGATCGCCCCCGTTGCCAGCGTGTTGGCGAGCAGCGCAAGCGCCGTGTCCGTCGTCAGTCTGTCCGCCATGGTGCCCGAGCCGACCACGGTTGCGACCAGAAGAGCTGTGCCCAACGCCTCCGAGGCAAGGCGACTGGAGAGCGGAAAAGATGTCATGGCCTCAGGTCCCGGACTAGATCAGGACGCTCATTGAATTTTTCCCTTGCCGGGCGGGCAGCAGGCAGCGATTTCCGCAGCCGGCGCACAGATTTCCAGATGGCCGGCGCAGCAGTCTTCCATCAGGAAGCGCACGAGGCCGCCGAGCGCATCGTAATTGGCGGTGTAGATGATCGAGCGGGCTTCGCGCTGCTGGCTGACAAGGCCCGCCCGGTCCAACTCCTTCAGATGGAAGGAAATGTTCGAGGGCGATAGTTCGAGCTTCTCCGCAATCGTCCCGGCGGCCATGCCCTCGGGGCCGGCAACGACGAGCATGCGGACGATCTGGAGGCGGGTCTCCTGAGACAGCGCGCCGAACGAAGCGAGGGCTTGACGTTCATCCATAATTCAATAATCCTTGAAATGTTGAAACAAGGAGTACCTCAGATGAATGCGATCGACAAGGCCCTGTCTTCAGATATCAGCCTCGGCCTTCTGCTTGAGGCTCTGGCAACGTCTCCAGATCTGCCTCTGGCGTTCCGCTACGACGGTCGGTTGGCGAAGCCGGGCTATCGCGTCACCGAGGTCAAGGCCGGACAGTTTTCGGCACTCGACTGCGGAGCCAACCCGGAAGCTTGGGCGGAGACTTTCGTTCAGCTCTGGGATATCGAGGAGGGCGACCGCACCCACATGCCGGCCGGCAAGTTCGCCGCCATCATTCGCAAGGTTTCCGAACATGTGCAGCTTGATGGCTCGGCGAAGCTGACCTTTGAGGTAAGCGATGGTGTGCAGCCGATGCAGCTCTATTGCGCCTCGATCCCGGTCATCAGCAACGGTGTGGTGCAGGTTGAACTCCTTCCCCGCGCGGCAAGCTGCAAGCCGCGTGACCGGTGGCTGGCGAAGCAAGCCCAAGAGACGGCGTGCCGCGGGCCGGCGAATGCTGCTACCAAGTGCTGTGGCTAAATCCACCACTGACTGCTTGCGACGGATAGGAGACGCTGACGGATGATCGGAGCGGCAACGACGTCACCCGTCACCCGAAGACTGAAAATCGCGGCCTTTGCCGGCGAAACCGTCGAGCGTCGGCGGTTGCCGTCTTCGCCCTTGGAGGAAAGCCAGCGATCAGCTTGCGACCCAAAGAATGCAAGCCAGCCCGGCGAAGAAGACCGCAAGAACGAGTGCAAGCCTGGCGAAGATCCAGCAATCGTCTGCGCGATCGAAGGCAACCTCGTGCTTATCGGTGTGCCCAGATGATTGCGCTTGAGCCGCCTGACGCGATTGCACCGCGACGTAATATAACCACCAGCGACCGTACATCGCCTCATCCTTCCAGCAAAACTGCATGACTGTTCAAGCGGCCAGATGATCGACCGCACCGGCTAAGATTATCGGTGCGGGCATATCTTTTCGATTGGATGGACGGGCACCCGATGTAAGCATCGCATAAAGGACGGTGATGGACTTCGCTGGCGCGATCCTGCTTTGGCCCGCTTGGCGCCGGCTTGCCTTTAAATGGGGAACCCCAACTCCGAGACCGTCGTCACGATCAGCGATCGCATCCACAGATGCGCTCGATCCTGGTCGTAGCGGGAGTGCCAGTAGAGGTTCACGTGCGGCGCGGGAACATCGATTGGCGGTTCGAAGACCATCAGGTCGAGCTGCGCCTTGACCGCTCTCGCAAACTGCACGGGCACCGCCGCTACATGCGAGCCGGCGGCAACGGCGAGCGCCACGCCCTGAAAATGCGGGAGCGCAAGCGTCACGTTACGACGAAGCCCGTGCGACTTCAGAGCCTCGTCCACCATGCCGGAAAGCGTCCCATCGATCGAACGTATAGCATGGGGCAAGCGGGAAAAGAGATCGAGCGGAATCTGTCCGCCGTCCGGAATCGCTGCAATGGCCTCGTTGTTTCGTGATGCGATGATGACGAAGGGCGATTGAAAAAGCAGCGCGCTTGATACCCAATCCGGTAACTCGAGCGGACGCTCGAGGGCCATATCGACCGCATTCTCTTGAAGCAGCCTTGCGACGTCGCCCCTGGCGCTATCAAGCAAACGCAGGCGCACATTCGGCGCTTGTTCGTGCACCCTTCGCGCCAACTGGGGCATCAACAGCATGGAAAAGAAGTCGGCCCCCAACAGCGTGTAGGTCCGATCGAGTTCGCCTAGTTCCAGGCCGCGGACCGAGCGGATCATTCCCTCGATTTCCGCGAGCGCCAGGCGGGCCCTTTCACCAAGTTCGACTGCCCTGGGCGTGGGCAGCATTTCGTTTCCCTGCCGCGCGAAAAGATTGTCGTTGAAGAGGTGGCGAAGCCTGTTCAACGCCGCACTCACGGCCGGCTGACTGAGACCGATACGATCCCTGGCAAGCGATGACAAGATCAGCGTCATCGAGCATTGGATGCCATGGGGAGAGACGCCGCCTCTGCACGTTCACCATCGCGAAGATGAAGTTTTCCATTTGCTCGAAGGCGAGATGCGCTTCCAAATCGGGCAGCGAGAGGTTCGCGCCAGCGCGGGGCAGACACTGGTTGCTCCGAAGTGTATCCCGCACAGCTTTCGGGTCGAAAGTGTCGCCGGCGCCCATTGCCTGACGATCACGCGTGGCGATGACTTCGAGACAATGCTGCGGCAGGCAAGCCAGGTCGCCGACAAGGCCGAACTTCCCGCCGCGACCGCCCGTCTCCCGAGATGATCGACGCGCTCACGCGCTGCTGCGCCGAAAACCATATCGCGATCTTCGGGCCGCCGCTCTCCTAAGGCGACGTCCCCACCTACCTTTGATCAGCGCCTTCTCGTCGCTATCCCAGGCGGCGGGCCGTTCATGTGGAGATCTGGCCGCCCTCGCCGCCGTCCAACAGGCGCCCCGCAGAGCTAGACCAGTTTTGCTGTTTAGCGCTTGCTCGTCGGCCAATGTGGGGCCATTCTCAGGATCGATCCTGGCGGTTCGCCAAGACGAGAGGTCAGGCCTGCAACGCTGAATCTCGACCTCGGCAGCGCCCAACGCGGGCTCGACTTCAAAGCACTTGTCGTGGTGCCTTTCTGATCCCCGCGGCGAGGAGGTTGTTTATGTCTGTGTGCCATGTCGAACATCTGTTGCAACCGGGCGACCAAGCTCCGAACTTTGTGCTGGATGCAATCTCACGCGAAGGGAAGATCGCACTTGATGACTTTCGCGGCCGCAGCCCGCTATTGATCGGTCTGTTTCGGGGCCTGCACTGTCCGTTCTGCCGTCGCCATGTCGCAGCTATGGCACAGCTCAGCTCGGCGCTGCGCGAGAAAGGCATCGAATCCCTGGTCGTTGTAAGCACCCCGGTAGAACGCGCGCGACTCTATTTCCGTTACCAGCCGATACCCAATCTTTTTGCGGCATCCGACCCGGAACGGGATTTGCATCGCGCCTTCGGCTTGCCCGTCCTCGAGTTCACCCACAATGAGACCGACTGGCCATACAAGGTTGGAATGGACGTGGTCATGGCAATGCGGGTCGATCGACCGGGAGAGTTGCCGGAACCAATGGCCCCGCCCACAGCAGGTGATCTTCTCAACAAAAAGGACCGGTACGAATTTACGGAAGCCGATCGGCAGGTGAGCCTCGCCGGACATATGCAGCTTGTCGGTCACTTCTTGCTCGATCGAGAAAGTGTGGTGCGTTGGAGCTTCACGGAGGTCGAAGACGAGGGGCGAAATGTGTGCCAGGCGCTCAATCCCGAAGAACTTCTGTCGGCAGCTTCTCAAATCGCAGATTAACAACGAAGAATTCAGAGTGGTGTAGCAGATGCCACCTAGCCCATCCGCTGTTCTGCACGCAAGCGGCCATAAGCCGCCTTGCCTACGACTCTATCGCTCCCTTGATCAGCGCCTTGGCATCGTCGCTGTCCCAAGCGGCGGGGGCCGTTCATGGCGGAGATCAAGCAGCCCTTGCCGTCGATCAAAAGCGTGACGGGGAGGCCTTCCTTCTTCAGGCTGTTGAAGACCTCGCCGCGGCTTCGACGGCCACCGCGACGGGCTTCTGGTTGTGTCCGCAAAATAAAGTCGCTCAAAAGCATATACGATTGCTGAAGGTTTATTGATTAGCCTTGGATCGAGCCGAGGGACATCGATGAACAGCACGAGCAAGAAAAGCGCTTCGAACGACATGCTGAAAAGGCTGGCGCAGCCAAATACATGGCTTCTTGCACTGGTGGCAGTGGTCGTGCCGAATTTGATCTTCCTGCTCGCAACTCCGTACTTTCTTGTCTACCGGCTGGTTTCGCCTCCCCTTTATTTCCTGGCAGCGATGATTTCCCTTTGGCTGCGGCCACCGTTTGTTTATGTCCTTTTCGGGCTCGTGGCGATTATCGACTTAAGCTTGGTGGTCGCAGTCATGTTCTACTTACCCCTGGCAACCGCCTTTCATACGATTCGCTATCTTGCATCGATCGATGTCGCCGCATCTGCTTTTTACATCGGCGCAATTTCTCTTTTTCTTTTCAACGCGCTTGGAACAGCTTGGCTCGTAAACCGGCATAGAAAGGCGCTTTGCGCTGCCTCGCCATTGCCCGCGGCCATCCTGGCCGCTGCGCTGCCCGTGGCAGATGGCTACGTCAATCGCTTATACGTAAAACAGCCTGCCTCACATTTTGAAAGTGCGATGGCACTGAACGGCCTTGATGCCGAAAGCATAACCAAGCGCGGACGGAACCTGCTGATCGTCATAGTGGAAGGGCTTGGCTCGTTTTCCGACCCCGGGATGAAAGCCCTCTTGGCCAGCAAATTTGAAAGTGCAGCAGTTAAAGCGGGCTACAGCGTACTCTCCGGCAGAAGCAACTTTGAGGGCTCAACCACCTCTGCCGAGTCACGCGAACTATGCGGGCGATGGGGGAATTTCACCGACTATTTGCGCGCCGAACAATACGACTGCCTTCCTCGACAACTTGCCGAAAGGGGTTTCGCTACAATCTCCTACCACGGCTATTCCAGCGAAATGTTCGATCGAGATGTCTGGTACCCCCGGATTGGCATAAAAGAATCCCATTTCCTCGACGACCTTGCACGCGATCGGCAGCTCTTCCCATCCCGATGCGGCAGCGTCTTCAACGGCCTTTGTGATGGCGAAGTTGGTGACGCAGTTCATCTCCGTCTTCTGGCCAAGAGCGCGCAGCCGATGATAGTCTACTGGTTGACGCTTAACTCGCACATACCCTACGTCGCGAAACCTGGCGGCCAGCTTCATTGCAGGACCAACGAAGCAATCATCAAGAACCAGCGCGTTTGCGAATTGACCGAGATCTGGGCAGAGGTTTTCGACAAGATTTCCGAGATTGCAGCCGATCCAAAGCTACCATCGACGGATATCCTCGTTGTCGGTGACCATACAACACCATTGTGGGAAAAGCGGGCGGCTGTCGCGTTTACGCCAGGCAAGGTCGACTGGTATTTTCTTCAAACGCGTCAAAGTGCTCAGACACAGCTTACGAACCTATCGCGCCCTTGATCAGCGCCTTGGCATCGTCGCTGTCCCAGGCGGCGGGGCCGTTCATCGCAGAGATCAGGCAGCCTTTGCCGTCGATCAAAAGCGTGACCGGCAGGCCGAAGGCGAGGCCTTCCTTCTTCAGGCTGTTGAAGACCTCGATCGTGTTGTCGCGGTAAAGCTGCAGCGCGTTTACGCCGATCTCGCTGAGAAAGGCCTTCGGCTTCTCGTCGTCGCCGGTGTCGATGTTGACGGGCACGACCTGGAACCTGTCGCTGCCCAGCTCCTTCTCGAGCGCGTTCAGCGCCGGCATTTCCTCGCGGCAGGGTACGCACCACGTCGCCCAGAGATTGAAGAGCACGGTCTTGCCGGCGAAATTGTCGAGCGTCATCGATTTGCCGTCCGCGCCCTTGAAGGAAACGGTGGTAAGCCTGCGGTGCTCGTCAGGAGCGACCATCGCCGCCACCTGTCCCTTGAGCAGCGGCGCGATTCTCGCGGCGATCTCCTTTGTCGCCGCGCATTCGCCCGAGGCCGTTTGCGTCCTGCCATTGCCAGACCCGGCTTCCCTGATGTAAACCGCTGCCGCACCGGCAATAATGCCTGCGACGGCCGCGATCCCGATCAGCTTCAGGGATGGCAGGCGCAGGGACTTTCTTGTCGTCATTTCATTC
>Ga0102593_1002910_pt1 | contig 12031 bp, 10 predicted proteins | sample AraplaCol_mMS_r2_2_FD_76862 | JGI IMG/M metagenome (GOLD analysis project Ga0102593, IMG submission 76862) | Arabidopsis root microbial communities from North Carolina, USA - plate scrape MF_Col_mMS_r2 (SPADES assembly) (version 2) | ecosystem: Host-associated > Plants > Roots > Endosphere...
ATTCCTTCGAGGAGCATTTCGGCAAGCCGATCGCTTCCTATCCGCCGCGCGCCGTGCTCTGGGATTATATCAAGGGCCGCGTCGAAAAGGCCAATGTCCGCCATTGGGTGCGCTTCAGCACGCCGGTGCGCATGGTTCGCTTCGACGATCAGACGAAGAAATTCACGGTGACGGCGCATAACCGCGTCGAGGACCGGATGTATGACGAGGAATTCGACTATGTCGTCGTGGCATCAGGCCACTTCTCGACGCCGAACGTGCCCTATTTCGAGGGCGTGAAGACCTTCAACGGCCGCGTGCTGCATGCCCATGATTTCCGCGACGCGCTGGAGTTCAAGGGCAAGGATATCCTCATCGTCGGCCGCAGCTATTCGGCCGAAGACATCGGCTCGCAATGCTGGAAATACGGCGCAAAGTCGGTGACGACGAGCTACCGCTCGAAGCCGATGGGCTTCAAATGGCCGGAGAATTTCGAGGAGCGGCCGCTGCTGACCAGGCTCGAAAACCGCACCGCGCATTTCCTCGACGGCTCGACCAAGGAGGTCGACGCGCTGATCCTCTGCACCGGCTACCAGCACCATTTCCCATTCCTGCCCGACAATCTCCGGCTGAAGACCGCCAACCGCCTCTGGGCCGACAGCCTCTACAAGGGGGTGATCTTCGATAAGAACCCGCAGCTCTTCTATATCGGCATGCAGGACCAATTCTATACCTTCAACATGTTCGACGTGCAGGCCTGGTGGGCACGCGACGTGATGATGGGCCGCATCACCCTGCCGCCGGAAGAGGAGCTGAAGGCCAATTTCGACATGTGGCGGGCCCGCGAAGAGACGCTTGAGGATGCCGAGCAGATGATCTGGTATCAGGGCGACTATGTGAAGGAACTGCTTGCCGAGACCGATTATCCCTCCTTCGACATCGAAGGCACCAACCGGACCTTCATGGAGTGGGAACACCACAAGGCGGACAATATCATGGGCTTCCGCGACCACGCCTATCGATCGCTGATGACCGGCAACATGTCGCCGACGCACCACACGCCCTGGGTCGAGGCGCTAGACGATTCCAAGGAGGAATATCTGCGCAACTGATCGGACGGCGAGTGCTTGGCCGGACGAAGGTGTTCGTACATTTTCGTCCGCCATAGTATGGCCGGCGCCTTTTTAAACGAGCCGACATAAATCCATCCGCAACTCTTCTCTTCGAACGTGGCCCTCATGGATTTTCAAACGAGCATCCTCGGACGCATGAGCGGTTTTCTCTATCGCTGCCGTGCCGATGAAAACTATACGATGCTTGAGATGACCAACGGCATCGAGCGCATTTTCGGCTACCCCGCCGACGACATCATCGGCAACCGTGCGCGGTTCACCTCGATCATGTACGAGGAAGACGTTCCCTTGATGGACGAAATCGTCGGCCGGGCGCTGGAGAAGCGCGCGGACTGGACGATGGAATACCGCATCCGCCATGCGATGGGCCATCTGATCTGGGTGACGGAGACCGGCGGCGGCATATGGGACCCGAAGGGCGAGCTTCTCTACCTCGAAGGCAGCATCATCAACATCGAATCGCTCTATCAGCGAATCGACGAGCGGACCGCCGACATGCGCGTCACCGCTTCGAAGACCAACGAGATCCTGCAATCGCTGCGCTACCTGAAGCTGCTTGCCGTCAATGCCGGCATCGAAGCAGCCCGCGCCGGCACCGCCGGATCGGGCTTTGCCGTGCTTGCCGCCGAGATGCGCATGCTTGCCAACTCCTCCGAAGAGGCCGCGCGCGCCATTTCCGAGGCGCAACGCAAGGCCGAAGGCTGAGCGTTTCCGCTAGCAAGGAAATATTTACGGCTCAGGTCGAAAAGGCAGTTGTTAACCGTGCGGCCATATCAAATATGACCACGTATTTTCAATGACTTGCTTCAATTTCGCGGTTGAAAAAACGCTTGTCATTGCCGCTAATATTAAGGCCGCGTTAACTTTTTGTTAACCATAGCAGCGGTAGATATGGTCAACGATTTCTTCACATAGATGACCAAAGTGCTAACAGACGCTCGCTCTATCCGCATCAAGGGCCGCTCCTTTCTGGCCGTCATGTTGTCTCCGGACCTTCCTTTCGATGATTGGTTGGCGAGGCTCGACGATCTGGCCGCGCGTTCGGCCGGCTTCTTCCTCGGACGGCCTGTCGTGCTCGATCTGACGGACCTGCAAATCGACCGGCCGCAGCTGAAAGAGCTGATTGCCGAACTGGCCAAGCGCAATGTCAGCATCATGGGCATCGAGGGCGCACGGCCTTCCATTCTCGGCGCGGGCATGCCGCCGGCGCTCAAAGGCGGCCGCTCCGCTTCAGACATCGAGGTTCAGGCCAATGAGCCTGCCGGTTCGCCGGTGAAACCTGAAGTCGCCGCGATCCGCCCGGCAACGACGCAATCGATCGTCATCAGGGAGCCGGTGCGCTCCGGGCAATCGGTGATCTTCCCGGAAGGCGACGTCACGGTCATCGGATCGGTCGCCTCCGGCGCCGAGGTCATCGCCGGCGGGTCGATCCATATCTATGGGGCGCTGCGTGGCCGCGCCATGGCGGGGTCCATCGGCAACGCATCGGCGCGGATCTTTTGCCGCAAGCTGGAAGCCGAGCTGGTCGCAATCGACGGCGTTTACAAAATGGCGGAAGACATGGCCGCCAATCTTCGTGGACAGGCTGTTCAGCTCTGGCTCGAAGACGATGCGATCATGGCGGAAAAAATGACCTGACGACAGCGCCGCGCGGCTTTGAGAAACGCGTGAAGGATGCTGAGACACTTCGAATTACTGCGGCAAAGGAGAGAGACATGGGGAAAGTGATCGTCGTCACGTCAGGGAAGGGCGGGGTCGGAAAGACGACCTCGACCGCCGCATTGGGAGCGGCGCTGGCGCAACGCAATGAAAAAGTCGTCGTCGTCGATTTCGACGTCGGCTTGCGCAATCTCGACCTGGTCATGGGCGCCGAGCGCCGGGTCGTCTACGACCTGATCAATGTCATCCAGGGCGACGCCAAGCTCACCCAGGCGCTGATCCGCGACAAGCGGCTGGAGACGCTGTTCCTGCTGCCGGCCTCGCAGACGCGCGACAAGGACAATCTCACGGCCGAGGGCGTGGAACGGGTCATCAACGACCTGAAGCGCTATTTCGACTGGATCATCTGCGACAGCCCGGCCGGGATCGAGCGCGGCGCAACGCTTGCCATGCGCCATGCCGATGTTGCCGTGGTCGTCACCAATCCCGAAGTCTCGTCGGTGCGCGATTCCGATCGCATCATCGGCCTGCTCGATGCCAAGACCGCCAAGGCCGAACGCGGCGAGCGGATGGAAAAGCACCTGCTTCTCACCCGTTACGACGCCAACCGCGCCGAGCGCGGCGACATGCTCAAGGTGGATGACGTGCTGGAAATCCTGTCCATCCCGCTGCTCGGCATCGTGCCCGAAAGCATGGACGTCCTGCGCGCCTCCAACATCGGTGCGCCGGTCACGCTGGCAGAAAGCCGCAGCCCGGCTGCGATGGCCTATTTCGATGCCGCCCGCCGGCTCGCCGGCGAGTTGGTGCCGATGGCGATCCCTGAGGAAAAGCGCAACATTTTCGGCAAGATCTTCGGACGGAGGGCGGCATGAGTATTTTCCGTCTTTTCAACAAGCAGAGAACCGCCCCGGCCGCTCGCGAACGCCTGCAGGTGCTTCTTGCCCACGAACGTTCCTCGGCCGGGTCGGACCTGGTCACGCTGCTGCGCGAAGAAATCCTTGCGGTGATCGCCAAGCATGTCGAACTCGATCATGACAAGGTGCAGGTGACGATCGATCGCAACGAATTCGTCTCGACGCTCGAGATCGATGTCGAAATCCCCCTGAACGCAGCCGTGCAGGCCGCTTGAAAGAGGGCGCTGCCTGTTGTGACGACAGGCAGCGCTGACAGTCACGACTTTCTGGCTTTCCGATTGGCGTAACGCAGGTCGCGTGCGGCCTTCCGGGCGGCTTCGTCGGCAATGACGCGAGCGATCCGGTCCTTGTCAGCTGCTTCGCGCGCGTCGGCGTCGGCGCGTGCTGCAGCCTCCGCGGCGGCTTGGCGTTCTGCTTCCGCGGCTTTCGCCTGCTCCAGTTCCTCACGCTTTACCCGTTCGCGCTCGGCGCGGCGTTCTTCCCTGGCGGCAGCGACGGCCTGACGCTCCGCTTGCTTTGCCAGCCGAGTCGGCTCAGCCTTATCCTTGGCGTCACGATACGCATTGAGGAGAGCGGCCTTTGCTTCGGCAGCGGCGCTGCGACGATCGGAAAGCTCATTGTTTCTGGCGTTTTTCAATGCTGTTACCTGACTGTTTGGCTGCGACGTTAGAGCATGATTGCCGAAAACTGTGCGGCTTTCGCATGACCCTATGCTCTATGTATTCGATTGGGATCCGAATGCTATTATGCCAATCCGGCTTGAAATCATCTAGATCTTGAATCACTTTTTCTTTTTTCGCTTCACCGCTGTGCCGGCGGCCGCCATCAAGCGATCCTGCAATTCCTTGGCCTCACGGGCTTCGCGCAATCTCAAGGTCTTTTCCTCGCGGGCGCGCACGGTCTGATCGATCTCTTCGACCGCGCGGCTGCGCGCCAGGAATTGCGACTGTACGTTTCCAAAGGCGATCTCCGCCCGCTGGCGCGATTTGCTGTGTGTGTCTGTCATATCAGTCCTGGATTTTCGTGACAGCGCCGCCCGTCTCAAGACGTGCAAAGGACGCTGGAACACTTTGACTTGCTGCATAATTCCTTAGATCGATTCCGATTTAAGGAATGGTGCAGTGGCCCGCCCGAGCGCAGCAAAAAGGCCAGGCAATGTGCCTGACCTCGCCGGTATCACGCTTTCAACAGTGCCAGTACATCCGTGGTCAAAGGAAAGCCGATATCAATTTCAGGCAGCTTGAAGATTGCAAGCGGACATTTTGCCCGACTTGTTATCGCGCTCAAGCTCGTAGCCGATCTTCTGGCCTTCGACGATTTCACGCATGCCGGCGCGCTCGACGGCAGAGATGTGAACGAAGGCGTCAGCGCCGCCGTCATCAGGCTGGATGAAGCCGAAGCCCTTGGTGGAATTGAACCATTTAACTGTGCCAGTGGTCATAACAAACCCTTTCATAGCAATTGACAGGCCGCACGTGCGGAATGCACGACGGATGATAATCTCGATTTTGAAGAGGGAAGTTCGTCCAGGGCACGTTGTCGGCGTGCGATAACAAAAGTCAAACAAGCAATATCGACAATGCCGATATAATCACTCAACCCGAATTTGTCAACTTTCAGTTTTTTGAAACTCTATATTCTCTAGAAGGTTGCATCGCCGCCGCTTTACATTGTCGCCGGTGCGTGACGCGTCATCGGCAAGGCCCGGAACGGATCGGCGTCACCAATGCATGCGTTACGAGCGCGGGCGCGTCTTCTGCGGATCATAATGCGACAGCGGCACGATCGTCGCCGGCAGGCGCTTCTGGTGACCGTCGAGCTTGCCGATTTCGACCTCGGTGCCGGGGTTTGCATGCATCACGTCGATGCGGGCGAGCGCGATCGTCTTGCCTAGGATCGGCGAGCGGGCGGCGCTGGTGACGACGCCTATCTGGGCCCGACCGATATGGATGCAATCGCCATGGCCGACGGCCTCGTTGGCCTTAATGTCGAGGCCGACGAGCAGATGGCGCGGATGCTCCTTGCGCCGGATCAGCGCTTCGCGGCCGATGAAATCATCCTGCTTGGATTTCAGCGGCACGGTGAAGCCGATGCCGGCCTCGAACGGGTCCGTCTGGTCGGTGAATTCGTGATGGGCAAAAATCAGGCCCGCCTCGATGCGGACCATGTCGAGCGCCTCCAAGCCCATCGGCTTCAACCCGTGCGGCTGCCCTGCTTCCCAGACGGCGTCGAACACCGTCAGCGCATCCTTCGGATGACAGAAGATTTCGTAGCCGAGCTCGCCTGTATAACCCGTGCGCGAGACGACGACCGGGGCGCCCTCGAAACCGCCGATGCGGCCGACGGTGAAGCGGAACCATTCGAGTTCGCCGATCGTCGGTTGGCGCGGCGCCGTCCAGATCATGTCCTCCAGGATATCGCGGCTCTTCGGGCCCTGCAGGGCAATATTGTGCATCTGATCGGTCGACGAGCGGACCCAGGCCTTGAAGCCCTTTTTCTCGGCCTGCTGACGCAGCCATACGCCGCTGAAATCATCGCCGCCGATCCAGCGGAAATTCTTATCGCCGAGCCGGAAAAGCGTGCCGTCATCGATCATGCCGCCGTTTTCATAGCACATGGCGGAATAGACGACCTGGCCGGTCGACAGTTTGCGCACGTCGCGCGTCAGGCAGTACTGCAGGAGCTCCTCTGCATCCGGCCCCGTCACCTCGAACTTCCGCAAGGGCGAGAGGTCGATGACGGCGGCGCGCTCACGGCAGGCCCAATACTCCTCGACCGGCCCTTCGGCGGAAAAGCGGTTCGGCAGCCAGTAGCCGCGATATTCAGCATAGTCCCGCGTCAAGGCGGAGAGACGGGGATGGAAGGCGGTTTCGCGCGTCAATTCGGCGTCGGCATCTGGGGTCATGCGATAGGCCACCGCTCGTGAGAATTTCTCTTTTCCGGAAAAAGTGCGGACGTGGATATCCGTCGGGTCCCAGCCGTTCGCCGCGTCGATATCGTCGGGGCAGGACGAAGAGACGCAGACGAGATCAGTCAGCGCCCGCATCAGCACGTAATCGCCTGGGCGCGACCAGGGCTCGTCGAGGTAGAGCTGGTTGTTGTGGTCGATATTGGTGTTGTAGAAATAATTCAGCGCTTCCCAGCCCTTGCGGCCGGCAATGCCGTAAGGCGCCAGCACCGCGTTGAAATTGTCCGTGCAGTTGACGTGGCCGGGATACCCCATGTCATCGTAATAGCGCGAATTGCAGGCGGTCGCGAAGGCATCGTGGCGCCCGACCGTATCCTGGACGATCTCAACCAGCGGCTCAAAGTCGCGGTCGAAGGCCTTGGAGGGCAGGCCGGGCATCGGATAGCTGCGGCTGAGCAGCGTGCGGGTCACCGTGGAATCCAGCGCGAGATCGAGGCCCTTGTCGACCTTGCGGGCGGCGAAAGCCTGGAAATCGGTGCATTGGCGTCCATAAACATCAATGATCTGGATGAATTCGCCGGCACGCACGAAATAGGCTGCGGCGGTCGCCGCCCGGATGCGGATATCCTCGATGGGGTCGGCGGCCGGTTCCGGCAGGGCGGAGGCATAATCGCGGATCAGCAGGCTGCGCTTGATCCTCACCTCGATCGGCGTCGCCGTATCCTGCGCCTCCGGAGACATCGCACCGGCGGGTGCTGCGACGATCAGCAGTCCCTTCATGGCAACAGTGAAATCCGCCCGGTTGCCCGGGCTCGATCCCGTCCCGAAAATGCTGAGCGCTCCAGCCGCCGCAAGATCGGCGCCGCGCCGCTCAAGCGCTGCGCGCGTGCGGGCGGCACTTTCATCCTCTTCTTGAAGAATGGCCTTTAACCCGTCGGCTGAATTGCTGAATGTTGTTCCGAGGCCTGCCGCCAGGAAACGGCCTTTCTCATCGAGGAAGGAGATCTCGCAAACCTGTCCGCCCTCGCTGTCGATAACGCTGACGCCATCTCCGGACTCGACACGCACGACGACCGATCCGCCGCCCTTTGCTCTGTAGCGTTCCGTCCCCTCCGGCAGGGCAGGGATGCCGGGATAACGCACGAGGCTCGGAGCCGCGGGCCGCAGGCCCGTCATAACAGGATGAAGTTCTCGCATTCTGCCCTCATTGGGGAGGATCGGGATGCCCCTCGGCGCCCACCCATACAGGTTACAAAATGGCGAGGGAAAGTAAAGTCGAGTTGACTAAAAAGAAAATATCTTCACTATGCATAAAGGGTCGAGACTCGGGAATCCGTCGGGACACGGATCGCCAAAATCATCCGGGCGGGCTTGAGACTGTCAGGGAGACACGTTCAGGGAGACGTACAAAGATACGTCCGGGAACAAATCGAATGGGGAATTTCACCGATGACAGACGTTGTGGAGGCCGGGATTCCATCCGGCACCGAAGGTAAGCTTGTACGCGCGCTCGACTGGAAGGGCGCATTCTGGGTGGCGGCGGGCGTGCCACCGCTCGTTCTCTTCTCCATCGGCGGCATTGCAGGCACGACGGGCAAGCTCGCCTTCGTCGTCTGGATCATTTCGATGGTGATGGGTTTCCTGCAATCCTTCACCTACGCCGAAATCGCCGGCATGTTCGCCAACAAATCCGGCGGCGCCTCGGTCTATGGCGCCACCGCATGGCTGCGTTATTCGAAGTTCATCGCGCCGCTGTCGGTCTGGTGCAACTGGTTTGCCTGGTCGCCCGTGCTGTCGCTCGGCTGCGCCATCGCCGCCGGTTATATTCTTAATGCATTCTTCCCGATTCCGGCGGCAGATTCGCAGATGGTCCTCGACTGGATCTCCGCGCATGCCGCGTCCATCACGGCCGATAGCCCCCGCGTCGCCGAATATATTGCTGCCCATGCCGGCACGACGCCCGATGACGCCGTCAAGGCGTTGCTGAGCACCGACGGCGTCGCCGCGCTGACGCCGTGGATCCGCAGCTGGTCGCTCGTCAGCTTCAGCATTCCCTTCCTCGCCACCGCCAACGTCAATGCCACCTTCTTCATCGGCGGCATCCTGATGCTGATCATCTTCGCGATCCAGCATCGCGGCATCTCCGAAACCGCCAGCGTGCAAAAGTGGCTGGCGATCATCGTGCTGGTGCCGCTGCTCATCATCGGCCTTTACCCGATCGTCAGCGGTCATATCCTTGCCGCCAACGTCACCGGCCTCGTGCCGCCGACGGCCGCCTATTCCGGCGCCGACGGCAGCTGGAGCAACGGCGGCTGGACGCTCTTCCTCGGCGGCCTCTATATCGCCGCCTGGTCGACCTACGGCTTCGAGACCGCCGTCTGCTACACCCGCGAACTCAAAAACCCGAAGACCGACACTTTCAAGGCGATCTTCTATTCCGGCCTTGCCTGCTGCCTGTTCTTCTTCCTCGTGCCCTTCGCCTTCCAGGGCGTTCTCGGTCATGCGGGCATGCTCGCGCCCGGCATCGTCGACGGCACCGGCGTTGCCGAAGCGCTCGGCGGCCTGATCGGCGCCGGCCGGGTGATCACCCAGCTGCTCGTCGTGTTGATGATCATGGCGCTCTTCCTCGCCATCATGACGGCGATGGCCGGTTCCTCGCGCACGCTCTACCAGGGCTCGAAGGACGGCTGGCTGCCGAAATATCTCGACCACGTCAACGAAAACGGCGCGCCGACACGGGCGATGTGGACCGATTTCGCCTTCAACCTCTTCCTGCTGGCCATCGCCTCGGATACCGGCGGTTACTTCTTCGTCCTCGCCGTCTCGAATGTCGGCTACATCATCTTCAACTTCCTGAACCTCAATTCCGGCTGGATCCACCGGATGGATTCCGGCCATATCGAACGCCCATGGAAGGCGCCGACCTGGCTGATCGGCCTCAACACCGTGCTTGCCTTCGTCAACGCGCTGTTCCTCGGCGCCGGCGCCAAGGTCTGGGGTTATTCCAACGCACTCTGGGTCGGCTTCATCTTCGCCGCCCTGATCCTGCCGGTCTTCGCCTATCGCCACTATGTGCGCGACGGCGGCAAATTCCCGGCAGGCGCAATGGAGGATCTCGGCCTCGTCGGCCAGGATCTCGGCGTCAAGAAAGCCGGCATGCTGCCCTATCTGGCACTCGCCGGCGGCCTGGCAATCGTCCTGATCGCCAACGTGATCTTCCAGCTTCCGGCCTAAATCGTCTCCCAAGCAGAAAAGCCGCCATGAAAAAACATGGCGGCTTTTTGCGTTGGTGGCTGCGGATCAAAGACAGCTTGTTGCTTATGGACCGAAGCTCAGCGGCCGCCTTCGATTTTGCGATGGCGCTGGTTGATGCCGCCCTTGCCATAGGGATAGTCGAAGGGCCGCGGGGCGCTGACCTCGTTGAGCCTCGTCATGTCATCATCGGAGAGCTTGAGCTTCATGGCGCCGAGATTGTCGGCCAGTTGCTCCGGCGTGCGGGCGCCGAGGATCACCGAGGTGATTGCCGGCTGTGCCGCCGTCCAGGCGAGCGCCACCTGCGCCATGCTGACGCCGTGCGCCTTAGCGATTTCCTCGACAACGGCGATGATCGCCCAGGTTCGTTCCATCGCATTGCGCGGCGCATAGGATTCGCCGCCACGATTGGGATTTTCGCCGAGACGGGTGGCGCCGGTCGGCATCTCGTCGCGCTTGTATTTGCCGGTCAGCCAGCCGCCGCCAAGCGGCGACCAGGGCAACAGCCCCATGCCGGCGTCCTGGCAGGCGGCGACGATTTCAAGCTCGATGTCGCGCACCAGCAGGTTATATTGCGGCTGCAGCGTCACCGGGCGCGTATAACCGCGCGCCTTGGCGATCTCCGAGGCCTTGGCGATATGCCAGCCGACATAGTTGGAAAAGCCGTAATAGCCGATCTTGCCTGAGGAAACCGCATCGTCAAGGAAGCGCAGCGTCTCCTCGATCGGCGTCAGCGCGTCCCAGGCATGCATCTGGTAGAGATCGATCTGCTCGAGGCCGAGGCGGCGCAGAGAATCGTCGAGCGCCTGGCCGAGATGCCGGCGAGACAGGCCGATATCGTTCGGTCCGTCGCCCATCGGAAAGCGGCCCTTAGTGGCGACGAGCGCCTGGCGGGCTTCGGTCGGTCGGGCCTTCAACCAGCGTCCGATGATCTCTTCCGACTTGCCGGCACTATAGACATCGGCGGTATCGATGAAATTGCCGCCCCAGGCGAAATAATCGTCGAGCAGCTTGTGCGAGGACGCTTCGTCGGCCTCCGCGCCGAAGGTCATGGTGCCCAGGCAATAGGCGGTGACGACGGTCCCGCTGGGACCGAGCTTGCGATAATCCATTTCTTCCTCCTCATGCGGATGCCCGCAGCCGACGCGCAAAATCGCCTTGGGTAGAAGCCGGGGCTTCCGCAATCTGCAATCTAATGACAATATCGAGCTTGAGGCGGCCGCGTGCCGCCGGATGACGTCTGGCGCCCTGGGCTCAATCTGGCGCAGGGGCGAGGGCAGCATAACCAATCCCGCCCGTGCCACAAGTGGGAAAAGATATTCCCGCAGGCCGTCGTGGACTGCGGCTTACGCTTTTGTCGAAAACGAACCGGCGATCAAATCGGCTGCGGCAACGCCGGTCTCGTAGGCGCCGTGCGCCGTCGAATAACGCGAACGCGAACAGGCTTCGCCGGCAAAGAAGATCCGTTCATCATGCGGTGCTGCGAGGACCCCGCGCAGATCGGAGGCGCCCGGCTCGGCATAGGAATAGGAGCCGCCGATATGGGGTGCCGCGGCCCAGGCCGAGATCGCCGCCACCGACAATTGCTTGCGGATATCTGCGCCGAATTGTGCCGCCAGTTCATCCCCGGCGAAGGAAAAGGCGGCCTCGCTGCCCTCACGCTCGAGATCATGGGCGAGGTCGCCGGCAAAATAAGCCTCGACGACAGGAGCGCCGAGCGGCCGGAGTTGATAGGTGCCGGTGGCAGCACGGCTGATAGAGCCGAGCATATGGGTATCGGCCGGCAGCGCCTCCGGTGTTGCAAGCCCGAGGAAGAGCTTGTCGGCGAGCCCGAGCGGCAGGCGCGCCGCCGCCTCGATCTTCTCAGGCAAGGGAGGGTCGAAGGCGATCTTGCCGGCGGCAAGGACATTAGTGGAAACAGTCACCAGCACCGCACGGGCGCTGAGCCCACCCTGGCTCGTCTCCATGTCGATACGGTGGGCATGGCGGTGGTCGATGCGCGTGACCTCGACGCCAAGCCTTACCGGCACCGGCCTGCCGTAACGGGAGATCAATGTTCCATAGCCCTCGCGCACCCGCCAATCGGGGCCAGGGCCGGGGTCGTATCTCGTGTAGTCGACGACCGACGAGCGTTCCAGCTCGGCGCCGGTGATATAGGTGCCGATCGCCCGGATCTGGCCGTTCCA
>Ga0102593_1002917_pt1 | contig 12000 bp, 12 predicted proteins | sample AraplaCol_mMS_r2_2_FD_76862 | JGI IMG/M metagenome (GOLD analysis project Ga0102593, IMG submission 76862) | Arabidopsis root microbial communities from North Carolina, USA - plate scrape MF_Col_mMS_r2 (SPADES assembly) (version 2) | ecosystem: Host-associated > Plants > Roots > Endosphere...
AGCCGATCAACTATCCCACCGTGCCGAAGAAGACCGAGCGCCTGCGCATCACGCCGACGCCGCTGCATTCCGACGCCGATATCGCCCATCTGGTCGAGGCGCTGCATTCGCTGTGGTCGCGCTGCGCGCTCGCAAGGCACGTCGCCTGATTTTTCGATGATCGCTCGGTTCCAACCGTAATTCAGGGCCTCCACTGGAGGTTCTGACAGCGATCAGTCTTGCTCCCGCAAGACGCTGCAACAAGCTCCCATGCCCGTTCAAGATCATCCGCTCTGCGCCTGGTCTTAACACCGATGACACATCGCAATCGGCCCGACCGATGCGCATGGATCTTTCCCTGCGCTTGCGTCCTCCCGCAAACTGCGTCGCCTTGAGCTCGCGTGAGAAAACCTTTTCTCACTTGACATAGAGATTGGTAAAAGCTTTTCTCAGGTCACTTCAGAAGGAGGACGTTCTGAACATATCGGGAGGAAAAAGAGGCAGGATCACCATCCACGAGGTGGCGGCGGCTGCCGCGGTGAGCATCTCGACGGCGTCGAAAGCTCTCAATGATACCGGCCGGATGGGGTCGGAAACGCGCGAGCGGGTGAAACGGATCGCCGCCGAAATCGGATATCGGCCGAATGCGCTGGCGAGAGGTCTTCTCAGCAAACGCAGCTTCACTATCGGGCTGCTGACGAACGACACCTATGGCCGGTTCACGCTGCCTGTCATGGCGGGTATTTCCGACGCTCTCGTCGATCACGGCGTTTCGGTCTTCCTGTGCGCCATCGAAGACGATCCGGCGCTCGCTCAGATCCATGTCGACGCGATGCTCGACAAACAGGTCGACGGCATCATCGCGACAGGAAAACGTCTGGACAGACGTCTGCCCGTCGATCTGTCGAATTTGCATGTGCCTGTCGTCTACGGATTCACGGAGGGGACGCAGAACAGCGTTACCTTCCGGTCTGACGACGAACAGGGTGCGCGGCTGGCGGTGGAATGGCTGGTGAAGATCGGGCGGCGGCGGATTGCGCACATCACCGGTCCGGAGGACTTCTTCTCGGTGCGGGAGCGTGCCGGCGCCTATCACGAGGTCGCAGGTCACCGCGAGCCGGTGCTCTACGGCGTCTGGTCGGAAAACTGGGGCCATGAGGCGGTCGAACAGCTTTGGAAGAGACCGGGAGAAAAACCGGACGCGCTCTTCTGCGGCAACGATCAGATCGCCCGCGGTGCTGTGGATGCGTTGCGCGAACGCGGCGTCAAGGTGCCGCAGGACGTCTCGGTGATCGGCTTCGACAATTGGGAGATTGTCGCTGCCCAGACGCGGCCGCCGCTGACAACGGTGGACATGGAACTGAAGGAGCTCGGGCGACAAGCCGGATTGACGGTGCTCGCGCTTGCGGAAGGACGGCCTGTCGAGCCGGGAGTGAGGAAATTGCCGTGCCGGCTGATCGTCCGGCAGTCATGCGGGGGGAAAGCCCCCACGGAATGAGAACACGTGAATGAGCAAAGGCGCGAGGAGATGCGCCATATCGGGAGGAGTGTCATGATCAAGCGTCTATTGGCGGCGACCAGCATCGCTACCCTATGTCTGGTGTCGGCCGCGTCGGCTGCCGAAAATGTCGAAATGTGGGTTCGCTCGGGGATCGGCGACGCCTTTAAGAAGGTTGTCGAAGCCTATAATTCCGGTCACGAGAGCAAGGTCGTGATGACCGAAGTGCCGTTCTCCGAGTTGGTGCAGAAATATGCGACGGCGATCGCCGGCGGACAGGCGCCAGACGCGCTGTCGATGGATCTCATCTATAACCCTGCCTTTGCTGCGGCCGGGCAGCTGGAAGACCTGACGGACTGGGCAAAATCCCTGCCCTATTTCAACTCGCTTTCGCCATCGCATGTTCGCCTCGGCACCTATCAGGACCGGATTTACGGCCTGCCGCTGTCGGTCGAAACCTCCGTCTTTGCCTGGAACAAGGATCTCTACAAGAAGGCCGGCCTCGACCCGGAAAAGGCACCGGCGAATTGGGACGAAATTACCGCCAATGCCGAGAAGATCCGGGCGCTGGGTGACGATACCTACGGCTTCTATTTCTCCGGCGGCGGCTGCGGCGGCTGCATGATCTTCACGTTCACGCCGCTCGTCTGGGGTGCGGGCGCCGATATCCTGTCGGCCGATAGCAAGACGGCGACGCTCGATACGCCGCAGATGCGCAAGGCCGTCGATATTTACCGCAACATGGTCAAGAAGGACCTCGTGCCGGCGGGAGCCGCCAGCGACAACGGCGCGAACTTCCTGACCTTCACCAACGGCAAGATCGGCCAGCAAAGCCTCGGCGCCTTTGCCATCGGCACGCTGGTGACCGAACATCCCGATATCAACTTCGGCGTAACCCTCATTCCCGGCGTCGACGGGAAGCCTTCGTCCTTTGCCGGCGGCGACAACTTCGTGATCACCAAGGGCACGAAGAAGATCGACGCGGTGAAGGAGTTCCTCGAATATGTGTATTCGATGGACGGCCAGAAGATCATGGCGAAATATGGCAGCCTGCCGACGCGCGGCGATATCGCCGATAAGGTGTTGGAAGGTCTCGATCCGCGCATGCAGGTCGGCCTGAAGGCGATCGGTGTCGCCAAGACACCCTATACGCTGCAGTTCAACGACCTGATCAACAGCGCCAACGGGCCCTGGGCCAGCTTCACCAACGCCTCGATCTTCGGCGACGATGTCGACGGCGCGTTTTCGAGCGCCCAGTCGGAAATGCAATCGATCATCGATAGCGGCCAATAACTCTCTCCCGGCCGCGGCCGGGGAGCGGTGGCAGCTTCCCGGCCAATTCCACTCGACAGATGCGGAGCGTTTTGATGACCGGTTCCGGTTCAGAGATTCTATTGCCTCGGCGCAGGCGACGGCGCCGATCGAACTGGCGCGGTCTCGTCTACATCGCGCCGGCCATGGCGCTGGTCATCGTCTTCTTCATCATGCCGGTTCTCTTCACCGGATGGATGAGCCTTCATAACTGGCCGCTGATGGGGGCGTCCCGCTGGATCGGCTTCAACAATTATTTCCGCATGGCCAACGACACCCGCTTCATGTCGGCGCTGAGTTTCACGGCCTATTACACCGTGATCGTCACCATCGCGATCTTCGCCATCGCCTTTCCGCTGGCAATCTTCGTCGAAAAGGAACGGCAGTTCGTCGGCGCCTATCGCACGATTATCTTCCTGCCCGTCGTGGTCGGCCTTGCCACAGCCTCCCTGCTTTGGGTCTGGCTCGCCAATGTCGATAGCGGCTTCATCGGCCCGGCCTTGAAGGCGCTCGGCCTTGTCGAAAAGAGCCCCAATCTTCTTGCGACCTTCGACACCGCCTTTCTGACGATCGTGGTGATGGTCGTCTGGAAGATCGCAGGCTTCACCATGATCATTCTTTTGACCGGGCTTCAGGCCATTCCGTCCGAGCTGACGGAGGCCGCCCGTATCGACGGCGCCGGCCGCTGGCAGCGTTTCCGGCATCTGACGCTGCCGCTGATGCGCAAGACGATTGCGCTGGCGCTGATCGTCTCCGTCACCGGTTCGATCCTTGCCTTCGACCAGTTCTACATCATGACCGCAGGCGGACCGCAGAACAAGATGATCTCGGTGGTCTATTACATCTTCAACCAGTCCTTCGTGTCGTTCAATCTCGGCTATGGCGCAGCACTCTCGATCGTGCTTCTCGCCATCCTGGTCGCCATCAGCATCGTGCAGCTCTGGCTGCTTCGCGTTGGGGAGGAGCGTCCATGACCACCTCAAAGGAACGCCGCGCGCGCAAGGCCGTCCGAACGAAGTCGGCCTATCATCTGACCGGCATCGCCATATCGATCTTCTTTCTCGCCCCCTTCGTGATCACGCTGTTGTCGTCCTTCCGGCATGGCACGGAGGCCAGCCTGCCGCCTTTGCCGCCGTGGCCGACCTCAGGCGTCAGCATCGATTCCTACGCGCTGCTCGATACGTTCGGCGCCGGCATCTGGCGGCACATGATCAATTCGCTGTTCGTTTCGGTCGCCACCGTGGTGTTGACCGTCGCCGTCAGCCTGCTCGCCGGTTACGGCTTCTCGCGATACCGATTCCCGCTGAAGAATGCGCTCTTCGTGCTGATCATCGCGACGCTGATGATCCCGTTCCAGTCGATCCTGACGCCGCTCTTCATCATCCTGGCAAAGCTCGGTCTCAACAATTCGCTGCTTGGGCTGACACTCGTCTATGTGACGCTGCAGCTGCCCTTCTCGGTCTTCATGATGCGCAACGCCTTCGACGCCGTGCCGAAGGAGATCGAAGAGGCCGCACGCATCGACGGCGCGCGCGACCTCAGGCTTCTGGTCCGGGTTCTTCTGCCGCTGGTGCTTCCCGGCGTTGCGACGGTTGCGATCTTTGCCTTCCTCAATGCCTGGAACGAGTTTCTCGCCGCGCTCGTGCTGCTCTCCAGCAATGAGAAATACACCCTGCCGGTGCTGATGACGGCGGTTCGCGCCGGACGGCTCGGCGCCATCAACTGGGGAGCGGTCCAGGCCGGTGTCGTCGTCATGACGATCCCTTGCCTGATCGTCTTCCTGCTCCTGCAACGCTACTACATGCGCGGGCTGATGGCCGGCGCGGTGAAATGATCTGAGAGAAAGTGGAGCCCATGACCAAACCAAGCAATGACCGCCAGTTTCGTCCCGTCGCCGTTCCCGATGTGGAGCTCGGCGGCTTCTGGGGCAAATGGCAGGACGCCGTCTGCAATTCCACCGCCGAGACCCTGCTCGACCGCTGCGTCGAGGCCGGCATGCTCAAGGCGATCGACGTCGGCCAGCCGAGCCCCGGGGTCGTCATTCCCATTCAGCCATGGGGCGGGACGACGCAGATGTTCTGGGATTCCGACCTCGGCAAGTCGATCGAGACCATCGCCTATTCGCTCTATCGCCGGCCGAATCCGAAGCTGGAAGCGCGCGCCGACGAGATCATCGATATGTATGAGAAGCTGCAGGATGAGGACGGCTATCTGAACGCCTGGTTCCAGCGTGTGGAACCGAGCCGCCGCTGGACCAACCTGCGCGACCATCACGAGCTCTATTGCGCCGGCCACCTGATGGAAGCCGCGGTCGCCTATTATCAGGCGACCGGCAAACGCAAGCTGCTCGACATCATGTGCCGCTATGCCGATTACATGATCAAGATTTTCGGTCATGGCGAAGGCCAGATATCAGGCTATTGCGGCCACGAGGAAGTCGAGCTCGCGCTGGTCAAGCTCGCCCGCGTGACCGGCGAGAAGAAATATCTCGACCTGTCGAAATACTTCATCGACGAACGCGGCACCGAACCGCATTTCTTCACGGCGGAAGCAAGCCGGGACGGCCGCGATGTCTCCCAGTACCACCAGAAGACCTATGAATATGCGCAGGCGCACCAGCCGGTGCGCGCGCAGACAAAGGTCGTCGGCCACGCGGTACGCGCCATGTACCTCTATTCGGGCATGGCCGACATCGCCACCGAATACAAGGACGACAGCCTGACGGCAGCGCTGGAAACGCTCTGGGACGATCTGACGACCAAGCAGATGTACATCACCGGCGGCATCGGGCCGGCGGCCTCCAACGAAGGCTTTACGGATTACTTCGATCTGCCGAACGATACCGCTTATGCGGAGACCTGCGCCTCGGTCGGGCTGGTGTTCTGGGCGAGCCGCATGCTCGGCCGCGGTCCGGATCGGCGCTATGCCGACATCATGGAGCAGGCGCTTTACAACGGTGCGCTGCCGGGGCTGTCCACAGACGGCAAGACGTTCTTCTATGACAATCCGCTTGAAAGTGCCGGCAAGCATCACCGGTGGAAATGGCACCATTGCCCCTGCTGCCCGCCCAACATCGCCCGACTGGTGACCTCGATCGGCTCCTACATGTACGCCGTTTCGGACAATGAGATCGCCGTGCACCTCTATGGCGAGAGCACCGCGCGACTGAAGCTGGCCAATGGCGCCGAGGTGGAGCTCGAGCAGACCACCAACTATCCGTGGGAGGGTGCGATCGCCTTTACCACCAGGCTGGAGAAGCCGGCGAGGTTTGCGCTGTCGCTGCGTATTCCGGACTGGGCCGATGGTGCAACCCTCAGCGTCAACGGAGAGATGCTCGATCTCAACGCCAATCTTCGGGACGGATATGCCTGGATCGATCGCGACTGGGCCGACGGCGATCGCGTCGCCCTCTATCTGCCGCTGGCGCTTCGCCCGCAATATGCCAACCCGAAGGTGCGCCAGGATGCCGGCCGCGTCGCCTTGATGCGCGGCCCGCTCGTCTATTGCGTCGAAACCACAGACAATGGCAAAGACCTCAACGCCATCGTCTTGCCCCGCGAGCTGCCGGCCGCCGAAACCGTCGTGCTGAAGGATCTCAATGATGCCGTCGCCCTCGATCTCAAGGTCGAGCGCGAGGAAACGTCGAACTGGGGAACACCGCTCTACCGCAAAGCGCCGGCCGAAAGGCAGGTCGCCACCGCACGTTTCGTGCCCTATCATCTCTGGGACAACCGCGCGCCCGGAGAGATGCTCGTCTGGGTCCAGTCGGACAAGTAGGTCTTTTGGGGATGACGAACGGTATGGCTAACAAGAGCGTCGTGCTCCAGGACGTGCGAAAAAGCTATGGCAATCTGCAGGTGGTCCACGGGATCGACCTGACGATCGCGGAGGGTGAATTCGTCGTCTTCGTCGGCCCTTCCGGCTGCGGAAAATCGACGCTTCTTCGCATGATCGCCGGCCTGGAAGACGTGACCGACGGGGAGGTCGAGATCAAGGGGCGTATCGTCACCGATCTCGATCCCTCCGAGCGCGGCATCGCCATGGTCTTCCAGTCCTACGCGCTCTATCCGCATATGAGCGTGCGCGACAACCTGGCCTTTGGATTGAAGATGGCGCGCACCAATGCTGCGGAGATAGAGACGCGCGTCAAGGCCGCTTCTGCGATCCTGAAGATCGACCATCTTCTCGACCGGCGGCCGGGACAGCTTTCCGGCGGCCAGCGGCAACGTGTGGCGATCGGCCGGGCGATCGTGCGCAAGCCCGATGTCTTCCTGTTCGACGAACCGCTGTCCAATCTCGATGCCGAACTGCGCGTTTCGATGCGCATCGAGATCGCCCGCCTCCACCGCGAACTCGGCAACACGATGATCTATGTCACGCACGACCAGACCGAGGCGATGACGCTCGCCGACAAGATCGTCGTACTGCGCGACGGCCGCGTCGAACAGGCGGGAACGCCGCGGGAAATCTACGAGAATCCCTCGAATACCTTCGTGGCGGGCTTCATCGGCTCGCCCCGGATGAACCTTTTGAATGCCCGCTGGGGTGAGGGAGGCCTGGTCGAAGTCGCCGGCCGGCAGATCGAAAGCGGTCTGCCGCCCGTAAACCGGCGGGTTGGTGCCGCGGTGACGCTCGGCCTGCGGCCGGAGCATCTGAAGGTGGCATCTGATCTATCGGGCAGCCTGACGGCCAGGGTCGATTTTTCGGAGTATCTCGGGGGAACGCAATATCTCTATTGCCAGCTTGCCGATGGCCAGTCGCTCACCGTCGAGCATCGATCACCGATCAGTATTGCGGCGGGCGAGCAGGTGAACCTGCTGTTTGAACCGTCGGATTGCCGGTTGTTCGACGAGGGCGGGAACCGGTTGCGCTAATAGCGGTCGTGAGGATCAAAGGCCGGCGACCACTCGGCGATCGGCCCGTCTGATCTTCACTCGGCGATCGCCAGGGTCATGAGCTCCGCGGCCCTTTGCCGGGCCTCCCTGTCGGCGGCGAAGACATCGTCCATGCCGGCAGCCGGCGGTAGGCCGGCCAGATCGTCCATGACCCTCTCGGTGACCTCAGCCATGGCGAGGAAGGACAGCCGCCCTTCGATGAAGGCTTCGAGCGCCACTTCCTTGGCGCCGTTCAACACCGCGCCCTGAACGCCGCCGCGCATCATCGCCAGGCGTGCGAGCCGCAACGCCGGAAACCGCACCTCATCCGGCGCCTCGAAATCCAGCCTGGCGAGCTTGGCGAAATCCAGCCGCTCGACCGGCAGGTTCGGCCGGCGTGGAAAGGACAGGGCATAACCGATGGCGGTGCGCATATCGGGCGCGCCGAGCTGCGCCAGCACCGACCCATCGGTATAACCGACCATGGAATGGATGATCGATTGCGGATGGAAGATGACTTCGATCTGTTCGGGTCTCAGACCGAAAAGGTGCCGGGCTTCGATCATCTCCAGCGCCTTGTTGAACATCGAGGCGCTGTCGATCGAGATCTTCAATCCCATAGACCAGTTCGGATGGGCGCGTGCGGTTTCCACCGTCACATCAGCCATGTCACGCAGCGAGGCGGTGCGGAAGGGACCGCCCGACGCCGTCAGGATGACCCGCTCGATGGCGTGACGCTGGTTCTCTTCCAGCACCTGGAAGATGGCGTTGTGCTCGCTATCGACAGGAAGCAGCTTGCCGCCGCCTTCGCGGATCGCTGCGATGAACAGATCGCCGGCCGATACCAGGCATTCCTTATTGGCAAGAGCGATATCGGCGCCGCGGCGCGCGGCGGCAAGGGTCGGCGCCAGGCCCGCGGTGCCGACGATTGCCGCCATCACCCAGTCGACTTCGCGGTCGGCGGCTTCCATCAGGCCGGATTTTCCCGAGGCGACCTCGATGCCGCTGCCGGAAAGTTCGCTCTTCAGTGATTCGTAATGCCGGTCGTTTGCCGTCACCGCCAGCCGCGCACCCGAGGATTTCGCCTGCCGGGCCAGCAATTCGACATTGCCGCTGCCGGTCAGCACGGAGATTTCGAAGTTCTCCCGTCCGCCCAGATGATCGACGACATTGAGTGTATTCTGGCCGATCGAACCCGTCGAACCGAAGATGCTGAGGCGCCGCGGCGCGCTTTTGCCGGTCATCATGTGGAATTTCGCGAAAATTTCTCTCGTAGGCTCAGGCTCTACTAGGCTTTGGAGGGGGCGGCAAGTGTGCGGTGCAGCAGATTTCAACCCTTAAGGGGTTTACAGAACGGCGGTTGGATGTGATCCTTATAACATTGCTTGAGGAATCGCGGTTCCGCTGCGGCTGGTTTCGGTCGCATGGGCAATTCGGGGCGCTAAGGCGTCTATTGAAGAACAGGCACTCAGTGCCGCCGGCTTTCCGAGCCAACCATTAAATCGAGGATGAAACCGGGATGAGCGGCTTGGCCGTGATCCCTGATCGCGTTCGCTGCGAGCGCTTCATGTGTGCTGCTGCTTCGGTTTCGGAGCCGCGGCCCTGTGTCAGGCAAAATGTTCTTACTTCATGACGACATCCAAAATAGCATGCATTCTATTCGCCATCCTGCCCTCGCTCACCACCGCGGCGCGGGCGGACGACCTGCTGATCTGGTCGCCGACCAAGCTTTCGGACCGGTCCTACAAGGCGACGATGGGGTTTCGCCTGCCGGCGGAATGGGAAACGAGCGCTGGCGCCGACATCGCGCTTGCCTCGACCAAGGGCGGGGCGCCACTGCCCGATTCCGAACAGGCAATGCTTTGGGGCAGGATCACCAGGACGAACGTCACCCCGGCAAGCCAGTCACAGCAGGGCGCGAGCGTCAGCGTCGATACGCTGCGCGGCAGCGGCGCGCTGACCCTCAGCCGCTCGCGTAGCTGGATCCTGTCCGATTCGCTCGACATGCAATCGAGCCGGTCCATCAGCGTTCAATTTGACGCGGTCGATGCCCGGCAGGCTTCTGTGACGGCATCCCAAGCGCTGAAACTGATCCATCCCTGGACGGGAACCTCGCTTTCGGCAGGCACAGGCGTCAGCAATGCCAGCGGCGACTTCTCAAGTACGGTGGCGGTCAGCCAGGCCATCCTGCCGAACCTCAACCTCGATGCGTCGATGAACAATCCATTTTCGGGGGGTGAGGCTGGCAGCGTCAATCTCCGCTATCGCGTTAACTGGTAGCGGTGCTGAAACCAAACTCTGTCGAAGGGCGTTTCCTCCGCAGGTTTCACGGAGGAATGGATCATGGTTTTCAAGGAGCAGACATTTCACGGGCTCGAACCCGAGATGGAAGCCGAAATCGCCAATCGCGCATCGGTCGAGGCGGCCGTTGCCAATGCGCTGGCGATCGCCGGTGGCATCGATGCGTCTGATGTCGAAGTGACGATGGAGAACGACCAGATCGTGTTGAGCGGCACAGTCGGCACGGTGGGCGAAATCGAACGGGCAACCGCGGTCGCCAAGGCCGTCGAGGGCGTGCATGCGGTGCAGAACCGGATTCTGCTTGGCGGATCTTCGCTTGACGGTACGCATTGACCAGACGGCGGGCTGCTCCGGGTGCAGACCTGCCGGACGAGGAATAGCACGTCTTCGCCTATAAGCCGGCGCTCAGCTGATCAACCGGCGAAGCGTTCGACAAGGAAGGACGAGCCGGCCAGACGATCGGTTTTCTGCATGGCGCCCGAACTCTGCGGCTGATAGGCGATGGCAAGCAGCACGACGCTGACGGCGACATAAGAGATGGCCAAAAGAATCATCTTGATACGCATGATGAATACTCCCGTTTCACAATAAACGCGGCTGATATTGCGAAGTTCCTCATCGGCGAGATCAGATGAGAAAAGCCCGACTGAAGGATCAGCCGGGCTTTTTCTGCATGGATTTGCCTTATCGGCAGATTCGGGTTTCCTTGACGACCGTATGGCCGTGACGGCGGATTTTTTCCGTCTTGGTGAAGCAGTCCTGGGAGACGTGACGCGGCCGCATGTGATGGCGGTAATAGGGCCGTTCCGCATGACGGTAAGTGGGGCGCGCATCATCCGTGGTGATGGTCACACTTGCCGCCTGGGACGGCATTGCGGAAAAGATGGACGCTGCAGTGAGCGTGCAGGCAAGGATAATCTGCTTCATGACAAGCCTCTCTTTCTGAGTTGGTCACGGCATCAACTCGCTGGAAGCACAGTCGGTTCAATCACATAGAGTTACCGATTGTGACGGAGGCAGAAACCTTTGACGCGCCGGATCGTTAGCGCAGGGGATAGCCGGAGGCATCATTCATGGGACCGATTGCAAGGATCATCACCGTCGTCGCCGGGCTTGCCGGCGGCACGGTGTTTTCGCAGGCGCCGGAATTTGCGCAGCAATACCGCCAGCGGATCGGCGGGGCGATCGACGAATTGCGAGTCATCGTCGAGGATTTCAATGCCCAGGCGGCCGAACACCATCTCGATCGCCAGCAGGCGCTGAACGCCTATGCGCAATCATCCGACGATTTCCTGCGCGACCGTGGTGTTTCGATGCAAAGCACGATCTCACGCTACGAAACGCTACTGTCGCAGCAACTCCACCTCGGCACCGCCGCACCCGTCGCCAAGCCTTTCGTGCTGCTGCAAGACGCAGATGACGTCGTTTTCGCCAATACCTGGCGCGATTTCGTGCCCGGCGTTCCCGTCAGCTTTGCGGGTCTCGTCTGGGGCGCGATCGGTTTTGTCGGCGGCTGGATGGTGGCGGCACTGGTGGGATTGGGGGCAAGGCGGGCCGCGAAGACGCGGCGGGTTCGTCGTCAGGTGTCGTGAACCGATCGGTGGCGAACGCGGGCCTAGCGACGGTCTTCTGCGAGGGGGCTGCCCCCCTGAATGGCCGCGCGCAGCGAATGGCTCCGGAACGTGATGTAAGCTTAGCCAAGCTTTGCGCTGAAGTTACCCCCGCCAAACTCGGCGAGGGTCGTTGATATCGATCGGAACCAGTTCGTCCGATTGCCTGCTTGATGATCGAGCCAGAGAGCCTTGTTACGCGGAAGCTGCCGCTTCCTTGGCGACGCCGCCTGACAGCAAGCGCCATATACCGAACGCCACCGCGCCCATCGCGAGGAAGATCAAAAAGATCAGGAAGTTGTAGTAGATCATCGCCGCCAGCGCGACGAGCGCAAGCCCAAGGGCAATGGCCGGGACAACGGGATAGCCCCATGCCTTGAACGGTCGGGCAAGCTCGGGCTCGGTCCGACGAAGTTTGAACAGCGAT
>Ga0102593_1002919_pt1 | contig 11992 bp, 14 predicted proteins | sample AraplaCol_mMS_r2_2_FD_76862 | JGI IMG/M metagenome (GOLD analysis project Ga0102593, IMG submission 76862) | Arabidopsis root microbial communities from North Carolina, USA - plate scrape MF_Col_mMS_r2 (SPADES assembly) (version 2) | ecosystem: Host-associated > Plants > Roots > Endosphere...
AAATTAAAAAAAAAAAAAAAGAGTCACACACAGCCGGGACGCCGGCCAAAAGAAAAAGCTCTGCACAGGCAACACCGAGATGGAGACTTCAGCTCAGCTGAAGAGCATATGGAGTTTCTTTATATCGGGAAAAATGGGGAATGGCTGGGAGTGGCCCGTGTTGAAAGACGATGAGGTCAGATTTGGTCGATCCACCACGGCCCAATTGGGCAACGTAAATAAAGGGTGGTTGCCCCGGGCGACCCACTCAATTTTTATCCTGTAAGGAACAAATCAAAAGAGAATCCCCTGGTTCGATGGTAGTTTAAGCTATGAACTGCTTTTCTTTAAACCGGTTTTGTCTGCACTTCAACCCCAGAGAGGCTCTTATTCTTGTGGAGACATCATATGTCATTCGTGGTGGCTTGATTAGAGTAGAATTCTAGACTTGCTACACAATATTGTGTGTAAACAAGAATCTGTCTTCCAGGTGTCTTCCAGATTTTACTATATCTGTAGTACTTCCTGGTAATTCGTTAATAGTTTGCTAGTAGTATCCCTTCCAATGTTATCCAAACAATATCCCCTTGCACCTGCAACTTCAAGTTGACATCTGCACAAACCCATTTTATCACATCCCATCACATCCCTTCGCGCCCTTCACTCGGTTCTTCAGGCCCTCCTTGCCTGTTTCGGGTTAGTCATCGGCCATCCCGGATTGACCAGGTGGTGATACTGTAATTTCTAGTGTAACTTTGAACTAAACAGCCGAGTTGCTGTGTGGATCAGTGTGGACCAGCTGACCAGAGTCCGTGTCTATGTTAACTGACTATTCTCGTCGATCGAAGTGACAGATACAGCTGAACTGTGAGTTCAGCTGTATCTGCTGTCTGAATTTATAGGCCGGTTAACACCGATGATTACGGACTGTGTATAGAAGTATGTATTAATATTAGTATAGGACATTCACATACTACGATGCGACTATAATTATTATATATTTTCTTGATGCCATTATCATCCGAAAATGATCCTGATACTGTGAAGTACACACTTAGGCATATTTCTGCTGATTTGATGTCATCACATGAATCTGTCTCTCCGCATCCGCCCCTCCACCCCTCCAAATCTTCCCCTCATCACCACCTCCCCCTCCACCTCCAAATACCTGGAAAAATGAACCAAAATACTTCTTTTCAACCACCCAGCCCGATCCCTCCGAGAACCAGCTCGGCTGGTGCTACAAATGGTCCGGCCAGTCCACCATCCCACCGCCATCGAAAATCCATCGCTGATGAATCCACCCCCAATACACCATCGACAAGGCAGAAACATAAACGCAACAAATCCAGCGTCGACGGCACTAAATATAAGGATGGCACTTGGTCGCCGAAAAACGAGAAAATCCTCATAGGGCCATACGAATATATGCACCAACACCCCGGCAAAGATGTACGCACACAGCTCATCCAGGCATTTAACTCATGGCTCCAAGTTCCGCCAGCAAGCCTGGCCATTATCAGTAAAGTGGTCACCATGCTGCATACCGCATCACTATTGTAAGTAGCAGCAGTAGCAGCGCCCCATCAGTATACCACTGGCAGTTAACTAACCTCTATAGAATCGATGACGTGGAAGATAATTCTGTCCTCCGCCGCGGAATCCCCGTTGCACATAACATCTTCGGTACAGCGCAGACCATAAATTCAGCAAATTACGTCTACTTCCTCGCTCTACAAGAAATCCAACAACTACAGAACCCCGCCGCAATCGATATCTATGTCAAAGAGCTCCTAAACCTCCACCGCGGCCAAGGAATGGACCTCTTCTGGCGCGACACTCTCACCTGCCCCACTGAAGATGAGTACCTTGAGATGGTCGGCAATAAGACCGGTGGACTCTTTCGTCTCGCCGTCAAACTGATGCAAGCCGAAAGTACGACGGGAAAAGACTGCGTCAGCCTGGTGAATGTTATGGGTCTAATCTTTCAAATTTGCGACGACTACCTCAATCTTTCTAATACGACTTACACACATAATAAAGGTCTCTGTGAAGATCTGACAGAGGGAAAATTCTCTTTCCCTATTATTCATAGTATTCGGTCTAATCCGGGAAATCATCAGTTGCTCAGTATTCTCAAGCAGAAAACTCAGGATGACGAGGTGAAGCGCTATGCGGTGCAATATATGCAGAGTACGGGGAGTTTCAAGCATACGCGTGAAGTTGTGTTGGATTTGCGAGATAGGGCCTTATCGTTGATAGAGGCTATTGATGCCTCGCCTCGTGTTAATGGTGCTGGAGATGGAGAGATGGTTCGTGCTGTTTTGCAAAAGATTGTTGATTCTACATTGTCCGATGAGGTGGCTCAGTAGTGATGTGCTTGGTACCGTCATTTTGTTTATGTCTTTTTTACGATGTTGTTGGACATTCAGCTGAAGGAGTTGGCTTTTCTTTTGATATATACCCATCTCATGTTTGATATGATTGGCAATATGCAATGATACGAGTACACGATATTCATCTAGGTATTCTCCGACTACATAGAACCAGAGACTGTATGCGTATCCAAGCGAGTTTTCGAGTATGAAAGACCCATGGACAGCACGTGTCCACTGTAAGTGGTATACCAATGACCGCAACTATGAAGAACTTCAATAAGTTAGGATAGTAACTAGTATCCCGAGTATCCTCATGACGAGTCGTAAATTCCGGGTATATATTTTAAACCATATCACATCACCATGATCAATATGCACGAACATGGGGTATGTATCTATGAAAAATTCCCAAAACACCATTACCTTTGTGTATCATGGCTAATCCCAAAGAAGTCAAGAACGAAGGCAAGCTTTTTACATGACCACACAGCATGCCTTTTCCAACTTGCGCATAACCCTGGGTAGCAATGCGTTGACAACCTTTTCGATCTCGTCTTGCGGCTGTTGCTGTTGCTGGTTCTGGTGCTGGTGCTGTTGATGGTGGCCCTGTTGTTGACCGGGGTAACCACCGTGGTGCGGTGCCTGGTGCGAAGGGTAGTTCGGCATGACGGCTTCACCACCGGTGAGATTGACGTAAATGCGACCGGCATTATCCTCAGTAGCATATTGCAGCCCTAATTCCCGACAAACTCGTTCGACGCGAGGTTTGATTTTCTGCACATGTCCGGCCGAGTGGTTGCCCTTACCGACGATGCTAGAGAACTCACGTTAGTATGATGCCATCCTTGAGCTGTCGCAAACATTGCATTTTCAGAGAGTTGACATACACATGGAGGTGATTTTGGCCATGCGCCTTGGCATATTTAATGCGCTCTTCCAGAATCTCCTCTGCCTCCTCAACGAACTGTCCGTGCAGGTCGATTGTATCCGCCTCTACGCGACCATTTGCGTTATTCTCGCGGAAAATGAACTCCGATGCCTGTTTGTTATATTGTTCCATTTTGCGCCCGTGGGCCTTGCCCTCCTCCGAGAGCTGTTTGGCGGCGGCGCCATCACCACTAGAGTAGGCTTCCTTCGACTAGACGGAGTCAGATCATTCTGCTAACTGCTAACCACTGCAAGTGCTCACAATCCCAACTGCAATTATATAGAGTACAGCGAAAGGGGGAGGAATCCTGGAATGCACTGAGAATAGAACATACCCGGTGAAAGCAATCGCCACGCTTGTTGGCTTCCTGGCGCGCGAGATCGCGGAGACGATCGTACTCGGCTTCGGCGTCACCGCTCTGGTCGTGGTTGAAGGCTGGAAAAGTGTTAGGAGGAAATTTTTTCAAAGCTTAAGGATTAGCGCGCAAACGTACCCCGCGGGCCTAGGTGGGACAATTCGTAGGACATTTTTGTAGTGGAATGGAGACGTAAAGAAGTTGGAGGTTGGAATTGCAGGGGAAAAGATTGAGTGGGGAAATTTGACTAAATCGGACCAAATCAGATCGGCGGAGAAGCCGAAAATTCGGAATCGATTGGAGGTTCCATGGTTCACTTTCGAGTATACTCCGTAAGTCGATTCAGGGATAAGATTAATTGTGATGTTTCTTATTTATTGCATTTTACATCTGTAGTATGCCGGTAGTAGCCATCTTTGAGTTGGTTCAAGTGTGCCCTTATCATAAGGTGTATGCTGCGGTATTTACTGTATCCTTGAATGAATTGAATTTAGATGTAAGTTGGTATTTGAGATGAACCTAGTTCCTACCAGGCACCATCAGTCACAGACACACCCTAGAACATGAACCAAGGCTATCTACTACGTATATATGGAAGGAGTAGGCACAGCTGTATACCATATAGCTGTATATGAATATCCGAATTCACCCTCGAGTCATAAAGTTGAGCAAATCTCACACTATTGAATCAGTGGGGTTTATACTTTCTTGCCTGCTCCATACAAAAGATAATTTCAAGCGTGGTGGAGGAGATTATTATACTATGTACGAACTAATCTATTTCGGGTCCATGCTCTGTATACTGTTTGATTCCACTATTTGGTGCCGACCACCTGGTCTATCTGGGCAGATAGATCTCAAACCCACCAATTTACACGGAATACTGTATATAAAATGAGGTTTGACCTCATGATGAACCGGTTCGTTCCATTCGATGGATCGAAACTCGGATCTAACCTACTCTCGACGTTGAGGAAGGGGTCGGTGTTTCATATGCCGAAAGCTCAAAATTGGGCATATGGTTAGCATCAAACTCACAGAACGGCCGATCATTTATATTCTCCATGGATCGTCTTCATAGCCTGAGCTCGGAGAAAAGATTTGACATTAACATACGAAGCATGGAATATACAGTGGATTGACAGGTGACAGAAGCATCCGATGGATCCAATCAATAGTTTCTCTCTTGTCCGTGGAATAGAGTGGGATAGTCATCTCATGGTATAAGCTATCTAGATATGAAAGTGGGGATTATTTAGCAAATAGACTCATGTACTTCCATACGGAGTACAGTATGTACATAGACTGAACTGTGATCGTATCCACAGGTGGAGAACAACTGCGTGTTTATGTACAGAATAGCTATAGATAGTAGGTCCCTTAAGGGGTTCTAGGGTTTCAATTCCGCCGAGGTGGTTTAATTATACTACAATATGGGCGTTCTGTCATTCTCATTCGAAATCTTCACAAATTAAAATAGAAAGTATAATGCGATCGTATAAAAGGTCAAATAAACTGCATCTACTGGTCTATACAGTCGTTGACCTACTGGCCACTAGAGATTGCGTTCAAAGTGCCGCCATGACAGCTTCAAAGTCGACCTGTCTCCAAATCGAGTAACTGGAGTCTCGAATGCCGGTCTGTCAATACTATTATTTCGAACTATTTTGGATGGTATCTACCGAATCACATGTGCACATACAATAGATTCAAGTGAATCCCGATTTGATGAAGCATATTTATTCCGTAAAGAGTATATGGATGGAGCTGGCGAGCTTTTAGTGTTGTTAATCAGAACACTATAGTACAGCTCTGGACCCGGACGAGAGGATGCACAATCTCAACTTTGGTCTCATACCTCCTTGAGGCAGGCACTTCGCTTCTCCATATCCAAGGAGGAGATGGCGCGCGGCAAATGAAGAGCTAGAAGCACTAGACAGTGGGTCAGACTCCGATAGCGTGCCCCAGTGAAGGAAATTCCAGAAATTCCATGAGCTCAGGGGCGGGCCATGTGAGACCCATGTGCGCAATTCTCTTGTTTGGGGCCCAGTTGTTGTATACTGTACATTTCCCACCTCTCGACCCGCATTGCTTGGAAATCCCGTGCAGGAAGATGATCCACGGGGATCAAAGGTTTCTTTGTCCTGCGTCCTCCCCGACGGATCGGCATATCGTGCATACAAGATGGAGATACGGAGTACATGGCACAATACATACAGTAGTAGTATGTTTATGGAGTACATGCAAAGCAGCACCTACATAATAGAGGAAAAACTACAAAATCGGATCATGTCTGAGTATAATTTTCGGCACCTTTATTGAGTCTTTGTTCCCATCGTATCTGTATACAAACAATCTTCTGCCGATTTAGTGAAATGCTCCCTATGCATACAGGTTTGCAACAGCCGGTCTGACGCCACCCTGTGGAGATCATGAGTCCCATCCACTCTGTAGATTCTGTAGAGGGACGGGAGGATCCCAGTCCAGACTGAGTAGGTGGGCTGCTGATTCAAGTGTGACGGTGAGATCTTGCTACATACAGAGTAGATTTTGAGTATTGTTCCAGGCTGAGGCAGCCGCAGTTTCTGGTAAGTCAGAGCCGAAAGTCCAAAAAGAAGGACGAAGAGTCCGTATCAGATCAAAGGGAGAGACAGTCAGTCTCTGATTTGCGTCCACGAGTGATTCTATCCTACAGTAAGACGGGGTGCGGGAGTACATCGGTATGAAACTCCGTACTTGGTACTCCAACTTATGTTTTGCTCAACGGTAGCTCGGAGAGAGGGCCGAGAATAGAGTAATTGTAGGATGTCATCAATGGTAGGGCCGCCTTATACGACGGGGAGAAAATATCCAGAGACTGGAGCGCACTCGGTCCCTGTATCATGCCCTCAAAAATGGAGACGGTCGTCGGACAATAATCATTAGTGTCTTGAGTTCTCCACATGTAGATCTTCTCCTGAATGCTGAATTGAGTAGGAATGATGAGATAGGAAGCACAGTAAACATTAAAGCTCGAGAGTTCGATTAAGAGTAAGTGTCTACAGTGTCTGTATATCCTATTGATTCTACTACTTGCTGTATTTAATATTCTATTACTTTGTTTATACTGATGTATATTGATGTGATTGTATACTTGTGCGAACAAAGAAAAGGGGCTATGGATCCACTATGATTGGTCAGAATAAAATACATAGCTCCACTCAGTTCTAGCCAATCAGATGCTCAAACACACTCTGCGATGGTAAATTTGCCTAAGATTAAAAATACTGTCAGACTGTGTCACAATTCCTCTTTTCCACCCGTCCGCACATGCTTAACTGTGTGTATTACATGGTATCCCCTTTCCCTGCTGAAACTTCCCAATCCCAATTTCCCCCCTCCTCCATCTTTCTCGCCCCTTACCTTAAACTTGAACCTCTCCTTCTCTCCAGCTGGTGACGGTGTTCTATTCTGTTCCTTTTTTTCTTTTTTACCTGTACACTCCAACTTCGAAGATATCACTCCTTTCTCATTTGTGCCGCGGGCTTTACCTTTCAAGGTACGTCAATCCTTCTCATCTCTCGTGCTGCCATCCTTTTTTTTTTTTTGTGGTTTCACCCTTGCATCGACACGATTCCATCCTGAAACGTCGGTTTTCTGCGGCTTGTACCACCTTCGCCAAGTCCCCGACGACCTTTCAGCACCATCACTCTGCTTCATTTTCTTTCGAGGTCCTATTATCCGTTTGCTGACAGTTTTTGCGCGCCTGCTTTCTAGCCCCCCTGTAATCGTCCCGATCAATCTATCGGCTCCCCCCACCGCACAACTATCGTTAACATTTACCCTTTCGACAAACACATTTCACAAATACCGCCATCATGGGTTGTGGTATGAGCACTGAGGATAAGGAGGGGAAGGCACGGAACGAGGAGATTGAGAACCAGCTTAAGCGCGACAAGATGATGCAACGGAATGAGATTAAGATGTTGTTGCTTGGTATGATTGCCTAGAGGAATGATCTCACGACCTTCTTAATTGAAAGCTGACCCAGATCCTGTACAGGTGCCGGAGAGTCGGGCAAGTCTACCATTCTGAAGCAGATGAAGCTCATCCACGAGGGCGGCTACTCGCGCGACGAACGCGAATCCTTCAAAGAAATCATCTACAGCAACACTGTTCAGTCAATGCGGGTCATTCTCGAGGCGATGGAGTCTCTTGAGTTGCCCCTGGAGGACGCGCGCAACGAATATCACGTCCAGACCATCTTCATGCAGCCCGCTCAGATCGAGGGTGACAGCATTCCCCCTGAGGTTGGCAATGCCATTGGTGCTTTGTGGCGTGACACTGGTGTTCAGGAGTGCTTCAAGCGCTCGCGTGAATACCAGCTGAATGATTCTGCTAAATAGTAAGTTCAAGAAGAGTGCCTTATCAAACGCGAAATGTGGGGTGTGAAATTCTTGATGTAATGCTAACTTTGGATAGCTACTTTGATGCCATTGATCGGATCGCCCAACCCGACTACCTTCCCACTGACCAAGATGTTCTTCGCTCCCGTGTTAAGACCACCGGTATTACCGAGACTACCTTCATCATTGGCGATCTGACCTACCGCATGTTCGATGTCGGTGGTCAGCGATCCGAGCGAAAGAAGTGGATTCACTGCTTCGAGAATGTCACCACCATCCTGTTCTTGGTCGCCATCTCCGAATACGACCAGCTGCTTTTCGAGGACGAGACCGTCAACCGTATGCAAGAAGCTCTGACCCTGTTCGACTCTATTTGCAACTCCCGGTGGTTCGTCAAGACCTCCATCATTCTTTTCCTCAACAAGATCGATCGATTCAAGGAGAAGCTGCCCGTCAGCCCGATGAAGAACTACTTCCCCGACTATGAAGGTGGTGCCGATTACTCGGCTGCTTGTGACTACATCCTCAACCGATTCGTCTCTTTGAACCAGGCCGAGCAGAAGCAGATCTATACCCACTTCACCTGTGCCACTGACACCACTCAAATCCGCTTCGTCATGGCGGCCGTCAACGGTATGTTCTTTTGTCATACTGAACGTGTCAATGCACAGAATGCTAATTATCTATTCTAGATATCATCATCCAAGAGAACCTTCGACTCTGCGGTTTGATCTAATGAACTACCAATCCCAGGGTGTCGCAGTGTGTTGAACTAGATCGCATGTTTTTTTTTCCCTTCGGCTTGTAATCGGATCTCGCCGGGATTGTGATCAAAAGCCTCGTTCCAGATTCCGGCGTTTGAACATTTCTTCATTTCTCTTCCCCTTGTGTCCTTTATAATTGCGCTCGTCTTTTCTTTTCTTTATTCTCCTTTTCCTTTTCAGTTTGTTTCCCTGACACGATCTCTAGCCGGTTTTCTTTATTTTTCTTTTTCCTGCTCTCGACGAAGCAGAACAGGGAGAACCCGTTTCTAAACCATGGCTTTGTCGCTTAATTTGCGATGGCCCTGAAACCTTTTTTTTTTCCATTTTCCTTTGATTCATCCTTTTCCTATTTCTTTTCTTTCCATTTTCCCCTTGTCTGATTTGAATGCTGGATATCCTATCATCTCTTGTGGTTGTCGCCCTACCCTCATCTTTTTTGTTCTCCTTTTTGTATGTAAACATACCGTCTCCCCCATCGTTTCCTTGGTCTCGCGTCCGTTGGAAGCCTCGAGCGACCAGACGGGCAATGGGCACGGGGAAATGACAGGATACACGGAATTATCATGTCTCTTCTCATGTGTCATGCCTCGGTCGTTGGGTTATAGTCAGACAGAATTCAATTATCGGGTTTCCGAAAGACTGGTTTTTGTCGTAGCATGCGTATAGTATAGTGCGAATGTAAGGATAAGTAGATGATGGTCAATTGAGACGTTTGCTTTATTGTAAGTGAATCAATTGTAGTACTATGTATATCAATGTTACTTCGAATTAAAAGCATCCCAGGGTATCACTCTCTTAATGTTAATCTTCACCTTAACCAAATTAAATCAAAACCTCAACTTCGGCCCAACAAAAACAATCAAAATAGCCACAATCCATAATCCGAAGATCCAAGCATACAACATCATTCGTCCCCACCAACCTTTCCCCTCTGTCATCCGTCTTAACATCCCCATCCTTTTCCCCGCAGCTTCCATCGTCGACGAAGTCTTATCCATGCCCAAAGCAGCTCGCTCTAGTGCATCCTTCTCGTTCTCTAATGTCTCTTGAAACGTTTGCGAGTGGGATTTAAGTTGTGAGGCCATTGAGATGAGCGAACTTGTTAGATCTTCTTGTTCGTTTCGATCATCGTCGAGGGCCTTCTCGGCAGCCTCTTTGGGGTCGTGCGGGTATGTGTTTCTGCCCGTTGATCTTGCGGATGGTTCTCTTGGCGGTGGATTTGTGGAAGTATGACGGTTGCGTAGGCTGGAGGTTGGTTCTGATGGTGCGGTGGGTGTGGCTGTAGCTATATTCGTAGTCGTATTCGTAATTGCAGTTGTAGCTGGAGTCCTTGTGCTTTCGATCTCAGGCTCTTTCTTTGATGTCTGTGATTGGGTCACGTCGATTTCTTGAGAAGATATAGTCTTCTCGACAATCGGTTTTGAAAGTAACTCTTTCCATTCGTCGTCTACTTCGTCATCCGGCCCGTCATTCTCGTCTACGCGGAGATCTTCTCCGTCGAGAATAATTTGGATTCTCTTGAGAAGTGACCTATCGCGGGCGATCTCTGTCTGCGCTTCATGTCGGCGGTCGAGTTGTTTTAATTGTGGAAGGGAGCGCTCAAGTTGAGAGAGGAGGGACCGAGCATATTCGACATTCTGCCAGAGCTATAGTCAGTATGGTGCCACTCAGATACTCCTGCAAGATATATATCTCTGCAATTCCTGAAGAAGTGGTATGGATATAGCTGGGCTCCAGCATAAATGCTTACCTTTCTCACTCGTAAACGTTGGAGCTCGGAATTGCGTAGGGTGCGGAGCTCCGCACCCGGTGAGAGCAGATTATATTCCAGGCGCGTGAAGAGACGGGCGACATTTAAAAGAGTCAGATCGGGAGAATTCTCCACAGAGGGAAATGAAGATACAGCCATGTCGGGAATAAGTGGAGGAAGAACGAGGATTGATTGATTGATTACGGGGGAATCAGAGGAATCTGCCAGTTGGGCGTGAAGGAAGGATCGCCTGCTTAGTCATCGGATTCAGAGATGGATTGGAAGTATACAAAAAAGACATCAAAACATAAAAAAAAAAGAGAAAAAGGAGAGAGAAAAGAACAAGAAAGGATCGCTAGCCTCCCAATGACGTGGCAAAATATAATAAAAAAAGGAATGTATCAGGAATCACCAAAAAAAAAATGAAATAGATAAAAAAGAACCCAGATGCATAATCACAGTGACACAGAATTAAAATGCATGCGACAAAAGGGCCACCGAGCTAGACATGGGAAAAAATGACACAAAAAAATCCCCCCCAACTTAAGAAAATGAGCTGTTGGCCTTGAAAAGACCACTAATTATACTCGACGACTAGCCGGCGCCACGTCCGGACGCCATCACCATCCACTTCGCGCATTTGTTGGACTGATTCGCTGCGTCGTTGGACGGAGGCTGTAGCCGATGGTGTACTTTGAGTGTCAGATCCAGATTCGATTCCAGATCCAGATCGAGGTTGCGTGGCATTGGGAGCGGAGGAAGCAGGCAAGGAATTCCCATTCTTTTGCATTTGCATTTGCATTTGTTCTCTGACTTTATTCGCCACGGCCCCGCTGGATGGGAAATTTCCATTTTGCGAAAGTGGTTTTAACACATCGCATGCTGTGGCGGATGGTGGCAATGTGGAAGAGGGTTTTGAGGATGCCTTTTCCATGTTGGAGAGTTGGGACCAAAAGTTAGAAGTTGAGGTGTTGTTGTTCCTTTTGAGGTATTTGATGATGATGATTCTTGAGAGAAGAAATAAACCCGTAATGATTGTGCTGATCAGGAATACTCGGGAGTATAGTATATCGGGGAGAAATTGAAGTATAGCCCGGGATTGCGAGTATACGAGTACTAGTCCTCCTTCTTTCCCAACCATGGCGGGGTGAAGGGAAAGTTCAGTCTCGAGTATTGTAATCACTCTGGGCAAGGTTGTAAAATAGGAAAGAGTCCTGTCTTATGAGATTTGTAATGCGTGAGGCTCTTGAGTGGAGAGTACAATGCAGCTCAACCTGGGACTATCACGGCGGGGCAAAAGAGGGAGAATCGAAGTGATTCGGAGTTTTACATTTGAAAGAGGGGGGGGGGGGGGGGGAGGGGGATGGGCAGTGTGTATAGTGTAGACTCGGACCACAGCAATTATATTGCGACGAGTATTAACAGCTGGACTAAATATGACCGATTACTGACA
>Ga0102593_1002921_pt1 | contig 11987 bp, 12 predicted proteins | sample AraplaCol_mMS_r2_2_FD_76862 | JGI IMG/M metagenome (GOLD analysis project Ga0102593, IMG submission 76862) | Arabidopsis root microbial communities from North Carolina, USA - plate scrape MF_Col_mMS_r2 (SPADES assembly) (version 2) | ecosystem: Host-associated > Plants > Roots > Endosphere...
CATATCGGCAAAAAAGGCTTAATAGCAAGATATAGATCTCCGCCTCGGCGAACCTCCCTACAACGCAGCTCCGGAAAATTTTACGCTGCAATGCTGACCTCGCTGCACCCGCCTTGAATTTTGTGGACTTGTATCTGTGTCTATGGGAAATGTATGTCCTGGAATCTGCAGTGAATATTCGGCTCGAGGACGAGAGACGTCAGATGAGCGAATCGAATGAATGGCTGGAAGACGAGCTTGACACCCTTCGTCAGAGTTGCAATCGGCAAGCGATGGAGTTGGAAGATCGGACACGGGCATTGGAAGCATTTCACGGCCGTGTTATCTCGGCCCTGCAAATCATCGATCCACCGTACTCCTCCATCGCAACGTCCTGACGCAGAAACGCTGCAGTTGGGCCATGTCGTTCGGAAATGCCTCCTGACAGTGATGCAACTACGCACAAGACCCACAAGACGCATCAAACGTCGCAACTAATGGCACGAATCTATCCTCGCAGGATTTGTGTCTCCTGATATTTGCGTTCGGCGACTTAGAGATGTTCTGTATTACTTGTGGAATGTGCTTCCGTTGATTCTAAATCTGGCCATCAATTTAGCTATGGATATAAAGCCGAATTCAAATCAGTCTTTAATACCTGTTTACATTTACTTCCCAAATTCGCTTCTTTGGAAGGGTCATAGAATTTTTCAGTAATCCCCCACAAAGAAATCCCAGTCTCCCGTAAGAGGGTTGTGCAATTTCGTTGCTCAAATTTCTACGGCATCTGTGATACTGTAGTAGACGGAGTAGAACACCGTTAAATATTTGTCAGATGGTCAGCTGGGCTCAGTGAGAGTCTCCTGAAATATGACATTTTATTGAGTAGGCAGTACCCATCTTAGATTACATAGCAAATCTACTCAAGCCTATATGACAAAAGACTCGTTATTCCTCTCGGTCACAATCCATCAGTCCCACAACTTGACTTCGGGGGCACTGCTCCCAATCATCGCGAATCTTGAGCAGCTGCACCCGAGATGACTCCAATACATGGTTCAGGTGATCAAACCGGGCTCTCTGCTCCTCGTGGTACCCCTGAAGCCGGCTCTTTTCATTCTTCAAGCGTACATTCTCCTCTTTCAACCCATTGTTGGTTTGCTCGAGCCTTTCATTGCCTCTGTGCTTCGATATGCATGACTCCCACAACCGACGGAAGAGTCCCAAGATCCGGGCTGCTTGGAAGGCAACCTTTGGATCATCTTGTTCCAGTTCCGCCAGCATTTTGAATATGGGCTGAAAGGGCTCGGTGGCTTCAGACCGTTCCTCGTCGGCTTGCGGCTGGCGAGATGACTCAATCAATCAGAATGTATAATTCAACGTGAAATATCAGATACAGTCCTTACCGGAGGGGGGTTGTCCGTCCCGAAATCGCAGTCGGAGTTCTCACACTGAGTTGGGATTATATTGCTTCCGGTGTTTTCCTCCATTTCAAGATCGTGGGGTGTAGCTGTAACGTCCATTCTGGAGGGCAACACAGTAAATGAAGACGAACAAGGAAACTATGTCTTACCATCTTGCCAATCAATCCTTTTATTTATATTCACGAAATCAACCGGGCTGACTGGAGAATGTCTTGTGCTGCAGCGTCGTAACCCTGAGGGTACCGATGAAGCCGCAGTTGATGATGAATAGGTGATGATCGGTTCATCAGAGACGAGCAAACAATCGACCAGCGACCATTCAGAAAAGAAGTCAACATCGAGAATTCACAGTCCAGATAGACTATCGCACATTTCATCATGGATTCATCACCGTCTCTTGGTGATGATGCATCGGCTTTCGGAGTCTCGATTGCGATCATACGAACGTGTAGCATCAGTCAAGGGTCATTTCAACTAATATTTGCCTCAAAATTGCCGGCAAATAGACACAGCAACTAGCGTGCTTCATAATCGGTACACAATTTGATCAAATCTTTTTCTTTCTCATATCAACCTGTCCTTCGTGTCATGCTACGAAAGACTTTTTCCTGCCGTGCGCAAGTTATCCCCTCAGCCCAAAGTACCGGATGGCATTGAACACCCTTTGAATAATGCAATTGCTTTCGTGGTACTGCTTCTTCTCAATCCAAAGTAGCCGACAGCAGAGTTGTAGTACTGCGTGTGCGCGATCTACACGCGAAAGCTTCTCCATGGATCTCTATTCATCGAGGCCGCCATACCAAGAGTCCCATTCGGAGTATCGGCCCAATGTGATTGAAGCACCAGTGCTACAGGACACGAAGTACGAATGGCACTCGATTTCGGACTCTCATTACTTCTCACGTCCGACCAACAGGGCTCCTCAGTCCCGCGCCCTTGACCTGTATCATGGGCAGCCGTCTATACCGCAAGGCCAGGGTGATCGGAACGGGCGAATCCCGCGAGGACCAGACCACCTTGCTGAACCGGCCCTTGATCATTGCGAGCTGATTCCTGTTATTTGCTGGCTGGGCTATGTGCAAAGCTCTAATCCCCCATCCGCGTTGAATTCGCCTCCACGTGCCCGTGGATCTGAGACGAAAGCTGCACCGATTCATGAGTGCTGTTCTACGTTGCCCATCGGGTTCTCTCAGCCCAGCGCTCAGATAAGCGATCCTGAAGCTGCGGCTTTACCAAGCTCTGATCCTCTCGGGCCCACCCACATCGCCCCTCCCGAGACTCTTCAAGCAAACCTAGGCCGGGCCGCCCAGAAATCTCCAAATCACATACCCCAGCGGCAGTTCAAATGCACACACCCTGGATGTAATCGTCAATTCAGGCGTCGAGCGGCACTTGAACGGCACCTGACGTGCCACTCAGACGAGAGACCATACGTCTGCTGGGTCCCGGAATGCCATCGCGCGTTCAAACGCTTCGACAACCTCTTGGCCCATTATCCAACCCATGGCAAATTGGATGGCCGCAACCGCTACGTGGCGACTTTGGACAAAGCGTGCTACATGTACGATCCCGAATTCCGTGGAACATTGACACCGCAAGGATGGCCACTTCAGCGACATTCATGATACCTAGACAAGACCTCATTATTCCACCTGCATGGATAGGTTTCATACTTCTGGCAAAGCAACCAAGAATATAAATTTAACTTTATCTCTTTATTATGAGCTGTATTGCAGCTGACAATCGAAAGATCATTGACAACTTGCCAAAAATGCGCGAAACAATATGAAACAACTCTCGTAAATGCATGCGTCCGTAGACAACATGTCACCCTGAGTTTCAGAGAACAAAAGCAGTACCTCACAGAGATAGAAACTGATCCACGAATTTGAATTCGCATTCAACAATCCGTGCTCGAATTCGAAGGGCCGGAAGAGTCCGAAGAAACTGTTGGAGCTGCCGCCACGGCCGACACATGGCTAGATGAAGCATCCGAGGGACTCAGCTGGGATTTACTACTTGGAGCTGAGGTTTCCAGGCTGTTACTGATGGTGCATAAACTTCCTTTGTTCAGGGATGCATCCACCGTGCAGTTTCCTTCATCCCCGTGATCATTGTGGAAATTAAGCACGCCATTGCGGTGCACTTTGATCCACGCTGGTTCCTTCGGACTGGAGCCACATAACATGGCTTTCAGGGCAGGGGAATCGGGGCCTTTATCATCCATCTTCGTATTCAGATCTGGAAGCTATCAGCAGTATTCCTCATCCTCCGGGGGGCTTGCTTACCAGAACAAGAGATGCCATCAAGAGGTGCAAACGGCTCGGAGATCCCAGTGCAGCCGAAGTTGTGGGTCGAATACACGAAGCACTGACCTTGATGATCAATGACTTGAAGGGTCCCGCCAAGGGCGGCTGGAATTAGTAATGCCATATTCAGTAAGCGATGCATGCCTGGTAGGCCTCGCGGAGATTGAAATTCAGTAGACTTATGGTTGCTTTCTAGGCAATTGGCGACATAGGCATGAATATTTATAACTAATTCCACACCGGTCTCACGTACAACAAGTGTTGATAATACACCTTACACATACCAGCAGTTTCTGAACAACCCTCAGAATTGAAAATAGGCTAAGGCGCTTCCAAACGCGTCGGAAATGCCAACCTTGTTGCAAGTCATTGAAGCTGAAAAGCACTGGAGTTTCTGTCCTGTATTTTTTGATTGTGGTGTAAGAAGACTGCCGGGGGAAAGCTGACTCTTGCCCATCCGTTGCTGCGCTCAAGTATTGTAATGACGAGGTAAAGATGTTTATCACCGAGTCATTAACAGCCACCACGACCGTTGTTAATGCGGCTCAAATATGGATGGTTGACTGAAGATAATGGCGAACATAAGTATGCCGCCAATATGCCACGAAGTCAAGAAAATGCGTTCTGAATCCAGTAACTTAACGGAGACAGTATGTTCAAGCCTCTACGCTTGCTCGCACACGTCTTCTCCACAGTGGCCATCATCATGCCTGCCGCTGCAGACGCAGAAGGGTCGTACCTCTGGGAGCGCATCCAACGCAATGAAACCAACACGTATGCTCGAGTGGTTGAGCTCCAGCATGCCGGCGTGTTGAACGGCAGACTTCTCGCTACGTGGGAGCACCACTATACGCGAGGGCCGCAATCCAACGACCCCGACGGAAACCCGGGAAGCTTCATTATCCGCCAGAGTGATGACCAAGGCGCGACGTGGGAGACCCTGGCCACGGTCTCCGACACCCAGACCACCGATGGTCATCCGTTCTCCGTATTCTACCAACCCTATATCTTTGAGTATCCGCAGCAACTCGGGAAATATCCACAAGGCACGCAGCTTTTAGTAGGTAATCTGCTCCCCGCGAATTGTTCGGAGTTCTCGACCGAATTTTTTGCATGGCGATCAGCGGATCACGGAAAGACCTGGGACTCGTTGGGGGTATGGCAACGCGGCACAAGCCAAGGCGGGATCTGGGAACCGTTTGTTTATTTGGATGACAAGGCCGGTTGATCGCGATCTTCTCGGATGAACGTGACCACCAAAAGCATAGTCAGATGCTGGTTCATGTCACCTCGGAAGATGGAGGTGATACCTGGAGCAACCCGACCGGCGATGTCGTCAGCCCCAACAAACTCGACCGACCCGGGATGGCGACCGTGGCAAAGATGGACAATGGAGAATATATCATGAGCTATGAGGTTTGTCACAACTACTGCCGGATCCACGTGAAGACTTCCCCAGACGGTTCTACCTGGGACGCTGCTGATCTTGGCACGGTGGTCGCTACAGATGACGGCCTCTATCCCGGACAGAGCCCCTACACGATCTGGGACGAGTCGACAAAGCAATTGGTGGTCGCGAGCCAAGCCGTCCGGTACCGACTCGATAACAGCACTGCCGAAGAGCAATATCGGGTCGTTTTCACCAATCACGCGTATGGCGTGGGAAATTGGTCATGGTCCCGATCTCCTTGGACTGTTGGCGCAGACGCGCCTAGCTGTGCGAACTATAGCCCCCACCTACTTCCAGTAGGCCATGGGATGGTACGGTACACAGCCCCGTCTGCGGAGGGTACGACACAGTTCTGCTCCGAACGCACCGGCGCGGCACCCATTGCAGCCTTGCCGTACAAAGCGGATTTTTCAGAGAATAGAGAAGCCGGTTGGATCGATTTTGGAGGAGACTGGACTGTCATCCATCGCGAGTATGAATTTCAGCCACTGATAAAGGATGCCGTCACAGTGGCTGGATCGTCCGGGTGGAACGACTACGTCGTTAGTGCCAACATTATGATCTCGGGTACGTCTGGCACCGCCGGGTTGAAAGCCCGGGTGTCGGCTTCGACGACCGGTCCATACAAATTGAAAGGATATATGGCTACCATCAACGCCACCTCTGGTGAGCTTGCGGTCTGGAAGTACAACGACCGTACTACATTGCTACACTCAAAGGGCCACACCGGAGGCATCCGAGTCAATCAGTGGTACCACCTATCATTTTCTGTAAATTCCACTCGACTCACCGCTACGCTAAATCAGAGCCACGGGGACTCACACACCAGTCTCAGTGTCACGGATCCCAGCTTCCAGGAAGGTATGGTAGGCCTATTCGGCACGGGTGGCAGTGGAAGGTTCAAAGATGTCGAGGTCGCTGCTTGAGTTTGGACATAACAAGCTGGTTTTGTATTCCGGTTACACAGCTTGGTGCAAACGCCTCGAGAAGTGCTCTAATAACGCCACTGGATTCACCTCATCACAGGCTTGTCTTCAAATGAATACTATTAGTTCTCGCAGCTGAGTGGGATCATCCGCGCCAGAAGGGTCTGCCGTCAGTGATACGGCATGTGTACTTCAAAGCCAAGACCCTGGTTTCTTAACCGCATGAGGTGGTACCTGATTGCAGCATCCAATCTATATGGCTAACAGATATCTGTCATGTGCCTGCCCATAAAAATATATGCTATGAGGTGGAAATGCAGTCAACTCTCCAGCCAAGACGCAACGAACTTGTATTGGAAGATGAATATTCTGATTGAGTTGATTCTTCTGCGTCGTTTAGCATCCAAATGAGACAAATTTGGCGACCTTCCTGTTTCGGCGCGGTATATCAGACTTCTCCTATCTGCAAGTAGCAGACGCAGGACCAAACCACGGATTACTCTAAGAACAGTATTCAAAATCATTTCCAGTATATGCTGAGAGTCTAAGTCAGATTCTCCCATTCCATCTGCTGCCGAAACCCCACCCTGAGTACGTCTGGCGGCGTCAAAAGACGTTTTGTCAACCTTTCTCATACAAACTCCGTCGTTGCCCTTCTTTGGCATTTACATCTCTTTTCCGGGCTAACATTCCACATGCCGAGGTCTCTGAAACAAGGTTGAATTGCTCACCACCAGCTTTATGGCTATTGGAAGAAGCCCTACCATCATAGAAAGAAAAATATGAAACAGTATCCCAGCAGTCCAAGCACAATCGAGCCTATTGCCTTGTATAAAGCCCACGAATCTTCGATCATAAATGTGCCTTGACTCTCCACGAGCGGTGCATGAACTGCTTCGGTGCCTGATGGGAGTTTCACGGATGTCGTCGTAGCTGGTTGGGTAGAAGTGGCAGGACGTAGTTTATCTTCCGTACCTGAAGCTGCATCCCTGACTGGTATTTCCATCCAGTTTAGATCTTTCGGTGCTAGTGTGGCATGGGCCGAAATCGTGTTTGTGGCACAACAGGATGCGTATGTCGTTCCTGCGAGCTGACAAGATAAGGACGCCGTGCTGCAAAAATCCGTTAGCCTTGAATTTGCTTCAGGTGTATAGCAATATCAAACCTGTTTCGTTTGTTGACATCCACCAGCTCAATGGATTCATCCTTAGCGATAGCCGTCATGCCGGCTTCGGAAACGCCGCAGTCAAGGGCAGCCACGGTCCGGGGGCAGGTTAAGACAAAGGTGGTCGCCTGCTCATCCTAGAATATAGTTTAGTAATTGGCTGGGGCTTGGATTTTCATTTCAATGTGGCGACACTGGCCCACGTACATATGATAGAATACGTGCTTCCAACTCACGCCCTTGGAATCCTGGCAGTAGGAGGCGGACTGTTTGCGCTCCGGTGGTTGCAGCTGCACCACACAGGATCGCGCAGATTCGAGACAGCATACTGGCCCAGGAATCGTCTTCTTCAAACACTTCCAGGGCTGCTGTTGGCAATTCCGGCTTTTGATATGTCGCAGATAGTTGGGATGGCCTCCATATTAAAGTCAAGGATTTTGTCCTCCTTAATCATAGCTACTGTACGCATAGTATTTTATTCGATGCTAAATTTTATCGGTCTGCTATCGTCAGACTGGTTTGCGCTTACCTAGTGATCACAGATGGATTGTTTAGTGAATATGAATGAATAACTCTCATCACCACGCGGGGCCGCACCCCGAGTTTCGCATATAGTCGACAACGTTGGAGAATGATTTCATGTGTTCTTTGAAACGTCTTTCACTGAAGTCAACGTTGAAGGTTGTATGAGGTAGCAAAAATACCAACTAGTTTTCCTGCATCCGTCTTTGAGATTCAGGAACTCGATGCTCGTACTGAGTTTATGGTATAGTCGATCACAACTTCGAGAAGGCAAATGAGTGCATGTTGATGCAAACGTTTGATTCAAACCAACAAAAAGCATTCGCGTATATATCATCGATGATATGCGTGTTGCACAATTGTATACTTGAGAAGGCGTGGAGTGATCCAAACGTTGACTTTTCGTTGATATAGGGATGACAATTGGAAGCATGTGGTGTCATTGGAAGAAACTTATCATGACCAAGTGTTTGACTACGATGCGCTAATAATGGAATATATAGAGCTCGATGTAAATGCCAATAAGCTGATATCTGAACATGTTCCAAAGATTTTGACACGTACAATACAGCTCCCGATATTAAAGTTGGAACGATGCCCGAATTAACGGCCCAAAAGGGAAGGCTTTCGTGTCAAAAGGCCCGGAGAAGAAGAGAAACGCTATTCAAAAAAATATCCAGATATAGCGCAGAATGCGATGCCGACGTCCACTTGGGCATCCGCATGAAAAAGACTGGACAAATATTCACAATCACAACTGAAGCAAAAGACTGGCCGCTTTCCCAGGATGACTTGGTACGTATCAACTTCTTTGACCAGGGCAAACTAGTTGTCAATATGAGCTCACGTTTTGCAAAGAAGACTCGATACCCGAAACCGATTCAAAAGGAATTGCGGAGATCCGCCACGGACAACGGCAATGCACAATATCATCGCAACAACGAATAGGGTCTGTCAAGGATTCGTTCGCGAAGAAAGCTTTTGGGATTGCTCTGACCCATGCATGCACGGATTTAGGTGTGTTCCGTTGAACTCCGTTCTTGAGGTACTGTGGCCGGAGGCAATCGAAACAAAGAATTGTCAAAATTGATTGTACACGCCTGGGTTTTATCCACAATCGCTGCTTGCGCAATGCATTCTTCTATTTTTGACAAGGAAAGGGATCCATTTTGTGCGCACTGCTCCAGTAATGCTAGCCGGGAAAGGCTGCCAGAGCCGCCCTTCCGACGAAGACCTTTTGGCTGGGTTGAGGACATGATGCAATCGTGAAGGATCAACCAATTTGTGGCTGACTATTGGGATCCCACGAGGACTATTTATCTGTATGCGTGAAACGACCACAAAGGCTTCAAATGGTATTTGTTCTTGTATAGCTGTGCAGCAATCATAATTTGAGACGCAGAAAATTCGGAATCATTGGACCTCAAATTCTTGCCATCATTCCAGTGATCAAAGATGAATGAACATAGACTTTCGTTAATCGCCTTGTCCTGCTTGAGGTAGTGTTGTCTCTTTATGCGGCTGATGGAAAGATTCCGTGACCCGGGGTTTATTTGATAAGCCATTGACAACTGGATATATCACAATCCAATGGTGGGCTTCTCTACTCTACATTTATTGAGCCAGGCCACCTACATTAGAAATCTAGCTTGGTGAAAAGAGATATTTTTTTTGATCATGCTTTCCACGGCACCCGATCCTTAGCCATTTTTAAAAAGCGTCATCCAGCGATAACCTGACCAAAGGTTGTGTTACACAAACCTCCAATATATACCCACATGGCATGACCTGAAGCTTGCACGCAGATACTACTTTCGAATTGATAGGTTGGCTAGCTTCCGCGGAATGCTTTTAGGGTGGCGGGTATCTATGGCGCTTCGGAATTCTCTATGTGTATCTTCTTTTTCTTCCTCCTGTTGGAAAATTCAACCACCCTAGTCCAAAGACCATCGCATACGGCCAGAGGAAAATGTAAACTACAGACTTTGAATTTAGAAACGAATAGCATGCAAGGAAGCATAGGTTGCTATATAAGAGGCAGGCGTCACAACATACTTCAACAGTGGTCATGACAAACGCTGAATTCCGAGGGGATCAATGATGGAATCTCTTTCGTGTTTGCATAAGAAACACGGGAGACCTCAACGTGCCTTGACCATTCAGTCGAGGCACTTTGTAAAATTTGTACACCAGCAAAAGTACCAAGAAGATAACGAACGTCGCCCCGGTGACAGCCGTCGTGACAATTGCCATGATTGACCAGGTCCGTCCATGGGATGTAAAGACATTGACAAGGGTAGTCAGCAATCCCGCACCCGCGTTCAAAGTCACCGGACTATTTTCAAATTAGCCTATCCAATCCACTCGCAAGCAGCGGAGCTGAGACCACTCACATAAAAATCCTGTTCGTCAGCCACACGTAGTTACCTCGGAGTTTGGGGAAATGAAGTAACCATAGCATTGCTCCTATGCCACCTGCAAGAAACAGACAGGCGATCACAAGAAGAGGTGGGTTCTGGATGGCGTGTAACACGACGCGGCCTGTTTTATTGGCGTTTAAAACGTGTCCGACTTGGTTCGATGATTGGAGCGATGCGAAGGTGCCGGGAATAACAAGGTAACCGGCCAGCAGAGCCCAATTCGCCACGCTGGCTGTGATATTGAGACTCAAATCCATTTGGTCGTCCTCGCGTAGCATCTTCAAATAACGGTCCTCGTCGGCATTGACCAATTTGTGGCTAACACATGGCGTCGGGGTGACATTTTCCTCCGTATAAACTCGAGGTAGAAGCAACACCGGCTGTGCTGAGGGACTTGCGGACATGGTTGATCGGTACGTCAGCGATGACAAAGTACAATTGACTAGAACCTGGCCTCCGGACGGGAATATTTATATTTAATGCCCCCATTCGAGCTGATATATGTTTCGCATATGCAGTTCCTCGTGGCCAGAAAGCCGCAAGAAAACCAACCGAGGCAAAGCTCATATTCTCCTCGCCTCATGAATACACCCACCATTACAGAATATGCAGGACGGAAGCAAAATTTCAAATGCTCCGAAGAAGTGCTGCAAAAAAGCTATTCGCCGGAGAACGGGTTTCTGGTTGAATGTCACAAAAGACTGCGTCCTCATGTTTGGCATCATGAGCATAGCCGTATTATAAAAGCCATTGGCCCCGGTGCCATACGTTTCCACCTCCCAAAGCAGTTATCTCGCATGATGGCAGCATGGCTGGATATCGTCAACGAAGATGGGTCGTGGACGCTGATTGATACAAACCGGTTGGGAGAATTGGTAAACGGGATGCCATTTCCGCAGCGCCAGTACCCAGACTTGATCTACTTCGCTGGTGGCATTGGTCGGATCCGGGCTCTCCGCTCGATTCTATCACAAAACAATGTGACGCGAAAAGGCCCCGCAGGTCTGGTTCGCCTGCACCTCAACCATAAAGCCGTTCAGACAGATTTCCCCCTTCTGATTGCCGAGAGCGGGTGGGACTCGACACAACGCACAGGCGACACCACAGGGCTCCGACACGCAACCGCCAACCATCGAAAATACGCAATTTCGGACGCAGGATCTACATGCTCCACGAGATTGATCCAGGAAGAAGTCAAAAGACAAATTGTTTTGCCGTGGACCCGAGTACTGTGTTTGTTTGTCCAATCAATCTCGGATGTTAAAGCGGCACAACGCCTGCTCGGACGACGGCATAGGGATCTACGGATTGCAGATCAAGCAGTCCGGCCTCCTTTGCGTGTGATCATCGTTTTGACCAAGAGCATCGAGGACGAAGCTATTGATCTATTGAATAACGATGATTTGCGCTGCATCGTCGAGAGAGGAAGAGCCACCATTCTCGATTTGCGTTCACGATCCAGCCTTTCTGACACAATCGCATTCGAGCCACTCCAGGCCTCGCTGCGTGAAAGTCTTGACTTGATACACATCGAGGACGAGCCGATCTCGGGTCGTTTGTCTGCGGTCCACTTGAACGCATTTTGGGATCGGAGCATTGCGGTTGTTGACCGATTATGGAAGGCGCCACCATTCGACCTATTCTCCCAGACCCGTGCAGGGTTCCCAACGAACGACATGATGGCCGAGTGCCTGCGCGAGTTCTGGCAGGGCAACAAGCCGTCCGCAGATAATGGGGTGCACCTGGAGCACATGGTGGATTTTGTTGCTTCCGCTCTTCTGATGGACGCGTA
>Ga0102593_1002925_pt1 | contig 11979 bp, 13 predicted proteins | sample AraplaCol_mMS_r2_2_FD_76862 | JGI IMG/M metagenome (GOLD analysis project Ga0102593, IMG submission 76862) | Arabidopsis root microbial communities from North Carolina, USA - plate scrape MF_Col_mMS_r2 (SPADES assembly) (version 2) | ecosystem: Host-associated > Plants > Roots > Endosphere...
CCCTCGCCTCGTCCGCCGCGATGGTCACCGGGCTGCACCAGCGCTCGGCCACCTACTACGCGACGCTGCAGACCCTGGGGGCCGTGGCCAGCATCGCGATCCTGCTGGCGATCATCCGCGGATCGATTCCGCTCAAGCGCATGGGCGTCACCGCGTATGCGCTGATCTTCGGCGGCGGCCTGCTCACCGCCGCGAGCACCAGCCACTGGGGCTATGCGGCCGGCTTTTTACTCGTGGTCGGGTTCGACAAGATGTTCAGCATCTACATCCGCATCCACAGGCAGCGGATCATCCCGGCGCACGACTACGGCAAGACCACCGGGGTGATCGTGCTGCTGAACAACCTGACGCAGCCGCTGGCGGGGCTGGTGGTGGGGGCGTTTGCGGATTCGGTGCACGCGCGTGGGGTGATATTTGCGCTGTGCATGGTGGTGGGAGGCATCGGCCTTGCCGCCGCCGTGGCGGCAGGCAGGCTGGCCAGGGCCGCGAAACCCTGACGACGGGCCTCGCGCCCCTCGTCCGTCAGGACGCCTTCCAGAAGATGTAGTCCGCCTGGTACTTCACGACCTGCTTCTGTCCCTTGGTGGCCGGCGTGCAAGGCACTGCCGCCGGTGCCACGCCACCTTGCAGCGCCACGCGCTGGATGTACGTCACGCCCGTCATCGAGCCACTGCCCACCGCCGGATTGGCCTTGACGAGCTGGAACGGCAGGCTCGTCGGCCCCGAGGGTGCCACCGCCAGCTGCGTCGCCGTGAGCTTGGAGCCATCGTTCGACTCCCACGTGGCCGGCGGGCCGTAGTACTTGCCGACCTGCTTGCCGCCGCGATCCCACAGCTGGGCGTCGGGACCGACGAACACCCACTCGGTCTGCCCAGGCGCATTCGCCTTGTCGCGGCATTCGTAGGTGATGTCGCCTTTGCCCACGGTTTCCATGGCGACCTTGTTGCCGGCGGGGACCTGGATGGTCGGTGGCAGGGTCGACTGGTTGAACGCAGGGGTCATGGAGCCTGAAGACATCGAGCCGCACGCGGTGAGCACAGCAACGAGCGGCACCGCGCCGAGGGCGGCGATGGAACGGGAGGTTTGCATGGAAGTTCTCCTGGTTGTAGGTGGTGGAGGGACAGCAGCTCCTCGCTGCTGGGGGGTTTACGCACCGGAGAGGGGTTCGGATGCAGTGGGGAGATTTCACCTTTTTGCCGTGGGGGTAAGTCGCGGGTCGAATGAGTGGCGGGCCGTGAAATACGAACGGGGGGATTGACGATAGACAACAGTGATTTCCGGCGTTGCCGCGTACACCTCACGGGTCATCAACTCAGGGGTGTTCAGTGAACCGAATAATCTTGATCGCGACCATTGCCATATCGGCAGCAGCGCCTTCCTATGCCTGCTCTCCGGTCAAGGTCAGAGGGGTGTATTTCGAGCGCGACTCTTCGGTGATCCCCGCATCGCAAGTCTTGAGGCTGGCCAACTGGATGATCGATCTTCGCCAGCGGTACCCGAACCACCAAGCCTTCTATGTCACCGCCTCCACCGAGCCCGGCGAACGAACGACTAATCAGCTGGGAATGGATCGCGCGCACAACATTGCTCGTGTACTTCAAGAAAACCTGCACATTGCTCCAGCAAAGATTCAACTGCCTGAGCGAAGCTACGTCGAAGCCCCTGTTTCCGCATACCTGAAACAGCTGGAAAAGAGCGAAGGCGTCAGAGTGGACCTCGGCTTTCTGCCAGCATGCCCTCATGAATGTCCCTGCCAGCTGGGGGACCCGCTCTATAAATCGAGGAGTACCGAGCAATGAAGGGCTGGCTCCTCGCCCTCCCCTGGGCCCTGACACCTGCATGGGCAGTCGCATGCTCGTTCGGCGGTCTCCAGCACGATGTGCAGTTCCCGCCCGCCAACACGCACCTCGAATCGCAACAGGTCATCTCGGTGACTAACTGGTTCGTCGAGCAACGAAACCCGAGCAGGGCGACCGGCGGCGTCTACCGCGCAGATATCTACGCTCGTGCCATCAAAGGCGATGCCACGTCGTTGAAGAAAGCAAACCTCCGGCTCGCCGGGATCGCCGATCTGCTGAGGACGTTGGGCAACACGACATCATTCGAAGTGCACCAGCATGTCGATGAATACGAGCACAAGTCGATAAGGCATCCAGAGCGCCTGGACATTCTGAATGCGAGCGTTCAACCCGCGTGCGCCAAGACAGGCTCCTGCTGCAAATGGTCCGAGGGCCCCGTGCTGCTACCCAAGCAGTAGCAGTAAGCAGATGCGCCCTCAATACTTGAAACCCGGGATCGGAATCGGGCTGCAATCAGGAAGATCGGCCTGAAAGGGAACCAGATCGATCGCCGCGTAGTTTCCGCCTTTGAATTTCGATGAAGGCGAACTGAGATGAGAGGTCGTGTGAACGGGCACATCTTCCATCAGCATCCGCAGTGCACGTTCCGTTGCCAAGGCCCTGCGATGCGCAAGCGCCTTGGCGCCCTCGGCATTCGCAGGAGCGATCCCGTCAACCTTGACGCTCTCCAGCCGCGGAAACTCCTTCCGCCATTTGTCGAGCCAGCCAACCAGCCTCACCACTTCTGACTTCTCGAGAGTGTCCGATGCGGGTGCAAAGTCGAGGTCGATGGCGAATGCGCGCGAGCATGCTTGGGCTGTGCTCGCCACCGATATCGCAATGAGCAAGAACAGAACGGACAACCTAGCCTTCATAGGTCACTCCAAAGGCGACGTAGCCCGCAATGCTGTCCGTGTTTTTCAGCGCTCGCTTGGTGTCTTGGGAAATCGTCAGGCTCCTGCTCATCGAATAGACGTCGTCGTCGGTGCTGAAGGTGTCATCGAAATGGATCACTTCGTGAAGAAGGGTCTGCAATTGAGAGTCCCCTTCCGCAGACCGGTCACGCAGATCGCAGAAAACGATGTTGATCCCGATCGTGTGGGTTTTCACGTCAGATTTGCACACACCCGCAGCAATCAGTCGCATGTCCTTTTCCGCAACACAGCCGACCCGCCTCATTGACTCGTCCGAATAGCGAACGAAGTTGCCGCAGGTCAATCCTTTCAGGACACGCAGGCACTCGATCAATCCTTTCCTCAAGTATTGCCGAGTCCCTTCGTCGTCCGCGCCGAACCATGTCGCTACCCTCGACTTCTCGGCCTCGCCCCACAGATCGAGGTCCTTCAGGCGCTGTTCAACCATCTTCACGGCATCTACGCGCAGCTCAAGAACCAGGGTGCAGAACTCTTTGTTGGTCATGTTCGGGCAGATTTTTTCCGACAGCTCTGCTTGAGGCGAATGCTGCACCATCTCATCGACCACTTTCTTGCTGGCCGCAACGGTCGCCGCATTTCCTGAAAACCATCCCGGCAGCGCAACAAAGCTCGGCTGGAACTCGCTTGCACCAACGGCCAGGCAGTCGTCATAGACCATGGTGTGCAGCAACGTGGCGACGAGCGACGGAGGAGTCGGGCAATGGCAGACCACCACATCGCCCTCGAGCGCAACTTCGGCACTGTGAAACCATGCTCGTCGAGGACCTCCGGCTTTTGCAAGGATGCCAACGCTGTTGCAGCCCTCGCAGTAGGCACGCCCGCCGATCAGCGCAAGCTGATGCCCGTGGACATCCGATGTAGGGCCTTCATATGGCAGCACCATTCCACCCGGAGCCGGCGGATCGCCGACCACGATGATTTTCCGCATCATTCCGAACACCTCCCAAATTGTTAGATGTCGGCTTGTACGTGGACGACGTGACGCCGGTAACTACAGCAGCAACTACTCGCTGACAGCGCGAAAATTTTCACGCGCGAACGACCAGCGCATCGCAAGCTCGAGGCTCGACGCTTCTCCTATCCCTTGCCTCTCACCCCTTGCCCCACCAACGTCAACACCCCAAACCCCAGCACCACCCACACCCCTGCATAAAGCATCCCCAACTCCGTCCCAGGCGCAATCGCCGCAGTCAGCACCGCCAACCCGCAAGCCCCGCCCACCTGCAGCGAACTGTTCAGCAGCCCCGCGGCCAGCCCCTGCTCCTCGTCGGCCACGCCGTTCGTCCCCGCCACCATCAGCGCCGAGATGCTCAGCGCGAAGCCCACGCCCCACAGCACCGATGCGGGCAGCAGCACGCCCCACAGGTCGGGCTCGGGGCCGATGCACAGCATCAGCAAGTAGCACGGCACGAAAGCCGACAGCCCCACCAGCAGCACGCGCCTGACGCCGAAGCGGCTGATGAGCGCGCCGATCTTCGGGCCGACGAGCACGACCATCAGGCCGGCCGGCAGCAGCACGAGCGCCATCTGCCATGGCTTCCAGCCCTGGATGTTCTGCAGATAGAGCGCCACGAGAAACTGGAAGCCCATGGCGCCGCCGTACAGCAGCGCGGCGCTGATGTTGGCCGCCACCAGTTCGCGGTTGCGGAAGATGCCCAGCCGCACCAGCGGCTCTTTCACCGTGCGCTCGATGACGACGAGTGCCGCCAGCAGCGCCAGCGCCACCACGAAGCCGCCGATGGTGCGTGCCGAGGCCCAGCCCACCTCTTCCGCCGACACCACGGTGAACACCAGCAGCAGCATGCCCGCCACCAGCGTGACGGCGCCGCCGATGTCGAGCTTCGGTCGGCCCTTGTTGCCGGCGCTCGGCGCGTCGGGCGGCAGGTAGCGCAGCGCGGCGATCATCAGCAGCAGCGCGACGGGAATGGGCAGCACGAAGATGTAGCGCCAGTTCAGCGCGGCCAGCAGCCCGCCGATGAGCAGGCCCGACGAGTAGCCCGAGGCCTCGAACAGGTTGAAGATGCCGAAGGCCTTGTTGCGCGCCGGCCCTTCGGCAAAGGTGGTGGTCAGCAGCGACATCGCAGCCGGCCCGGTGAAGCCCGCGGCCATGCCTTTGACAAAACGCGAGACGATCAGCAGCCCCGCGTCGGTGGCGAATGCGCCGCCCACCGATACCAGCGCGAACACTGCCAGCCCAGCCACCAGCACGCGCCGCCGGCCGAACAGGTCGGCGCAGCGCCCGCCCAGCAGCAGAAAACCGCCGAACGCCAGGATGTACGCGCTGACCAGCCACTGCGCCGTGGCCGCACCGATGCCGAAGGCATGCTGGATCTCGGGGATTGCCACCGCGATCATCGAGATATCGAGCCCGTCGAGCAGAATCACGCCGCTGAAGATGAGCAGCGCGATCCACATGCGCGCGGGCCAGTGCAAGGGGTCGTGGTTGTCAGCGGTGGCTGCGGCAGCAGCAGCGGCACTGATGGCGCCTCCGCCGTCAGGGCACGCGCCGCATGGGTTGTTGTTGTTCAGGCTGGCAGACATCGTTCATTCACTCGCTTCTTCGTTCGGTTGATTCGCCTGATCCTCCCTTGCCGCTCGCGGCTTGGGAAACGAGTAGTTCTCAACGAAGCATCAAACAAGGCTTGAAGATCGACCGACTGATCGATACGACACCACCACCATGACAAGCACCACGAACCGCAGCATGCCCCTGCCCGGCACGCGAGCCCTGCGCACCTTCGAGGCGGCCGCGCGGCACCGCAACTTCACGCGCGCGGCCGACGAGCTGGGGCTCACGCCCGCGGCCGTGAGCTACCAGATCAAGGAAATCGAAGACCAGATCGGCGTGGTGCTCTTCACGCGCACCAGCCGCAGCATCCAGCTCACGCCGGCCGGCGCCGTGCTGTTCGAGGCGACCGCCGACGCGCTCGACACCCTGCACCGCGCCACCGGCCGCGCCCGCCGGCTGGCGCGCAGCGCGGCGCAGTTGCGCGTGTCGCTGAGCGCGCGCTTCGCCACCAACTGGCTGCTGCCGAGGCTGCCGCAGTTCAGGGCCGCCAACCCGGGGCTGGAGCTGAGCTTCGACATCTCGGACGAGCTGCGCGACTTCGAGGCCGACGACATCGACATTGCCATCCGCTTCGGCACCGGCAGCTATGAAGGCGCGCGCGCCGACCGGCTGTTCGACACCCTCATCGTGCCCGTGTGCAGCCCCAGGCTCCTCGAAGCCGGGCCGCCGCTGAACGAGCCGCGCGACCTTCTGCGCCACAACCACACGCTCTGCTATGTCGACTGGAAGACCGACGCCATGACCTGGCCTGACTGGCGCATGTGGATGGCCGCGGCCGGCGTGGACAGTGACATCGACGACAGCCGGCTCGTGGGTTTTGCCGATTCGAGCTTCGTGGTGCAGGCCGTGCTCGAAGGCGGCGCGGTGGGGCTGGCCGACCTGGACATGATCGCGGGCGATCTGGCGCAGGGGCGGCTGGTGCGGCTGTTCGACGTCGGTGTGCGAATGCCGCAGCCGTATGCGTACTACCTGGTGTGTCCGCAGGAGAGCAGCGAGGACGTGCGGGTGGTGGCGTTCAGGGAGTGGCTTCTGAGGGAAACGTCGGTCGTGTTACCGAGCCGCTAGACAGACCAGCCGCCTGACGATCCTGGCTGGCTCGAAGGTTCGGGCGACCCGTCAGCCCCGATTTGAAATAAGCCGCTGCTAGGCTGACGATCGCAGAAGACATCGAGTCAAAAAAAGGGAGGACAGATGGCAGCAGAAACGAACTCCGTGGGGCGCGCGCAGCACTCGGAGCCGAATTTCACCTTGTTTGGGCGCATAGCCGCAGGCGGAGCGGGAAAGGTCAGTTGGCCTGATCCACCCGACCTTCATTTCTCACTGGTCATCACTGACGCGTATAGCGGCATCACCGTGATCGACGGGCAGCCGACCATGCTTGAGGCGGGTTTCAGGAATCTCGGCTTGATCAAGACCAACAGCTACACCAATGCATTGCCATCAGATGTGGTCGTGCGAATACCACTGCAGCCTCCAGAGGGTATGAGCCGACAGGAGTTTGCGCGACGGCTGATCGAGCGATCACGGAATTTCTCAAGCTACGTCGCGCCATACTCACTCCCCAGAAACGTCAGGGGATCGCAGATGCGTCCGGGCGAGTACAACAGCAGTTCCTATCTCGCGGGTCTACTGAAGAGCGTCATGGGCCACGTGCCTCTGATCTCGACTCCTCGATATCAAGCTCCAGGCTGGGAAACGCCGATGCCGGGGCACTTCTTCAAGGGCGAGGCAATTCGATGAAAGTTGGTGGGCGTCTGCTGCTGAACGTGCTGGCATGGTTCCTTGCGATGCCGGCACTGTTCGTGGTCGCTGGCGCATTGGACCAGCGCAGGTTTTCATTGATCACCGACAACATCGCTCCGATCACCGCCGCGATCCTCTTTGCGTGGGCGGTCTGGATCTACTGGCGCTTTATTCCAAGCGTTCCCATGATCTGGCGGCGAATCGGCTATCTGGCTGCCTTTTTGGCGACTATGTGCCTGCTAGGGGCGGCCGCGATGTGGCTTACCTTCTGGGTCATGATGGCAATCCACGGTGCCTAGCGCACAGGGCAGCCGGGCGGGCCGGCTGCCTGACTGACTCTTTGTCTCTATCTCACGCGAGGCCCGGCTTGCGCCCTTGCAGCGCTTCACGCACTGCGCCGGCCGCGAGGTTGATGGCATCGATGCGCGCCGTCAGCGCGTCGTTGAGCACACCGAGCAAGGCGCTCAGTTCGGTGCGGCTGGGGGTGAGCTCCTCGCTGTCGTTCAGGGCGCTGGTGTCGACGAGCTTCCTGAGCGCGGCGTAGGCGCGCATCACGTCGTTGAGGTTGTCGGCGTCGTCGCAGGCTTGTAGGGCGAGGTCGTCGAGGTTGGGGGATGCGGGGCAAGCGCGGGATTGCGCCGGTGCGGGAGCAGCTTCAGCCATGAGAGGCCTCCAAGAATTTCGGTTTGCTACAACCGCCGCACCCGCTTCCAAACGAGGGCGGCAGCTCGAACGGGTTGGAAGGCCGGGAAACTCTTGCAAGAAACCGGCAGGACTCGCGCCCTCCCGTTCGAGCCGCCTAAAACTGGCGCGCGAACGAAAAAGCCACAGACCATGTGCGGTGACTGCGGCTCTCGTCGCAGAGTTTCGACGGGCTTCCAAACCCGATCACGCTCTTTACTTACGTGATGGAGGACAGTATATCTGCAAGACTGTCGCGAGAATAAAGCCCGGTTCAATGGTGGACCTCTAAATCACAAGCTCATGAGATAGCAGGTATTCAAGATGGCCAAGCTGCGACAAAGAACTCAACCAAGAATGCGAGTGGCCCTGCTCAAACTTCAACCTGCAGAGAGACGTATGCGCTGCCGAATACGTTCATAAAGTTGAATCTCTGCTTTGTGCGAAATCTCAACAACTGCCGCGAATCTCTGACGCGAGGTTTCGGACCAGCCCGATTCACAGCGAACAACAAGGTAGTACTCATCGCCATACTCCTCGACGCTTCTCTTGAATTTGATCGTCGCACTTTGGACCGAACCTTTCTCGCGAAGTACCGGTCCGGGTGTAAGCGAACAGTTGAAGCGACCTGCCAACTCTGGAAATGGTCCTTCTTCCCTGCTCCGCTTTCTGTAGTGCTCAAAAATCACATTCACGTCACATCCGCGAATCAAGCGGAAGCTCATCCCAACACCCGCATAGTCGTTGCGGGTGTGTCGCGTAGGCGGATCGAAAGCCAACGTCACCCGAATGCTACGTTCACCCTTCTCTGTTTGAAATGGCTCAGGGATTGGGATGCGATAGACCGCAAACTGGTCAAGCTCCAGTTCGTCCTCGACGTACAAGACTACACGGGCGTCGTCAGAGAACGCCGCCCTTTCAAGGTCAACTTGACCGTGACCGCAGACGGCACGAATGCCATCTTCACCGCAAACACCTCGAAAGCAACCGCGAGTCGCACTGGAGATTTCGGCCGATCCGACCAGCAGAGCCCTTATCAAATTCGCAGAAGCTCCGGGGAATCGTGCGAGGATTTGAGCCGCAGCAAATGCCACCCGTGGCGCGGAGTAAGAGGTTCCAGAACCTGATGCAATTAACCTCTCGACATACTCATGGTTAGTGGTGAGAACCCCGGCGCTCGCTAGATTTTCACCTGGCCTGAGTCTCATCACCACAGGATCAAACACGAGCGTCCCACCAACATCAACCAAATCAGGTTTCCATACGCCCCCAACACCAGGACCAACACGCGAAAAAGGTGAGGGTTCATTCGGCCGAGTTATCGCCCGTACACGAACGTCAGCGACTCCTTCTGCATCCAAGCCTTCACCATGAGCCAAAGATCCAACCGTTAGTACATTCAGTGCTCCCGCCGGCTCAAAAAAGCGATTCGCTTCTTCCAACAAGTAGGCGGGGTACTGCGTTACCGCCTGCTCCAGTCTGTTGCCGCCGCGAGGGATGCGATTTCCAGCCGAGACAACGATCAAAACGTTCAGCTCGCGAGCCAGGTCGTCCAGCACTGCGGCCCAAGCACCGACTTTTCCACCGTCATAGGGACGCTTGGAATCACCAAGCGCAATAACAAAGATTCTGCATCCGAACCTTTCGTGCAAGGTTTCCATCGCTTCTCTCATCTGCGATGGCACCAATCGCCTGTCGTCGAAAGCACCCCGTTCATTTACGACTTTGGCAGAGCAAAGTCGCGCTCCGCGATTCAGTGTCCCTGCCGCAATTTGAGCGCGTAGATCCCCGAACACTGCGACACCGCTTACCCTAGTTCCATGTCCCCATTCGTCTGCCGTCCCGAGCGTCGCTGGTACTCCAATCGACCCGACAAGAATATCCTCAAGAAACGGGTGAGCATTGATACCACTGTCAATGATTCCGATAAGAGGTATCTCATCGTCAACAGAATTCAGAGGAGGAGTGTCAGGAAGAGGAATGCTCAGCGCCTCGTTCGCAACCAGATCGGGTTGGGGAGGCTGATCGATGGATGCGATGTCTTCTATAGTCAAGAGAGTTCTAAGAAGTGCACCGGAAATCTGAAGCCGCAGCATTGTGATGCTTGGCCCCAAGTACTGATCAAAGAAAGTGCCGCCACGTGCTTGGGCATACGCAGTAATTTGCGCGACTTTGCGCTCCCGCAGCCTGCGCTCACCTAGATCCCATAGCTCGACGTCAACCAGATAATCTGTGTCAACTAGAAAATCTTCAATGGTTGCAAAGCCGTCTTCACGAAAGCGAACGCCAATCCGATCGCTTGGCTCCACGGCTCCAATGGACTCAATTGTGCTGACGAACGCGTTGTAGGGTGGGTGCAGTTGGCCAGGGGGAGGCCCGTTTCTATAGGCATCCAGTCGCGCGCGAAAGTCGCGCATTTCCTCATCCGAAACGAACAGCACCAGCGTTTTGTCGGCATCACTGGAAAGCAGTGTCAAGCCCAGTTGCCGCCAGTCGTCCTCCAACGAGGCTCCGGTCATTCGGACGCGCAAGATCAACGAAGGATCAACAAAATCCGGCGTCCGTCGCTGCTGCTGCGTTGCTATTGCTACGTTAAGTTCATTAGCAAGTCTTCCAGTGTGCGCTCCACGGTCACGCTCGGGTGGCGGACCTCCTCCACCATTTTTTCGACGCTCAAATCGCTCAGGCAACCTAACCAGTTGCAGATGATCGTAGTGCGCCATCTGCGTTTGCTATGTGCTTGATTGAAGATGCAAGCTAACTGAACGGCGACGCGCTTCATCTTTGATGGCTTGCTCAAAGTCGAGGTGCTCCACCTTTTCTCGCCGCTCAATAACCATCGATTTAATTGACTGCACACAAACACGGTCAATCTCCGCATAGGAGTAACCAGTAAGCGCATCCGCACTCGAAGCGGGATCAAATGACAGCAATACGTTCTTAAACTTGAAGCGCAAGAAACGTTCGACCATACTTTTGTTAGGCCGCTCAAACCAGACTACTTCGTCAAACCGCCGCCATATCGCGGTGTCCAGTGAGCGATCCAAATTCGTCGCAGCGATCAGAAATCCTTTTGGCTGAATGCGGTCAATGAATAGAAGCAGACTGTTCACCACCCTACGAAGTTCGTTGTGCTCGCCCCCGTCTTCGCGAGAGCGAGCGAGCGCATCGAACTCATCGAAAAAGAGAACGCAAGGATGCTTGCGGGCAAACTCAAAAATCTTCCTTATGTTCGTTGCTGTCTCACCGAGATACGAAGAAATCAGACGATCCAACTTTACGACAAACAAAGGAAGACCCAATTCCGCAGCAAACACCTCCGCACACAAAGTCTTGCCACAGCCAGGCGGGCCACAAAAAAGCAACTTTGTTCGCACTGGCAACCCGTGCCGCCGGATGTCGTCTGCTCGGCGAAACTCCTTGATCAGTCCCAAAAGGATGGCGGTAGTTGCTCCACTGAGCACGATGTCATCTTTGGTGTGCCGAGGCTCAACACGCTCAACAAAATCGGCTGCTGCTTCAGGAAAAGGAATGAGCGGAGCTAGCGCTTTAGGACTGGAAGTACGACTGGAGCCTGACTCGAGCGTGCGCCTCAGTGACTGTGCCAACACCCGGTTGTTCTTCTTTTCTTCTTCAACAATGATCTGCTCTGCCACAGCGCGAAACTCATCATCGCGACCGTAGCTCGCGAGCAGTTTCTTCATGAGTTCGCCGCGTGCCATATAGCCTTATTGAGAGGAAGTTTGTTCTCAGGGATGGTACTCGACCTGTCAACTCAACTGGGCGCGAATATCGCACACGATGACGCCCCGCTCAGAATCCGAAATGATCGCGAGCTCAGCCGGGGGAAATAGTTGAAGGGGAAGACTCACCCCAAGTGAGGTCGCCCTCATTATTTATTGATTCAAGATCAACTATCTTCTGCCCAACGTCCCATTTATCCGCAAAGGTAACCGCAAGACACTCCTCCCCATCCCAGAAGGAGTGCCTCATGCCCATAGCCCTACTGGCGCTAACCCTCAGCGCCTTCGCCATCGGAACGACCGAGTTCGTCATCGTTGGCCTCATCCCCACAGTCGCAGCCGACCTCCACATCGGCCTTCCCTCCGCCGGCCTGCTGGTCAGCCTCTATGCACTGGGCGTCGCCATCGGCGCGCCGGTGCTCACCGCGCTCACGGGCAAGCTGCCGCGCAAGGCGCTGCTGCTCGGGCTG